>JAABUX010002207.1_pt1 | contig 27934 bp, 35 predicted proteins | sample 5561851 | NCBI WGS metagenome assembly JAABUX01 (sample SAMN10711883, study PRJNA513361) | rock metagenome | isolation source: Antarctica rocks | place: Antarctica: Victoria Land, Richard Nunatak red sandstone | collected 2016-01-03 | reverse complement strand
CGTGGTGCAGCACGTGATCCTGCATCTCCACCTGGTCAACGAGCACGTGTGCGCCGTGCCTATGGACCCCCATAACTCGATCCTCTCGTGTCGCGCCGACATCCCTTTTGAGGTGGTCTGGATCGTGATTGGCGCGGCGGTCCTGGCCGCGGGCGTCGTCGTGGCGCGGCAGGCCCTTGCGCACCGCAGTACTGCCACACCTCGCTAGCAGGGGGCGGCACGGGTGCGTGCCGTCCTGCGTCCTCGTCCGTCGGAGGCAGGCTAGCCCCAATACGGTTTAGTTAAGCCATGGAAGTGTCACTTTCAGAATTATTCGGCCCGATTTCTTCAGAGGTAAGTGGCGTAGTGGTGCCGGCGATAGTAGGTCAAAACACTGCAGAGATGGTCCCTTCTGAGTAGTGAATCGTGCGTGGGAGCCAGCAAACAACCGTGCGGACGGCTGGATAACAGCGATTTTTCACTTCACGGAAGGTTAGTCGCTTCCGGGAACGGCTCTCCATCCGGCCAAATATCGCTGAAGAAATTGCGCCATTTATCTCTGAAGATGACACTCTGACGCCTTACACCAGCGAGTACCACTACATCTAGTAGACTAACGCCATATACGGGGTCATTTCGCAGCGGCAACTAGTACTAATCGGCGGCGTGCGGGAAGAGCTTGCTACACAACCAGCCGAAGAGGATGATGAGCAGGCTGAGGACGAGCACACCAGGGCGTCGATACCAGGTGCCGAGCGTCATCACGCCATTGCCCGCTAAAGGAGACCGATCATTTCACTCGATCCTGAACGCCTTATGCCCAACGCCTCGCTCAATCGCGTCCGCATCGTCGACCTGCCTGGCGTCGCGCTGGAGGACTCAATCCGGGGTAAGACCGCCTATGATCTCCTGGCGGCCCCGGCACTAGCCGAGGAGGTGCGGCAACACGCCGGTACCTTGGGCCTGGATGCGCTATGCACCGCGCCCGACACGGACCTGCTGCCCGCCTTCGCGTGCTGCGTCGTGGCCGACGCCCCGCAGGTCCGACGCACGGCCGATGCCGTGACGCGCCGTTTCGGTCGCTCCTTGGGGGCGCTTATTCTAACGTTGAAGCGGGGCGACGCGATCAACCGCCGGGCGCGCCCAGACTGGGATGACACGTACTGGCAGTATTGGGCCGGCATCGGCGCGATCCGGCTCGGGGGAGGCCTCGCGAACGGTCCGCTCGGGGAGCGCATCCGTCACCACGCGGTGGCGCTGCTCGCGGAGGACGAGGCGCACGCGTGCGCCCTCCATCTGGCCGCCCACCCGTCGCTCCTCCCGTTGATTGGCGCGGCGCGCAGCGTGCCGTCAGCTAGCGCGGCCGCGCTCGTCTTCGACTTCGGGCAGAGCTCCATCAAGCGGGCGCTCGCGCTCTACGACGGGGGTGAACTGACGGCGCTTCGCCTGCTGCCGTCCCTGCCCGCGCCGGCGACGTTCTCCGCGAACAGCGATGACCTGACGATCGAGCAGGTGCGCGACCTGGCCGACCGTTTGGTGGCCGTGATGGTCGATACCCGGCGGAGCGTCTCCATCCCCGCCAGCGCTCTCGCCCCTCTGTTCGTCGCCAGCATCGCCAGCTACGCGACGGACGGCCAGCCGCTGCCACGACAAGGGGTACCGTACGCGCAGATGTACAGGCTCTCCGACAACGCGGCGCGCTGGCTCGGACGCCAGGTCAGCCAGCAGCTAGGTCGCCTGCTCGATGTCGCGCTCATCCACGACGGGACGGCGGCAGCGCGGACCTATGCCGGCGCGGAAGCCACCGCCGTCATCATGCTCGGCACGGCCCTGGGCGTCGGTTTCGTGCCGCCTCACGGGGCGCTCCGCCCCGTCGCCCCCAACCTCGCCGTGGGCGAATGGAGAGGGGACGCGTAGATGGCGGTCATCGTTGTCGCGGGAGTGTGCAATGTCGAGACAACGCTGCGGGTCGACGACTTCCCCATCGACTACGCTCCGGTGCGCTATCCCGTCTTCGGCGTGCGGAGTGGGCCATCCGGCGTGGGCTACAACATCGCGGCGGCCCTGACGACGCTCGGCGACGATGTGCGCCTCGTGTCGCTCATCGGCCGTGATAGGGCCGGGGCAATGGTCGGGGCTGCTCTGGACGGACGGGGGATCGCGCGGGAGTGGCTTGATGACACGGCGGACGCCACGCCGCAGTCCGTCGTCCTCTACGACGCCCAGGGTCGGCGCCAGGTCAACACCGACCTGAAGGATATGCAGGAGCGGGCGTACCCGGCCGACCGCTTCGCGCGGGCGCTCGACGGCTGCGCCGTGGCCGTGCTGACCACCATTAACTACACGCGCGCCCTGCTGCCCGTGGCTCGTGCGGCTGGCGTCCCCATCGCGACAGACATCCAGGCGCTCTCCGACCTCGACGACGCCTACAATCGGGACTACCTCGCCGCCGCCGATATCGTGTTCATGAGCGGGGAACGGCTGCCGGCACCGCCCGAGGAGTGCGCCCGGCGCGTCATGGAGCGGTACAGGCCGGAGATCCTGGTCATTGGCCTCGGCAGGGAGGGCGCGTTACTCGCCGTCAAATGCGACGGGCGCCTCGCGCGGCTGCCGGCCGTGACGACTCGTCCCGTCGTCAACACGGGCGGCGCGGGCGACGCGCTCTTCTCCGCGTTCGTGCATAGGTACGCGCGCACCCGCGATCCCGACATGGCCCTGCGCACGCCGATCGTTTTTGCATCGCACAAGATCGGGGAGGCAGGCGCCGCGCAGGGCTTCCTCGATGCCCGGCGCCTCGATGCGCTCTACCGGAGGACCCTCAATGATTGATGCACGATCCACGGGCGCCGACGCGCGGCCGTACCACGATGGGCTGGCTCGCCTGTTCCACGCGAACCGCACGGCCATAGGCATCACCGACCAGATCGACATGCTGACGATGACCACGCTGGGCGTCGGCGAGAGCAACCTGAGCCTGCGCGTGGAGGTAAACGGACGACAGAGCTTCACAGCCAGGTTGGCCTACCGCGCCGACGCAGAGGCGCATCTCGCGCGGGAGTTCGAGCAACTCACGTTGCTCCCGGCGGGGGTCGGGCCAACGCCGCTCTACCTGGATACGTCGCGGAGAGAGATGCCCTACCCGTGTGCCATCCTGTCGTTCGTGCCCGGCGAGCCACGCGCGGACTGGTCGGTCGAGGATCTGCGGGCGCACGCCGCCACGTTGGCGCGCCTGCACCACCATCAGGTCCCGTACTGGGGCTCTATCGGGGAGGAGCACGAGCGGCCGTTCGATATGCGCCAGAGGTTCCACGAAAGTCTCGATTACTGGAAAGCCGCATACCCGTACCTCTTCGAGATCGACGTCGTGGCGCGGCTTGTCCCGCAGCTCGACGCGTACATCGACGCGCGCAACAACCTCTTCACCAGCCTGCCCTCTTTCTCCCTCGTCCACAGCGATCCGTGTGTGCCCAATATCCTCTTTGATCATAGTGAGGTGCACTACATCGACTGGGAGTGGATGGTATGGGGGGACCCAGCCCTCGATGTTGCACAGGTCGGATGGGACATCGCCAATCCTCCCTGGCAACTCGCCTTGACCGGGGACCGCCTCAATGAGTACCTCCAGGCCTATCAGGCCCACCGGCACGACCCGACAGTACGCGAACGGCGGGAGGTCTGGATGGCGTACATCAAGTTCTTCGATCACCTGCACTACCGAACCAAAGCGCAGCACCCTCACATCGAGGCGAGCGATGTGTGTAGCGATAGGTAGGGCCTCACGGCCTTTCCCCCGCTCCAAACGCAGCATGCGACTTTCACCGCACTGCGCTTTCCGGGATGGTTTTCGTGATCCTGGACTGGAAAGGCATCCTCCCCTTACAGGTATGGAGGCCGTCACTCACTGACCACAGCCGAGGCTGAGCCGTGCTTCCGACCGCACCTCCATTGCGGATGTTTGCCGCCACTCCCACTACTTCCCTCCCTGGCGGACCTTCACCCTGTCCGTGCCATTACAGCACGGCATTTGGCTACTACGCCGCCTCCGCCCTCCCTCCCGTGCGCTAGCATGCTCGCGCCCCCTTGCGGGGCGTGACGGTGTGGGAGTTCCCCAGTTCCGATAAGTGATGTTAGAGCGACCCGTAGCTGCCCACTATACGCCGGATGAACTGTGAAGTACCCCTGGTCCGCCCAGGAAAACGGCCAGGCTGTCATCGTCCCTTTTGGGTCAGGCGTGTCAGCCACTTGCGCCTGTCAGTGGTTACGACGTTTCAGACGTGGGTTTCTCGCGTCAGCATAGGTCGCACGGGTTGCATGTCATCCCCATTGTGGCTCGGAGATTGCACGCGTTGTCAGCAGGCTTCGCACCCCCGGCTGTGCCACAACCGGACGCACGCTGCTCACCCGTCACACCGGTACTCATGTGCGGCTCTTTCGAGCAACACCTCCTATCGTTAAAGGGCGCACCCCCGGATCACTATAACGCGACGGTGGAGCGCATTGCTGGTTCATTATTCGCGCAATTTCTGCCGTAGCGATGTACTCCAGGTACCACCCCACTAAACCGTGGTCATGCGACGGCGTCCGTGGCGGGTGGTTTGGCCCGCGCCGCCCGCGTCGCTCGCGCCCGCCCAACCTCATCTGTCTGGCGCGGCGGGGGCGCATCCGTCACGGGGAGGACGCGATAGCGCAGCATCTCCTCCAGGGTCCAGATGTGGTCAGTCAGGCCGGCAGCCATGGCCGGGGTACGCACCTGCCACTTTCGTCCCCCGAGGGCAGGGAGGCGGAGGCTCTCGTGGGGCCAGCAGACGTTGTACGTCGTGCCGACCAACCACATCCCACTGGTCAGCAGCGCGGCACCGTGGGCCAAACGCCGCCCGCGCCGGGTCAGCGGCGCCAACGCGGCGCGGAACGTGGCGTTGAGGCGCTCGATGGACGACGTGTTGATCTGGGTTCCACCCCGCGTTGCGGCGATAGCGGCCGCGACCGCCTCCGCTGTGCCGAAGACCACCCGCCGCGTCACGTCCACCAACCGTCGTCCTTTGTGACTCTTGACCACCTGCGCGAGCAGCACCGTTTCCGGCAGCACCAGGCGCGGGCGACCCGGCCGCCCGGTGCGCACCGCCACCCGGAAGACCGCGCGCACCGCCCCCACGTAGGCCGCGAACCCGTCGACACAGAGCAGCAGCGCCGTGCTCGCGGCGCAAGCAGCCACCCGCCGCAGCGTCGCCGTGACCAGGGCGCCGTCCCGCGTCGAGCTGAGGTCCCCGCCCAGCCACAGCCGCGACGGAACCGCCAGCGCCATCGCTTGCCAGATCCGTCCCTTGCACACCTTGACGCAGATCTCGTCGGCCTGGACCTGGCCCACCTCCACCTGTCCCGTTTCCACCGTCGCCGCATGCACCCGTGCCGCGTGGCGTCCCGTGCGGTGCAGCCACGCCACCACCGTGCGCTCGTCCAGCCCGAAGGCAGCCACGATCGCCTGGGGCGGGCAGCCGTGGCACAGCAGCGTCACCACCAGCACCATCAACTCCACCGGATGGTGCAACCGGTAGAACGCCGTCCCTCGCGTCGCCGCGAAGGTCTTGCCGCAGGTCCTGCAGCAGTAGCGCCGCTCTTTCTGACTGTGGATACCAATGTTGCCCGCCCCGACCCGCCCCTTGTCAGGGCAGTCCGCTTTCGGGCAGAATACGCTGTGCGGGTCCATGCGTCTTGCGCTCCTAGCCGTGTGAGCGAGACACGGCTAGCTTCAGCATGCCGCATGCGACCCGTTCCTGTCACCATCGACTGTCCTCCACGGTTTAGTGCGGTGGTACCACGGCGGCAAGCTGATCACCGGGCGCAAGCGCCATATCGTGGTCGACACGCTCGGACTGCTGCTCGCGGTGGTGGTGCATGCGGCCAACATCCAGGATGGGGCCGGGGCCAAGCTCGTCTTGGCGCGGATGCAGGGGCGCTTCCCCCGCCTGCGCAAAATCTGGGCCGACGGCGCCTACCGCGGGGGCTTGATCGCCTGGACCCACCAGCTCTTGGGCTGCGTTCTGGAGATCGTCAAGCGCAGCGACGACCAGACAGGCTTCGTCGTGTTGCCCAAGCGCTGGATTGTGGAGCGCACCTTCGGCTGGTTCGGCCGCTATCGCCGCTTGAGCAAGGACTACGAAGAGATCCCCGCGAGCAGCGAATCCATGATCTATATCGCCATGATCCATCTCATGCTCCGTCGTCTCGCTCCTCCCTAATACGTTTGCAGACAGGCTCTTACTGTCGCCCGCTCCGCAGCCTGAGCCCCCAGGACATGGTTCGTTGCGCCCGGCGCAACTCCCTGGACCTCCCGCTGACGCCAGCGGGAGGGTGTCGAACAGCGCGACCCGTGAGACACAGCAAGGGGTTGCCTTCCTGCGATCTGTCCGTTAGGGGACCAGCTCATGGTAGGCGTCGGTCTCCAACGCCGCCGCGATCGTGAACAGATAGCCGTCGCCCGTGACCTGGGCCACGCTGCGCATCTCGGCCACGGCGGCGGCGATGTGGCCCTCGAAGAGCGCGCGACAGCGCAAGGCCGCGGCCTTCTCGCGCCGCAGGTCGGCGACGAGGCTATGGAGCGGTCCAGTGAGTTCCTTGGTCGTGAGCAGGCGAGGATCCGCCAGGGCTTGGTCACAGGCCTGGACGATGTGGGTCATCGCGTCGCGGAACCGCAGGCCGTGTCCCGTGACCAGCCAGGCGCCCGTGGCGGTCGCATCGTCGGGATGCGTCGCGTAGCGATGTCGGATCGGCGTCATGGTCAGGCGTCATCATCCTGCTCCCTTTGCTCCTGACCGCCTGTCCTGGCGACATGGCTCATCCAGGCAATGAAACAGCCCGGATGAGCCACGTCGCCAGCACAACCGTCGGTGCGAGCGGGCGGTTGGCAGAACAGGCGTCGTCGGCAGCACCGATAGGAACGCTGTCGGTCGGGGCAGCGAGCCTCGGCATAGGCACGGCCACGGTTCACACGAGGGGCGCCAACACGGTCGGCGTTGGCAACGCTGCCGTCGGGAGCGCAGGTGTGGTCGGCAGCACGACGACCGTCAGCGTCGGCACGACGACCGTCAGCGTTGGCACGACGACCGTCAGCGTTGGCACGACGACCGTCAGCGTTGGCACGACGACCGTGGGCAGGGCTACCGTCGGCAGGGCTACCGTCGGCAGGGCTACCGTCGGCAGGGCTACCGTCGGCAGGGCTACCGTCGGCAGGGCTACCGTCGGCAGGGCTACCGTCGGCACCGGTACCAGCACTGTCGGCACCACCGGGAGCGTTGGCACAGGCATCGCCGGCCGAGTTGCCGACGGTGGCGGCATCGTCGGAAGCGTCGGCTCCGTCGGCAGGGGTACCGACACGGTCACCGTCGGGAGCGCAGGTGTGGTCGGCAGCACGACGACCGGCACCGTCGGCACCACGGGGAGCGTCGGTCGGGCTACTGTCGGCCGGGCTACTGTCGGCCGGGCTACTGTCGGCCGGGCTACTGTCGGCCGGGCTACTGTCGGCACCACGGGGAGTGTCGGCACGGGCGCCGTCACCGTCAGGAGCGTCGGCGTCGGCGTCGGCGTCGGCGTCGGCGTCGGCACCGCCGAGAGCGTCGGCACCGCCGAGAGCGTCGGCGCGCCGAGCACCGTCGCCGTCAGGAGTGCCGGTAGGGTCGGCACAGGCACCGTCGGCACAGGCGGCAGAGGTGGCCCGTGCGTCGTCGTCGCTCCCGCCAGCACTCTCGCCGTCGGCGTGGCCAGCAGGGTGGGGACCGTCGGCGTCAGCGTGGCCGGTAGGAGCGGCTGGGCGAGTGGCGTCGTCGCACCCGGTGGCGGGTCGCCCGGCGGCGAGGAGGCGACCGGGAGAGCCGTGGGGACGCTGTTGACGGGCGTCGCCGTCGCTGCGGCCGTGGTCGCCGACCACGCCGCGCGGACGGCCGGCAGGACGGCAGACACTCGCGCCGCTGCAGGTGCGGTCGGCGCGGGGGGGCGCGCCAGCCCCCCCGCACCGCCGCGCGCCGTGGGCACGACGGCCAGCGTGGCCGTCGCAGCCGTCGCAGCCGTCGCAGCCGTTGCGGTCGGGAGCCCTCCCGCGGTCGGGGGCGTCTTCCGTCCCGGTCTCGGTCCCGGTCCCGGTCCCCACGCCGCGCCGCCCACCCCCGAGGAGACCACGCGGGCTGACACTGACGTGGCCGATGAGGCGCCTGCGGCAGACCGGGCGGACCGCGCGCGCGCGCGGGCTCCTGACGTAGGCGCCACGGTTCCGGGGCGGGGGCTACCCGGCGTCCGACGCGCCGCAGGCCTCCTCGCTGTGGTCGTCGGTCTGCCGGCCGTTCCCCTGACGGACGCCGGGGCGCGCCGTGCGAGGACGGCTGTGGCAGACGGGCGCGCCGCAGGGGACCTCACGACCGGGACCGCGGCGACCGGTCCGGGCGGCCTGCTCGGCCGCAGACCCCATCGCGCCACCACGCCCACGGGGGGCCGGGTCGGGCGGTGCCCCGCCACCAGCGCGCCTGCCACCAGCGCGCCCACGACGACCACCGCCGCGACCTTCACCGCGGCACTCCCCGCGAGGGCGGCCAGGACGGACGGTGCCACCGCCCCGGCCGTCGCGGGCGTGGTGGTCCCTATCGCGGCCACCACGCCTCCCGCCCCGTCCACCGCCGCGCCCCCCCCCGTGACGCTGGCCAGCGTGGCCACGCCGCCGCCGTACGACACCAGGGTCGGCCCCGCCTGCAAGAGCACCGCCGTCCGCAGCCCGGTTGGCACGGCCAGGGGCAGCCCCAAGAGCGTCGGGCGCGCCTGCTCTTGCGCCCGCAGCGCCGCCGCGCACGCGGCACAGCGCTGCGCGTGTGCCGCGGCCGCCGCACGCTCCTCCCCGCCCCCTTCGCCATCGGAGAGCACCGCCACCACCTGGGGCGTCCGCCGACACCTCCGGGGCGCGGCCGGCGCGGCCGCCGGCGCAGCGGCCGTGGCGCCCAGCGCCACCTTGCGGTACTCGTCCCGGAAGCGCGCCCGCGCCCGGAAGAGGAGCACCTCGACGCTCCCCGGCGTCGTCCCCAGGGTCGCGGCGATCTCGGCGTAGCTCAGCCCCCCGATCTCGCGCAGGGCCAGGGCCGCGCGGTGCGTCGGCGCCAGCCGGTCGAGCGCGAGGCGCACCGCGCGCTGCTCCTCGGCTGCCAGCCCCATGGCTTCCGGCGACCCCCAGCGCGACGGATCGGGGTGCGTCGCGGCCACCGCCTCGGTCAGCGCGGCCTGCGGGAGCCGCTGGCGCTGCCGCACCATGGCCCAGGCCAGGTTCGTGGCAATGCGCGCCACCCATGCTCCAAAGGCCGCGCCCTGCCGCAGCGTGGGCAGCGCGTGGAGCGCCTGCAGGAACGCATCCTGCGTGATGTCCTCGGCCTCGACCGCCCGGCCGGTGAGGCGATAGGCCAGCGCATACACGCGCGGCGCGTGCCGGTCGAACAGCGTCGCGAAGGCCTCGGCCTCGCCGCGCTGCACCCGCGCCACAAGCCCCGCGTCGCCGGACAACGCGGCGCGCGCGTCGTCCGGCGGGTCCGCGTCCGCGTCCGGGGGTAGGGGTGGGAACACCTGCTGGGCCATGCTACCTCGCGCGGGTATGCGCCAACGGGCAGGGCGGAGCACCGCATCCCCACCCGCTCATCGCAAGATACCTACCATTAGAGCACACGCGCCGCAACGACGCAACGGTGCAGGATCGGTGGGCCACGTCGCCTACCAGACGCGGCATGTCAGCACGGCTCACACCGGAGATCGGCTCACCACCGCTGGTGTAGGATTCCCCGCGCCGTGCCCCCTGTTCCTCATCACGGGCTCGCCTGTTCCACCGCTCCTGCACGATCCCTACAAAAAGCGTCGCCCGCAGCGGCCAGACGTGGGAATGAGCGCAGGATTGATGGAACGATCGAGACGGCGTCCGTGACGTGGGGCGCCTACACAGGGATACAGTCAGGTCGTGTGGGCAGTCCTGATCGACAGGTTTTCAGGGCCTGTCCTGGCTCCCGTCGCCATCCGAGGCTGTTTGTAGGTCGGATGGCGACGGGAGCCAGGACAGCGCGGACACACCCCGCGCAGATTGGCGCACCTAATCTGACCAAAAGCGAGGATCAGCGCAGCTAATGTGACAATTCCCGCGCACCGAGCGTGGTTTAAGACCTCGATTTAAGTGTGGGACCCGCGCACCTAATGTGAAAACTTACACCCCGGCACCAGATGGCCCCTCAGCTAACAAACGGCGGCACGCACCAGCACGCCGGCGCATGCACCAGCACGCCGGCCGGCACGTGCCCGCCCCGACGCGCCCATAGCCCCCAGGCCCGCCCCACGCGCCGCAGGGCCACAGGAGGCCCACCGCGCCCCCAGCGCCCGTCAGCAGCCACCACAGCGCGCCAGGGATGCTCACGGCCACCACGCCGCACCGCAGGGCCACCGGGCGCTACCAGGGAACCACGCCACCGTTCTCATGGAGGCCATACCCTGCTAGAGTCGCAGACCCTCTTTCCCCCCAATTAGCGCCCGTTTTACGCTTGCAATTGAGTGATATATCATGCTATAATTCGGGTGTAGGGCACGCGGACCCTGCACCCACCGAAGCAGTAAAGGAGCTTCAATCCCGTGACACGGCAAGAGAAACGGCGACAGAGCAAGGCCACCGCTCGCGCGGCCACCATCCGCAGGACCGGACCGTACACCTTCGAGATCGACAGCCGCACCCGTCCCGGCCACGCCCACACGATCGACGCGCTGCACCTCACGTGCAGTTGCGAGGCCGGCAAAGAGGGGATGCGCTGCTGGGCGCTCGTCCTCGCCCTGATGGTGGAGCAGGGCTACCGCGCCATCACCCCCAAACGGGCGCGCCCGACGTCGCACGCTCTCGCCCGACCCGCCGGCGTCGCCGCCTTGCGTGACGCCGGCGGGGCCTAGCCACCCCCTATGAAAAAAGTGGGCGGGGTGTAAAGGCCCCCGCCCACTTGTCACCGGACCACGGAAAGGATTCACCGAGATGACCCGCCAGATCATGCCCGCTCCCCACGTCGCGGCCCGCATCCCCAGTATATCGCCCCGCCCCGCCGTCGCCCTTGACGACAGCGATGTGTCTGTGACCGCCACCTTTCGCCCCCGTGACCCCCTCGGCGCCACCGAGGTTGTCGCCTCCCTCGACCTCCCCGACGATGCCGCCCTCCTCACCCTCCTCGACGCGACAATCGCGCGCCTGATCGCCTACCGGACCGCCTACCACCAGGCCATGACCGAGGACACGGACCCGACGCCCGTCCGCGCCCCGCTTCCCCTGCCCGTCCCCTGGTACGCCTGGTAGCACGTCCCGAGGGCTGGCACCCCCCGTCAGCCCTCCCCCTTAGCCGATGGAGTGATGACCGATGACCGCCGACACCACTGAGAAGCGCGCCAACCCCACCACCGACACCCTTGCCAAGATTGACCAGTGGATGCAGCGCCTTGCCGACGAGACGGACCAGGCCGCCCAGAGCGTCGAGCTCACCCGCTACCTCACCACCCTCGCGCGCTTCTACACCTACAGCGCCCACAATTGCGCCCTGATCGCCATGCAGCGCCCCGACGCGGTACGCGTCGCCGGCTACCGCGCCTGGCAGGCCCTCGGCCGCCAGGTCACGAAGGGCGCCAAAGGCATCGCGATCTTGTGCCCGGCCCCCATCAAGGGCAAGACCGACGCGGGCGACGACGCCGTGATCGCCCTGCGCTTCCGCACGGGCTGGGTCTTCGACGTGGCCGACACCGACGGCGCCCCCCTGCCCACGCTCGCCGTCCACGCCGTTGAGGGGGAGCGGTACGAGACCTTGCTCCGCCGCCTGATTGAAATCGCCGAGCGCCGCGGCTTGCGCGTCAGCTTCAAGGATCGCCTGCGGTGGGACGCCAACGGCCTCAGCTACGGTGACGGCTGCATCGAGCTGAAGGCAACCAACCCCGCCGGCAACCTTTGCAAGACCCTCTGCCACGAATGGGCACATGAGCGCGTCCACCGCGCCGAGGACCGCCGCACCTTCACCACCCAGCAGGCCGAATGTCAGGCGGAAAGCATCGCCTATTGCGTCTGCCAGGCTCTCGCCATCCCGACGCCGAACACGCCGACCTACCTCGCGTTGTACAAGGTCTCGCGGCCCGTGCTCGCCGCCAACTTAGGCGCCATCCGGGCCGGCGTCGCCGCGCTCATGGAGGAGATCGCGCCCGCGCTCGACGCCGCGCGTGCTGCCTAATCATCAGGAGAGGGGCACCGCGCGGCGCCCCTCTCCCAGCCCCGCCATAGACCCAACGCCCGCGCTCTGGCGGGCGCAAATACCCCCCCATTTCTCTCTTGCAATTGAGTGATATATTATGCTATAATAAGCGTGTAGGGACAAGGAAGCGGGCTGCCCCCTCCCTGGAAAGAGTCCTGGGCAGCCCGCCAGAAGCCCCCCTACAGGAGGACCACTTCCATGGTAGCAGAGGCCAGCGCACCCGCCCCGCGTCTCTCCCTCGTCCCCCCGGTCATGCCAGCCCCGCCGCGCGCCCGCCGCGCGCCGCTCTCCCCCGAGGCCCACGCCGCCCGCGCTGCCCACTGCCGTCGTATCGCCACCCTGGGCGGTCAAGCGACAGTGAAGGCGCGCGGAACCTCCTGGATGAGCGAGATCGGTAAGCTCGGATTTCAAGCCGCTCTCGACCTGGGCTACGGCGAGTACCTGCTGACGAAGTTGGCCCCGTCGTACCGGGCCAAGTTCGGCACGGACCCCGTGCTCGGGCGCAACACGGCCGGTGACGCGGCCCGTGCCCAGGCCCGCCGCGCCACGCCCACGCTCGGGGCCTGCCAGTGGCCTGATTGCACGGCCCCGGCGACCGAGCGCCACCACATAGACGGCTGGAAGCACAGCGACGCCACCACCGGCCTCTGCACCGCGCATCATGACGCCTTCGACCGCGCCTACCGCGCCACGCGCAAGGTCTGGCGCCCGTTCACTGCTGATCCCGTCACCCCGCGCGCCGTGGCCATCTCCATTGGCATTGGCCTGGGCGAGGCGGTCCCCTTCTAACCACCGACGAGCACGGGGCCGGCTGCCGGCAGTGGCAGCCGGCCCCACGGGAGGACCACCCGCGATGACACCCCTTGCCTACCGCCTGCATGGACACCCGGTCTGCCTCGCCTGCGTCGACGACGACTATCTGCTCGACGACGACGACACGGCGCGCGGCTGGCCTGCCAGAGGCGACGTGTCGGACGTGCAGCCGATCCACGCCGGCGACCCCGACGCGGCCGGCTCCTGCGCCGGCTGCCGTCGCCCCCTCATGACCCCGGCCGCCACGGACCCGCGCGCCGTGGGCGACCTGGACGACGGCGTGCCGTTCCGTCCCGACGACGGCCTCACCCGTCTGGCCCTCGCCGTCGTCCGCCTCCGGGATGCCGCCGCCGCCCTCCGCCGCTGCCTTGCCCACGGCGACCTCGACGGCGACCCCCAGCGGGACGCCTTCCGGGACCTCGCCGCCTGCCTCGACGCCGCGTCCCTCGCCACCGCGTGGGACGTGCTCGTGCGCACCGTCCCACCCAACGCCCCCCATGCCGACACGCCTGCTGCCCCTGAAAGGAGCACCCCACGATGACCGAGACCACCGCACCACGCGCGACGCAGCCCGCTGTCCCCGACGTGGCCCTCATCTGTCCCGACTGCGGCAGCGCCGATCTGCGCATCTTCTACAGCGAGCGGCGCGCCTGCCGCGTGACCACCCGCGCCCTGGCCACCGACGACCCCACTGCCTTCCAGGGCGCCGACCCCTGGCCCTCCTACCAGGCCGATGAGGTCGTGGACATCGACCCGGACACGTTCGCCGTCGCCTGCGACGCTTGCCACGCCCACGACCTCACCCCCCGCCTGCTGGACCTCGACACGGCCCGGCGCGAGCATGACGCGCTCATCGACGGCCTGGCCGCGTTAGGGGCGACCTGGACCGACATCGAGGGCGTCGGTTCCGGCTACACCCTGGCCCGCTATGCGCCCGGTCCGGTCGAGCGGGACACGGGCGGCGGCGACCCGGTGCGTCTCGGCGGCGGCGACGAGGCCGAGACCTACGCCGACGAACTGGCCGCGCTCGCCGCCGCCATCACCGGCAACACCCGTGACCTGACGGGCGCGCGCCAGCGCCCCGATTATTACCATTACGAGGGGAGCCTGCTATGAGCGATCTCGAACGCACCCGCGACGAGATAGACCTGTTGATCGTCGCCGCCGCACCGGGCGGGGACAAGCCCGAACTGCGCACCTGCGAGAACGACGCGTGCGACCGCGTGTACGACGCCGCCGATGGCGGACTCACCGACCACCCGGAACCGCTGCACCTTTGCCCCGCCTGTCGCGAGGCCTACACGATGGGCTGGATGGATCACGAGAGGACGACGGACGGCCGCGGCCTGCGTGGCTGGGTCGGCCAGTTCAGACGACGAGACCGGAAGGAGGACCACTCATGATAGCTGTTGACATAATGGCGCCACCCCTAGCGCCTGCGGACGACGAGCACACCCGCGTTGCCTGCCAGCGGGCTGTGAGGCGCCTCCAATGCGCCCAGCTCGCCGAGGCCCGCCGCATCCGCCAGGTCGTCGCCGCCGGCTATGGTGTGCCCGTCGCCCAGCTCCAGGCGGCCGGACGCGAGCGCGAGGTCTCCGAGGCCCGCCAGGTCGCCATGCACGCGATGCGCGTTCGCCTGCGCTGGCCCCTGGCCATGCGCAACGCACCCTTCCCCTTCGAGCAGATCGGGGCACTGCTCGGGGAGCGCGATCACTCCACGATCATGCACGGCGTCGCCGCCATCGCGGCCCGCCTGGACGGCGCCACCGAGGATGCGGGCTGCCTCCGCTACATGGTGCGCGCCATCCACGCCACGCTCGACGCGACCTACGAGGACGACGCCGACCGCGAGGGACACGCTGCCTAACCACGACACGTCCAAGGACGGGCCGCCGGCGCCGGCGGCCCCACGGAAAGGAAACCCCGCCGATGACACCCGCGATCACACCCGCAATAGCAGAATTCCCCCTGCTTTTCCTGCCGCCATGGACGGCGACGCGGTACGCTAGGGACATGCCGAAGAAACACGACGACCCGCTCTACAGGACCCCCCGTTTCACGACCACCCAGGCCGCCGACCTCCTGGGCATCAAGCGCGCGACCGTCTACAGCGCGATCCAGCGCGGCACCCTGGAGACCGCGCTGGGCAGTCCGGGGACCCACCTCATTTCGCAGGCCGCGATCGACGCGTACCGGGAGAACCACCTGGGGCAAGTCGGCCATCCCACCCGCAAGAAGCAACGGAGGACGACGGCGACCACGGAGCGCGTCGTCCCATCGCCGGCTGCGGAGGCTCCGACGGACCCCACGACCACGGAGGAGACCCATGCGTGACCACCTTCTGCACCGCGCCACCCTGGATGACCTCTTCTTGCCGATGCGGCGCTGCCCGCGCTGCGAGCAGGGCGTGGACCCGGCCGACCTCCTGGCCCAGCCCCTCGCCGAGCTGCGCCTGATCGATCCGCACGTCGCGCGCTACGACCGTCAGACGGCCGACGGCCGCGTGGCGATCTGCGACGACTGCGATCAGCAACTCGCCGCGATCGCGCTCGAAATGGACACCCAGCGCCGGCGGCTCACCCGTCTCTGGCCGCTCCCGACGTCGCCCCGCGGCCGGCTGCTGGACGACCAGCGCCTCAGCCGGACGTTCGAGGAGATCCGCGACCTCCACAGCGAGGACGTGCTGGGCTGGGCCGTCTGGCACGACCAACACGGCCAGGACGCCTACCTCGTCGTCTTCGAGACCGGCGAGTGGGCTATCCACGGCGTGCCACGCGGCCAGGTCTACGACGACCTGGACGATCGCGGCAGGCTCTCCCTGCCCATCCCCATCGCGCCGGCGACCGCCGACGTCAGTAGCGAGGGCGAGGACGCTGCGGACGACGGCGACGAGGCGGCCGGCTCGACCCTCCGCGAGATTGATGTGGCCGCGCTGTACCGCCACCGCGCCCCCAGCGACGCCGAGCACGAGCCGCTAGAAATGGACCTGGCCACGCGCTTCTACCGCACGCTCTATGCACAGAAGGAGATGACCCGATGATCAACGTCACGATCCCCCGCGACCTCATCGACCACGACAAGGACGGCGACGAGCAGGACCGTGAGGAGCGCGGCGCCGCCATCGACAACGTGCTCATGCGCCTCGTCAGCCAGGTGCTGGAGAAAGTGAAAGAGGCGCGCGAGGCGCAAGCGACCGGCGAGCTGCAGGACCCGGCCGCGTCTCTCGACCGCATGATCGACGTGCTCGACGATGTGATTGCGGCACGGCGGGAGCTGGACCACTTGTACACGGAGCCGCACCGGTCCGACCTGGAGGAGGCCGTCGGGCCGGGACCACTCGTGTGAGCAATGGACGCCAGGACCGTGGACCCATCGCGGGAGGGCGCCGGCCCTTCCCCCACCGTGTGCGACCGCTGCGGCGAGGTCGTCCCCTTGGGCACGCTCGTCGCCGCCGGCGACCTACTTGTCTGCCGCGCGGGCTGCCCCGATGACCGCCCTCGCTGCCCCCTGTGCGGCCAGCGCATCCCCTATGGCGCCTACTATGGCTACACCAACGATCAGAACATCTTCGAGCAGTGGTGCCCGTTCTGCCGCTCCCTCTTCGATGAGACGGAGCACGAGCCGCTGCGCTCCTTGATCACGCACGGACACGATCCCTCGTGACAGCCGCGCGGCCGCGACCCGCTGCCGCCAGCGGTGAGGACCGCCGCGCCCGATCCACCGAGCTGAGCCGCCGCACGCTACGAGAGGAGATCGACATGCCACGGACACCGGACGAGCAACGCGCCATCCTATCCGCCGCCCTGTCTGAGGCCGCGACCGTTCGTCAAGCGTATCTGCCCCTAGAGCTCCACGTCGATACCCTCGGCGACGAGCGCGCCGAGGACCTGGTGCGGACGGTGCGCGACGCCCTGAGCGCCCTGGAGGACCACCTACGCGCCCTGGGACGCGCAACCTATGTCCAGACCCCGACCGAGCCCGGACACGCACCGGCCTGACAGGGACCGCGTCCACGCCGCTGTCCACCGATTGTACACTGTGTGAGGTGATCCCATGACCGACAGGCGCGACCCGTTCCGTGAGCCCACCGACGATGAGTTGGTGGCGCTCGACACGCCGGACGACCTGCTCGATGACGACGAGCGGGCGCTACTAGATCGCCTCGACGCGCTGGACCCCGAGCCCGACGGCGACGAGGGCGACGCGCCGCTCCTGGACGACGACGCGGATGGAGGGCTCTGATGGCCTGGCGCATCCCCAGCGCCCGCTGCCCGCGCTGCGGCGCCGAGGTCCCGGTGGCCGAGATGGAGGCCGTGCCCGTCGAGTGGGCGCTCGTCGACGAAGACGCCGCGCCGCTGTGGCCGCGCGGCCGCGCCGATGTTCCCGCCGGCGTCGCGGCCTGCGCCGCCTGCCGGGACGACCTGCGCGGGCTCTACGAGGACGATAGGCGGTGGGAACGCGAGGCCCCGCTCTCGGCGGATGATGGCGACAATGAGGGAGGGCTGACGTGACCACGGAGGACAGCTACCACTACAACACGATGACGCCGAGCGGCGAGGGCTGCGCGGTGCGCCGCGAGGCCGACGACGCGCTGGTGGCGGGAGGCCTGCACCACCTCCACGCCGTCGACCTGGTCGAGGTCCTCGACCGCGCGCCAACGCCGGTCCCGCTGTGCAGCGCCTGCGACCGGCCCGCCGTCCGCTACCTCCTCACGGGCGGCAACGGCCATCGCCGCCGCGCCTGGGTCCACTGCGCCGCGCACGGCCCCCAGGCGCTCGCCCTGTGGCGCTCGTGCGGGGTCCCGGCCACGCTCGGCCAGCTGCGCACGGCCGACGCCGGCGGGGACAGCGACGCACACCGGCCCTGACAATTGACATAATAGATAGGGAGGGCGAAGGGGACAGACGCGGCCCAGGAAAACCAATGACACAGCATAGTTGGACGCAGCGCAGTGCCGCTGCGGCAAAGGTAGCCGTGAGTACGGCATCGGCGCGTTCGTAGACAAGGAGACCATCATGGAACCCATGAATAAGACACTACTGGCCCTCACGGGCATCGCCGTCGGCGCAGCCGTCACGCAGCAACTCCGCCGCCCCTCGGAGGAGCGCACCTGGACCGGCCAGCTCCTCGGCGTCCCCTACGACTTCCGGCTCCCAACGCCGGCGCACCTGCGCGCGATCTTCTGGAACCCGGACAACCTGTCGCTCGTGGCCGCGCACCCCTTCGGCATCGGGTGGAGCCTCAACGTCTATCGCCTGGTCCATCCGAAGGCGGCGTAGGAGAACGAGATGATAAGCCAACAGTGGACGCATAGCTTGGCCGTAGTGGCCACATTATAAATGGAGTGACAAACATGGGCATAGTTGTCGCGATTGTCAACAGGAAGGGCGGCGTGGGTAAAACTACGACCACCTTCAACCTCGGTACCGCCTTTGCTAAAGGCGGGCGTCGGGTGCTCCTCGTCGATCTGGACCCGCAGAAGGCCAGCCTGACGCATCTCGCGCGCGTCGAGGACCCCGACTACACCGTGGCGGACGCCCTCGCGCACTACCTCAAGGAGCGGACGCCCGCGCCGCTCGCCACTATGGTCGTGTCCCTGGCCCCGCATCTCGACCTCCTCGCGGGGAGCGCGGACCTCGATAGCGCCGAGATCAGGCTCGCCTCCGTGCTCAAGCGCGAGCACGTGCTCGCGGGCGCCCTCGCCGACGCGCGGGCGCAGTACGACGTCGTGCTCATTGACTGCGGGCCGAGCATGGGCGTCCTCGTCGTCAACGCCATGACCGCGGCCGACGAAGTGCTCATCCCCGTCGAGGGCGCCTATCTGGCGGCCGTCGGCCTCGGGGACTTGCTCGACACCGTGGCCGACGTGCGCCGCGAGGAGATCAACGCGGACCTGCGCGTGGGTGGTGTCATCCTGACCAAGGTGGAGACGAATCGCCACGGGCGCGACATCGTGGCCGGCGTCCGCTCCGCCTTCGAGGACACCGCCATCCCTATCCTCGGGGAGGTCAAGAAGTCGACGAAGGTCAACGAAGCCTCCCAGGCGCGACAGTCGATCCTGGACTACGCGAAGCGCGATGCTGCCGCGCTCGCGTATGCGGATATCGCCGCTGCCCTGACCGCAGCGTGGGCCGCCGTTCCGATCGGAGGCGGCCGTGGATAGGACGACGCGCGACGCGGCGAAGGCCACGCGCCAGAACGAGTTCGTCGGCTACCTCAAAGCCGCCGTCGCCCGCGGGGTCGATAACCTCCCTGGGGCACGCCTCCTCCCGGTGGACCGCATCGATCCTAACCCGTACCAGCCGCGGACACAACCGCTCGACCCCGGCGCGGCCAACGAGATGGACGCCTCAATCCGTGCGCACGGCGTCTTGCAGCCAATCGCGGTCAGGCCGGCCGGCGACCGGTACCAGATCGTCGACGGCGAGCAACGCTGGCGGGCCGCGCAACGCGTCGGCCTGACCACCATACCCGGCGTCGAGCGCGCGACAAGCGACGAGGACATGGAACTGCTGGCGTTACTGGCGAACACCCAGCGCAACGACCTGGCGCCCCTCGACGAGGCCAACGCGTACCGACGCATTATGACGCAACGCGCGCTCTCCTTGCGCGCCATGGCCGACCTGGTGCATAAGAGCCACGAGCACGTCGCCCAGCGCCTCCGTTTGCTGGACAACCCCGATATCACTGCCGCCGTCGCGGACGGCTGGCTCACGCCGACCGTGGCGCTCTCGGTGGACCGTGTGAAGGATTCCGGACGCCGCGCCGCGCTGCTCGACCGTCACCGTCCCGAGGGCGCCCCCACCTTGGCCGATGCGCGCGCGGCGCGCCAAGCCGACGAGATGGAGCAACCGCCGCACGCGCCGTCTGTCAAATATTTGACACCGCCACAACCGACAAAGGAGAACGACAGCACCACATCCTTGCACGAGACTGTCGCTGCCGACCCCGCCGCCGCCAGCCTTCACGTCCCGGCTGTCAAATATTTGACACCGCGCCAGGATGTACAGGAGGAAGAGCGTGACGATGCGCCTGGCGCCCCTGTGGACGTGAACGTGGAACTGCCGGCCGAACCACATACCGATGAAGAGTGGGTACGCATGCATGACCTGCAGACAGTCATCCTCTCCCGTACCGCTCATGGGCGTGCAACGCGGGAACAAGTACGGGCCGCATTGTGGGCGGACCTAGAGATCGTGGACCCGTAGGTGGTGGATAGGTCCGACCCGCACGGGGACGGCGCGACAAATGACAGCCGACCGGCGTACGTCACCCTGACGACAGATCACGTCACGGCCGACGCTGCCGGCCCGCTCGCCGACACGCTGCATTCTGCTGGCGTCGTGGTCGAGCGACACGCCTTCTTGCCCGTGCGCGGCGAGGAACAGCACCCCTCGGGCGTGCTCCTGCTGGCCACGGACGGGCCGTCCCTGCCGCTAGCCCGGCTCGTTGCTCCCACGATAGCCCCGGCCGGCGTCGCCCCAGCCCTCGCCGCCCTTGGGGATGGGGAGCGTTCGACGCCGGCCACGCTCCAACTCAAGGCCGACAACGTGTTCGTCTCCCTCAGAGGCCGGGACCTACGCGACATAACGCAGGCCCTCGACGCGCTCCCGGCCCAGCTCGCGCGCCTGGACACACGCCATGGAGAACGTCGGCTCGTCTATAGTGAGGATGTCTGGCGTATCGACCCATGATCGACCCGTGGAGGGGGGATGCCGTGGAACGCACTAGCATGACGACGGTCGCGAAAGACGACATCACGACGACGGACACGGACGCGACGGGAGAGGGGAGCGCGGTCCCGGCAGGCGCTGCGCCGGCCAGAGAGGCGGAGACCAACGGGCAGCGGCGCGTCTCGTACGTCGCCGTGCCCCCCGACGTGTGGGCCTTGGCCCGCGCCTTCGCCGCCGTGCTCGGCGAGACGATGCCCCCGCCCCTCCGCATCATCACCCGCGTCGTCGACCGCCTCGGCCCCGACCGTGCCCGCGCCCTCCTCGGCCAGGCCCTCACCGTCGAGGCCCAGGGCGGCCTCACCCTCCCCGACGGTACCCGTCGTACCCCCGGCGGCGTCTTCTTCTTCCTCGTGCGCACCAGCGACACGATCACCCGCGCCGACAAGGAGTACATCTTCCCCCGCCGGGCCGTCACGACGGGCGGCGCCGCTGCGGCCGGGAGCACACCGGCCCCCGCGCCCCCGGCCCCTCTCACATGGACAGATGAGACCTACCGCGCGCTCATGCCGCAGCTCCAGCAGGACCCAGGAAGGACATCCACTGTGAAGATCACCGTCATCGGCCGCCCCGACACGACCGTCGAGCAGGGCACCGCCGTCGCCCTCGCCCTCGTGAGCCAGGCCGTCCCGGACCTGCCCAAGGGCTTGCCGGAGCCGCCCGCTGGCACCCGCTACACCGTCTTCGTCGCCCGTAAGCAGTGGGCCAAAATCGCCGCGGCCCTCGCCGCCGACCCGGAGGACGCGGCCCTCATCGAGGGCTACGCCGCCCTCGACCCCCGCGTGGACGGCATCGCCGTCTACGCCACCGGCGTCACCACCAAGCGCATGCAGGCGGCCGCGCGCGCCGCCCAGGCGGCGACCGCCCAGGCGGCGACCGCCCAGGCGGCGACCGCCCCGTGAGCCGAGCGGACGAGTCCGCCACCACGCGCGTCCTGGCCGTGCTCCGGTCCTGGGAGCGCAGCCCCGCCCGCGGCTGGACCGCCGGCGACTCCTGGGCGCTCATCCAGGGGGACGAGGACTTTGACCCCGCCGCGACGGACGCCGCCGACCCGGAGTACCGGGGCCTCGTCGCCGTCTTCGCCGACAGCAGCCGTCTGACCAAAGGCGCGGACGGCTGGAGGATCGGCCGGCGTCACTCGACATAATCCGCACGGACAGGGGTACCAGGCGGCAGTATGTTCCACTCTTTGCCTGGTCGGGCTGATAGCCATGATCGTGCCGCCCCGGCGGCATTGTGAAGGCTTCGCACCGGACGCCCGGTAACGCACGAGCCCAAGGGTTACTCGCGCCGTCCAACGGCTCGTTGAATTCCTCTCTGAGATAGGAGGTATTCGGGAGGGGATACCTGGGTCGCTGCACTTACCCAGAGCCGAAAGGCCGAGGGGACGCACAGCCGGTGCAGGAAGCGGAAAACGGCCGAAAGCGTCGTAGGCTAGGAGGTTCCGCAAGACCCGCGCGGCATGGTGAAAGCTTGATCGCTTGAATCCCAGGTTCAAGGTGGTCGATTGGGGACCTGGCGGTAGGACGCTTGAAACCGCTACTGCCTATGCCGACCTCTATGTAACCGAGGACGGTACCTTCCGTGAGCAGACCGATGTGCGACGGGCACTATCACGAACCGAACGGGGCACCTACACCGCGCTCGGACGTTCAACGAGACCGCATGACGGGATCGCCTACAGGGTGCGAACCCCAGGGTGACAGAGCCACCATAGTACTTGTGGGAATCACGACCCACCAGGGCGGAGAGGGAAACCTCTCTACAGGGGGAAGGGTGGCAGGCGGCCTGCCGGGAGTGTGGAAGCGTCCGAGATGGGCAAGGCTGACCACACAGAAGGGCAGGCCACTGGAAAGCTGGATGCGTTGAAAGGCGCACGTCCCGTTTGGCGGGGGGAGGATAGAAAAGTGCCGTGTGGCAACTCGCTAGCCTCCTACCCAGTTTGGGCGCAACGATTACGAGCATTGAGCACGAGGCCACCATCGGCGACCCGCGGTGAGTGACCTGGGCTGTCGGTAACGCCTGCCGCACAGGCTCCTCGTCGCTCGCGCAAGGATTGCATAAGCATGCAAGTCGGTGTTGCACCCGCCACCTGGTGAGAGCCGCGGCGAGGATGGCGGACAGGACGTGTGGGCGGGCCGTCGGGGCGCGTGAGATGCGCGCATAGCTCACGTTGCGTGATCCCCGCGATTCTCTGTGACGCGACACCCATTGCTGCGGATCGCGCTGGATGCCGGTTCAGCCAACACAGGGGTGCACCGTCGATGGTGTTGATCCCGATGTCCTGGACGCGGACGAGGATCGCGCCGTCGCCATCAGCAACGGCGCGCAAGGTTACCCTCCTCCTCGTGCCCTCCGTCTCATGTTCGTATGCGCCGTACCCCTACGGACGCGCAACGTCAACCGTGTCGTCGGCCCATCCCGCGTCGCGCAGGTAGCGTTCTAGCGTCGTGAGGGGCTGGTACGCGGCGCGCAGCGCGGGGATGTCGGCCGCGTAGCCCACATCGTTGAACCACGCGAACATCGTGGCCATCTCCTCGCCCATCGCCTGCTCGAACCGATCCATGGGCGTCCGCTCATAGCGCACCGGCCGGCCGATCACGCGGGCGAATACCTCCGCTGCCCGCGGCATGGTCACTTCGTCTCCGGCGAGGTCCACCGCGCGCCCGCGCCACGCGGCGGGGTCGGCGAAGGCCAGCGCGGCAAACGCGCCGATGTCGTCGACGGCGACCTGCTGCAGCGGCTTGTCCGGGTCGAGCGGCTGGGCGAGCACGCCGCCGCGGATGGCGTCGCGCGCCCACGCCCAGTTGTCCATGAAGAACACCGGGCGCAGGATCGTGTAGGGCACACCCAGGCCGCGCACATGCTCCTCGATGCGCGCCTTGCTCTCGAAGTGGGGGATGCCGGTCTGGCGGTCGGCGCTGCCGACCGAGCTGTAGACGAGGTGGCGGACGCCCGCCGCCCTGGCCGCATCGGCGAGGGCGACGCCCTGACGGACCTCGCCCTCCGCGCCACCGGCCTCGTAATAGTTCTGGACCGAGAAGACGCCGGCCGCGTCCACGACCGCGCGCTCCACGGACGCGCGATCGTTCAAGTCGCCACGGACCACGGAGGCGCCGCGCGCGGCGAGCGCGCGAGCGGCTGGTTTCGCGGGGTCGCGCGTCAGGGCGCGGACGACCCACCCGGCGGCGAGCAGGTGGCGGGCGACCGCGCCACCTTGCTGGCCGGTCGCGCCGGTGACCAGGATCGGGCCGCGCTCGTTGGGGGTCATGTTCATGGTAGGGCCTCCTTTGCGGGTGATAGACATCTTTCAGAAACGCGGCTGACGCCGGCCATATGATTGCTTCGATCCGAACGGTCTCGGCGACCGGCCATGCATTCGTGTCGCGGGCTCAGGTGGCGAGGACCAGCAGGACCTTGCCGCGGAACTGGCCAGCCTCGCCTTCCTCATGCACCAGGGCGATGTCGGACAGCGGGTAGGTCTCGCTGATGTCGATGCGCAAGTCGCCGGCGTCGACCTTGGCCACGATGGCCGCGAGGTCTGTGGCGTCGCTGCGCACGAACATGCTGATGGCGCGCACCGCGCGCGCGGGGTCGTCCTGTGCGGGGGAGGCTGTCGTGACGAGCACGCCACCGGGAGTCACCAGACCGACGAGGCCCGCCATGTCCTGATCGGACGCCCTGACGAGGTTGAGCACGACGTCGACCGGTTCCGTGATCGCGTCGGTCAGAGTGGTCGTGGTGTAGTCGACGATCTGATCGGCGCCGGCGGACCGGACCGCGTCCGTGCTGCGCGGGCTGGCGGTCGCGATCACAAACGCCCCGGCTCCCTTGGCGAGTTGGATCGCGAAGCCCCCCACGCCGCCGCCGGCGCCGTTGATCAAGACCCGTTGCCCGGCCCGCAGCGTGGCATGCTCGAACAGGGCCTGCCACGCGGTGAGCGCCACCGCTGGCAGGGCGGCGGCGGCGGCGAGGGGGACGGTGCGCGGCGCGGCGACCAACACGTCCGCGGGCGTAGCCACGAACTCAGCCGCGGCCCCGTCCTCATTCATCGGTAAGAAGCCGATCACCGCGTCGCCGACGCCGAGCCCGGCGACGCCCTCGCCGAGGGCGACGACCGTCCCCGCCACGTCGATGCCAGGGGTATGAGGAAAGCGCACGGGGAATTGCTGCCGCAGATAGCCCGCGCGGATGGCCGCGTCGACCGCGTTGAACGAGGTCGCTGCGACCCGGATGAGCGCCTGCCGCGCTGCGGGGCGTGGCTGCTCGGCGTCTTCGTAGCGCATGACCTGCGGATCGCCGTACGCATCGTAGCGCACTGCTTTCATGGGATCTCCTTTCCGAGAGGGTATGCTAACATCCTGCTCGCATACCGCGAGGGACCGCACGCGGCCCGGCTGTAAGGGCGGCGACACGACCGCGACCCTATGCTTCGAATGCGAAGCACATGACGAGTATACCATGTTTCAGATTCGCAGCAAATAGGCCGCGTCGAGAAGGGCGATCATTGCGGCGCCCACGGCGCGGGGACGGGGTGGAGACGGAGGCAAACGCCACCGAGAGCGTGGGCAAGCGTGCATCGGTGACCAACGCGGCGGGGCAAAGGGCCGCGCGGCGGGGCAAAGGAGGGTGGCGCGGGCGTATACTTATGATGGGTGACAGGTTCTTGCGGGGAGCGGGTTGGTCTGACATCCTTACCCTATCAGCACGAGCCCTCCCCTCCTTTTCCCACTAATGCAGGGACTCTCGATAGATCATGGCCGACACCGCACCTTTGAACGCCGACCATCTGGCGGCCTACTTCGCCCTGATGGAGGTCGGCAGCTTGCTCCAGCACGCCGTCGAACAGCAACTTCGGACCGACGGCGGCCTGAGCTACGTGCAGTTCCAGATCCTCGCCCGGCTGCACGACGCTCCCGCTGGTCACCAGCGCATGACCGACCTCGCGGATCAGGTCGTCTACAGTCGCAGCGGACTCACCTATCAAGTGGGGCAACTGGAGAAGGCGGCCCTTGTCACCCGCTGTCCGTCCGTCGACGACGAACGCAGCACCACTGTGACCATTACCGCCGCGGGATGGGCGCTCCTGGAGCGTGTCTTACCGGGACACATCGATGTCGTCCGGCAGCGGCTGCTGACCCCCCTCAGCCACCCCGACATAATGGCGCTCACGAGCGTCCTGAACCGTGTCCGTGACCACATGCGCGCCGCGCCGCCACGCTCAGCCGCCCCACGCCGGCGTCGCGGGTCTGGTCACGCCAAGCCCGACGTACACTGAGTAGTTGTGGTGGGTTATTAGTAGTGTCAAGCGCGGATGTGCTGGCCGAAGACGCACAGCTACGTCGCGCCCCCCCGACCATCCACGGCGTAAGTAAACGGGGCAGTAAGAAACGTCGCTTCAGTAGCAGTTGTATCATTCGAGATATCGGCGCATCGCTCCCGCGTAGCAATACTAGCTAGTTACGGGTGATAGGTGGTAGGCGCGCTTGTTCGCTGAGCCATGCAGGCGACCACGCCTGCATGGCTATACACTTTTTGCACAGTCATGCAGGCACCGACGCTCCCCAGTCCACCACAACGGTCGCCCTATGCCGCACTGAAGGCCGTTTTTGCCGTCCGTGTCGCCGCGACTCCTGGCGTTATACGTCGGGGCGCGGGTAACGCTCCAGGGCATTCGTTACCCTGCGGGCGAGGATCACGCTCGGTCAGAGCGTCGGTCGAGCAGAAGGAGCAGGGAGGGGGACGCAGCACCCCTCACGCTGGCGCGGGCTGATCGTCCCCTGAGGACGATAAGACGAGACGCCGCACGGCACGCGACGGGACGCCCGCAGGGCCGGCCTGGTACACGCCCCCGAGAGACGCCGGACCACGCAGGAGTCCGCCTGGCCGCGCTGCCCGTCGGGCACACGCGGCGTCCCGCCGAGACGTGGAGGGGATCATGACGCACGAGAGTGACCACCAGGACGACGGTCCCCTGATCGCCGCTGATCGCTGGCAGGTGGCCTACGGGGCTGACACGCCCCTCACGCACGCCGGGTGGGCAGCCGGGTTCCTGCCCTTCGTCGAGCACTTGTCCACATCGTACGCGACAGAGGAGGAGGCGCGACGTGTCGCGGATGGCCTGATCGGTATGGCCCTCGACGGCGGCACAGTCGTCTGGGCATGGGCCGTGCCCGGTCCCGCACTCCGCAACGGCACCGACGCCGACGCGTCGGAGAACGGCGCGCGCGCTCAAGGTCCGTGATAGACTCGACATAACGCAGGTGCCCGCGCCCTCCTCGGCCAGGCCCTCACCAGTGAGGCCAAGGGCAACACACGCAGGACAGCGCGTGTCCTTATGCAGGGACTCTCGCTCCGACTTACCGTCCGACCAGGCGTGAGCGCGAGTAAGAGGGGAGCGCCCCCGAGCCGGCCTTGCCGACCTGACGGGGCTGGGGATAGGATGAGAGGGACAGGGAGGGGGACGCGATGCGACCGATGCGACCGATGCGACGGGACATCGTACCACCGGCGGGGCGGCTGGCGCGAGCCTGGCGCCGCCTACGACGCTGGCGCTACCAGGAGACCGACACGCGCCGCTACGACCGGGACCAGGGCTGCCTGGTGCAGCGCGGGTTGTGGCGGGTCGGCGACGCCTACTATGCCTACGACGATGACGATGTTGAGGGCGTGCAGCGCACGGTGGACGTGCCCGGCGGCCTACTGCGCGAGGTGGACCCTCTCAGCGGCAACGTCGTGCGCGGCGGGCGCATCATCGCCGGCGACGGCCGCATGCGCAGCGTGGAGGACATCATCAAGGCCGAGGCTGGCATCGACCCCCACGCCGGCGCGGGCTGATTGTCCCCTGGGGACGATAAGACGGGACGCCCACGGGGCCAGCCTGGTACGCTCCAGGAAGAGACGCCGGACCACCCAGGAGTCCGCATGACCGCGCTGCCCACGGCCCACGCCTTGCTCACTGCCGACCAGGAGCGCGCCCTGGCCGCCACGATCCGCGCCAGCCGCCGCGCCCGCCTGCTGGCCCAGCGCTACCTCGCCGCCCGGCTGCGCCGTGAGCTGCCCCCCGCCGTCTCTGCGCGCGCCGCCGCTGCCGCCGTCCTCGCCGCCCTCATCCCCCTCCTGCCCCTCGCCCCAGATGCC
>JAABUX010002203.1_pt1 | contig 27967 bp, 22 predicted proteins | sample 5561851 | NCBI WGS metagenome assembly JAABUX01 (sample SAMN10711883, study PRJNA513361) | rock metagenome | isolation source: Antarctica rocks | place: Antarctica: Victoria Land, Richard Nunatak red sandstone | collected 2016-01-03 | reverse complement strand
TGCGCTGGGGTGTCCCCGGCAGCCAGGCCATCGCCAGCTTGCGCGCCCTGCACCGCGCGGGGCGCTGGGCCGCCTTCTGGCAGAGCCACCCCGACCGATACCGCCCGCCAGCGGAGGGTGCCGCCCGCCCCACCCCACCGGCGACGCCCACGGCCGCGGCGACGCGCCCCGCCGCGGCGGCCGCGCCTCCCGCGGCCCCGCGTGCCGCGCCGCGCGCCGCCCCGCGTCCCAAGCCCACGCGGACCCAGCGTCCGCTGCTCCTCCCGCGCTCCGCGTAGGGAACTTTGCTGTGGCGCACCCCATGGTCATGACCATGGACGCCTTGCGGGGACGCCGTGGGTCCGCCATGCGACGTCAGCCGCGGGTTCACGGCGTGATCAAACGAGCACGCGCAGGGGGGCCAGGATGTGCTCGGCTGCCTTGGCGTACCAGGGGCGCGCCGTCCACTCATCGAGGGTCAGCTCGACGGCGTTGGTCTTGTCGCTCTCGAACAGGGTCTCCATCTGGCCGGCCAGATCAGGGCTGTAGATCTCGACGTTGAGCTCGTGGTTGCCCAGCGAGCTCAGGCGGTCCAGGTTGGCGCTGCCGATCATCGACCATTGGCCGTCGATGGTGCAGGTCTTGGCGTGGATCATGGCCTTGTAGCGGAAGATGCGCACGCCCGCGCGCAGGCACTCGTCGAAGAGGCGCCGCGCCATCCAGTCCGCCAGCGTGTGGTTAGAGATGCGCGGCAAGAGCACCTGCGTGTCGACGCCGCGCGCCGCCGCCGCCGTGAGGGCGCCGAGCAGCGCGCGGTCGGGCACGAAGTAGGCGTTGGTGATCAGGATGTATCGCTCGGCGCGGTCGACGGCCGAGATGTAGGTGTCGCGGATAGGGAAGGCTAGCCGCGCCGCGTCGTTGCCGTGTGGGACGAACAGGGGGTCGAACGCGCGCGGGTAGTGGCGCGCGATGCGCTCGTCGCGCGCGGTGTGGTTGTTCCAGAAGTACACGAACAGTTGCGCCAGCTGCGCGGCGCCCGGACCCTCCACACGTAGATGCGTGTCGCGCCACTCCGTGGCGTAGAGGCTGCCGAGGTTGTAGCCGCCAATGAAGGCCACGCGGCCGTCTACCACGAGCAGCTTGCGGTGCTCCAGCGCGTAGTGGCGAGGGTCGAGCACGTGCCAGGGCCGGCAAATGGCGCGGTACTCGAGCGCATGGACCGCGGGGGGGAACCGCTTGAACGCGCGCGGCACTACCAGGTTGCCGAAGCTGTCGAAGATGACGCGGACGTCGACGCCGCTGGCCGCTTTGCGCGCCAGGCGCTCCTTGAACTCGTGGCCGACCGCGTCGTCCTTCCAGATGAACGTTTCGAGATAAACGCTCTCCTGGCCGCCGTCGATTGCGGCGAGCATGGCGTCGTACAGCTCGCGCCCGTAGCTGTAAACCTGGAGGTAGTTCTCGCCCACCGCCGTATCGGCCAGACGCTCGTGCGGGAAGCCTTGCGATTGGTGACGGCGTTTGCGCCGGGCGGCGAGGGTCGAGATCACGGCCACGATGGCGCCCTGCAACACGGCCATGCCGCCGAGGCCGCCGAGTACGGTGCGCCTGAGCGAGGGCGCGCGGGATAAAAGCTTCATCACCCCCCTATTGTACGACCGCGCGCCCTACGGCCGCTGGGCCACTCACCTGCCCGGACGCGCCGTTGTGTCGCGTGTCGCGACGCAGCCGTGAGCGACCGTGCGCGGGCGCGGCTGCGTCGCCCCATTTTCGATCGCGAGGCAATTTAAATGGGCGGGGAAGACGCCGCGCATAGCGCGACCCCTCCGGACCTGGTACATATGGGAGGTGATGCAGCCGGCGCTCGATTGCTCCAGGTAAACGCCGCGGCGCATCACGGATGCGCCGGATCATGCATCTACATGCCCCGATAGTGCCCCGCCGCGATTCATGTACGTCTGTAAGACACTATGCGGGAGAGATTACCTCATGTTCGACATCGCGACTATCGGCGTCATATCCAGCGCCGCCGGTGGCCTGGACACCACCGTGCTGTGGATCACCTGCGCCATTATGTTCCTCGGCGTCCTCGCCTTCGGCTACCTGCGCCTGCGCAAGGCGACCGCGACGTCGCGCGGCTTCTACGACAAGAGCATCCTGATCGTGGCGACGGCGACGTGTTCGTACCTGGCTATGGCGCTGGGGGTGGGCGTCTACCATCCCGTCGGCATCCAGACCGCGGCGGACCTCGCGCACCGCTTCTACCTGCCGCGCTACGTCGACTGGTCGGTGACCACGCCCCTGCTGCTGCTCGACGTGATCCTGTTCGCCAAGCCGCTGCTCAACAAGGGCTGGGAGTGGGACGCTGCCCTCGTCGTCGTCTTCGACGTGATCATGATCGTGACGGGCATCGTGTCGGGCTCGGTCAACGGCCCCGCGCGCTGGTTCTTTTTCTGGGCCAGCGTCGGCGCCTACGCAGTGGTGTCCGCGTATGTGATCACTTTGTTCCTCAAGGCGCCGCGCATCACAGAGCGCCTGGTGGCGGGGAAGCTGCGCACCCTGACGGGCATGCTCTCTGTGCTGTGGCTGATCTACCCGTTCGTCTTCGCGCTCTACTTCGGCGGCGTGATCGGCGGCGCGACCGAGGACATTGCCTACGCGATCCTCGACGTCCTCGCAAAGGTCGCCTTCGGCTTCGCGCTGCTGCTTGGACCGGCGGTCGAGTTGGTCGACAAGACGCCCTCGGTGGCGCCGAAGGTGGAGAAGGTCGAGCGGGGGGCGTCGCGCGTCGGGCGCGCCGGCGCCGCCCGCTAACGCCATCTCGCGCGGGCCGGCGCGACTCTTGCGCGACCGGCCCGCGGCGCCGGCGGATCTACATCAAATGCCGCTGAAGGCGCTACACCCTCCGTCCACCGCGACGACGACCCCGTTAACGAATCCGGCGCCGGGACCGCACAACCACAGCAGCGCGCTCACCAGATCGGCCGGCTCGCCAAAGCGGCCGGCCGGAGTATGCGCGATCACGGTCTGGCCGCGCGGCGTCAGCGCGCCATCATCGCTCACCAGGAGCCGGCGGTTTTGCTCTCCCAGGAAAAAGCCGGGGGCGATCGCGTTGACCCGTAGCCCTGCGCCGTGTGACCGCGCCAGGTCCGTCGCCAGCCAGCGTGTGAAGTTATCGATGGCAGCCTTTGCCGCCGCGTACCCGACGACGCGCGTCATCGCACGCCCCGCGGCCAGGGAGGATACATTGACGATGCAGCCGCGCGGCGCCTCCGGGTTGTCGTCTGGCCCTCGCCGCGCCATGGCCGCGCCGAAGATCTGGCTGGGTACGACCGTGCCGAGCAGATTGAGGTTGAGCACTTGCTCGAACGCTTCCATAGGTAGATCGAAAAACGTCCGGTCGTCGTCGAGCGTCGCCGCCATCACGTTACCGCCGGCGGCGTTGACGAGGATGTCGATATGCCCCCAGCGGTCCAGGATCTGATCCCGCGCCACGACCAACTCATCCTTGCGCAAAACGTCGGCCGGCAGGGCCAACGCTTCGCCGCCGGCCGCGATAATGTCGGCGGCGACGGCGCCCGCCCGATCGTGACGGCGGCCCACGACGCCAACCCTGGCGCCTGCCCGTGCGAGCCCGTGCGCCATGGCGCCGCCGAGCACGCCCGTGCCGCCGGTGACAATGGCGACCTGATCGCGCAGCCCGAACAGCCCCGTCAGGTACTCCGCGGGCGCCTGTTGCGTTCCATCATCCAATCCCACGACTCAACCTCTGTTCTGAATCCTCCCCCTGACAGCTTCTCGTCCCGGTCGTTCTAGCCGGCGACGCTCTTCAGCCAGGCGATATGCTGGGGCAACGCGACCTCCGGCCCGACAATCTCGGGATGCCATTTCTTCTCCCACTCGACCGAGACCCAGCCCTCGTAGCCGCAGCGCTTCAGTACGGCTAGCTGCTCGCGCACGGGGACCTCGCCCTCGCCCAGGAGCACGAGCTCCCATCGGGCGCCGTCGGCGTCGAGCCGGCGGGCGTCTTTGACGTGCACATGCGCGATGCGGCCATCCAGCGCGTCGACCACGTCCCGCGCCGTCTCGCCGACGCGATACGGGTGGTGGCTGTCCCACAGGGCGGCCACACTCCCTGAGCCCACGCGACGCAACACGTCGGCCACGCGGTGCGCCGAGGAGAAAGCGTCGTGCGTCTCCAACACGACGGTGACCCCGGCGCGCTCGGCGTCGGGCGCAACCTGACGTAGCGATTGGGCGACCCCCTTGTTCGCCTCGTCGTCGTCTGGCGTACAACCGCCATCGCCCTGGTCCGGGCCGCCGAAGACGCGCAGGAGCGAGACCTGCAGGTGTTGGGCAAGTCTGATCCAGGCCCCTAGCTCCGCGACCTGCCGGTCGCGCTCTACCGGATCGGCATAGTTGAAGCGGCACGAGGTATCGAGGGCGCAGACCTCGACACCCCGCGCGCGGCACAGCCCGACAGCCCGCTCTACCGTCGCGCGGTCGGTGACGGGATCGATGACCTCGCCGTCGAGCAGGCGGAGCTCGACGCCGTCGTAGCCCAGGCGCGTGGCTTCCTCGGCCACCCGTTCGATAGACCACGCCGGACAGGCGAGGGTACTGAAAGCATATTTCATCGCGCCGCCTACCCGTCGTCGCGGACGCGCGTCTTCATCCATTGGTTGCTGTTGTGGAAGTCGCTGACGGCGTTGCCGGGCGGGTTGAGCTCGTCCAGGCGCGCGCGGTCGTCGTCTTCGAGGTCGCGGTTTAGCACGCCCAGCGCGTCCTGGAGCTGGTCCATCGTGCGGGGGCCGATGATGGGCGAGGTGACGCCGGGCTGGTCTTTGCACCAGAGGAGCGCCAATTGGCTGGCCGTCAGCCCCCGGGCGCGGGCGATCTCCGACACACCGCGCGCGACCTCGACGCCCCGTCGCGTCACGCGGTCCCCGAAGAGACTTTCACGCCCGTTACGCTCCAGGCGCGAGCCCGCGGGGACAGTCTCGCGGCTATTGTAGCGGCCGGCCAGGACACCGCCGGCGAGGGGCGACCACGGCAGCAGGGCCAGGCCGTAGCGTTGCGCCAGCGGGACCAACTCGTTCTCGATGCGCCGGTCGAGCAGATTGTAGGGCGGCTGCTCCGACACGAAACGCGCCAGGCTATAGCGGTCGCTGATGGACAGCGCCTCCATGACCAGCCAGGCTGGGAAGGTCGAGCAGCCGATGTAGCGCACTTTCCCCGCGTGGACCAGGTCGTCGAGCGCGCGCAGGGTCTCGTCCTGGGGGATGTCCAGCGCCGGACGGTGCAGTTGATAGAGGTCGATGTGGTCGGTCTGCAGGCGGCGCAGCGAATCCTCGCAGGCTTTGATGATGTGGTAGCGGCTGATGCCACGGTCATTCGGTCCCGGCCCCATCTCGCCGTTGACCTTGGTCGCCAGGACAACGTCGTCGCGGCGGCCGTTGCGCTGCAGGGCCCGACCCACGATCCGCTCGCTCTCGCCTGTGTTGTAGACGTCGGCGGTATCGATAAAGTTGATCCCGCTGTCCAGCGCGGCGTCGATAATGCGGATCGACTCGTCCTCCGGCGTCGGTTGGCCGAAGTTCATGGCGCCGAGGCAGAGCGGCGAAACCTGTACGCCGGTACGTCCGAGGCTGCGAAAGGGCATATCATCCTCCTCTTGAACTACGCGAGTTGAACTACGCGAGCGGGGCGTCATCCGGGGCCTGTGTGTCGGTCAGGCGTACTCCCAGTCCAGCGCGCGCAAGAGTCCCTGGAGAGCCTGCGAAGCGCGCCGGAACAACTCCACCCCGCTGAAGCCTCCGGTCTGACCGGCGAGGGCCAGATGCGGCTCAAGAGAGAGGAAACCGTCGTAGCCGTCCGCGCGCAGGCGACTCAGCAGGTCCGGCCAGCTTGTGGCGCCCTCGCCCGCGGGGACGACGCCGCCGTCGTCGCGGGCGTCTTTGACATGGACGTAGCGCAGCCACGGGCGCAGCGCCTCGTACCCGTCGGGGTACGGCGTCTGCCCGCACTGGATGAAGTTGGCGGGGTCGAGGATGGCCTGGAAGCGCGCGTCGTCGACGCCCCGCATGAGGTCGACACAGCGGGCGATCGTGTCGCCGTAGACGCCCTTCTCGTTCTCGTGCAACAGCGTGACGCCGGCGGCGCGCGCCCGCGCGGTCATCTCGCGCAGACGGCGGACCACTTCGTCGCGCCAGTCGGCCGGATCGCTCGCGCCGCCGTCGCCGGCGTCCCCCGTGGCTCCGGTGGGCGTCGGTGGATAGAACGAGAAGATGCGCACGAACGAGGTGTCGAACGCGCGTGCGACGGTGAGCGCCCGCTCGAAGCGGTGCAGGCTCTCGTGAAATGAGCTGTCTACCGGAACCTTGCCGATGGGCGAGCCGATCGCGGACACGCCGATGCCCGCCCTATCGAGCGCCCGCTTGACATCCTCCACCTGGTGGTCGGACAGGTCGAGCACGTTGGCGCCCCAGACACCGCGCAGCTCGAGGAAGTGGATGCGCTCGCCGGTCAAAACGGCGATTTGCTCGTCGAGATCGGCCGAGATTTCGTCGGCGAAGGCGGAGAGGCGGATCATGAGAGCGTCACCTCCTGCCCCGTCCGCGCCGACTCGTAGACGGCCAGGATGATCTCGACGGGATGGCGCGCCGCGTGACCGTCGACGAGGGGCGCGCCGTCGTCGCGGATAGCGCGGATCATGTCGGCGATCTGCAGGGCATGCGTGTTAGCCGAGAGCGCGGCAGGGTCCGCGGCCGTCGCCCCGCCGGCTGTCGCCCCACCGGCCGGTGGGGCGACGGCGCGCGTGCGCTCCTGCGCGTCCACACCGTAGGCCCCGACCTCCTTGCGGTCGTCGCGCGCCAGGCGCAGGTAGCCCAGGCGGTCGTCCTCGATCACGGCCGAGCCTTTGTCCCCACACACGTCGATGCGGGTGGTGACGCCCGGATACGCGCCGGTCGTGGCGGCTATGGTCCCCAGAGCCCCGCTGGCGAAGCGCAGCACGGCCACGGCCACGTCCTCGGTCTCCATACGATGCGCCAGCGTATCGGTGTAGGCGTGGACGCTCCGGACCGGCCCCAACAGCCACTGCAGGATGTCGATGGAGTGGATAGACTGGTTCATCAGCACGCCGCCGCCGTCGAGCCCCTGGGTACCGCGCCAGGCGCCGCTGTCGTAGTACGCCTGAGCGCGCCACCACGGGACGTGGGCGGCGCCGAGCACGAGGCGGCCAAACGCTCCCTCGGCCACGAGGTCGCGCACCCGCCGGCTGGCCGCATCGAAGCGGTGCTGGCTGATCACGGCGAGCTTGACGCCGGTCTCCTCTTGCACGCGCAGCATCTGGTCCATCGCCGCGCGGGTGATCTCCATCGGCTTCTCCACGATCACGTGGCGGCCCGAGCGCATCACCCGGCAGGCGTGCTCGCCGTGCAGTCCACTGGGCGTACAGACGTCGACGACATCGAGTTCCGCGCGGTCGAGCATCTCCCCAATGTCCGTGTACGGCGTCGCGCCGCGCTTCTCCGCGAGGGTCTGAGCGCGCGCGGGGTCCAGGTCCGCAACCGCGACGAGCCGCGCCTCGGGCAGGCTGGCGATGGCCGTCGCGTGCGTCGGCCCGATGACCCCGCAGCCAATGATCCCAAACCTGAGCCTATCCGCCATACGCACTCCTTCGCGTTAGGCCTGCTGTCCCCCTCTCATCCAGGGATCGTGAAAAGTCTCCCGAGCCCCTCTCTTTCTTCGCCTAGAGCGCCATTCAAGTAATCAACCCCCTAAAAATCAGGCGGCGCGGGGGAGATCGGCCGCGTCGGGGAGGCGTTGGAGGATATGCAGGTTCTCGACCACGGCCATGCGGCGGGTGTCGCAGAGGTTCTTGCGCTGGCCGCGGTAGCGGGCGCGGTCGCCCTGCCAGGCCCCCATGTGGGCGAGGCTATGTTCCGCATGCACGCGTTCGCGCAGCACGGCGCGGCCCGCCGCCGTGTGCTGGCGCGCGCGCAACTCCTCCAGCAGCCGCTCGTCGGGGTGGATCGTGACGCTGCGCCCCCGCGGGCTGGCGGTGCAGCGGTCGCGCAGCGGGCACGCCCGGCACAGCGCCGCGGGGAAATGGACCACGCCACCGGGCGCGAAGGGCAGCGCCTCGCCCTGGGGGCAGGTCAGCACGCCGCGGTCCCAGTCCAGGTGGAAGGCCGTCTTGGCGAAGCGATCGCCCGGCCCCGGCCGCACCGGCCACGCCTTGCAGTAGATGACCAGTTCCGGCGCGCGGTCGCGTACCAGCGCGCTGCCCAGATAGGCGCGGTCGCTGTGGAGCTCGGCCAGCGTCGCCCCCTGCGCGGCCAGGTCGCCCGCGATCGCCTCCGTCACGTCGGCCTCGGGCGCGTTGGCCCGCGTCAGCCCCACCGCGCGCACGACCTCATGGTCCAGGTCGCGCAGCACGTGCCGCTTGTACCCGTCGATCAGGCGGGACCGGCTCTTGCGCCCGTGCCGCATGTCGGGGTCCTCCACGCTGATGCGCCGATCCGGGGCCACGCCCTCGCGCAGCGTGGCCGCCCCGTCGGGCCGCCCTCCCCCCTCCACGTCCTGCGCCGCGACCTGCCGCGCCACGGCCACGCCCTCCTGCGCCCGCGCCCGCGCCGGCCCCTCCGGCTGCGCCGCCACGAGCGCCTCGACCTCCGCCAGCGCGGCCAGCACGATCCCCAGCGCCTCGATCCGCGCCGCCGGGTCGTCCCAATCCAGGTCCAGCGCCGCCTTCAGGCTCGTCCCCGCCACCACCGGCGCGTGCGCCCCCGCCTCCGCCGCCCCCTCCGCCAGCTCCCGCCCCTGCTGGCGCGCCAGCACGCTCGCCGCCGTGCGCACCGCGTGCCCCACGAGGTTGTAGGTGTCCTCGACCCGGCCCGCGCCCCACAACGGGCTGCTGTCCAGCGCCGCGCGCAGCGCCGTGTGCCCGCAGCCCTTGGTCTGGACTGCCACCTCCACCGTCCGCTCGACCAGCCGCCGGTCCAGGTCGGCCGCGATCAGCCGCTCCCGGAACGCCACCAGCGTGCCCACGCTGTAGGGCGCGTCCGTGCAGTCCAGGCAGTCCAGCGCCAGCTGCCAGCGCCGGTCCATCGTCGCCGCCTCCACCGCCTCGGCATCCGACGCCCCTGTGTACGCCTGCAGGATCGTCGCCAGCGCCAGCACCGCCGGCGGCACCGGCGGATGCCCCTTCCGGCGGTCCTCGTAGAGCGTCGCCACCTCCTCCTGGAATGCCGCGTCGAAGAGCGTGTGCCGGTGCCGACGCAGGAACACGAAAAGCTTGGCCCGGCGCACGCGCCGCGCTACGGCCTCTTCGGCGGGCACAAGATCGACGGGGGGCTGCCAGGGCATCGGGCGCATCATCGGCTCCTTCGGGACTCCTCTACCGCTCTCTCCCTATCCTACGCCGTGGCCCTGCCCCCTGCCAAGCCCTCCCCCGATTACTTGAATGGCGCTCTAGGGCTAGCTGCCCCCGCGCCCTCCGTCCCCGCGCGGGTTCTCCTCCTCGCCCCCCTCCGCCCCCCTCCGGGGGGAACCCGGGGAGATGCCTCCCCCCGGACCCCCGCCAACCAGGGCGCGCACGGGTAGACAAGGGTGGTCCCCCCCGACAATTCATAGACTCTGAGGCTTCCTCTGAGGAGTTTGACGGGCGTGTGGCTGCATGATACGCTGCCCACGATACAATTGCAAGCGGTTTCGACGCCCCACGTCAGCCCTGCGAGGGATGACGGCCAGCGGGGTAATGAGGATGCGCTAAGGAGTCTCCTATGCCGGTGCGCGACGATAGATCGCAGCCTCATGTCATGGGCGACAAGGACGTTGCGCCGGACCTGCGGCGGTTGATGGCCGACGATGCGGTCGGGCAGCTACGGCGGCGCGAGGGCCGTATGGCGCGGCTCGGCAGCGAGGGCAACGCCGTCAAACTCGACTGGGTCGAGGGTGTGGCCCGCCTGCTACAAGACGACGGCGGTCTGGAAGGGGTCGAGGCGGAGGCGCGGGAGCTGTGGCGGCGGGGTATACGCCACGTCATCTGGGCGGGTATGGGTGGCTCGGTCATCACCGTGCACGTCCTGGTCGAACTGGGGCTGTGCCAGGGTGGCGCGGACGCCGTGGCCGTCTACCCGCTGGATAGCACGGACCCGGCCGCCCTCAACAGCGTCGTGCGCCGGATCGCGCATAGCAAGAACGTGGTGTTGCCGCCCCCGGACGCGCGGGCGCCGGCGCCCCCGGACATGCTGCATGAGCTGTTCAGCGATGCGCTCATGGTCGGCGTGTCGATGGGCCTCACGTCGGAAGAGCCGATCACTCACCTGCAATGGTTCGTCGAACTCCTGGCGTCCGCGGGGCTAGAGCCCGCGGAGCATCTCCTGGTCATGACCCTGCCCGATTCCTACCTCGATCGGTTTGCTCGCGACCGCGGCGTCACCCGGCAGCCCTTGCAGTTGGACGGCGGGACCGGTACGGGCGGACGCATGAGCGCCCCGACGACCCGTGTCTTCCTGCTGCCGGCCGCCCTGGCCCTGGCCGGGGCCTCGCAGGGACCGGGGAGCCTGCGGCGCGTGCTGGCGCAGGCCTGGGCCGAGTACAATCTCGACCTGGCGACCGCTGATCCGGCCGCGCACCCGTTCGTGCGCCTGGCGGCGGCGCTCAGTGTGGCCAGCGTCGATGGCGCGTGCCAGCTCCTGCTCGACCTGCCGCGTCCATGGCGCCCGCTGCTGGCCTGGATAGAACAGTTGATGGAGGAGAGCCTGGGCAAGGGCGGCAAGGGTATCGTCGTGTTCGACGATCAGCCGTTGAACCCGCGGGCCCCGGGCTACCAGACAGCTGGGACCGCGCGCGTGCGGGTGGTGGCGGAGGTCGAGGCGGCCGGCGACGGACCTTTTGTCCTGGGCCAACCCTCCCTGGCCGCCGCCGATCCGAGCGATCGCCTGGCGGCCGCGGCGGCAAGCTTCCTCGGTTGGCAGCTGACGATGGCGCTGTTCGGCTACCTGCACGACATCACGTTCGCGGGCCAGCCGGCGGTCGAGAACTATAAGGCGCGCGCCCGCGTCCTGCGCGAAGAGGACGCCCCGCTCCAGGCGGCCGTGGAGCGGAACCAGGGCCAGGGCGTCACGGAGGGGCCGCTGACGCTCCTGGTGCCGCCCGGACAGGGGAGGGGCGCCGATCTGGCCGCGTGGGTCGCCGCCGCCGTGCGCCGGATGGTGGCGGACGCGGATGCGCGGCGTCGCCTGGGGTATCTTGACGTGACGATGAACGGCGAGCTCCCCGCCGGCTGGGAGCCCTTGCTGCACGCCGCGCTGCGCGCGCTCGGTCCGACGATGTTGGGTGTGCCGGCCAGGCTGCGGCGCGCGCCCGCGGCGTACCACTCCACCGAACAGGGCGAGATGGACGGGCCGCCCTACCTCGTCAGCCTGCGCCTCTTCGCGCGCAGCCACGAACAAATCGTGCTGGGCGCGTACACGGATACTTTCCTGCAGGCGCAGGCCGTGGGGACCTGGCAGGCCATGATCGAGCAGGGGCGCGCCTGCTTTCTGCTGATCGTCGATGGAGATGATGAGAGGGCGGCCGCCGCGCTGAACGGGTTTTTTGAGGCGATCGTGGCGCGGCTCGCGGCCGGTCTAAGCGCCTAGCGCTACCCGCTCAATGCTGAGCAGGGACGGGATCTTGAAGTGTCTCGTTCCAGCCGGCCCCGCGCGCAATAGGCGATCCATCCCATCGGAGCGCTTTTTTTCTCTGTTACCCGCTTTGGCTGCGAATTAATGCGAGGTTCATTCGGCCTGTATTACTATGTGTATGGCATGGTAGGGATGCCGGCGGGGGAAGACGCTTCATCGGGCGCGGACCGCGCGCGGCGGAACGCGGGCTCGTCACCGTGGCGCATCGCTGCCAGGGGCCATGTTTTTATACGGGATTAATCGACGGAGGATCGAAGGCGTATGAATGTGAAACAGGCGCTTGGCGGACTGCTCGCCGGTGGTATGGTTCTTGGTAGTGTCGCCGGCGCGGCGCCCGTTCGCGCGGCCTCGCGCCCGGCCGTCGCGTTCGCGCGGCCGGCCGCGACGACGCCCCGGGCGGCGGCGACGGCCGCGATAACCGCGGTCCCCACGACGATCAACCGGGGCGGTGTCATCGCAGTGAGCGGCGCCGGCTTCGCCCCCAACGAAACGGTGACGCTTACGCTCAACGGCATCAACACCAGGGTGCTGGCCAGGGCCAACGCCAGCGGGTTGCTCCCGGCGACGGGGATCAGCATCCCGTACAGCACCGCTCTCGGCGCCGCCACGATCACGGCGACGGGCCGCGGGAGTAAGCGCAGGGCTTCGACGACCGTGACGGTGCAGCAGCTCACGCCCACCATCTCGCTCAGCGCCCCCACGGCCGCCCCCGGCGCAAGGGAGACCGTGACCGGGCAGGGCTTCGGCCGCCGCGAGCGCGTCACGCTCTCGTTGAACGGCCAGGCGCTGCCGACCGCCGCGCCCATCGTCACGAGCAACGGCGCCTTTGTCGCCAGCTTCACCGTCCCCGGCTCGATTCGCCGCGGCGACAACACGGTCAGCGCCATCGGCAACCAGAGCCGCGTGAGCGCCGTGGCCGCCCTCACCGGCAACCTGCCGCTCTCCACGCAATTCTATATGGCCGGGGGCTTGAACACGGCGGCCGAGAGCTCCAACATCGTGGTCCTCAACACCAACAAACAGTCGGCGCGGGTCGGCCTCATCTTCTACTACCAGGACGGCGCCGCCATCCCCAAGACGGTCAGCGTGGCAGGGCACGCCACGGCGCTCTTCGTGGTCAGTACCCTTGGCCTGCCGCAGGGAACGTTCGGCGTGGCCGTGCGCGCCGACCGCCAGGTCGCGGCGGAGCTCGAGGTCGCGCGCTACAACCACACCGATGGAGACGCGATCCCCGGTAGCTCCGGCTTGAGCCTCCGCTGGTACCTCGCGGCGGGCTCGACCATCGGCGGCGCCGAGACAATCTCGATCCTCAACCCCTCCAACACGCGGGCCGCCCACGTGCAGCTGCAGCTGCTCGGCGCCGGTGGCGCGTCCCGCACGGTGAACGTGACGGCCCCGCCGCACACCAACTACGTGGCCGACCTCAACGCGCTCGCGCCCAACCAGGCCGTGGGCGTGGTGGCGCTCTCCGACGCCCCGGTGCTGGTGGAGCGCACACAAATTTTCGGGGCCAGTGGCGCCGGGCTGACCACGCGCGCCGGGGTCACGACCCCCGCGGCGGAGTGGCTCTTCGCGGCCGGCACGACGGCGAACGGCGTGCGCACGGAGTATACGGTGCTCAACCCCGGGGACGCCCCGGCCACGGTCACGGCCAGCTTCTACGCGCAGACCGGCGGCTCGCTCGGCAGCCGCACGGTCGGCGTCGGGCCGCGCAGCCGCATCACGATCAACCTCGGCGACGTGGCGCAGGGTGATCGCATCGCGGCCGTGGTAACGAGCGACCAGGCGGTCGTGGTGGAGCGCAGCGAGTACACGGGCTCATTCACCTCGGCCAAGTCGGGCTCGGTCGTGTTCGGGACCAACGGCGCCGGCGTGCGCTGGACCTTCCCGGCCGGCGACACCACGCCCGCGAACGGCGCGACCCCCGGCAACAACGAGGCGCTGGTCTTGTTCAACCCTTCGGCCGTGACGGTGGTGGTGAAAGCCACGTTCTACGACAGCGCGGGCAAGGTGCTCACGCAGCAGTACACCATCGCGCCGACGGCGCACACCGAGGTGTCGGTGAACACGCTGAGCGTGGGACCGCTGCACGGTGTAGTGCTCCAGTCGGGCAACGGGCAGGGTTTCATCGCCGAGCAGGGTATCACGACGTCCGACGCGAGCACCTTTCGCTCGAGCCAGGGTCTCGCGCAGTAATCTGGTGACAAGCTGTTGGCGCCCGTGGGCCGTCGCCGCGACGGTCCACGGGCGCCGTCGACTTTGCACGAGCCCTGCAGCACAGGTAGGTGGCTAGACCGCGCGCGAGGCGACGCTGGCGCGCTCGCCGTGCTCCTCGACCATCGCCCGATCCTCCACGGCCTCGAGCACGTCCCGCGCCACCGCTGTCTCGGCGCTGCTGGCGGCGTCCTCGACGCGGGCTTGCGCCGCGACGGCTGCCACGATGTCGGCGACGATGATGGCCACGGCGTCCTCGATGGCGCGCCGCGCGCTGTCGCCCGCGACGAACGCGCGCACCCCGACGACGTACCCGACGTCGGTGATGCTGTCCAGGGTCACGCGCGGCGCGCCGTCCTCCGCGACCCGCGCGATGGCCCCGCGCAGGCGGTCCAGCGTGGCCGGCACGTCCTCGGCCGCCTTGGGGAGCGTCACGGGCAGGTAGACCTCGTACTCCCGCGGGCGCCGCACCACGACAGCGTTGATCATGGCGCTGTTGGGGATGCGCACCTCCAGGTCGTTGATGTGTAGCGTGGTGTAGAACAGGGAGATATCCCACACCTGGCCACTGTACTCGACGCCGCCGAACGAGCCGGTGCGCGCCGTCATGAACATGCCGGCGCTGTAGGGCCGCGCGAACAGGATGACCAGCCCGGCGATGATGTTGGAGAGCGAGGCCTGCCCGGCGATACCCACGACGACGCCGGTGAGCGCGCCGCCCACCAGGACCCCGTTCAAGTTCGGCTCGATGGCGCTCACCACGAACAGGATGATGACGGCATAGAGCACGACCGAGGTGAACGTGGCGAAGCTGCGCGCGCGCGCGAGGCCGAGATAATCGTCGAGGGCCTCGTTGATCGCGTTGACGAAGCGGCGCACCGCGTAGACCGCCAGCAACGCGGCGAGGAGCACGAGGCCGAGGTGGACCGGCGCGCGGAACCACGCCGCTGGTCCGTGCAGGAGTTGGTCTATCTGCTCGTTTTGCTGATTCGCATAGCTGACGACGAGCGCAAGCGCGAGCGGCGTTACGATATGTGCGACAGTGCGCGGGCGCCACAGTCTGCGCACGATCTCCGCCCCTTCGGTCATCTCGCCCTCCCTTCCTCCTGCAATGGTATCAGGGCTAACCCAATGGGTATGCCGGTGCAAAAAACACTTGCGCGCGCGCGACGACGTGCTATACTACCTACCGCGCGCACCCGAGCGGCGGCCCATAGAGATGTCGCCGCGGATCCGACGTCATACGTATGAGGGAGTGAGAATCGGTAGGCTATGCGATTGCGCACGTACGCCACGGCTGCGATCCTCGGCGCCACCCTGCTTCCCCCGGCCCTGGCCGACGCTAGGCCGGCCGCCAACGTCACGGTCGAGCGAGCCCAACTGCGCCAGCTCATGGCGCAGCGGCGCACGCTAATCGGGCGCCTCGCGGCCGAGGACGGTACGCGTGGCCAGGCGCTCACCCTCAATGCGCTCGCCGCGGCCGACACCATCCTGTCGGGCGACGCCGTCGCGCTCGAGCGCGCCATCCGGCGCTTCACTCCGCGCCCCGCGCCGGCCGTGCGCCGTAAGGCCCGCAAAGCCCATAAAGCGCGGACGCGCATGGCGCGGCAGGGTGGCCCTCCCGCGGCGCCCGTCGTCAATCCACCGCTGTTGCTCGCCGGCCCCGGCGTCCTGTGGTCGCCGTCCGCGCGGGCCGTGACGTTCGGCCTCCCCGTCGAGCCCACCCTGACGCCACAGGCGGCGACACACGCGCCGGTAGCGCCTCTGCCATCGGCCACGCGCGATCCCCTGACCTTGCCGACAGCTCTGTTCTTCGACACGACAATCATCCCATTGACGCCCCACGTCGACATCGGCGGCCGCCTGCGCGCGCCATCCGTCCCGGCTATCAGGACGCCTTCGATCGCCCCGAGCACGGCCGGGCAGGCCGCGAGGGCGCGCCAGGACCCATGCCGGCCGGCCGCGGCGTCACGAGGCGCTGCGCGGACGGTGGTGGTACTCCTGGCCCCGGCGGACGCGCCCTCGCACGGACGGCTCGCACTGGCGGGCGCGGACGGCGTGCTCGCGCTCGACACGGCCAACGCGCGCGTCGCGGCGGCCCTGCTGACACCCCTGTTCACGCCACGCGCGCCGGTTCCATCGCGCGCGCGCCACCAGCGTCGATCGACGCTGGTGGCGCGCCCCGTCACCCATCCCAAGCGCGACCCCACGGCCGACCTGCCGGTCTTGTCGCAGCGCTGGCGCGCCGTTGCGCGCGCGCTGGCCCGCGTCCGGGCGCTCGAGGAGTGGTCGCGCGCGCACGGCATGGCGCCGATGATCACCGCGAACGACGTGATCGCGTCTCCGGATGCCCTGCGCCGGCGGCTCGACTATTGGAGTGCCCGCCCATCGTCCCTCCCGGCCGCCACGACGATCGCCGCCCGCGACGCCACGCCACTGCCGCCGATCGGCGCCACGCTCGCGCTCACCGATCCGCTGACCAGCACGCTCACCGCGGGCGAGGCCGTGAGCGGGACGATCGGCGTGAGCGGGACGATTCCCCTCGTGTCGTCGGGCATCAGGGACAACCCCATCTCGCCGACGGCGCCGCTCAGCCCGTCCATGGGCGCCGGCGGCGTCATCTCCGCGACGCTGCCGGCGGCCGTACCGCCCAGCCTTATCGCCCTCCCAATCTCGGCTACCGCCGCGGCGGCGCTCAGCGTGGACATCCCGCTGACGGCGACCGTCGCGCCGACGGCGACGCCCCCGCTATCCGGCGCGACGCCCGTGACGGGAAGCCTGCCGGCCACCGTCGCGACGCCCGCTGTTTCCACGCCCGCCGCCAGCGCCGCCAGCGCCGCCATCGCCGCGAGCGCGCCCGTGTCGGCGACCCCCGGGGCCGGCGTTTCAGCCATCTCGGCGACCGTGCCGTCGACAGCTACGCTCCCCTCGACCGCCACGGCGCCGCTCGATGGAGACACGCGGCTGGCGCTCTCGGTCGAGGGAGGAGCTCCCGTCCTGTCCGTCGCGTCGTCGTCGGCCACCGACCCGCTCAGCCTCACCGTGACGCTTCCGGTCACGGCCGAGGGGGCGTTGGCGCCGGGTGGCTTCGAGAGCGAGCGCGGGGCGCTGGAGAGCGTGCTGCGGCAGGGACAGGCGCTCTACGCCGATCTCAAGGGGAAGGCGCAGGGCATCGAAGCCGACTACCGTCTGCGCCTGCGCACGGTAGCGGCCCTCAACGCGAGGATCGAGCGCGCCTACTACGCGCGCTACTACGCGTGGCAGCGCTGGAAGCAGGGTTCGGTGACGTACCTGGCGCGCCGGATCGCGCTCAACGGATTCTTGCAGCGCAGGCGGGCGGCCAAGATAGCGCGCCAGGAGTGGCGCCGCCGCGAGGACGCCTACCTGCGAGCGCTCGCCGCCTCCAAGCCGGCCACGGCCACGGCCGAGCCAGTCTCGGACACCGTCCCGGTCTCGGACACCGTGGCGGTCTCAGGGACCGTGGCGGCCGCGGCGCCGGCGCCGATCCCGCCGGGTCCCGAGCCGCCCCCGTTCGCAGAGCTCATGCCCGCCTTTCCGGTCCCGCCCGGTCCCGCCGCGCCCAACCCGGGGCTGGAGCCGACCGGCTACGCGTTGCCGGCGCCGCCCGACACCATCCCGCCGTGGGACGACGCGGTGGCGCCGCCGCTCCCGTCGGCACTCGTCGCCTACGGCGGTATCGCGCGCGGCGTCAACGCCTCGGGCTACACGCACATGACGCAGGACGAGTTGCTCGCGGACGGCGCGCTCGACGGCGTGCCGTCGTACATCGACCCGGTCAAGGGCGTCATCACGACCCTCTTCGGCGGCAGCACACCCTTCCAGTCTTTCCATCCGGGCCTGGACATTGCCGCGCCCGAGTACACACCGGTCCGCGCGGCGGCGGCGGGGCGGGTCGTGTGGGCGGGGCTGGCCGTCTTCGGCAACGACCACGCCAGCTACGGCAACTGCGTCATCATCCGGCACAACGAGCACATCTCCACGCTCTACGCGCACATGGACGACCAGTTCCACCCCCTGGCCGTGCAGATCGGTGACCTTGTGCAGCAGGGCCAGACCATCGGCTACGAGGGGGTGACCGGATGGACCACCGGCGCGCACCTGCACTTCGAGGTGCGCGTCAACAACATCCAGGTCGACCCGCTCCTGCTCATCCCCAACCCTCAGATAGGGGCTCTATAGCCTGCCGGCGCGCAGTAGCGGTGGCGGCAATGGTTTGGCGGAGTGGATCAAGCGCAACGAGCGCCTCACCGACGCCCACTAGAACGTTATAGCTGTGGGACAGGAGGGCCGGTTAGGCCGTTCTGGCGTCGCCTCTTGTCCTTATGAAGCGGCATAGAGAAGAGTTGATGCGCCGGCCTATCGTCAATCGCCTTTTACCGTACAAACTTGTTCGGATGATTGTCAAACCCCGACGCCGACGCTCGCAATGCGCCACAGCATGGTCGCTCCTCCGTCTCGGTCCCACGCGAGTGGCGGGCGCCGCTCACGATCTCGTGCGTCTCGTCTTCCAGCATCGCGCGCAGCAGCAGTGTCACCCATGTGCGATAGGGGCGCCACGCTGCGGCGAGCCGGATGAGGTCCGTCGCGGAGGGCGGGCCAGCGAGGCCGTAGGCGCGCGCGACGGCGCGGCCCAGGCGCGGCTCGGCCGTCGGCAGGTAGTCCGGTTCGCCCGCCCCGCGCAGCAGGATGAGTTGGGCCGAAAAGTCGCCGATGCCGGGCAACTCCTTGAGCCGCGCGAGGACCTCCGCGGGGGGCAGCGCCCGCAAGCGGGCCGCATCCAGCGCCCCGTCAGCGGCCGCGACGCCAAGGGCACGCAGGCGCTCGATCTTCTGCCTGGTAAGCCCGGGAAAGGCGTCGAGGTCCGCGAGGCGCGCGGGACCGGGGAAGGCATGCAGGCGCTCGCCGTGGACCGTGACCGTCGGCCCTACCTCCTCCGCCAGGCGCGCCTTGATGCGCGCGGCCTGCGTGATGCGGATGCGCTGTCCGATAAGCGCCCACGCCGCAGCCTCGTAGGGCGAATAGAAGAGGACCGGGCGCAGGCCGGGGTAGCGCGCCTGTAGGCGCCCGATCGCCGGATCACGCGCGCCGATCGCCGGGAAGCCCCGTCCATCGATGTCGAGCGACAGGATGCGGGCGACCTGCGCCCGCACCACACCCACGTTCGCGTCGCCGATGGCCTCGCCGACCGCGACGCCGCCCTCCTCGCGGACGCACACCCCGGCCACCGCCCCATCGTCAGCGACGAAGGCCAGGTGGAGGTGGCCGGGGGCCGCGCCCGCCGCGTACGCGGCGGGCGCGAAGCCCTCGAGGAAGCGGGCGCTGGCCGCGAGCGCGTAGGGTCCGCGCGGGTGCAGCTCGAAACGTTCCACCGGCTCATCTCCCCTCACTGTGCGCCGTGAGCGGGTAGCCATCGGGGTCGACGAACGCGAAGGTGCGCCCGAAGGGGCCGTCGAACGGCTCCTGCGTGATGGCCACGCCAGTCGCCCGCAGGTCCGCGCATAGCGCGTCGGCGTCGTCGCAGTTCAGCCAGAGCGCCATGCCCCAGCCCAGGCGATTGGCCGCGGCGAGGTCGACCGCCGGCTCGCGGATAGCGAACGGGATGGGCGTCGTCTGGAAGACAACGGTGCCGGGCGGGCTCTGCGGCGCGGGCTCCAGGCCGAGCCGCTCGGTGTAGAAGCGGCAGGACGCCTCCAGGTCGCGCACCTGGAGCGCGACGAAGTCAGGACCGATGATCTTTGCCATTGTACCCTCCCCTGAATGATCAAGGCCCCTGTGCTACAATTACTCAGGGTCCTGATGTTTTATATTATCAGGTACCTGATGAATTAACAAGGGGGCGACGGGGTGGCGCGGCGTGTGGACGAGCGGGTGGGCTACGTGCTCAAACGGGTGCAGCAGGCGCTGCGGGCGGCGATGGACGAGGTGTTGCGGCGGCGCGGGCTGACGACCGCGCAGTACGCGGCCCTGAGTGCCCTGGAGGAGGCGCCGGGGCTGTCGGGGGCGGAGTTGGCGCGGCGCTGTTTCGTGACGCCGCAGACGATGAACGAGATCGTGGCCCATTTGGAGGTGGCCGGCCTGGTCGAGCGGCGGCGCGGTGACGACGCGCGCGTCCTGCGGGCCGCGCTGACGGCGGCCGGCCAGGAACTGGTAGCCGTGTGCCACCAGGCGGTCGCGGTGATCGAGGAGCGTATGGTCAGCGGGCTGAGCCCGCGCGAGCGGCAACAGCTCCTCGGCGGCCTCCACCGCTGCGTCGATGCCCTGGAAGCGGCGTCCGCACCCGCCGCAGACCCGTCACGGCCTGGACCGCTACCATAGCCGGTGTCGACGCCACCATGTCTACCATGCAGCCTGCAGGCGTTGACGCCAGCGCGTCAGATCCGGCGCGTCCGTGCCGCACAAGACCAACCAGTCGCCGCTCCTGCACGCGGCGCTTGTTTCGGTCTGGTGTTACGGAGCGTGTACTGTTTACGGTCTTCGTCACCCTACCGAAGTCCCCTCATCGTAACTCTCGCTGTTGTCATGTGACAGCCGTTGACAGGGGTAGATCACGCGTACTGCATTGGCACAGACGGACCAAAACAAGGATACGATGTGGGTAAACCCGAAGGGTGACGATGAGAGTAAACAGTACACGTTCCGTAATATCAGGCCGTTTTTGACGGCCTCCTTTTAGTGCTCTCCTAGGCGTTACAACTCCGCGGCCACGGAGGTCTTGCGCCGTTGGTCCTCCCCTGTTACAGTATCGATACGTACCGTATCGTAAGGAGTCCGCAGTGCAGCCTGCGACGGCAGACGCGATCCGTCGCCCTCCGGGGCGGCCCCGCGACACCGACCGTGAGCACGCTATCCTACAAGCCGTGCTCGAGCTCGTCGCAGAGGACGGCTACGAGTCGCTGTCGATCGAAGCCGTCGCCCACCGCGCCGGGTCCTCGAAGGCGACGATCTACCGACGGTGGGCGAACAAACGAGAGCTGGTCGCCGCCGCGGTGAAGGCCCGCTCCGGAACACCATTGCCGCCGGTTGACACCGGATCGCTGTTCGGTGACCTCGTCGCCCTTTGCCAGCGATTGGCGGCCACCCTTCAGAGTTCCGAGGGTGGCCTCATCCTCGGGCTCCTGAAGGGTGGTATAGAGGACCCCGACTTGTGCCAGCTGTTGGAGAACGCATCCGGGTCCACCGGCGCCCGTCTCCCCGCCGCAGTCCTCGAGCGCGCTGTCGCGCGCGGCGAGCTCCCGTCCGACACCGACTCCTTCGCCTACGAAGAGGTCGTCGGCGCGGTGCTCATCGTGCGGGTCCTCAACGGCTACGCCATCGATGACGCGTACCTCTCCCACCTCGTCGACACCGTGCTGCTTCCCGCGCTCGCTCATCCGCGTCTCCCCGGCCGACCTCGACTCCCCGGCCTGTTCTCGGGCGCCAAGCTCCCGCCTCGCGGACGCCCCGACGCCGTTTCGGCGGCCAGGCAGGCGTCCGACACTCCACCACCAGTTTCGACGTCAGCCGCTCCCCCACGCGCAACCGAGAAAGGACACCATCACCCATGACACCACCACCCACGGTAAGCATCCCGGACTTCACGTACCACAAGGTCACCGGTGACGGGAACGTGAAGCTCCACGTTGCCGTCGGTGGCCACGGATCCCCCGTCGTGCTGCTTCACGGCTTCCCACAAACCCATCTCATGTGGCGCCATGTCGCGACTGACCTGGCCAATGATCACACCGTCATCTGTCCGGATCTTCGGGGCTATGGAGACAGCGACAAGCCGCCAGTTTCATCGCTGGCAACGTACGCCAAGCGGACCATGGCGAACGACATCGTTGCGCTCAGCGCCCGCTTGGGGGTCGACCGCTTTGCGCTTATTGGTCACGACCGGGGCGCGCTCGTCGCGATCCGGGCCGGGCTTGATCACCCCGGCGTGGTCACGCACCTTGGAGCCCTGGACGTCCTGCCCACCCTCGACATGTGGGACATCCTGCATGGTGAGACCGCCGCGGTTGCCTGGCATCTCTACCTGATGGCGCAACCACCGGGTCTCCCCGAGACGATGATCAGTGCCAGCGCGGACGCCTTCTTCGGCCACTTCCTCGATGTCTGGACCCACAACCCTACTGCGATTCCCGCTGACGTGCGCGAGGAATACCTTGCGGCGTCTCGAGGCGCAGTCGCCTCCATCGTCGCGGACTACCGCGCGTCGGCCGGGGTCGACGTCGCGCACGACCGCGACGATCGTCAGGACGGGCGACAGCTAGCCATGCCGGTGTCTGTAATTCAACAGGATTGGGGCGCAGCGCTCGGTTACGACGCTGCCGGACTATGGCGCGTGTGGGCGCCTGACCTGGTACATCAGACGCTGAACGCTGGTCACTTCATGGCCGAGGAGGCGCCTCAGGCCATCACCGAGGCCATCCGCGCACTGGTCAAGCGTCGCCCAAAGCACCTCCAAGCACACAATTCCGCGGACTGAGACCTGTCACATGAACGCACGGTAACAGGGTAGGAGGCCGTCAAAAACCGGGGGGCAAGCATCGGGCAAGATGGGGCCGCGCGGCGATCGCACGCTCGACGCGGGACGCCTGAGGGCGCCGTCGTTATCATTCGACGGCGACGCGCCCCGCGCGCGCCTGACCTGCGGCCATGCGCCGCCCGCCGACGCCCCGTCGGCTGCGGGTGGCCGTGGTGGTCGATGGACGTCACCTTCGAGGAGTCGCGTCGTCACCTCGGTGTCGAGACCCAACGCCAATGGACCCGGCGCGCTATCGAACGGACGACGCCGTGCTTGTTCGGCCTGTTCAGCCTCGTCACGCTGATGGCGCACGCCCACCAGGGGGCCGCTGTACCGACGCGCCAAGCGGCCTGGTACGCCAAGTCGGAAGCCACCTTCGCCGACGCCCTCGCCACCGTGCGCCGCTACCTGTGGGCAAGCCGTCTTACGAATAGGCTAACTGCTGAATGAGACCCTGCGGTGCCCAATTCGTCGGCCTCCTTGCTCGCTTCTCTGGTCGAGGTCGCCTGCTATGCGGCCTAAAAGGGCCAAAGTCGAGTCCTATTTCGTGGCGCACCTCGGTGGGAGGCTGACCTGATGTGGGCGCGACGGGCTGTGCTATCATGGCTGTGCTATCATGGCTGTGCTATCATGGTGGAAAGTCCCTATGAGCCCGAGCGCCGCCGCTCTCCTCAATGCGCCGATGTCGCGCGTCTCTGACTCCGCCGGGCGCCGTCGCCCCTCCCGCCGATGACCCCTGTACGAGCTATCTCTCGCACACGGTCTGAAACCTGCATCAGCAGGATAACCATCAGCTGTCAACGGTCAGCCGTCAGCTGACGGCTGATTGTCCAGGAGGGATTAATGCGCATTCATGTCGGTTGCGATTTCACCTACGAGGTCGGCTACCCCACCTCGACCGTGCTGCAGGTGCAGCCGCACAAGGACGGCGCCCACCGCCTGGTCCACGAGGCATGGGAGACGAGGCCGGCCCTGGCCTTCCAGGAGTACCGCGACATCTACGACAACACCTGTCAGCGCTTCGTGATGCCGCAGGGCGACGTGCTGCTGCGCTACGACGCCCTCGTCGAGGTCCCCAATGAGGGGGACGACATCGCGCCCGACGCGCCGCAGGTCCCCGTCGAGGACCTGCCCGACGCCACGCTCCTGTATACCCTGCCCAGCCGCTACTGCCTCTCCGACGTGCTCTCCGATGCGGCCTGGCAACTCTTCGGCGGGACGGAGCCCGGCTGGGCGCGCGTACAGGCGATCTGTGACTGGGTGCACCAGAATATACGCTTCCAGTACGGTACCAGCACCCCGTTGACCACCGCCGCCGACGTCTACGAGGCGCGCGTCGGTGTGTGCCGCGACTTCACGCACCTGGGCGTGACCTTCTGCCGCGCCCTCAACATCCCCGCCCGCTACGTGTTCGGCTACCTGCCCGACATCGACGTTCCGCTGTCCGACGCGCCGATGGACTTCTGCGCCTGGTTCGAGGCTTACCTCGGCGGCCGCTGGTACACTTTCGACCCGCGCAACAACGAGCACCGCAAGGGCCGCGCCGTGATCGGCCGCGGTCGCGACGCGCTCGACGTGGCCATGGTCACGACCTACGGCGGCCCACGTTTGCGCGAGATGGCCGTGCGCGCCGACAAGGCGGAGGACGACGCCGCCGGCGCCGCGGGGGCCGGGACGGCGCCCACGGCGACAGTCGACGGCCCCGCGCATCGCGCCTACGAGAAGCAGACGCGGTGATCTCGTGAGTAGCGCACAGACGCCTCCTACCAGGGGCACGCCGAGCGCCCTCGACCACACGGAGATCGCCGCCCTCGCCCTGCTCGACCCGCGGGGCGTCGACTGGGACCGCGTGCGGCGCACCGCTTACCTGATCCATCAGGGCTACCGCTACGAGTACCCCGGCCCTATCCGGGATCTCCGGCAGCGCCTCGTCATCGTCCCGCCCGAGCGCTTCGGCGATCAGCGCCGCGTCGTGCATCGCCTGGAAGTCTCGGTCCCCGATCACGAGGTCGTCGAGGAAAAAGACGACTTCGGCAACACCGCCCTCACCATCCACGTCCCCCATGTCGTCCAGGCCGTTGGGTTCGAGGCCTGGATCGTCGTCGAGCGCGCCAGCGACGGGGAACCGCAACATCTCCCCGCCGCGGTCCTGGCCGACCCACGCTTTCTGACGCCTACTCGCCTGACCATGCCGGACGCGCGGCTGCGCGCGATCGCGGAGGAGGTGGCGGCCGGCGGGGGCGAAGGCGGGCTGGCGCTGGCCGAGAGGATCAACGCCTGGGTCTACCGCGCCATGGGCTACGCCCACGAGGTGACCGACGTGCACACCACGGCGGCCGATGCCCTCGCCGGTGGGCGCGGTGTCTGCCAGGACTACGCGCACATCATGATCGCCCTGTGCCGCCTGTGCGGGCTGCCGGCCCGCTACGTTTCCGGCCACCTGCTCGGCGAGGGCGGGACGCACGCGTGGGTCGACGTGCTGCTCCCCGCGGAGGACGGTCCGGATGGGGCGGGAGCGGGGGCGGGAGCGGTCGCCGTCCCCTTCGACCCCTTGCACGACCGCCGAGCCACGCTGAGCTACGTCACCGTCGCGGTCGGCCGTGACTACGGCGACGTCGCCCCCACCTCGGGCAGCTACACCGCCGCCTATCCGGGCCGCCTCTCGGCCCACAAGCGTGTGGACATCACCGAGGTCGACTATGCGCCCGCGCCGGGAGGTTGATCGATTCCAGTATCCCGGTATCCCGTATGGACATCTACTGTTGACCACCGCCGAGCGGGCCCCAGTTCGGGGCGGATAGCGGCATGGCCCCCGAGGGCGGCCCGTCGGAGGGGGTGACCTGCACGGCGACGTGGAGCTCGTTCTCGGCGCGGCCCTTGTACACTCCGTGCGTCGGCGGCACGTCGTCGTAGTCGCGGCCGACCGCGACGCGGATGTGGCGCTCCCCTGTGACGAGGCTGTTGGTCGGATCGAACCCGACCCAGCCGAGCGCGGGCAGCAGCGCTTCGACCCACGCATGCGTGGCGTCGGCCCCCGACGTCGCCGAGCGGTCGCGCGCGTCGACTATGTTCGGCCGGTGCGCCAGGTACCCGCTGACGTAGCGGCTCGGTATCCCCAGCTCGCGCAACTGTGCGATCATGATGTGCGCGAAGTCCTGGCAGACGCCCCGGCGGCTGCCCAGCGCGTCGTCTATGGGCGAATTGGCGCGCGTGCTCTGCGGCACATAGTCGAAGGCGTCGTGGATGGCCCTGTTGATCGCGCGCGCCGTGTCCAGGGGGTCATCGCGTCGCCCCAGGCGCAGTTCGCGGGCGACGTCGCGCAGGAGCGGACTCGGCCGTGCGAAGCGGCTCGGCACCAGGTAGTCCCAGTACTCGTCGGCCGCGGCGAGCCGGTCCAGCTCGTCCCAGGACGCGGGCTCGGAGCGCGCGGGGACGGGCGGCCCCGGCAGGAGCGACACGAGGGCGGTCGCCGTGATCGTCAGCGAGTTGTGGCTGTCCGGCACGTCGAAGTGGTGGACGGCATTGCCCTCCGCGTCGCGATAGGACGCGACGGCGGCGCGCGGATTGGTCTGCAGCGCGAAGCTCAGCAGGTGCTGAGGCCCGTCATTGCGCGGCTGCATGCGCACCTCCATCATGCTCTCCCTGATGGCTGCGCTGTAGCGGAACTTGCTGACGTGGCGGATTGAGTAGTACATAATAGTTAGTAGTCGATAGTCACTTGTTGTTGTTGCATCTGGTCTTCTCTGTAGCCGCCGGCGTCTATCGGCGTCTGTGTTTGCACAGGGGCGATCGTCGCGACGGCGCCGCTCCCGCCGCCGTCCCCGTCGTGGGGCGCCGCCTCCTCGACCCAGCGCCGGCGGCCGTCGAGGCGCTGCTGCAGGATATAGGTCTGATAGACCGCGTCGTGGATGGACGCGCACTGCTGTCCGATCTCCGCCAGGTAGGGGTGCATAGCCTCACCCATGATCTCGTCGACCCCGCTATAGTCGAGCGTGGCCCGCAGGCGCCCCGCCAGCCGCTCGGCGCGGCCGGCGGGGCGCGCGCCGGTCGAGCGGGCAATAGATTGCAGCGCCGCCTGGAGCGTCGCCGCCATGAAGCGCAGCGAGCGCGGGAACTCGGCGTCGAGCAGCAGGAACTCCGCGATGCGGTCGGGCCGCACGTCGGCGGTGTAGACCTTGGAGTAGGCCTCGAACGCCGTGCACGACTTGAGCAAACCTACCCACTCGAGATAATCGAGGGGAACGGCCTCACCCTTGTCCCCGCCCTCGCCCTCGCCCTCTCGTGCGGCGAGGTGGGCCGTGTAGTAGGTGTCGAGCAGGGTCACGGTGGCGCCGGCGCGCTCGATATAGCGGCCCAACTGGATGAAGTGCCAGCCCTCGCCGTGACTGATCGTGGCGTCGGTGATGCCCTGGAACAGGTGCGCCCCCTCGCGCACGGTCCTGTAGAACTCGTGCGGCTCGGCATGCCACAGCTCGTCCATGCTCGTGTTCCTGACCTGCAGGTAGAGCCGGTTGAGCTGCTCCCACATCTCGGAACTGATCTGCTCGCGCACCTGACGGGCGTTGTCGCGCGCGGCCTCGACGCAGGACACGATCGAGGCGCCGTTCGCGGTGTCGAAGACGAGCGACTGCGTGACGGCGTAGGGGCCAGGCCCGTCCATCGTCGCCGGCGCGCGCAACGCCGCCAGCAGGCGCTCCCACTGTCGCCCGGCCCGCCCGGCCCCGACCCCCGCCCTCGCCCCCGCGTGCTGGTCGAGCCCCTGATACTGCTGCACGTCCAGCAGCCGCGCCGTGTGCTCGGCCCGCTCCAGGTAGCGGCTCATCCAGTAGAGACAATCGGCCACGCGCGATAGCATTAGGAATCTCCTAATCGTACAAGACCCACGTATCCTTGCTGCCGCCGCCCTGCGAGGAGTTGACCACGAGCGATCCGCGCCGCAGGGCGACGCGCGTGAGGCCACCCGGCACGAGGGCGATGCGCTCCCCGCACAGTGTGAACGGCCGCAGGTCGACGTGTCGCCCCTCGACCTGCCCATCTACGTAGCACGGCGCGCGCGAGAGGGCCAGCGTCGGCTGCGCGATGTAGCCCCGCGGGTCGGCCAGGATGCGCGCGCGGAAGTCCTTGCGCTGCGCGGCCGTGCTGTGCGGGCCGATCAACATGCCGTAGCCGCCCGACTCGCCGACCGCCTTGACAACCAGTTCGTCGAGGCGCTCGAGCACGTAGCGCCGCTGGACCTCATCGTCGAGCAAGTAAGTCTCGACCTGCGGCAGGATCGGCTCCTCGCCCAGGTAATAGCGGATGATCGCCGGCACGTAGGCGTAGAGCGCCTTATCGTCGGCCACGCCGGTCCCGATGGCGTTGGCGAGCGCCACGTTGCCGGCGCGGTAGGCGTTGAGCAGGCCGGCCACGCCGAGGGACGAGTCGGCGCGGAAGGCGAGAGGGTCGAGGAAGTCGTCGTCGACGCGGCGGTAGATCACGTCGACGCGGCGCAGGCCCGCCGTCGTGCGCGTGTAGACTACGTTGTCGTGCACCAGCAGGTCGCGCCCCTCCACCA
>JAABUX010002202.1_pt1 | contig 27972 bp, 18 predicted proteins | sample 5561851 | NCBI WGS metagenome assembly JAABUX01 (sample SAMN10711883, study PRJNA513361) | rock metagenome | isolation source: Antarctica rocks | place: Antarctica: Victoria Land, Richard Nunatak red sandstone | collected 2016-01-03 | reverse complement strand
GATTATCGTTCGCGCTGGACCCGCCCGCCGTGGAGGTCCCCCCCTCGTAGGCGATGTTGTGGAGGCCGTAATAGTTGGCGATCGTCGTGAACCGCGATCCGGTGGTGTAACTCTGCGGGAGGCTGGCGTACAACGAGCTGATCAGGTGGTCAACCGACGTATAGTCGGTGGGGTTGCTGTAGTTGGCGGCCCCGATCCCGTAGAGGTACTGGCTCGGTGATCCGTAAGTGGTTTCAAACCACGGGAGGTAACGCGCGAAGTAAGAATAATCGCCCTCCCCCGAACCGACGATCGGCCGGATCTTGGCGAAAGTCGGGTCGGGACCGAAGACGCTCCGGAAGACCTTGGCGTCGTTCATCGTCTGCTGAAGCTGATACCGCTGCGCCAGATCGTACAGGCCGGTGTTGCCATCGTTGGTGAGGGCCGTGTCTCCATTGCTGAGCGCGATCTGCGCGGCTTCAATGTTGTAGATGAAGTTGTTGTAGATCCCGCCCCAGACCTCGTTGGACACCTCGAAGTTGACCTTCAGGTTCGATTTCAGCCCGAGATAGAACACGCCGCCGACCATGTCGCCGTTCTTGATCAGGTTAGCGAGCTGCGTGACGTAATCGCTGGTGGCGGGACCGGGGATATTGATCCACATGTCCGTGTTGGTGGTGTTGGCCAGCGCGATCATGTACTCCCAAGCTTGCCCGGGGGCGCCGGGACCGGAAGTCTGCGACGAGGCGGTGGGCAACTTGCGTTGCGACCAGTCCAAGGTCACCAACTTCCCGACCGGCGGCTTGAACGTGCCGACCAGATTGCCATCGACGAGGACTTGGATCGTCTGCGCCACATTCCCGTTGCGAAGCATCGTGGCGAAGGACAGGTGATAGTTCCCCGCCGCGAAGTTCGTCACGGTCTGGCTGATCGTCCCCTGGCCTTGCAAGAAGGCCACCTGCTGGCCCTCCGGCGCGTTGGGGTTGACCGAGGTGAACGCCGAGTTGTTCGACGTGAGGCCCGACGAAGTGCCGAATGTCCAGGCGCTGCCCGACGGGTTGTACCGGTAGTTCCCCGCGCCGATCTGAACCGCCTCGAAACCCGGGTCGCCGATCGACGGTGGAGTAACCGCGCCGCTGCCGTCACTGAAGAGGTTGACGCTGTCGAGGAAGGCGGTGGTATCGCCCGCCGCCGAGCCTAACCCCTTGAAGGTGATCACATGCGACCCGGCCGTGACCGGAAAGCTGGCCGTGGCATTGGTCTGGTAAGTGGTGTCGAACAGACCGCTGTAACTGTTGGCCCCATCCACGTTAAGATACCGCAGGGTCGTGAACGGTGCCACGGCGTTCACCATGTCGCTGGTGAACACCTGAGTGGTATTTGCATCATAGCCGGGCTGGATCAGCTTGACGTTGGCGATCCCCGCCTTGGTCGAGCTGGCGAGGTTCACCGTGTTCCGGAAGTCGATCTCCAGGATCGGCGGCAGGTTGTGATAAAAGAAGAGGTCGGCGGTGGTCGTGTTGGTCGCCGCGTTGTAAACCTGGTTCTGCACGGCGAAGTACTGGAAGTAGTCGGGCTGAATCGTCGCTTGACCTTGAAACGAGAGGTGGTATGCTCCCCCGACATCGGGCTGGACCGCGTTCGGGTCAGGTCCGTTGTAGGGCTGATTGACCCGCTGGTCGAACACCACGATCTGAGCGTCGGCGAGCGGCCAGCCGTTTGTGTCCGTCGCCAGGGTTGTCGCGCCCAGCGGAGCCCAGGGCCGCGCTTCTTTCATCAAGTCCACATAGTTGAGCGTCGGCGCGACGTTGATCCCCAGTGGCCCAGCGGCCATGAGCTGGCGAGTTTCCAAGGCTCGCACCGGCTCCAGCACGTAATGCGACGTCCGGCGTGCGGACCGATCCAATTGGGCTCGGCGCGCAGAGCGATACAGATGGAGGGGCATCTTCATCAGATCAAAATTCCAGTTGTTTGGGGAGGTCAATCGCGATGTCAACCAACGTCCGTGTTCACATTCCGCGCAGATTGTCCTCCACTGAGAGGTGAACCTGAGCGGGGAATTCAGTTCCAAAACACGGCGAATCAAAACGAATGGATGAAACCTGTGAGGACCTACGGAAATAGGCCTAACACGTAGCGAGTCCGAATCGTTATTGTCCAATAACACTTCGATGAATTCAACTGAGTATTCATCACATTTCAGATTAATAAAAGAAAAGCACGGTCATTCTTAATTGGGCTTGAATGATGCGGCCAAACAAGCAAAAATAGGCCAGACCGAACGAATTTGGCAGACCAGCCGCCGCAGGTTCGTCGTCCTGGTGGTGGTGGTTGGTTTTGTGTTACGATGACCCATCCTGGCTCGTGGACCTCGGAGCCTCGCGCTCTCGGTCGTCGCTGGCATGATTGTTGGGGCGGGCTGTGCCGACTCGTTCGTGGCGGATGATCGTTTGATGAGTACTTTGCTGCCACAGCCGTTCTGGTTCCGGATCGCCCACTCCTCCCCCCGGGTCGAGGCGATCCCGCGACCGAAGGGGCGGCTCCTGGACCTGACCGAGGCGCACGGTCTCTTGGACCTCGGCCAGCTCGATGGCCGACCGAACTGGGTCCGGGTCCGGTCGGGTTGGAATGCCCGGGGGCTGGGGTTCAGCTTTGAACTGGTCGATAAGCGGGGTGACATCTCCCCCGAGCCGGCCCGCCCCTCGGGGATCGACACCGTGCAGCTCTGGGTTGATACGCGCGACACTCGGACGGTTCACCGGGCGACCCGGTTCTGTCACCGGTTCGTGGTGACCTTGATGCCCGGGGTGGGGCGGACCTTGGACGTGGCGGTCACGCAAAAACCGATCGCCCGGGCGCTGGCGGACCCGCCGATGACGGGGGGGGCGAAGGTGATCACTCGGGCCGAGCGGACGGCGTCGGGGTGGCGGCTGGAGTTGTTTCTGCCCGCCGAGGCGCTCGTGGGCTTCGACCCCGACGAGAACCGTCGGCTAGGGCTGGCTTATCAGGTGACCGACCCCGACCGGGGGGAGATCTTCTCGGGGGTGGGCCGCGAGTTCCCGATCGGCGAAGATCCCTCGCTCTGGGCAACCTTGATCCTCAACGACGACCCTTAGACCACGGGTCGCCCCGCCGCTGCCACCATTGATCCCATCTCATCAGGACCCAGGCCGATGTCCGAAGAAAATAGCAGTCTCCGCCCCTCGGCGCGGGATGCCGCGATTGATGCCGCCCTCGACGCCGCTACCGGCCGTCGGCCCGTCGCCGACCCCAACGAGCTGTCGTTCAAACGGCACTGGGACCCCGACCTCGACGCCGAACTCGAAGCCGCGATGGCTGGGTTTGATGAGTCGGCCTTCGAGGTCAACAACCCCGGCCGCCTCCCGCGCGAGGACCGGGCCGGCGGGCAAGCCCCCAAGGGGGGACGCGGCCAGGAGTCGCGGCAGGGGCCGCAGATCGGCAAGGTGATCTCCGTCCGCGGCAAGAGCGTCTTCGTCGACCTCGGGGCCAAGAGCGAGGGGGTGATCCCCACCGACCAATTCACCGGCGACCTCCCCCAACCCGGCGACTCGATCGAAGTCCGGGTCGACCGGTTCGACACCGAGGAGGGAATCCTCCTCCTGTCCCTCAAGGGGGCCGCGGTCGAGGCGAGCTGGGAGAACCTCCGGAAAGGGCTGATCGTCGAGGCCAAAGTCACCAAGACGAACAAAGGCGGCCTCGACGTCGAGGTCGACGGCATCCGCGGGTTCCTCCCCATCGGCCAGATCGACGTCAACCGGGTCGAAGACGCCGCGATCTACGTCAACCAGAAGTTCCGCGTCGTCGTCACCGAAGCCAACCAGCGCGAAAAGAACCTGGTCGTCTCGCGTCGCGACCTCCTCGAACAAGAGCGGGCCGAGCAGCGCGAGCAGACCTGGAAGATCCTGGAAGAAGGGCAGGTCCACGACGGGGTCGTCCGCTCGATCAAGGACTTCGGCGCCTTCGTCGACATCGGCGGCGTCGACGGCCTGATCCACGTCGGCGACATGGCCTGGAGCCGCGTCACCAACGTCGGCTCGGTCCTCAAGGTCGGCGACGAGGTCCAGGTCAAAGTCCTCAAGATCGACCGGGTGACGCAAAAAGTCGGCCTCGGGCTGAAACAACTGATGCCCAGCCCCTGGGACCGGGTCGAGGAAAAGTACGGTCGAGGGATGACCCTGAAGGGGAAGGTCACCCGCCTGATGGACTTCGGCGCTTTCGTCGAACTCGAACCGGGGATCGAGGGGCTGGTCCACATCTCGGAGCTCTCCCCCAACCGCGTCCGGAAGGCGAGCGACATCGTCAAGCCCGAGCAAGAAGTCGAAGTCCGCATCCTCAAGATCGAACCCGACGCCAAAAAAATCTCGCTCTCGCTCAAGCCCCTGCCAACCTTGTCCGGCTTGCCCGAACCGGACGAGGACGACGAGGACGACGACACCCCGCGCCCCCCTCGGCCCGAACCCAAGATCCCGCTCAAGGGGGGACTCGGCGACCGCGACCCGTTCCTGGACCCACCCAAGAAGCGGATGTGAACGGCCCCGATCCAGCGACCCGGCGTGATGGCCGACCAGACCAGCACGCCGGGTCGTCGCGTTCACCCCCAGCGGTCGAACAGGGACTCGGCTACCTTTCTTCGACTCGGCCGGAGCCTGGGGAACCACACCGCTTGACCCGCCCGGAGGCAAGACGGGTTTTCGGCGCGCGTCCTGAGGTCAAGGGAGGTCGTCGTCCCAAGCGAGGTCGTCGCTCCGGCTCGGTGGGTCGACCACGGCCCAGGCGGCTACTCGGCGGCCCCGAGCGTCGATCCCCACCGCTTTAAACACCAAAGGACCGTCCGAGGCTCGGACCCCAGGCAAACTAATCGACCGGGATCGCAACGTCCCTCGCCCCGGGAGCGACGACGAGCCAAACGCATCGGCGATCCCGAGCATATCGAGGCCATCGCGGCGGAAGCCGGGGGCGTGGAGGTCGGCGACCGGGACGAGGCGTTCCCAGGCCAAGGCGCCGAGCCGGACCGGCGTGCCTCCCGCCTCAAGCACCCGCGCCCGGACCCGGACCGACCCGTCGGCGTCGGTGGCGGGCCGGATGACCAGCTCAGGGCGCGCCAGACCCGCCGGGAGCGGGACCAGCGTTACCTGTAACTCCGCCCCCGGCGGCCCGATGACCTCGACCCGGACCGACCCGGTGGCGGGTTTCGCCACCAGGAAGTAACGCGCGGAGGTCCCCGCGGCGCTCCAGGTCAATAGATCGTTGCCCGGGACGAGCGGGGTCGTCCGTGGCCCGGCCAAGATCCAGTCGTCCAACTCCCCCCGGAGGTCCATCGAGCGGTAGTGGCTCCCGTCCGCCACCTTCGGGTCAAGCCCACTGCAATAAAGCGCCACCGTCCAGCGGCGGAACAACTCGGCGAACGTCGTCCCGGTGGCGGCTTCGAGGCCGACCACCCCACGCCTCGGCGACCGGATCAGGGTGTCGAGCAGCTTCGGGCCGTACCGATCGACGCACCAGCGGAGGAATAAGTAGGTCGCGCCTCGGTTGCCGTGGCTCCGGAACAGGTCGGCGGTGAAGTAGTCGTCCACCACCAGGCGATACCGCTCGGGCTGCGACAAGAAAGCGCTGACGCGGTAGTCGAGGTTGGACCGAGAAAACCCCAGTTCATCCTCGACCAGGTGCGCGATCGCCTCGTCGAGCCAGCCTTCCTCCTCGGCCGCCGAGTCGATTGGCCCGGACGGGTCGCCAGCCAGGACCTTGCGCGAGAAGGTGACGGCGTGCGCATACTCGTGGGCCAGGACGGTCCGGAGGTGCGGGCCGGCGACCAAGTTGGCGTTGAGGTACATCATATCGGCCCGGTTGCCGAACGGGGCCACCTGGCGGCGGTCCATGTCGGCCCCGCGGACGAACCCATCGACCCGGACCTTGCCATCGGCCAACCGGCTCAACCAGCGGGTCAGCAGGATCGTGAACCGGCCGTCCCCATCAATGTCGGCGGCTGGCCCGAACCGCTCGGCTACCGCAGGCCAGACGCGGTTGTCAAAACTTTCGACGAGGTCGCGGAGGGTCGCTACGTTCACGTTCGCCCCGTCGGCCGCGTCCACATAAATCTGGACGCGCCGCCCGATCGCTCGGAGTCGGCTGGGGATGGCTCGATAACTCGAAGGGGAGGTCGGCAGACCCGATTGCGTCATGAGGTGAAACGTCCGCTCGGTCGGCGGCAGCCGAGTGGCCGGCGGCGGGACGGTCGCGAGCGGCGGGAGGTCGGTGGCCGGGAGCCGGAGGGTTGGCCGCGAGCCGATGAGCAGGGGGCGGGGCGGCTCGGTGCTTGGTCGAGCGGTGATCGTGACCGGGAACGGCCCCGCGGCTTGGGCCAAACTCGCCACGATGACGAGTGCCGCCGAGTCGGCGGGGCCGCTCGTGAGGTCAAAACTGGCCCGCCCGGCCGGGACCGCCAGGCTTTGCGCTGAGCTTGTCGCGCCCGTCGAGGTTGCGGGGGACGGGCTGATGATCGCGACGGGGTTGGTCCCGGCCATCGTCGGCGAAGTGGCGAGTTCACCCCCCAGCGCCATCCAGCATCCCGCGCGGATTGCCCAGTTTTGTCTCGACCGGCGGGTCATCATGCCGTGGGCAACCTCTCCCGCGCCGGTCGGCCCGCTCACGATCAGAGCGAGTCAAGGCCGACTCTCGCCTATTCGATCGGGTCAACCTAGGGTTGGGCTTGAACCGAATGCGCTCGTTGCGACGATTCGCCTGAGCCACCGCTCAACTCGGTTTTGATCGGACAAAAGGTCAAGTTGGCCGGTTTTGGGGATGTTCCTGGCCGAGAGCGAAATCGTGGTCGGCCATCGTCTATAATGCAGGTCGGGTTGCGGCACCGGGCAGTCGGTTGATGCTCGATGTGGGTTCGTTTGGTTTTTCTGGCTCGGGTCAATCATGGCACGCTCGCGATATATCATCGGGATCGACCTCGGCACGACGAATTGTGCGGTGGCTTACGTCGATACCAAGGGGCGCGACCGGCCATCGGCCGACGTCAAGCCGTTCGAGGTCCCGCAACTTGTCGCCCCCGGCGAGACGGCGCCGCGAGCCATGCTCCCGTCGTTTGTGTATCTGCCCGGCCCGCACGAATTGCCCGCCAGCGCGGCGCGGCTCCCCTGGCGGGATGATGCCGACCGGATCGTCGGCGAGTTCGCGCGGATTCAGGGAGCGAAGGTCCCCAACCACCTCGTCGCGAGCGCCAAGAGCTGGCTTTGCCACGCCGGGGTCGACCGCGAGGCCGCCATCCTCCCCTGGGGGGTCACGACCGAGACCCGGAAGATTTCCCCCGTCGAGGCGTCGAGCGACCTCCTTGCGCAGATCCGCGACGCCTGGGATCACAAGTTCGCAGGGGACGACCCCACGCACCGCTTTGTTGACCAGGAAATCATCCTCACCGTCCCCGCCTCGTTCGACGAAGCCGCGCGCGAGCTGACCGTCCTGGCCGCCCGGAACGTCGGGATCAGCAGCCCGGTCCTGCTCGAAGAACCACAGGCGGCGTTCTACTGCTGGATCGTCACCCACCAGGACGGCTGGCAGCGCGAGGTTCGGGGAGGCGAACTCATCCTCGTCTGCGACGTCGGCGGCGGGACGACCGACTTCAGCCTGATCACCGTCGTCGAAACCCCCACCGGCCCCGGGTTCCGCCGGGTGGCCGTGGGGGACCACCTGATGCTGGGTGGCGACAACGTCGACCTGGCCCTGGCCCACCTCGTTGAGAAAAAGCTGAAGGTGGCCCGGCTCGACACCGAACAATGGGCCGCGCTCCGGCTGGCGTGCCGGTCGGCCAAGGAGAAGCTCCTCGCCGACAAGCCGCTCGACCGCTGGCCGGTGACGATCGCGGGGCGGGGTTCGAAGCTGATCGGCGGGAGCTTGCAATCCGAGTTGACCCGCGACGAGGTGTTCGCGGTCGTCCTCGACGGCTTCTTCCCCGAGTCGCCCCGCGACGACGAGCCGGGCCGAGGCCCCCGCGCCGGGTTGCAAGAGTTCGGCCTGCCGTTCGTCAGCGACCCGGCCATCCCGAAGCATCTGGCCAGCTTCCTGCGGCGGCATCGCGTTGATGTTCCGGGCGCGACCACGTCGATCCTCCGCCCCGACGCCATCCTGTTCAACGGCGGGGCGTTGACGCCGAAGTTGCTTCGTGACCGGGTCGTCGGCGTCGTCCGCTCCTGGTTCGCCGAGGACGCCGGCTACGCCCCCCGGGTCCTGAGCAATGCTTCGCTTGACCTCGCCGTGGCCCAAGGAGCCGCTTATTACGGCGTGGTCCGCCGGGGGGGTGGCATCCGGATCGGCGGCGGAACGGCCCGGTCGTACTACGTCGGCTTCGAGGCGGGGTCCGCCGCCAACCCTTGGCTCTGCGTCGTCCCGCGCGACGCCGAGGAAGGGACCGAAATCACGATCGACCGCCACGACTTCGACCTCCTGATGGGGACTCCCGTCGCCTTCCCGCTGGCGAGCAGTTCCGTCCGACCCGGCGATGGCCCCGGCGACCTCGTCGCGGCCGACCCGGACTCGATCTTGAACCTCCCCCCGTTGGTCGGCGTGATGCGCGTCGGCCGGAAGGCCCGCGCTGACCGCGTCCCGGTCCGCCTGGTGTCGCGCGTGACCGAGGTTGGGACGGTGGAACTCTGGTGCCAGTCCCGCGTGGATGACCGCCACTGGCGGCTCCAGATCCAGCTTCGGACGGCGGGCGCTCCGGCTCAAGCAACCACGCCCAGCCTCCCGATCACCTCGGCCGACGACGACGCCGTGGTGATCGAGCAGTCCGAAGTCGACGCAGCGCTGGCCGCGATCCGCTTGGCCTTCGCTCATCCGAGCGGGACCGACGACGCGGGGCCGGCCCGCCTGATCAAGAAGCTCGAAGAGGTCCTCGACGCCCCCCGCGAAGCCTGGCCGCCGTCGGCCCTCCGCGCCCTGTGGGAACCGCTCCGCGACGCGACCGAGGCCCGCCTCAAGACCCCAAGGCACGAGTCGCGCTGGTGCAACCTGGCCGGGTTCTGCCTTCGACCCGGGACGGGCTACCCCCTCGACGAGGCCCGGATCAAGCCCCTCTGGGCGGTCTTCGGCGCGGGGGTCAAGCACACCAAGGACTTGCAAGTCTGGGCCGATTGGTGGGTCTTGTGGCGTCGGGTCGCCGCCGGCCTGAACCGGGCGCACCACGAGGAGATCTATAAACGGATCGCCCCGTTGATCCTCCCCGGCAAACCCGGCTCGACCAAGAAGCTCGCGAGGCCCACCCCGCAAGCCCACGAACTCGCCGAGGTCTGGCGCTGCGCCGCGTCGCTCGAACGCTTGCCCACGAACCTCAAGGAGTCCCTCGGCGACGTCCTAATCCGCGATTTCGTCCGGCCTGACTCGATGTCTGTGCCCGTGTACGCGACCTGGTGCCTCGGCCGGATCGCTGCCCGGGTTCCCCTCTTCGGCCCGGCGAACACCGTGATCCCGCCCGACAAGGCGACCCGCTGGGTCCTTATCCTTCTCGACCGCCCCGCCACTTTCGGCCGAGAGACCACCGATACCATCTTCGCCCTCAGCCAGATCGCCCGGATGTCCGGCGACCGCTCGCGCGACCTCGACGAGTCCACCCGCGCGGCCGTCCTGGCCCGCCTGACCGAACTCGGGGCCGACGAAGCGACCCTCGGCCCCGTCCGCGACTACCAGGAACTCCAAGCGACCCAGCAAGGCCAGGCCCTCGGCGACGCCTTGCCAACCGGCTTGCGCCTGCTGACGGTCGAGGGCTCATAATTACTTCTTGTCGAGGATGCTCCTGAGAGTTTCCAGGTTGCCCGCGACGATCTTGCCTTCGGGGTTAATTAAGACCTGCTCGCCATACCCAGAGAGGCCCCAGCTTTCGCAGGTCCGGTAACTCGGGTCGACCAAGGTGGGGAAGGGGAGTGGTTTGCCCCAGACGTGAGTGATGATCGACTTGATATTCTTGTCGAGGTCGGCGATCGTGCGGATCTTCTCGTCGGGGTCCAGAAACACGGTCACGATCTCGAACTGATCGGCCTGCCGGGCGTGGTCGTCGTGGAACTTGGTCAGCGCGGGGAGATCGACCTTGAGACAGGGGATGCAGCCCATCCCCCAAAACTCGACGAACTGCCACTTGCCTGGTGATTGCCCAAGCTGCCAGTCGCGCGGGACGCCCCGGGCATCCTCGGCGAAGACCGGCGGCGGGGACTGGCCAACCAGGTCTTTCAAGTTGGGTAGGTGCTTCTCCAATTTGACCCGCTTCATACGGGGGACGATGGCCTCGGGCGTCCTGCTCAGCCGCAAAGTCCCGAGGTCGATGACCCCCTCCGACCCGGTGATCGTCAACTCGGGGTATGGGACCACCCGGGCCGTCGATTGATCATCGTGGACGTTGAACTCGTATCGACCCGGCGGCAACAGCATCGAGAAGTCGCTGTTAAAAGACCCACAAGTGACGACCCGCAAATTGTCGAGCGGGCGATCCTCGTTGACCAGCATCGTCTCGACCATGCTCCACCCCGATTTTTGGTCAAGCTCGGGGCCGCGGATCTCCCCCTTGACGCGGACCAAAAATTCCAGCTTGATCGTGAGTGGCAGCCCTTCCTGACCTTTTGAAATGATGCTCAGCGCCCCCAGGGTTCGGTCGGCATTCATTACCATGACATGATTGGTCGAGGGGTTGTATTCGACCCGAAATGCCCCGTCGGCGCTGGTCTTCGCCCTTGTCTTCTCATTGAAAGGATGGGGGTCCATCCGACCCACATTTCCCCAAAAAATCGCTTGACCTGCCGATGTCTTGAGATCCACCGCCTTGCCGGTGCCGAAACCATGAGTACCGTTCGCACTCCAGAGCGACTCGACATCGACATTAGCGACCGGCCGTCCATCGGAGTCGACGACTCGCCCCTCGATCCATCTGGGCGACTCGTCGGCAACTGGGGATGCCACGCTCCAGCCAAGCGTTAGGCACGCCAGCAAGAATGGTTGGATCATCGGCGGACCTCGAGAAAACTTGTGACGTTTGTCATACTATCAAAGAGACTAACTGCGACCGGAGTCTTGGTCAAGTGTCCCAGTCCGACCGCGTGGGGTTGGATCAAGCCATCACTGCGCGGCCGTCGTCAGCTTGATTGGGCCGGCGGGGACGGCGTCGAAGGTGACGGGGATGGTCCAGACGAAGTTCTTGACGGTGCAGAGGGTGTTCGGCAAGCAAACGAACGCGGAGATGGACAGCTTGACGCCCAATTCCGACCCGGTTGGGGGTTGCTTGGCGAGGGGGACCCGGATGGTGAAGGTCTTGTCGGGGTGCTCGATCGACTGGGTGGCTTCGGCCTCGGCGGCGATCGCGCCGGGGGGGCTGGTCTCGACGAGGTAGACGAGGGGGGCCTCGGCGCTCAACTTGTAGCCGGGGGAGAGGGCCAGGGTCACATTCAGGGCCAGTTCCTTGCCGGGTCGAGCGGTGGTGGTGGCGACTTCGATCGGGGTGGCGTTGGCGAAGCGCGGGGTTTTGGGGCGAGGTGGGGCCTTGACCGAGGACAGGTCGAGGGTCCGGACCGCCTTGGAGGCGACGTCGACAGCGCGAATTTGATGGTTGTTGGTGTCGGCGACGTAGAGGGTCTCGCCGACGAGGGCCAGGCCGCCGGGTTCGTTGAACTGGGGGGGCTGGTCGCCTCGGCCTCGGTCGTGGGTGCCGACCAGGGTTTGCACCCGCTTGGTTTTGGGGTCGCAGACTTTGACCTTGTTGTTGTAGGTGTCGGCGACGTAGAGCTTGCCGTCGCCGAAGGCCACGCCCAGGCAGTGCTGCAAGCGGACGGCGGGGCCGGTGCCGTCGATGTCGCCGAAGTTGAACAGACCGGTGCCGACGATGGTGCTGGTCTTGTGGTCGGGGTCGGTGAGCGAGATCGACCGGAGGCCGCTGACCTCGGAGTCGGCGACGAATAGGTGCGTGCCGTCGGTGGCCAGGCCGCTCGGCTGGGCGAATCGGGCTTGGAGGAGGCCGCCGTCCTGGATGTTCTCGTAACCCGAGCCGGCCCAGTGGCTGACGATCCCCCGAGCGACGTCGTACCGCCAGATCTGGTGCGGGCCAGCCATCGCGATGGCGAGGACCCGCATTCCCGGGATCGGCACGACGTCCCACGGGCTGCTGATCGGGGTCGAGGTGCCGGGTCCGCCACCTTCAAAGGCGGAGCTTTGCTCGCCGGTCCCGGCTACGGTTTTCACCGTCTTCGTCTTGAAGTCAACGGCCCGGATGGCGTGATTCTCGGTGTCGGCGACATAGAGGACATCCTCGAACAGGCAGGTCCCCTGCGGGCGATGGAAGCTGGCCGAGGCGAACGAGCCGTCCCGCAGGGCGGGCTTACCGCTGCCGATCGCCTCGATGAACTGGCCATCGAGGTCGGTCACGACGATCCGGTTGTGCCCAGTGTCGCTCACGAAGAGGCGCTTCCCTCTGGGGTCGGCCGAGACTTTACCGGGGTAGAGCAGGCCCCCTTCGCTGGCTTTGTCCATCTCGGCGGGAAAGTCGACGGGGGTCTCGTCGAGTTCGCCGCGGGCCTTGGCCTGGGTGACCAGGCGGGCGATCTCGACGTCAAGCTCGGCGTAGTGCCCTTCGCCGGAGTACGACCGAGCCGGTCGGCCCGAGGTGTCGATCAGGGCTAGGGTTGGCCAACTCCGGGCGCCGAAGCGGTCCCAGATCACCTGGTTGGCGTCGTTGGCGACAGGGTGCTTGATCCCGTACTCGCGGACCTTGGACCGGATGTTCTCGGTGTCCTTCTCGGCCTCGAACTTGGCGGTGTGGACGCCAATGACGACGAGCTGGTTTTTGTACTTCGCTTCGAGCTTGGCCAAATCAGGCAGAACGTGGTGGCAGTTGATGCAACAGTACGTCCAGAAGTCGAGGAGGACGATCTTCCCTCGGAGCTGGTCGAGGTGGATCGGCCCGTCGGCGTTGATCCAACCGGTCGCGCCGTCGAGGGTCAGCTTGGCTCCCTCCTGGGGTTGGTAGGACGTGAGTTGGACCGGGATCGGGTTGGCGGATCGGTCCGGCGCCACGCCGCCGCCCATTTCATTCATCGCGACGACGCCGAGGTACAATGCGATCGCCAGCATCAAGACACCACCGACTGCGGCCTGCTTGTGAAGCCGAAGCATGGGCACGACCCTTTGTTCCGAGGTGAGTTGCAGGGGTCGACGTCCGCGCTCGCGGCGTCGCCCGAAGTTCAAGCCATTCTAAGACGAACGCTCCGCCGGGCAAATCCCGACGCCCCGGTTAGTCGCTCGATCATCGCGCGAGATGACAGTTGCGATTCTCCATCGCCGGGTGCGCCGCGACTGGCCATCGGCTCGGGGGCGCGGTAAGATCCGTCGCGGACCGGGGTGGTGATCGGGTCGACCAGGAGGGGCAGTCGCGGAGCCATGGACCAATCGTTGATCTGCTCAGCCAAGCAAGTCGACCCGTTCGGCGAGCTGAAAATCTTCGCCGGGCGAGCGAGCGGTGCCCTGGCGCAGAACGTCTGCGCTCACCTCGGGATCGAGGTCGCCCGGTCGGAAACCAAGATTTTCAGCGAGGGGAACGTCTTCGTCCGGGTCCTCGAAAACGTCCGAGGCCGCGACGTCTTCGTGATCCAAGGGACCGAGCACCCGGTCAACGACAACTTCATGGAATTGCTCTTCTGGATCGACGCCCTCAAGCGGGCCTCGGCCACCCAGGTCACCGCCGTCATCCCTTACTTCTCCTATGCCAAAGGGGATAAGAAGGACGAGCCGCGCGTGTCGATTCGCGCCCGGGTCTGCGCTGATGCGCTGGAAGCCGCCGGGGTCGACCGGATCTTGATGATGGACCTCCACAGCGCCCAGATCCAGGGGTTCTTCAAGGTCCCCGTCGACCACCTCATGGCCATGCCCGTCCTGGTCGACTACTTCCGCAAGAAGCAGATCCCCGACCTCGTCGTGGCCTCGCCCGACGTCGGGTTCAGCAAGCAAGCCGCCAAGTTCGCCCAGGCTATGCGGGCCGGCTCCCCCGTGATCGGCAACAAGGTCCGCAAAGACCACAACGAGAGCGCCGCCGTCCTCGACATCATCGGCGACTGCAAGGGGAAGAACGTCCTGATCGTCGACGACTTCACGATCTCGGGCGGGACTCTGATCGAGATGGCCCACGCCTGCAAAGACCACGGCGCCAAGGACATCTACGCCTGCGTCTCCCACGGCCTCCTGACTCACGGCTCCGGCGCCCGGATCGCCGCCAGCCCGATCAAGCAACTGGTCCTCACCGACACCGTCGGCGACCGCGCCGAACCCCTCCCCCCCAACTGCGAGATCGTCAGCGTCGCCGCCCTCTTCGCCGAGGCGATCCTCTCGATCCACCGCCGCGAAAGCGTCAGCCGGTTGTTCGCGGTTTGAAGTCAGTCGCCATCGAAACGATGATTCCACTCAAGCTGTCCGATTGAAGTCAGATCAAACATCATGGTCTGATTCGCCGCGTGCGGCATGTCGAACCGCGACGATCCGCACCTCGTCGTCGATCACCAAAAACAGAATCTTGTATTGTCCACCTGGCTTACCGTGTAGGAGAACACGCACATCCGCGCCGAACTCAGGAGCATAAACATCGACCGGACACCGAAGTGGCGATTTTCGCAAGGTCGCGATCTTGGTTTCAAGTTTTTTAAGCCAAGCCAAAGTTGTTCTTGGTGACCTGGAACGCTCAAGAATCCAGCGACGCGCTTGGTCGATGTCTCGCCTCGCTCCGGGTTGCACGATGACTCGATAAGTCATGGTTCGTCCATCATCCGCAAGTCCGCTTCAAGCTCTGCGAAAAACTCCTCCATCGGCTGGCCCTCTCCCCTCGCGATGGATGCGATTCCCTCCCTGACGACCTGAATGGTTTCCAACCGTTCCAATTGGTCAAGCAATTTTTGATAAGATGCCGTGCTTTGAACGACAAACTCCGGCTGGCCATCTACTGTCAGGACCACAGGTTGTCCCGTTTCCTTGAGTTGCTCGAGCAACTCGGAAGTGTTGCTTTGGAACTCGCTCAGTGTGTGACGATCCTGAGACTGATTCATCATTCGCTCCTTGATCACGACGGCCCATTGACTTAACCTTACCTCAAATTCTCGTCTGGAAGAAGCCGGCGGCCATTGAAAGTCTGGAGACCGAGAGGTCACGATGAACTGGTTTTTGACACTCTTATTTTTCGCGATGCTGGTGTACCACGGCTACTATCTCGCTCGGTATCGGCGGCCTTATCGGATCGCTTTTCTCGGGTTCTGGGGTTTGCTGGCGTACGCTCATCTGGTCCGCCAGGAGGATCTTTATCCCCTGATCGGTTTGAGTCTGGTGGTTGCGATTTACATGCGGAAGCGTGAACCCGCCGCTGTGGCAAAGATCGTTCGGCAAGATTTCGAGAGGGCCGGCAAGCCTTCCTCGCATTCACAAGGGGTCTGGGATAAAGACCTCGGCGGCCGTTGAGCCAATCCGGGAACGCCTTGAAGTCAACCTCGATACTCGATTCTCGCGAAGTGGTCAAGGTCCCAAAATTAACGACCCGGCTCCGTGCGTTGCGACGATTACGATAGAGGCGTCGCGGGTGGTATTGGTTCCCAATTTCTACGACCTTACCGCTTGCCAACGCCGGTCGAGGCGAGCATAATCTACTGAACAAAATGTCAGACGCGAAGAGCGCGGGAAGGGACACAAGCGCGTGATCACGATGGTCCGAGGTATCCTCCGGTCGGTGGGCGAGGAGGAGTTGACGCTGGCGGTCGACCCGTGCGAGATCGAGGTGGCGATCCCCGAGATGGCGCGCCGACAACTCCAGATGAAGATCGGCGAGTTGGTATCGCTCCACACCTTGTTTTACATCGAGGGAAACCAGATGGGGGGGCGGATGAGCCCTCGGCTGGTCGGGTTCTCGTCGGCGATCGACCGCGAGTTCTTCGAGATTTTTTGCTCGGTCGATGGGGTCGGGGTCCGCAAGGCGCTCCGGGCGATGACGCGGCCGGTCCGCGATCTGGCGCGGACGATCCAGGATCAGGACGTCAAGAGTCTGGCCACCTCGCCGGGAATCGGCGAGGCGATGGCCGAGCGGATCGTCGCTAAGCTCCGCCGGAAGGTCGGCAAGTTCGCCTTGATCGTCGGCAAGGAAGCGGACGCCGCGTCGGCCGCCGTGGAGTCGAATGGGGTGCTGGAGAACGCCGAGCCGGACGTGATCCGCGACACCTTCGCCGCCCTGATGTCGGTCGGCCACACCGAGAGCCAGGCACGCCAGGCGATCGACCGCGTCCTGACCGGCAAGAAAAAGTTCAAGAGCGTCGCCGACATGATCGACGCCATCTACCTCCAGCAGCGCCCCGAGGCTCCTTCAGCCTAGAATATCGGAAGGGAGACGACCGATGAGTGCTCGCGAACCGATCATCCGAGGAGGGGGACCCGGCGGCAACCAGCCCCCCGAACCACCGCGAACCGCCCCGCTCGAACGCCCCGAGGATGGCGGCGACGAGAAGTTGCGTCCCCAGCGCTTGAGCGAAGTCATCGGCCAACGGCAAGTGGCCGAGCGGCTGGCAATCGCGCTCGCCGCGTCGAAGAAGCGCGGCGAACCGCTCCCGCACATCCTCTTCGACGGTCCGCCGGGGCTGGGCAAAACGACGTTCGCCACCGTCCTGCACAACGAGCTGGGTGTCGAATTGAACATGACGTCTGGCCCCGCGCTCGACAAGAAGATGGATGTGATGCCCTACTTGACCAACGCGGTCGAAGGGTCGATCCTCTTCATCGACGAGATCCACCGGATTCCCAAGACCGTCGAGGAATTCATCTACCCGGTGATGGAAGACTTCCGCGTCGACGTCGTCCTCGGCGAAGGGATGTCCGCGCGGACGATCAACCTGCCCTTGAAGAAATTCACCATCATCGGTGCCACCACCCGGAGCGGGATGCTGTCCGGGCCGCTCCGCGACCGGTTCCACATGCACGAGCACCTGGAGTTCTACGACGTCGCGGACCTGACCCAAATCGTCGAGGTCAACGCGGCGAAGCTCCGGACCACGATCACGGGCGAAGCCGCCTGGGAACTGGCCCGCCGGAGCCGAGGGACCCCACGCCTGGCCAACGCCCGGCTCCGCTGGGTCCGCGACTTCGCCACCGCCCGCGCCGATGGCCAGATCGACCTCGGGATCGCCCGCGACGCCCTGGCGATGCAGGACATCGACGTGGTCGGACTCGACCGCCAGGATCGCCGCTACCTCGAAACCTTGATCCGAGTCTTCCACGGCGGTCCCACCGGACCCGGGGCCATGGCCGCGACGATGAGCGTCGCCGTGGATACCCTGGAAGAAGAGGTCGAGCCGTTCCTCCTCCGCTGCGAGTTTATCACCCGGACCCCACGCGGTCGGAAGGCGACGCACCTCGCTTATCGCCACCTCGGCTTGGCCGAACCCGAGCCGGATCTGCCCACCGACCTCAACCTGTACGACCAGCATCGCCTGTTCGAGTAAATGGGGTGCCCTCGGACATCGGGCTTTCGTGTTGAGATTTTGGAGCGCGAAACCACAGACAATAGATTTAAGTGGTTCGCTTGCGCTATAGTAGGGGAGATCAGAAGCGAGCGCGCCCATCTTCCTGGGCTGTCACAAGGCTCGGGCTAGACCATAATCGCACGTCCCGCCGCCGGACCTCGGAGCTTCGATGACGTTCCCCACCTGGCCAGTTGCGTCGCGGGTCTTCGTTCCCTTCTTAATATTGGGGATGATCGGTCGGGACGGTCGGAGCGCCGAGGCGCCGGCGGCGACCCCCGAGCAGATTCGCTTCTTTGAAACCCAGGTCCGTCCCGTTTTCGCCGAAAGCTGCAACGGCTGCCACGGGGCGACCAAGGTCAAGGCGGGTCTTCGACTCGACTCGCGCGCGGCGATCATGGCGGGGGGAGATTCGGGGCCGTCGGTGGTCCCCAGCGACCCCGAGCAAAGCCCGCTCCTCGCGGCGATCCGTTACGAAGGCCCCGAGATGCCCCCCAAGGGGAAACTCCCCGCCAAGCAGGTCGAGGCGATCACCCAGTGGGTCAAGATGGGTGCCCCCTGGCCCAAAGGGGAGGATGAACCCGCCGCCCAGAGCGCGGCGGAGCCGGCGTCGCACATTCGCAAGCCCGGCTACGCCGTCACCGACGCCGACCGCGCCCACTGGTCGTTCCGCCCGCTCGTGGCCCCGGCGGTCCCGACCACCGACGCGGCGCGCCCGATCGACGCCTTCTTGAAGGTCGGTCGCGATGCCAAACACCTCACCGCCAACCCGCCCGCGACCCGCGCCGAGTTGATCCGCCGGGCGACCTATGACCTCACTGGCCTCCCGCCCACCCCCGCCGAGGTCCAGGCGTTCGTGGCCAACTCGTCGCCCGATGCCTACCCGCAACTGCTTGACCGCCTGCTCGCCTCACCCCACTACGGCGAGAAGTGGGGGCGCCACTGGCTCGACCTGGTCCGGTACGCGGAGACCAATAGCTACGAGCGTGACGGCGCGAAGCCGAACGCCTGGCGGTTCCGCGACTATGTGATCCAATCGATCAACGCCGACAAGCCGTACGACCAGTTCATCCGCGAGCAACTGGCCGGCGACGAGCTACCCGCGACCGGAATCGAGGGGAAGATCGCGACCGGCTATTATCGCCTCGGCCTCTGGGACGACGAACCCGCCGACCGCGACCAGGCCCGCTACGACGAGTACGACGACGTCGTGGCCACCACCAGCCAAGTCTTCCTCGGCCTGACCGTCGACTGCGCCCGGTGTCACGACCACAAGCTCGACCCGATCCCGCAGAAGGATTACTACCGCTTCCTGTCCTTCTTCCGAAACGTCAACGGCTACCGGAACGGCGGGTCAACCGACGAGGTGGCGTTCTTCAAGAACGACGCAGCGAAGCAAAAGTTCGAGGCCGACCACCGCCAGTTGCTCGCTCGTCGGCACGAGGCGCAAACCGCGCTGACGGCGATCGAGACCGAGTTTCGCGAGGGTTACGCGCGGACCCAGGCCGGATCGCTCGCGGTGGTGGACATCGACGACCTCAAGTACCGTTACTTTCGCGACACCTGGGAAACCCTCCCGGACTTCGACGCCCTCAAGCCCGAAGATACCGGGACCTTGCCCGAAGGGTTGTTCGACCTCGGCAAGCGGACGCGGAACGAATCGATTGGGTTCGTGTTTGAAGGGTCGCTCATCGTTCCGAAGGACGGGACGTACACGTTCACCCTCGACTCGGATGATGGCTCGCGGCTGGAGATAGCCGGGCAACCGCTGCTGAGCCGCGACGGAATCCACGGGGTGGGGGCCGCGCAGACCGCGGCGGTCGATCTGAAGCAAGGTCGGGTCCCGATCCGTCTCGACTATTTCCAGGCGATGTCTGGTCTTGGGCTGCGAGTGACCTGGTCCGGTCCCGACTTCGCCGCTCGGCCGCTCTCGGCCGCAAGCCCCGACGGCAAGGCTCCCAAGCGCAACGACCTGATCCGGGGGAACTTCGCCAAGGTGTTCCGGTCCGAGGGGGCCGCGATCATCGGCAAGGCGAAGGTGGCCCGCTACTTTGAGCTCCGGCGGCAACTCGACAAGCTCAAGCGGGAGGAAGCGCCCGCCGACCGTGCCCTGATCGTCACCGAAGTGGGTCGGGAACCGCTCGTGACCAACCTCTTGGTCCGGGGAAACCCGCATAACCTCGGTGATCCGGTCGAGCCCGCGTTCCTCCAGGTGGTGGCGACGACCGCGCCGGTCTTGCCAAGTTTGCCTCCCGACGCGGCGACCACCGGCCGTCGCCTGGCCTTGGCGAACTGGATCGCCAGCCCAAGCAACCCACTGACCGCCCGGGTGATGGCCAACCGGTTGTGGCAGTACCACTTCGGGCGGGGGATCGTCCGGTCGTCGAGTAACCTCGGAACGCAGGGAGACAAGCCGACCCACCCCGAACTCCTCGACTGGCTGGCGACCGAGTTCATCAAGGGGGGTTGGCGGCTCAAGCCAATGCACCGGGCGATCATGCTCTCGGATGCTTATCAGATGTCGTCGCGGACCAACCCCGAGGCGCTCGCGGCCGACCCGATCAACGACCGGTTCTGGCGGTTCGACATGCGGCGGCTCACCGCCGAGGAGATCCGTGACTCGATCCTCGCCGTCACCGGCCAACTGAGCGACCGGATGGGCGGGCCCGGCGTCTACCCCGAGATCCCCGACGAGGTCAAGGCGGGCCAGTCGCAGCCCGGAGCGGGCTGGCACCGGTCGTCGCCCGAGGACCAGAACCGGCGGTCAATCTATGTCCACGTCAAGCGGTCCTTGCTCCTGCCGATCCTCGAAAGCTTCGACCAGGCGGAAACCGACCGGTCGTCCCCCGTCCGGTTCGCCACGACGCAGCCGACCCAGGCGCTGGGGATGATGAACGGGTCGTTCCTTAATGACCAGTCGCACGCCTTGGCCGGTCGCCTCCAGCGTGAGGCGGGGCAGGGTTTAGTCGAGCGGGCCAAGCTCGCGCTCCGGCTGGCGATGGGCCGCGAACCGATTAGCGCCGAGATCGAGCGTGGGGTCCACCTGATCGAGGGCCTCCAGCAGGATGGGATCGCGCCCGACGTCGCCCTCGACACGTTCTGTCTGGTCGTCCTAAACCTCGACGAATTTATTTACCTCGACTAAGTCCCCGACCAGTTCGCCTCGCGGTCGCCGCGGGGCTTACGAAAGGTGAATCACATGCGGGATCGCCACGAACTGGCCGGGACATTCTGCCGACGAACCCGGCGCGAGATGATCTGGGAAGCGGGGGCCGGGTTCACCGGCCTGGCGATGGCCGGTCTGTTCGGCCGCGATGGCTTCTTCGGTGGTGCGGCGCACGGGGCCGATGGAGCCAAAGCGGGGGCTTTTGTCAACCCGCTCGTGCCCAAGCTCCCGCCGCTTCCAGCCAAGGCTAAGAGCGTCATCTTCCTCTTCATGTACGGTGGGCCGAGCCAGGTCGATACGTTCGACTACAAGCCCGAGTTGTACGCGCTCGATGGCAAGACGATCCCGATCAAGACATTCGGGCGGGGCGGCAAGAAGAACGAAGGGCGGGTCGTCGGGCCGAAGTGGAAGTTCCAGCGGTACGGCCAGTCGGGCAAGTGGGTGAGCGAACTTTTCCCCAACCTCGCCCGGAACGTCGACGACATCGCGTTCATCCACTCGATGACGGCCGACTCGCCGATCCACGGGTCGGCGATGCTCCAGATGAACTCAGGGAAGATCCTCTCGGGCAGCCCGAGCCTCGGGTCGTGGGTCAACTACGGGCTGGGGAGCGTCAACGAAAACTTGCCGGGGTTTGTCGTCATGCTCGACCCGACCGGCGGGCCGATCAGCGGGTCGAAGAATTGGTCGAGTGGTTACATGCCCGCGACTTATCAAGGGACGGTCCTGCGATCTGCGGGTGCTCCGGTGCTCGACCTCAAGCGCCCCGAGGGGCGGACCGAAGCCCAACAAAGGAAGATGCTCGACGCCCTCCACAGTTACAACGCCGACCACCACGCCGTCCGGCCCGACAACACCAACCTCGCCGCGCGGATTGCCAGTTACGAGATGGCCTTCGCCATGCAACGCCACGCTCCCGAGGCGGTCGGGATCGATGACGAATCGACCGAAACCCAGGAACTGTACGGGATCGACCAGGACAAGACCCGCGATTTTGGCCGCCGCTGCCTGTTAGCCCGCCGGCTGGTCGAGCGCGGGGTTCGGTTCGTCCAGCTTTACGCGGGCGGTGCCCACAACGACAGTAATTGGGACGCCCACGGCGATCTCGTCAACAACCACAACCACCACGCGGGGCGGACCGATAAGCCGATCGCCGGCCTCTTGGCCGACCTCAAGCGCCGCGGGTTGCTCGATGAGACCTTGGTCGTCTGGGGCGGCGAGTTCGGTCGCCAGCCGACCGCCGAATACGCCGAAGGGACCGGCCGCGACCACAACGCCGCCGGGTTCACCATGTGGATGGCGGGGGGCGGGGTTAAAGGGGGCGTCACCGTCGGCGAGACCGACGAACTCGGCGGGACGGCCGTCGCCGACCGGTTCCACGTCAAGAACCTTCACGCCACAGTTCTCCACCAGATGGGCTTCGACCCGAACAACCTGAGTTATTTTTACAACGGACTCGACCAGAAATTGGTCGGCGTCGAAGGAGCGGAGCCGATCCGCCAGATCATCTGAGGAAATCTGGCCACGGACGAACACGGACGAGACACGGATCAGAAAATTTGATTCGGCCGCTCATCCGTGAGCCATTCATGGCATAGCACTTGAGGAGGATCGTATGCGGTGGATTGTTGGTTGGGCGGGGATCATCTTGTGGTCGTCCGCGGCGCTCGGACAACTACCGGCCGGGCCGCCGTACCGGGTGCTGGGCCAGGACCGGGGCCACCTGGCGATCGTGGGACTCGATGGCAAGGTCGAGTGGGAAGTCCCGGTTCGGCACAACGCCCACGACTTGCAGATCCTGGCGAACGGGAACATCCTCGTCGGGACCGACAGCACGACCGTCGTGGAGATGACCCCCGAGAAGCAGGTCGTCTGGAAGCATGTGTCGCGGCCGGCTGGTCCCAACAAAGGCCGGGTCGAGATCCACGCCTTTCAGCGCCTCGCTGACGGGCGGACGATGATCGCCGAGTCGGGGAACCGGCGGATCATCGAGGTCGACGCCGAGGACAAGATCGTCGCGATGGTCCCTTTGACCGTCGAGCATCCCGACCCCCACCGCGACACCCGCCGCGTTCGGAAATTGGCCAGCGGCAACTACCTCGTTTGCCACGAAGGAGATGGCGCGGTCCGCGAATACGACAGCGCCGGCAAGATCATCTGGTCGTACACGCTCGACCTTGCCGACCGACCGCGGACCGGCGGGCACGACGGCCACGGGGTGGAAGTGTTCAACGCTCTCCGCAAGCCGGATGGGAACACCCTGATCGCCGGGGGGAACAACAACCGGGTGATTGAGGTTGACCCCGCCGGTGCCATCGTCTGGAGCGTGAACCACGACGAGTTGCCGGGGATCGAACTGAAGTGGGTCACCTCGCTCCAGATCAAGCCGAACGGCAACGTGATCTTGGGGAACACGCACGCTGGGTCGAAGAACCCGCAACTGATCGAAGTGACGCGAGCGAAACAGGTGGTCTGGACCTTGCACGACTTCCAGGTGTTTGGCAACGACCTGGCGTCGGCCCTGGTGATCAACGTCGCGGAAGGGGTAGTCCGCTGATGAGCCGGAAGATTCGCTGGGGGGTCTTGAGCACCGCCAAGATCGGCGTCGCCAAGGTCATCCCCGCCATGCAGCGCGGGGAGTTCACCGAGGTCGTCGCCATTGCGTCGCGAAGTTGGGACAAGGCCCATGCCACCGCGACCAAGTTGGGGATCGCCCGCGCTCATGGGTCTTATGAAGCTCTCCTCGCTGATCCCGAGGTCGACGCCATCTACAACCCGCTCCCCAACGACCAGCACGTCCCCTGGTCGATCCGGGCGTTGGAGGCGGGCAAGCATGTCCTGTGCGAGAAACCGATCGCGGTCACGGCGGCCGAGGGGCAAACGCTGGTGGATGCCGGGGCGAAGTACCCGCGCCTCAAGCTGATGGAAGCCTTCATGTACCGCCACCATCCCCAGTGGAAGCTCGCCCAGGAGATGGTGGTGTCGGGGCGGATCGGCAGCCTTCGAACGATCCAGACGTTCTTTTCGTTCTACAACGACGACCCGAACAACATCCGCCACGACCCGAGCAAGGGGGGCGGCGGCCTAATGGACATTGGTTGTTACGCGATCTCGCTGTCGCGCTGGATCATGGACGCCGAGCCGGCGCGCGTGTCGGGGCTGGTGGAGGTCCACCCCGAGTGGGGGGTCGACCGGACCGCGTCGGCGATCCTCGACTTCGGCGGACGGGGGGCGGCGACGTTTACTTGCTCGATGGCGGTGACACCCTTCCAGGTGGTCCAGATCATCGGCGATGCCGGGCGGATTGAGCTGTCCGAGGTCCCATTCAACGCCCCGAAAGACACCCCTTGCGCCATTCGTCTCCAACTCAGCGACGGCCCGATCGAGCGGATCGCGGTCGAAGTCTGCGACCAGTACACGATCCAGGGGGACTTGTTCGCCCAAGCGATCCTCGACGACACTCCGGTCCCGACGCCGATTACCGACGCCGTCCGCAACATGGAGGTGATCGAGGCGATCCGGCGGTCGGGGGTCACGGGGCGATGGGTCATACCTGGAGCCACGGACTAAGATTTTTGAGCCACGGATGGAACACAGATGAAACACGGATAAGATGAGATTGATTTTGGTCTGATCCGTGTTCCATCCGTGTTAATCCGTGGCCCCGAAGGGTTTTCCCAGGATGAAGACGCGACCGCTGGGAACGACCGGCCTTAACCTTCCGTGGCTCAGCTTTGGTGCTTCGTCGCTCGGGCAGGAGTTTCGGGCGGTCGATGTCAACGAGGCGTTGCGGTCGGTCCGGGTGGCTCTCGACCTCGGGATGAACTTCATCGACACGTCGCCCTTTTACGGGCGAGGGATGAGCGAGTGCTTGCTGGGAGTGGCGCTGCGGGGGGTCCCACGCGACTCGTACATCCTCGGGACCAAGCTCGGTCGGTACGACCGCGACCACTTCGACTTTTCCCCTCGGCGGGTGGTCGAGAGCGTCGACGTCAGCCTGCACCGGCTGGGGGTGGACCACCTCGACATCCTCCTCTGCCACGACATCGAGTTCGTCGACCTCGACCGGGTGATTGAAGAGACATTGCCCGCCCTCCGGGCGATCCAGGTGGCGGGGAAGACTCGGCTCATCGGCGTCAGCGGCTACCCGATGACCATGTTTCGCCACGTCATCGAGCGTGCCGACCTCGACGTGATCCTGTCGTACAACCACTACACGCTCCAGAACACGATGCTGCTCGACCTCGTCCCGGCGCTCCAGGCCAAGGGGATCGGGATCATGAACGCCGCCCCCTTTTCGGCCCGGCTCCTGACCGACGCTCCGCTCCCCGGCTGGCACAAGGCGACCCCATTCGTCCGGGAGACGGTCAAGCAGGCTGCCGATCTCTGTCGGTCGCGCGGGTCGGAGATCGCCAAGCTCGCCTTGCAGTATGCGATCATCCCCGAGGAGCTTTCCACCTGCGTCGTCGGCTCGGCCAACCCCGCCAACATCCAGAAGTGGGCCGACTGGGCCGCCGAACCGATCGACGAGCCGCTCTTGAACGAAGTCCTGGCCATCCTCGCACCGATCCACGACTGGCACTACACCGAGGGCCGGCCCGAGAACAACGACCCGCCTTCGGAACCGGGCCTCTGAGCACCACTCGACTACGGGAGCGGGAGATTAAGCGAGGCAATAATTGTTATGTTCAACGTCTTGTCAATCGTCGCCCTGCTTGTTGTTTGCACTCGGGTTCCAATCATTCTCAGTCTTTTGTAGGGTGGGCACCGCCCACCGCAGCCTTGCCGATGGCCTCGGTGGGCGGTGCGGCGGTGCCTACTCTACCGGAACCCCAACCGCGTAACTTCCATCGTGAAAGGCCAAGTAACTCTCAGCTTGGTCGTCAGGAGGGCGGGAGAAATCCTCCTAATTCGCGACCCCTTGATTGGATTGCGTGGATGGTTGACCCAGAATTTCTTGACGTCGATCCGGCCACGTTGCGTCTCCCACCATCAAGGCTTGCGGGGGCCGACCCCGCCAAACTTCAACGGCAGATCGCCCGGCATGGTCGGTCAACCGTGGACATGCCTCGACTCGTGGTCTACCGTGGCACCGACGGCGAGTTGATTGTCTACGATGGTGTCACGCGAGCGACTCGGGCGGCGAAGTTGTGCCCTGGTCAGAAGGTGCCTGTGGAGGTGATTGGTTTGATCAGATCCCCTGGGGTCAGGTTCCCCACCATCAAGGAGCGGTTGCCATGATTGATCCCGTCCGCGGCGAAGTTTTGCAGGTGCTGAGCGAATTAAGCGAGGTTGTCCCGGAGGTGCGCCTTGGCCAACTCCTGGCCAACCTTTCGTACCTTGCCCGAGGGCTGACGCACGAGGCGATCGGGGACATGGAGGACAACGAGTTGCTAGCGGCGGCCCGCGAGCACCTGGAACTCTGGCGATCGCGTCGTGGATTGGTCGTCGGACAAGACCCGAACGGCTCGGCGAGGCTCGACTGAACGTGCTTGGAGAATTGTGTTGAGTCAAAACCTGGTTTGCGGTTCAACAAAAATCAGAAACTCTTGGGTGATGTTGGCGGATCTGATCTCGATCCTGTCCATTTGGCCTGGAGCGGAGGCTTGACCCGCGACATCGGTTGGGTTCGTTTCGTGGTCAGGGTTTGGCTTCGTTCCGCGCCAAGGGATCAGAAGGTGCGACGGGCTGGGTGCGCCGGTGGCTTGGACGGGGCGAAAATTGGAACGGGACCGTTGCATGTTGAACCAAGTCGCTGGAAAATAACGCCGATGAAAGCGCTCCTGCTCGAATCACCTCGAAACCTGTATCCGATCACCGTCGAGGCCCCCGGCGATCCGCTCTCGGGGGAGGCGGTGGTGCGCGTCCACCGGGTCGGGATCTGCGGGACGGACTTGAGCGGTTATCTGGGCAAGATGCCGTTCTTCAGCTACCCAAGGATTCCCGGACATGAGCTGGGGGTCGAGGTGGTGGCCGTCGGGGACGGGGTAACGAACGTCCGGGTGGGAGACCATTGCTCGGTTGAGCCTTACATCAACGACCCGACAAGCTACGCCAGCCGGCGGGGGTTTCCGAACTGCTGCGAGCGGCTGGAAGTCCTGGGGGTGCATCGGGATGGGGGTTTGCGGGAACAGTTTCGGCTCCCTGCGCGGAAGTTGCACCCGGGACGGTCGCTCTCGTTCGAGCAACTGGCGTTGGTGGAAACGCTGGCGATCGGCTGCCATGCGGTGAACCGGTCGGTAATCGCTCGCGATGAGACCTGCCTGATCGTCGGCGCGGGGCCGATCGGGTTGGCGGTCCTGGAGTTCGTCAAGCTCGCGGGGGTCCGGCCGATCGTCCTCGACATGAACGAGGGGCGGCTCCAGTTTTGCCGCGAGGTGATGGGGGTTGAGCAGACGATCCTGGCGTCGCCGACCGTGGAAGCCGACCTGAGGTCCGCGACCGGCGGGCACCTGGCGGACGTGGTGATTGACGCGACCGGTTCGGCGGGGTCGATGGGGGCGGCGTTTGGTTATGTGGCCGCCGGGGGGGGACGCTTGGTTTATGTCGGGATCACGACCGACGAGATCAAGTTCCGGCACCCGCCCTTCCACCGGCCGGAGGGGACTTTGCTTTGCTCGCGGAACGCTCTCCCCGACGACTTCACGCGGATTATCGGGCTGATCGAGTCGGGGCGGATCGACACGCGACCGTGGGTTACGCACCGGACGGCGTTCGATGACCTCGTCGCGAACTTCCCCTCTTACGTCCAGCCCGAAACCGGTGTGATCAAAGCGGTTGTGTCGCTTGACTGAGTGGGTCCCCTCGGGAGGGTGATGGGTTTGATCGTTGACAACGCCCGCTGCGTTCCCCTGGGATTGCGAGCCAGCTTCGGCTTTGGCGACCGGATCGGCCTGGCGACCCCTGGGCATGTCGCGGCGATGGCTCGGGTTGGGTCGCAGGCCGGGATCGCGGCGATCTTCCCGCAACAGTCGATCCGCGAGATGGCCCGGACCGGTCGGACTCCCAGTCAGGTGATGGTCGAAGCCATGACCGCCGCCCAAAGCCTTGGCTACCGCGACCCGATCGGCGCGGATGCCGATCACCTCAAGACGACCGAGGACATCGACGCCACGATTGCCGCTGGTTTTACGTTCTTTACGCTCGATCCATCCGGGTTCGTCGATCCCCATGCCGATGATTATGATGAGGCGACCCTCCGGGCCAAGTTCGCCGCGATTGAGCCGGAACTCCCCTGGATCGCGAGCTACCTCGGGCGAACCTTGCGACTCGACACCGGGACGACTGTCACGATCG
>JAABUX010002201.1_pt1 | contig 27976 bp, 25 predicted proteins | sample 5561851 | NCBI WGS metagenome assembly JAABUX01 (sample SAMN10711883, study PRJNA513361) | rock metagenome | isolation source: Antarctica rocks | place: Antarctica: Victoria Land, Richard Nunatak red sandstone | collected 2016-01-03 | reverse complement strand
CAGACGCGTCGAAATCACTCCGCAGCGGCGTCGTCATGGCAGACCTCATCCGTTCGCCACCTTGAACCAAATCGACGCCGCGTCGGGCAAAACACGATTGAGTCAACCGCTCAGAGACTTGGTATTAGGCCCAGGCTCGGTCGGGCGTGGTTCCTGCTATTCTCGCTGCCCTACCTGTCCCTGTTCACCTGCGTCCTGCTGTGCTGGCATCTGCTGCCGTCCTGGACATTTGTGGCAGTCCCGGCAGCATCGATATGGCACTTCGGTTCGGAGCACGCCGCCACCGCCGATCCCCTCGAGATCCTGGCGCGGGGCATCCTGCCCATCGCTCTGCCAATACTCTCATCGACGTGTCCATGACACCGGGCGGCTGGATGACGAGGCGTCCTAAAGCGACTGGCTCAAGGTCCGATTAGCAAGTTGATGCTCGGGCGCGAGTTGCCGAAGCAGAAGGCTGCGCGGCCGAAGGGCACCATGCTCCCCGCTACGAGCGCTGGAGCTGATCCCCTGCCTCGGCGTGGTCGCCCCTCCTCTGCTGGCAACCAGCCAGGAAATCATGATCGTTCTGTCCGCCACGCCTAGGTTCATTGACCTGCAACTCCGAGCCTTCCAGCCTCCGGGACACTGATGAAGTCGACCCAAAGCCTGCCCGCAACATCGATCATAAACTTGCCCTGAGAGCACTATTCAGCATGACAGGTGCGCGCTAGATGAGGGCACTCCAGTGTCACGCCAGGAACAAGGTGAAGGAAGGTTTATTGAAAAGCAGTGGCAATTTGGTATTGGTGTCCCAAGCGGAGTGGCAACTTACCTGCGGTTGGCCTGGTAGACATAAAGACAATCAAGCTGGGCTCGCGCAGCGCAACGGCGCTTGCAAGACGATGAACATTCCTGCGGCACTGACACCTTCTTCTGGCTTCTATTTCAACGATCATCGATGAAAATTCTGTTCGCCTTTGAGAACCCCCTGCCAAGTAATGAGGCTGACGCGGAAGTTTTCATAACCACCGCGCGATATCTAGCGCCCTTGACGTCAGGGTCCTGGTTGCATGTGCCATTGCCGGATAGCACGCATCCTCGGCTGATCGACAAGCTGGCGGGGATGCCTGTGATCCGCGCCCGCGCACCGATTCGACCTGCGGCGCTACGACATCTATGCTGCGGGCTGACCATGGTGTTCCGAAAAGAATACCGGCAGGCCGATGTGGTATATACACGGAACTTGTGGGTCGCTTGGATAGCAATGTCGTTTGGGCAATGCGTCGTGTTTGATCATTATCGCCCCTGGCCTGACCAGATCCCGCCGTTGCAGCTCTGGATCTACCACTCGATCTGCAAGAAAAACTTTCTGATCAATATCTGTCATTCGAATTATACTAGGGAAAAATATCTGGATTTGGGAGTGCCCAGCGAAAAGCTCTGCTGCATCCACAACGGCTTCGAGCCACAGCGTTTGCAAGTTCCTATTCCTAGGGAAATTGCGAAGGAGCGGATCGGGGTTGCTCCCGACAGGAAGACCGTCGTCTACACCGGACGCCTCAACCACAAGAAAGGACTGGATCTGGTGGTCGAGGCGGCAGAGCGGCTGCCTGACATCTTGTTCGTCTTGGTCGGCTCTTACGGGGCAGGCTCAATCGAGAGCATGGCGAGCAAGGTCACCAACATCCGGATCGTTCCATGGCAACCCCTCGAGACGCTCGGGTTGTATCTCTTTGCGGCAGATATCTTGCTCATTCCACCTTCCTGGAAGCCGCTGGCCAAGTTCGGCTCGACGGTGCTTCCGTTGAAGCTCTTTCTCTATATGGCCTCCGGCTCCCCGATCCTTGCCGGCGAAACACCTGATGTAAGGGAAGTTCTGAGACATCGGGAAAACGCATTTCTATGCCGTCCGGATTGCCTGGACTCACTAGTTGCCGGGATCGATACCTTGACCAAGGACACGGCGCTCGCGACGCGGCTTGCCGCGACCGCGCTTGTGGACAGTCGTGGTTTCACCTGGCAGGCACGTGCGCACAAGATTATCGACATTGTCGAGAGCCGGTTGCGGTTCCGGCGGAACGAGCAGGGTAGTTGGAGCCGCACTCAACGCCGGGAATGGATACATCAGTCGTGGCGATGGCTTGTTCATTTGGTTCGTGAACGATCCTGGGTGCTGCCCCCGGACGCCGCATCATCCGTTGCCGCTCTCCATGTCGCTGCAAGTGAGTAGAAGGTGGCAGTCATGCTGCCACCGACTTTGCCTGCGAGCCTCACCGCATGGATGACCATCACCGGCGCTTGAGCCAGGGCTTCAACTGGCTCGGCGGCGCGATGGTGGTCGCGAAATTGGTCGACTTCCTGACGATCCTGACCATGCTGTTGTTCTTGACGAAACAGCAGGTTGGCGTCGCTTCGCTCATAATCTCGATCGGAATGGTGGTAGAAGCCTTCAATGGATTGGGCACCAGCGACGCCTTGATACAAGCTCGATCGGTTTCCCGACTGCAGCTTGATACGTTGTTCTGGTATGTCATGGGCGCAGCGGTATTGATCGCTGGGCTGACGTCGCTCGTCGCGCCTTGGATCGGGGCGATCTACGGCGTTGCCGGCATGGCGCAATATCTGCTCGCGATAGCGGTCAAGCAGCCTCTCGTCGGCGCCGCGTTGATCCCGCTGGCACTGATGAACAGGGACCTGCAATTCGAACGTATTGCCGTCCTCAACGTGTGCGCGACCTTGGCGGCCGCGATGACCCGCCTGGGTCTTGGTGCTTTGGGCGCCGGTGCATGGGCGCTTGTTGCAGGCTATTCGATGAGCGGCTTCTATATCTTGGTCGGAGCCATGCTGACTCGGCCGTTTCGACCGCGATTACGGTTCCAGATAGCGGCGATCTCGCCGCTGGTGCGCTTCGGGACACGTGCGGCCACGGCGAACATAGCTGAGCAGATGTTCAAGAACATCGATTACCTACTGATCGGATGGTTCTACGGAGCATCCTACCTTGCGGTCTATCGTGTAGCATTCGATGTTGCCATGGAGCCGGCGATGGCAGTCGGCACGCTCGTCAACCGCACCGCTTTGCCTGTGTTCGCCAAGGCATCGGCAGGTAACGCCCCGTCGACACAAATACTGATATGGTCCTTGCGCAAGATTGCGGTGTTGGTTGCTCCGTTGATGGTAGCGTTGATGCTCGTGGCTAAGCAGTTGACATCTCTGCTACACGATAACCAGGGTATCAGTTACGCGGCTGCTGCCGTGCCGCTTGAGCTTCTGGCGGCGGCGGGGTTGCTGCGCGTCACATTACAGCTCCTATCTACCATGATGCTGGGATCAGGGCGCCCTGGCGTAGCGGCCCGCCTGTCGGCGACGACGCTGCTGCTGTTGAGCACAGGCATCTTGATCGCCGGTTTCAGCTTCCATGCCCAGATTGGCATCATCGCCGTATCGGCGATCTGGTTGGGCATCTATCCATTCTTGCTGATGTGGGGGGTTGCCTATTTGCGGCGGCAGTGGGAAATCCGCGCCCGCGATCTCTTGCAGGCCTTCAAGGTGCCGTTCCTGGGCATCGGCACCATGGTCCTCGTCGTTGAGACGATGCGCCATCTGGTTGGCAGCAGCAATCCCAAGGTTCAGATAGCTATCGTCGTTCTGGCGACAGCGCTGACCTACTCTGGGCTGTTCCTCTATGGGCGAAATCGGCCTTATCAGGCAGCCTGATCGACTGCGAGGCTGCCGGACGACCCACCGCTCCATGGCAACTCTTCATGTGCATCAACCGGCTGCTGCGACTGTCTGTGCACCGCGGTGGCGGTCGAACATGCTCATCTGATGCACGCAACTCAGAGTACAGGTCGGGCTACAGGATTTCTCCGTGTGGAACTCACGGCGAATGTCTTCACGAGTGTATTCGAGTAGCGGGATCCCTGGATAACCGCGCTGCTGCGAACACCAGTGCACTTTACCGTCCTCGGCCACATAGAGGTAGCGTGCGCCCGCACGACATTTCCAGTCGTTGGCTTCGCCGTGCATCAGGTTCTTCTGAAACAGCCAGTAGTTGAGGCTATGCACCAGGGACGGAGAAATCTTGGTCACTTGCCTGTACGCCCGCATCTGTTCCAGGCTTAAAGGCTTCAGTATGCCCGAGTGGTCATGCAATACACCTACGGAATGCTGCAAGCCATACTTCGCCGCGACTTTAGCCACAGTCACGACATCCTGCGTGCGTTCATTGGTGACGCCCAATACGGAGTTGACGTTCACCTTGAATCGAGCGTGTTTCGACAGCAGCGCGAGTTTACCTTCTACCGAAGCCAAGCTCTTCATCGACACGTCATCAGGCTTGAGGTTGTCGATGCTGATCTGCATGCCCTGCAGGCCAGCCGCATTAAGCCGCTCGATCCAGTTCCGCGTGAGACGGAAGCCGTTGGTGATCATCGTCACGATCATTCCGTGCCTGCGAGCCGCCTGGATGGCCTGATCGAGGTCTGGATGGAGCAATGGTTCCCCACCGGTGAAGGTGATGGATGCCGTCTTCAATGCGGCAAGATGATCAACCCATGCGAGAAGGTCCCGCAGTGGCACGGGAGGCGAAAAGTTGTCGTATTCATTACAATATCCGCAGGCCAGATTGCACCGGCGCGTGACGACGACCTGAGCCAGAAGCGGATTATATCGTGAGCCAACTACCCGGCCCAGGAAGCGTGCACCGGAAGCGATGCTCCCGGATCGACGAGGCGTCGGACTACTGCTCATGGTGTCTGACTGGGCGTCTGGGGAGGCAGGCGTGCTTGAGGACATGCAGTCCAGTAGCAGTTGTGCCTGTGGAAAGGAAGAAGGCGACGTCGTGAACCGGATCCAGCGTGCGGAGGCCACTTCGGCCCGATTACCAGCGCGGCGCTGCGGAGCCCGGAGGCGACCATCTCGTATTCCGGCGCCAGGTCACGCGATCTCAACCGGGCGCTGCCCCCTTGATGGCAGCTTGGGGCGTCTCCTGGTCATGGCGCATGCGGCCACGTCCCTGGGGTCGTGGCGATCGAGCCAGATCTGCGATCGTTCCTGTTCGACAGGACAGTATCGTAGAACTGCTCAAGTTTCTCGCCCTGCTGGCGGATGTCGAAGCGCCTTTCGACAAAAGCCCTCGCCTGGACGCGCATACGGGCCCGTGCCATGGGCTCGTGAAGCAGCTCATTCATGCACTTGGAGAGCGCATCAGTGTCCCGCTCGGGCACGAGTAGCCCGGTCAGACCATCGACGACGCCTTCCGGTATTCCACCCACGCGAGAAGCCACTACGGGCACACCGGTGGCCGCAGCTTCCAGTAGTACCATGCCCAATCCCTCGACACGCCCGGTCGTCGTCTGAACGCTGGGCAGCACCAGCATTGCCGCCTTGCGCATCCATGCCAGAACTTGCGCGTGGGGCAGGGCTCCGAGAAATTGTAGCCGGCTCTCTACCGCCAGCGATTGAGCGAGCGTGCGCAATGAACGTTTCAATGGTCCGTCACCGATGATGACCAGCTGGGCATCCGTGTGCCGGCGCGACAGAGCCGCGAATGCCCGGATCAAATAGCTGGTACCCTTCATGTCTACCAAGCGGGCTACGTGCAGGATCGTCGAAGTCTCCTCGCTCGGATCACGTAGCTGGATCGCCCGGCAATCCACGCCGGTATAGTGAACGTGCGTGCGTTCCGCCGGGAATCCCATCGCCAGCACACGGTCGCGAATGAACGACGAGACGCAGAGGAACAGGTCGCCCTCCTTTGCAAGCTGGTGCCGAAACAGCGGATAATTCATCCATGCAGGGGAAGACAGTAATGCAGCCTTGGAAAGGGTAGCATCGAAGCCGTGAAACGTTGTGACCAAAGGAATTTGCAGCCGATTGGCCAGGGGGAGCGCGTACACGCCATCGATCCCAAAATGCGCATGGATCAGCGATGGCCGATTTCGTCCCAGCAGGTGCTCATATGGTCCGGGATCTCGACTGATCATCTGCCAGCCGATGCCCGGTAGCGAGCGCATTCGGCCGATGTCCTGCAGCGCAAGGGAGTGTGCTCCCTCGGGTGGTTCGCCGAACCGAAGCCGCCCCAGATATAATGGTTTGTACCGTCGTAGTTGCTGTGCCTGCTGCGTGATAAACGGTTCCGATATCCTGAACAGATTTGTCCGGAAGATCACGACGCCGCGCGTGTCAGCTCGCTGCGCGCTGCTTCCGGCCGGCATGACGTCACTCAAGAACTTCTTGCACCTCGTTGGCGAGGACCTGTCATGAGTAGACCGCCCCATAGATTGCGTTGACGTAATACAAGGTGGACGTGCTGATGAGCAAGGTATTGCCTGGGTTGACGAAGGAAGGAGGCGGTCTCAGGATTGTGACCATGCGGTAGAGAATGTGGGCCGCATCAGGAAAGTCAACCTCGCCATGCTGGATAGCCCTTCAAGCGATCCGATGTTCCTGGAGAACCAATAAGGCCGGGATAGCCATAAGCGTAGGGCGGTGCAGGCCGTCCAGACTAAACCCATGCCTTAAGTGCTTCAACTGGGTCGACCCGCGGCTGCTGGTTCATCTACTTGACCCGCTTCCGGCGGATACGGACAATTGCAAATGATGACGAGATAGAGAACCACCGCCGAAGTTGCGTCTCAGTCTTGTCGGAAGAGATGAAGAATCCTTGGATCAAGCAGTTGATCGTGATCCTTCATGAGCCGATTGGACTTCAGGCATGGCCTTATCTACCATACGCCGGCAATACCGCATTGCCACAAAGCCGGAGCCTTATGACGATACCCGCTCGACTACATTTTGTCTGGATAGGCACCACAATACCCTGGGCTTACGTGTTTGCCGTTCTCTCCGCCGTCGAGCATAGCGAACTGACGGAGATCGTCTTTCACCATACCGACATCCTTGAGAGTGGGCACGAACTGAATGCGATCAGCAATGCACCTCGCGTGCGCGTCTCTCGCATCGACCCCTACGCCTGCTTGACGCAAACCGGGCATGAGCTCGGCCTCGGCGAGGCCCTCGTTGCACTCTATCGTCGGCTTGAAGATCCTGTCATGCGCTCGGACGTCCTGCGCGCAGCAATCCTGTATTCTTGCGGCGGTATTTATCTGGATCTGGACACTGTGACGGTAGCGTCCCTGCTGCCCTTGACCACCCTGCATCATTTCGTCGGCTCCGAGGTCATCGTATGGCCCAGCTTCGTGCGGGTTTCTCGTTCACCTGCTTTATGGGCTCGTCACCTGACTCTTGACGTGGTTCGCAAAGTGTTCCGGCGGATGCCTAACGGCTGGAAAGCGTTCAGGCACATCGAGCGGTTCTATACTCGTGGTATCAACAACGCCGTCATGGGTGCGGAGGTAAACTCATGTCTGTTCTCGGATTATCTGCACGCCATGATCCTGTTATCTCCAGAGCGTCAGGCACAACGCTACGCGCTAGGACCAAAGCTGCTTCAAGAGGTAGTCGATCGTTACAAGAACGATGATCTGACCATTCATGACCCGTCAGTCTTCTATCCGCTTGCGCCGGAAATTTCCGAACATTGGTTCAGGGTCATCCGTCCGGTGCTGCTGAACACCGTCTTATCAAGCGAGACACGCGTCGTGCACTGGTATGCATCGGTCCGCACGAGGTCTCTCGTCACGCAGATCACCCCGGCATACGTGCGAGAGAATCGTGGGCAACAGCTATACAGCGCACTTGTCTGTTCATGCGTCAGCAAGCTACCGGAAGCAGCATAAGCCGTGAGTGCAAACTCTCCGATCTGGACGGATGGTCGATCATGACCCAAGGCGCCGTCATCATGGACAGATGTAGAAGCCGACGGGTCGGGCTTCAGGGGTTCATGGCGCAGGAAAGTTATGTTGCACAGCTGCAACGGTAGCAGGTTTCGCTAGAAGGCGAGGCGGTATACGTCTCCCCATGTCTGACCGCCATCTCGCGAGCGTGGTGACCCCATGACGTACAAGATCTGGCCATCGCCAACCGCGATCGGCGTGTTCGTGAGGTTCGAGCCGGACCTATCAGCTTGGCACCGACATGTATAAGATGACGCATGTCTTCATGTCGACCCACGCCATGCAAGTGTCTCCAGTGCTGAAAGTGTTTACCGTCCTATGAAATGTCTCATCGTCGCCGCCGGCCAGGGAGCAAGATTGCGGGACAGGCTCGAGCTAAAGCCCTTGATTCCCATAAAGGGTATAATGCTGATCGAGCATGTGATCGGTCGCGCCCGCCGTGCTGGAGTGAATGAGTTTTTCGTTGTCAGTGGCTATCGCGGCGAGGAGCTGCGACTGGCACTCGACGAGCTGTCTGCCCGCGACGGAACCCGGATTACCCACATCATCAACGACGACTGGAGCCGAGCTAACGGCGTTTCAGTGCTCAAGGCAAAAGACTTCCTGGATGACACCTTCATACTGACAATGTGCGATCATCTCGTCGATCCCGAAATCCTTCGAGACCTGATGTCTGCTTCGCCTGAGCCAGGAAGCGTTGTCCTGGGAGTGGACTTCAACATCGAAAATCCACTGAACGACCCAGAAGACGTCACACGTGTCAAATGCGCGGGCGGTCGCATCGAACATATCGGCAAGCTGATAGCCGACTTCAACTGCTTCGACACGGGCGTCTTCCTGTGCACCCCGGTCATTTTCGATGCCTTGAAGGAAAGTCAATCACTCGGGGACGATAGCATATCCGGTGCCTTGAATATACTGGCCCGGCAGAAAAAGGCATACATTCACGACATTCAGAACAGGCTCTGGATCGATGTGGACGATCCTGTTGCTTTTGGTAAAGCAGAGAGGCTTCTCGAGTCGGGACAGCTGGATGGTCGTATCGCAGACATCAATCCGAGCGATGGATGAAGTTAGGAATCAAACGCCATGGAGAGCCGTGAGCCGGTAAGGCGAACATCGGAGATCGAGGAGATCACAAACCTCTACTTCATCCACCCGATGGCGAGCCGACTGGCAACGATGTTGGCCAGCGTTCATGTTCACCCGAATGCTGTTTCCATCGCAGGCATGGTGTGCGGTATCATGTCGGGAGTTGCCTACTACCACTATCGCGAACTCGGCTTCGCGTTGGCAGGGCTTTTCCTGATGATCTTGTGGCATGTACTGGATGGTACGGATGGGCAGCTTGCTCGCCTGACGAATTCGCAGTCCGAGTCCGGCAAGGTACTGGATGGGATTTGCGACTACGTCACATTCATAGCCGTCTATTCGGGCTTGGCTGTTGCACTTAGCCGGCAACACGGCAACTGGGTCTGGGGAGTCGTGATCGCTGCTGGTGCATGCCATGCAGTTCAGTCCGCCGCTTACGAGATGCAGCGGCAGGACTACAACTTCTGGGGTTGGGGTCGGGGGTCCGTGGAGATGAACCTGCATGCTCCGCCCTACGACGTTGCGGCTGCTTCTCGATGGCAGAAGGCGGCCGACAAGCTTCATCGGCTTTACTCGAAGATCCAGCTCCTCGCAGCCGGGATTGACAGTCAGTCCAGGCAGGCTCTGGCTGCTACTCTACAGCTCCGGCCCGAACGCGCTACGTCCATCCGCGGCTCGTACCGTGAGGTGTTTGCGCCAACCGTGCGCCAATGGTCGGTGCTATCCGCGAATTATCGTACCCTTGGCATATTCGTGGCCAGTTCACTGAAGATACCCTTGTACTATTTCTATTTCGAGATAGTCGGCTTCAGCGCCATCCTGCTGGTTCTTCTCTCCAGGCAACCCGCTCGATCTAGGCGCCTTTTCACGGGCCTCGATACGGTTGAGTGAGCGACCCACGTCGCCGCCTTGGCCTATGTGCACGGCGAAAGAGGTAGATCGCCAGCACGATCACCAGCAGAGAGGGTGCTAGTGCGGTAATTGCTGGACTCAGATCGAGCAGTGTCCCCGCATGATCGAGGATCTGCTGACTTAGCGCGAACGCGATTCCGAAGCCCACCCCGAGGGAAAGGTTTCGTCCTATCCTTTGTGCTCGTGCGGATCCGAATACGAACGGTGCGGCGATCATTATCATGGCGATCATCGATACGGGAATGCTGACCCTTGTCCATAGTTCATGCTCGTAGCGCGTTGCTTTCTGATTCTGCTTTTCGAGGCCGCGTACGTGCCAATAAAGGGCGATTGGCGGCACGCTGGTCAGCGGAAGTGTCAGGAACTGCATTTGTTGAGGTGGTATGAAAGACTGCCAGGAGAGCGAAGCCAGATAGTCGATCCTGATTATTGACGAATTGACGCGTCGTCTCGTGACGCCGGCAAGCTGCCAGATGCCGTCGGGCTGAATGAAGGCGCGATCCGCATGAATGATGCTCTTTATGCTTCCGTCTGCTGCGAACGCGTAGATATCGATCCCGATCGGGACATTACCCCGAAGGAACTGCTGCACATTGAGATACTGATGATTACTCTGAGCCCAGAAGCTGTTGTCATCATGAGAGGAGGTCGAGGACGATAGGGCGGACGTACGTTGTGCCTGTGCGAGTTGTTGGGCCGGGGGTATCACGAATTCTGCCATCAGGATCAGACCGGCAACAACAGGTAGTGTGAGTGCAAGCACGGATCCGATAATGCGCCGTTCGGAAATGCCGAGGCTCAACATCGCGGTCAGTTCGGAGTTCCTGGCCAGCGATCCCAGCGCGAGCAGGGAGCCCAACAGCATTGACATCGGCGTCACTTGCAGCAGCCGGGATGGCGCAGTCAGGAGAACGTAGGCCAGGGCGTCGGCAACGTGATAGCGTCCTTGACCGACATATGCCAGTTGTTCAACGAACTCAAGCAGGCTGAACAAGCCGGTCAGTGCCACCGCGACCAGAGCGAAAGCTCTGACGGCGGCAATCATGACGTAGCGGCTAATCAAAGCCACCACCACTTGGCACCAGGCCACAGGCAATAGGTTCAGGACTGACAGCAAATCGGATCATGTACGTCCACGCCTGAACGCGAAGTCGAAGTTGCGTTTGTACATGGTGGTGAGCAGCAGTAGCGTGAGCAGCGCCGGTGCCCACCATATGCCCGGGAAGCTGGCGATCGTGCCGTGCTGAACCCAGGTCCGCGCCGAGGTGCACAGCAGATAGTATCCGAAATATATCAAGATAGCAGTGCCAAGCTTTGAATATCTGCTTTGCCTCGGCTTCATACGGCTCAGCGGTATGCCGAGCAAGCCAAGCAGGACCGTCGACAGGGGTGTCGATAGTCGCCACTGGAACTCAGCGACGTCTTCACTGGAGTCGGACGTCCTGAGCCTTGCGCTGCTGGCGGCAACGGCACTATATCCTGCTGCTTCATTGTCACGGGTGTTGGGATCGACGATCATCCCCTGCACCTGCAGCACTTGATCCGCTTGCCCCTTTTCGCGGTTGATTTCGTAGATGTAGGCATCACGCAGATAGACGTCGGAATCGCTGTTCATCATCGGTGGTCCCAGGGGTTTTGCCAGCCGTCCGGAAATGATCTTGGTGCGATCGCTATATTGAAGCTTCACAAATACATCCCGGGCAGGAGATCCAGGGCCGTCCCGGTGACCAAGAAAGATCACTCGGGTGCCGTGCTCACCCACGTAGAAGGAGCCAGCCTCCATCGCATCGACGTCAAGCAAAGTCGCGGCACGGTTCGAAAGCTCGTGCAATCTCCCATATGCCCACGGTCGCACGAACAAAGACAACCCGCCGACGATCACGGCAAGGCATCCCGACAGGGTCAGGACTGCCCGCATCATCGTCGTCGGAGTCAGACGCAACGCGAACATCGCAGCAAATTCGGACTCGCCGTACAGTCTGGCGAACGTCAGAATCACCGACACATATAGCGATGCCGGTATCAGCACCTCTAATGAGATTAATACCTTCAGACAGACCAATTCAGAGATCGCGCTCGTCGGCAACAGTCCGTTGACTGCATCGGACAGGAAACTGGCAGCGGTGTAGCTGGCAAAAAGAGCGATGAGGACGCCCAGGATGGTTGCCAGCGGTTTGCTGAGCTCCTGTAGCAGATAGCGGTTGATAATCAAGACCGCCTGCCGTCTGTCTGCCGATAAGTAGCCCACAAGTCGGCGGCCTCGCGGATACGAGTTCTTGCTGAAACCTTGCAGAAGCCGCGAGGGCCGAAAGCGTTATATATGGGTGACTGGTGCATCTTCATTACAATGAGTGACTGGGTACGCTGCCGGATGAGGAAGCTTGCGGTGCCGAGTCGTGGTACGAGATCTTCGGCACGATGCACCGATGTTGCCGGTCCCGGGCGGATCTCGATCTGGCACCAGGATGCGCGTCATCTGTCATTTGTGCTTCGGTTGTCAGGCAGCCAGCCCCTATATTCGTAAGATGCACTTGAAGGAGCATGATAGGAAGCGCCCGGCTGCCCGATCTGGATGGTGCTGCTCCGCTTTGTCATCAGGCAGCCGGATCGACGGCTGTCACGCGCGAACCGGGTTGATTCGAACCGGGTTCGCCCGTCATGGTGGGGCCCCTTCATGCTTTATCGCGAACAACGCTGCGATACCCCTGTCGTCCAGCAACGTCAGGTAGCGCGGCAACAGCCCATCGATGTTGGAGACGTTGTTGGCGCCGAGCACCATTACGTAATCGAACTTGGACGGCCAACCGAGGATGAACGAGCGCGGATCAAGTGTCGGGGCAACGGTCGCGAAGTCGGCGAGCACGCCGACCTTGCGCGGTGGCAGAATGCCTCCGTCGCCCGAGAGGTCATACGGCGGCAGGGGCACAAGAAGCTGCTGGCCCGGTATCGCAAAGATGTCGGACCAGAAGGCGCGTCGGTCGATCAGGGCGAAGGCGCCATCGTGCCGATATGAACTCCCTAGCCGGTCCGCCCCGAAAGTGTAAGGCGGGCTTGTTTTGCCTCGATCCTTAAGCTGGCCCCCGTCCACCACGAGTAACCGTCTGCCGGGCAATACCTTGGTCAGCACCTGTCGAACATCGACGATGTCCTGTCTCGAGCCTTCCCACACCCAGGTCAGATAGGTCATGCGGCCGATGAACAGGGCGGACAGCGCAACTGTAGCCAGCGTGGCCTCGCGCCAGGCAAGACGCCGTGGGATGACAGTCGCGAACAGCATGAACCCGAGCAGGATTGGTATACGCAGATCAATCCAGGCACCGCCTTTCGCGCGGTTGGGCAGCATCCAGTAGATCAGGAACAGTGCTGGCAAGGCGATGGAGGCGAGCGGTGCGACCTCCAGTTTGCCTTGCCGCCTCCAGATCACGAGCGTCGCGAGCAGTGCGAGCGCGACCGTAATGGTGGACGCCAACGAGTAGCCCATGACCGGTGCCAACAACAGAAGCAGCTTATGCGGCACCGAATGAAACTTGACAGAGCCGCTCGTGTGACCAAACGGCGAGATCAAGTACAGGACTACCGGCCCGATAAGCGCCGTCAGGACGGCGGTACCACGTCCTGATATGGATCTCCACTCGCGGTAGCGGCTGGGACCATCCTGCCGGAATGCAGCGAGTTCGTTGCTGACAATCAGCAAGGCGAAGAAAAAATACCCGAACAGGTGGAACAGGAAGGCGACCAGCGCGAACCCAGCTCCGGCCAGTGCTCCGCCGAACGGGTGCCGGGGCGTGAGAGCGATCCAGCACGCGGCACCCCATAGCGCAACGCCGACCGCGAGCTGGAAATTCAGCATCCCGGCCAGGAATACAGCGTTGTAGGTCACCAAGCCGACGCCAAGTTGCCAGAACGACCATCGCCTGAAACAGGCTCGGCTGAGTGCGACGCTGCCGCTGGCCGGTAACAGTACGGACAAAGCCACGACCAGCCTGCCGGCGACCAGCGGCGGCATCACGTGCATCAGTGGCGGCAGGATCAGGTCCATCGCGAGATTGGGGATCACGCTCCAGCGGACGGCGAATATCCGTCGCATCACCGGGTCCTGCGGACCGAAAGCGAGAAAGAAGCAGCGCGCAAGATGATCGGGATAGTCCAGCAGCGGCGGTACCTCCACGACGAGGATCGGCACCAGCAAACCCAGCAACATCAGGCCGAAACTCAGCCACCACACCAGGGCAAGACGCTTCCCTCGCGTCATGGAGCTGACGTTCCTGTCGTCGGTCTGGCTTGTCGCCACGAGCATTAGTGAAGCCTCGCTAGGTAGCTGGCCTGGAGGTCTTTGCCGCTCTCGCGCCAGATGGACCAGACGAGGAGCGCCGCGGTGGCGACCGCCTGCAGCAGAAGACGAACACCGTCGCCTCCAACGCTTAGGACGATGATCAACACCGGCGAAACGGCAGCTACGGCAAGACATCGCCCGCCGAAGTGATGGCAGGCGCGCCGATCCGGGCAGAGACCCAACGCCACCGCCATGGGCATTGGCCTGCCGCCGGCGATGCCGTCCGCGGAGCCAAAATCCCCAGCACGGCCAATATAGTAGCGTCGAGCTGCCGCAGCACTGGAGAGACCGAGTCGCGAGCTTCGATTGGATCGGAACAACCAATGGGTCTCAGATCGCCGGCCGGGGCGGTCCGGATCGTCGCAAGCAGGATGAAGCCATAGGGCAACGGGACAACCCCCGACGCCGGGGATCAGCCAAGGTGACGATCGGTTCGAAGTGCCAGGAAGTCCATCAACAAGGCCGAGGCGAAGGTCAAGCACTTCCCTTGGTGCCCTCATCCGGCCTGGTGAAGCATGGTAGTTGCAGCGAGTACGCGTCGTCGCTGGTTCCTGTCATGGTCTCCGGAATGTGTGGCCGCGTGCACGTAGGGAAATTCTGTTGCCAGCATAGGACTATCGCGAAGCTATGCATGAATATCAGGGCTCCGCGGGCTCGCCGGTCAATCATGCAAGACCCGCATCATCAGGTAGATCACACTGATCCATCAAAGGCCTACACGTACTTGATGAGCCATAACATATGCGCAGAATTTGCTCCAGACGCTTCGATCAACCTGAAGCTTGCCCGCATGACTAGCATTCCAGGTCGATTATTTGCTTGCTAGAGGCGCATCAGCATGGTGTTTCATCTTGGGTCAGGCTCGCAAGACGGGTGACGAACAGATCATCCGGCCGACCGCACCCGCGGCGTTGAGCCACATGACGCGCCGGTAGGGTCCGATCACGGTCGCGAAAGGCTGTGGAAGCCAGCCTTTCTCTGCCAGATCCTGCGCTGGCCTCCGGCGATGGCCGGAGATGACAACTTCAGCTGACACAAGGCGATGATCCAGTAAACTGACACGCCTACCATCCGCGACCACGCCGACAAGCGGTCATTCCGTCCAGGCCGCAATCGGTATCCTGACGCTCCGATAGGACATCGCATCACCAAGGTCTACTCTCACGGGACACGTCTCAGGATCGGAATTCATATTGGGCGCTGTTTGACATTGTTGTCATTTGTCTTACACACTTGGTGCCAAAGCCGGTCCATGGACAACCGGTGAAGGCTGCATGCCAGTTCAACAGCCAGTCCTGATTTTCCTTCTGTTTCGGTGACCTTCAGCATGATCTCTGGACGACAAGATGGCGGGCCCGAGCGCGTCGGCCTCCTTATTGTTGGCCTTGGCGGCGCGGTAGCCTCTACCGTAGCGGCCGGCCTCGAGCGCATCCGCCGAGGATCGACCGATCGCGTCGGATTGCCACTCGCGGACCTGCGCGATACCGGCCTGATCCCCTACGAGGCAATCGAGATTGCCGGCTGGGATCTGTGTCCCGATGATCTTGCGACAGCGGCAGCGCACCATCGAGTGCTCCCGGAATCAATGCTGTCCGATCTGCAAGACCCCCTGGCCAGAATACAGCCGTGGGCCGCATCTGGCAGCACCACCTTCTGTCGCAACATCGATGGCTCCAATCGCATCACGGCCAACTCTCATCTCGGTGCGGTGGAGCAGATCCGTCAGGACATCCGGGGCTTCGCGGAGCGCACCGGTATCGAGCGGCTGGTCGTCATCAACCTCGCATCCGTCGAAAGCTGGCCTGAAGACACCGCGGCATTCGGAACGATAGAGCGCTTCGAGCAGGCATTGTTGGACAATCATCCTTCGATCAGCCCAGCAATGCTCTACGCCTACGCCGCCATAAAGGAAGGTGTTCCCTACGGTAATTTCACACCAAGCCTCGGTGCGGACATCCCGGCGCTCGTGGCGCTCGCGCAGGCGAACGGCGTACCGATCGCAGGCAAGGACGGCAAGACCGGCCAGACGCTCCTCAAGACGGTGATAGCTCCGGCGCTGCGTGATCGTAACCTGCATGTCGACGGCTGGTTCTCGACCAACATACTGGGCAACAACGATGGGCTGGCTCTGGACGATTCCGCCAGCCTGGCATCGAAGCTGAAGACCAAGGGCTCCGTACTCGACGACATCTTCGGCTACAAGGTCGAAGACCACGTGGTATATGTGCACTACTACAAGCCGCGCGGCGACGACAAAGAAGCCTGGGACAATATCGATATTTCAGGTTTTCTTGGGCAACGCATGCAGCTCAAGGTGAACTTTCTCTGCAAGGACTCGGTTCTTGCCGCTCCTCTCGTCATCGAGATCGCCCGTTGCCTCGATCTTGCCCGACATCGTGGACGGGGGGGCGCCCAGGAACAGCTCGGCGTATTCTTCAAGTCGCCGATGGTCAGTGGGTCGACCGGCCCGGAGCATGATTTCTTTCGACAGCAATCTGCCCTGGTGAATTGGCTGACCCGGAAGGACTGAACTGGATAACGGGCGATGTGCTCCACTTGTCTTCACGGCGTTCTCGTGCGTCGGGAGTTTGGCCGGGTCCGGTGAAGGCCATCAGGCCCGGCGCGGCCAGAACGAGGATTGCAGCAGCACGGCGACCAGGATGATGACCCCCTTCACCACTTCCTGGTGATAGCCCGGCACGTTCAGCAGGTTCATGATGTTGCCGATGACGCCGAGCGTCAGCACGCCGATCAGGGTGTTGAGGGCGGTGCCGCGGCCACCCATCAGGCTGGCGCCGCCGATGACGACGGCTGCGATCACGTCAAGCTCCATGCCGATGCCGACCACCGGAGAACCCACGCCGGAGCGTGCGGTGATGATGACGCCGCCCAGCGCCGACAGCACACCCGATATGACATAGACCGAGAAAATCCGTGGCATCACCCGGACGCCGGACAGACGCACCGCCTCGCTGTTGGAGCCGATCGCGACGATCAGCCTTCCATAGGCGGTCAGTCGGAGCACGAAGGCCGTGAGCGCGAACACCAGCAGCATGAGCAGGACGGGCAGGGGAATTCCCAGCAGGCTGCCCCGATTGAAGCCGTCGCCGAGCCAGGCTCCGTTGTCGCTCATGAAGATCGGCCGTCCCTTAGACACGATCAGCGCGGTGCCGCGCGCGATCGTCATCACCGCGAGGGTGACGACGAAGGCGGGCATACGCCGCACCGAGACGAAATATCCTGCGATCGCACCCAGCGCGCCACCTGCCGCGAGGCTCAGTGGGATCGCGGTCCAGAGCGACATCGTGGTCAGCAGCGAGGCGCACAGGATGCTGCCCAGCGCTGCCACCGAGCCGACGGACAGATCGATGCCGCCGGTCAGGATCACCAGCAGCATGCCCATCGAGATCACGCCGGTGCTGGCGACCTGGCGCAGCACGTTCTCGATGTTGCGGCTGCTGAGGAAGCTCGTCGAGATGAAGCTCGCGACCAGCACCAGCACGACGAAGATCGCGATCGTGCTGGTGCTGGCAGCGAGGGATTTGAGGTCGAGATGCCGTACCGCGCTGTTGCCGGGCGGGGTATCGGCGGTCTGCGATGTGGCCATTCAAGCCTCCCTCGGTCCGGCGCCCGCATTCGGGCTGACATGTGCGGCGCTGCGCAGGGCGAGCTGCATGATGCGCGCCTCGGAGAACTCATCGCGTGACAAGCCGCCGCTGATGCGGCCGCCGCTCATCACCAGGATACGGTCGGATGCGCCGATGACCTCGATCAGGTCCGACGAGATGACGATGACGCCGAGCCCGCCGGCCGCCAATGTCTCGATCAGCTGATAGATCTCGGCACGCGCGCCGACGTCGACTCCACGAGTCGGCTCGTCGAGTATGATGATCCTGCAGCCGGCATCGAGCCACTTGGCCAGCACGACCTTCTGCTGGTTGCCACCGGACAGGCTGCTGACCGGCAGGTCGAGGTTGCGTGCGCGTATCGTCGTGCGTTGCGCCACGTCGCGGGCGGCGGCGCGTTCGGCAGCCCAGCGCAACAGACCAAATACGTTGGTGAAGCGCCGCAGGCAGGTGAGGGTGAGGTTCTGACGGATCGGCATCGCCAGCACCAGGCCCTGGCCCTTGCGGTCCTCCGGCACCAGGCCGATCCCGGCGGTGACGCCCTGCCTGGGGGTGCGGATCGCGACGCGACGTCCGCCCACGCTGATGGTGCCGCTCTCCATGCGGTCGGCGCCGAAGATCGCGCGCGCGAGCTCGGTGCGTCCACTGCCGACCAGGCCCGCGATGCCCAGCACCTCGCCCGCATGCAGCGAGAAGGACACGTCCTTCACCAGGCCGGATGCGGACAGGTTCTCGACCCGAAGCAGTTCCTCGCCGCGCGAGCGCGCCACCTTCGGGAACAGCTGCGAAGTCTCTCGGCCGACCATCAGCGAGATCAGCCGGTGCTCGTTCATGTCCGCCGCGGCGTATGTGCCGACGGTGCGGCCGTCCTTCAGCACGGTGATCTGGTCGGCGATCCGGAAGATCTCGTCGAGTCGGTGCGAGATGTAGACGACGCTGACGCCGCGTCGCGACAGCCCTTTCACCACCTCGAGCAGCCGCTCCACTTCCGGCGGGGCCAGCACCGCGGTCGGCTCGTCCAGGATCAGGATGCGGACCTTGCGCGACATCGCCTTGGCGATCTCGACCGCCTGCTGGAATGCGAGCGGCAGATCTCCCACGATCGCACCGGGATCGATCGCGAAGCCGAGCTGGTTCAGCAGCGTGGCCGCGCGGGCGCGCAGTTGCCGGGCATTCACGAAGGACGGCAATTCGCCCAGGAAGATATTTTCCGCGACGGTGAGTTCCGACGCGAGCGCCAACTCCTGGTAGATGATGCCGATACCGAGCGCACGGGATGCGTGCGGCGAGTGGATCGCCACCCTGTCGCCGCCGATGCGGATCTCTCCGGTGGTCGCCTGGTGGGCACCGGCAAGGATCTTCATCAGCGTCGACTTGCCCGCACCGTTCTCGCCGAGCAGCGCGTGCACCTCGCCCGCCCGCACGGAGAACGACACGTCGTCGAGTGCCCTGATGCCCCCGAAGACCTTGGAGATCCCGGTCATCTCGACGCTGGCGGCGAGGCTCTCGGGTTCCGCCAGCAGTTCCTGTTGCATCGGCATCGAGACCCGCGGGCCTAGAACAGCGCGGCTGGCTTGTAGTACTGCGCGGCGTTCGCCTTGGTGATTGCGACCGGCGGCGTGAAGGTGATCTTCGGGTATCCGGCCGGAACCTGGTTGTTGGCTGCCTTCACCGCGAGGTCGGCCGCCATCTTGCCGATTACCGCGGGGTCATTCAGGCCGGTCGCGCCGTACTTGCCATCCTCGATCAGCTTCACGGCTTCCTTCTGGCCGTCGGCAGCCGCGAAGATGAGGATGTTCTTGTCGGCCTTGCCGGCATCCTGGATCGCCCGCATCGCGCCGAGCGCCATGCTGTCATTCTCGGCCAGCACCGCGTTGATGTCCGGATGCGCGGTCAGCAGGTCCTCCATCGCCTTGACGCCGCCTTCCTGGGTCCAGGCGCCCCAGCCCTGGCCGACCACGGTGAAGCCAGCATGGCCGAGCTGGCGCAACTGCGCCTCCAGGATGCCCTGCATCACGCCATCGCGCCGCGCCTCGCCGACCACGTTGCCCTGATCGCCGCTCAGCAATGCGATGTGCAGGTCGCGGCCCTTCACCTGATTGATCAGCCAGTCGCCGATCAGCCGGCCGTTCTCGGCGTTGCTCGACTGGATCGTGGTCAGCACGGGTGCGGAGTCGTCGATCGAGCTGTCGACGATGATCACCGGAATATGGGCCTTCGCGGCCTCCTTGGTGACACCGACCAGGCCCTTGGCGTCCTTGGGATCCATGATCAGCACGTCGATGTTCTGCGAGAGCATGTCCTCGACGTCGGAGATCTGCTTGAGCATGTCGTTGTTGGCGTCCGCCGTGACGACCTGCGCGCCCAGTGACTTCGCTTCCTGCTGCACCGCCGCCTGCAGCGCCGCATAGTAGGGTGCGTTCTGGGTCAGCATCGAGATGCCGATCTTGATCGTCTTGGCGTCGGCTGATGCCGCGGAAGCCAGCGCGATACCGGTGAAAGTCACTGCTGCGAGGATCGTCTTCATCGGATTTTGCTCTCCCTGGGGCACCGTCGGACCATCTCCGTAACGTCGCCGCCTTATCACGTAGCGATATGACATATATTTGGTGGTCCGCAAGCGATAACCATCGATTTTGCAATGCAAAAGATCGCAAATCGGTTGCTATCGCCGATCGGCGCGTAATAGGACTACATAATTACCGTGCCTCTTGAACGCGCTGGAAGGCCCTTCGGATGTCATTTGCCCTGCCTGCTTCCGTCCTCGTCGAACCTGCAACAGGCGAGATGACGGGGCGCACCCGGCGTTACGAGAAGCGCTACGATGACCTCCACGGACTATTCGCCGACGAGGCGGCCTTTGCCGGCATCGCCGGAACGCGCGGATCCGAAGTCGCCTATCGCGTCGACGAGTTCCGACCATCCGACCGCGCAGGCGACATCATCTTCGGCACCAGCACCCTGTATCCGGGCCGCGTTGGTACGGAGTTCATCTTCACCCGCGGACATATCCATGCCGTCAGCGACCGACCGGAGATCTATTTCTGCCAGTCGGGCAGTGGCGTGATGCTGATGGAACTGGAGGACGGCACCGTCCGGGCGGAAGAGATGACGCCCAACGGCGTGATCTACGTGGCGCCGCACTGGATCCACCGCAGCGTCAACGTCGGCACCGAGCCGTTGATCACGCTTTTCTGCTACCCTGCCGATGCCGGCCAGGATTACGAGATCATCGCCCGCGCCGGCGGCATGCGCGACCTGATCGTCGATGATGGCGCCGGCGGCTGGAAACAGGTGCCCAACCCCCGCTATCGCGCGCGACCCGCGGCGGACGGAGCCATCTAGATGACCGATGTCCAGACGGCGCTGCTCGCGGCAACCGCGTTTGGGGTCATCCCGGTCGTGGAAGTCGATGGCGTGGCGGAAGCCGATGCCCTGGCGGAGTCGCTGCTCGAAGCCGGGCTGGGCGTGATCGAGGTGACGTTTCGCACCCCCGTCGCGGCAGAGGTGATCGCCCGCATCAGCGAGCGCTACCCGGACATGCTGGTCGGAGCCGGCACGGTGATCGGCGCGCACGACCTGCGCCGCGCCGTCGAGGCCGGTGCCCGCTTCGCTCTCGCGCCCGGCCTGAGCATGCAGATGCTGGATCAGGCAGCTTCGCTCGGCCTGCCCTACGTACCCGGTGCGATGACGCCGTCCGATCTGCAGGCCGGCATCGAGCGCGGCATCCGGACCTTCAAGTTCTTCCCGGCAATGCCTGCGGGCGGCATCCCGTTCCTGCGCGCGATCTCCGCACCGTTCGGGCTGCACGGCCTGCGCTTCATCCCGACCGGCGGGGTTTCTCCGAACAACCTGATGGAATGGCTGCGCGAGCCCGCGGTGGCGGCCGTGGGCGGTACCTGGATTGCCAGCCGCGCAATGATCCGTGCCGGCGACTGGGCGGGCATTCGCAGCACCGCAGAGGCGGCTGTCCGCATCGCGCGCGACGTGCGGGAGCAGGCCTGAATGGAGCGCTTCCGCGCCGCTGCCCTGCCGACGCTGCACTTCATCGGCGTGTCCACCGGACAGTCCTCGATCATGACGATCTTCCCGCGCTGGGCGGAAGCGCTCGGATTAGGCGCCTGCGTCATCAACGGGTTCGATCTGCCGCTGCATGCCGACGCGGAAGCCTATCGCGAGGTCGTGGCGTTCATCCGGGCCGACCCGTTATCGATGGGCGCACTGGTGACGGCGCACAAGATCGACCTGCTGCATGCGTGCGCGGACCTGTTCGACGAGCTCGACGCGCATGCGGCGACGCTGCACGAGGTGAGTTGCCTGTCGAAGCGCCAAGGCCGGCTGATCGGCCATGCCAAGGACCCGATCTCGGCACGGCTGGCGCTGGATGCGATCGTGCCCGATGGCCACTGGCGCCGGTCCGGCATGGCGGGCAGCGGCCCCGAGGCGTTCCTGATCGGTGCCGGCGGGGCGACGACCGCCATCACCTGGAACCTGATGCGCCCGCAGCACGGCGTCGACCGGCCGCAGAGGATCGTGGTGTCCGACGTCAACGAGGAGCGACTCGCGGCCCTGCGCCGGTTCCATCGCGGCCTCGGCAGCGACATCGCGGTCGACTACGTGCTCTCGAAATCGGTCGCGCAGAACGACGAGATCCTGCACGGCCTGGCTGACGGTTCGCTGGTCGTGAACGCGACCGGGCTCGGGAAGGACCGGCCCGGATCCCCGCTCGGCGACACGTGCCGCTTCCCGTCGGGCGGCATCGTGTGGGAGCTCAACTACCGGGGCGACCTGCTGTTCCTCGACCGCGCCGAGGCTCAGGCCGCGAATGCCGGGTTGTCCATCTTCGATGGCTGGAACTACTTCCTGCATGGCTGGACCCAGGTCATCGCCGAGGTGTTCGCGATCGAGATCGCGTCTTCCGGACCGACCTTCGAGACCCTGTCGGCGCTTGCGGGCGGAGCGCCGCGCCAGGCGCCGGGAGCGGGCGCGTGAGCCGCATTCTCGTCACGCCGCGTTCGCTGACGCGCAACCCGTCCCCGGCGCTCCAGGACCTGGTGGATGACGGCTACGAGCTGGTGTTCAGCCGACCCGGAGAGACGCCGGACGAAGCGGCATTGCTGCAACTGCTGCCCGGCTGCGTCGGCTGGCTGGCAGGCGTCGAGCCGGTGAACCCGCGGGTTCTGGAGGCGGCGACCAGTCTGCGGGCGATCAGCCGCAACGGGACCGGATCGGACAACCTGCCGCTCGAAGTGGCCGAGCGGCTCGGCATCCAGGTGCTGCGTGCCGGCGGCGCAAACGCACGCGGTGTCGCCGAGCTCACGATCGGATTGCTGCTGGCGTCGCTTCGCCATGTTCCGGAGCAGAGTGCCGCGCTCAAGGCCGGTGCCTGGGGACGGCGCCCGGGTCTCGAGATCGAGGGCCGCACGCTGGGGCTGATCGGCTGCGGCGCGGTCGGACGGCTGGTGGTGCGGTTCGCCCTCGCGCTCGATGCGCGGGTGCGCGTGTTCGACCCCTATCCGGACGCGGGCTTCGCTCCACCGGGCGACTTTGCGTGGGTATCGCGCGAGCAGGTGCTGGCGGAGGCCGAGATGCTGTCGCTGCATTGCCCGATGCCGGCGGACGGCAATGCGCTGCTGCATGAGGCCGCGATCGCCGGACTGCCGCATGGTTGCCACGTGGTGAATACGGCGCGGGCGGCGCTCGTGGACGAGGACGCGATGCTGGCGGCGCTCGATCGCGAGCAGGTGTTGGTCTACGCGACCGACGTGTTCGCGATCGAGCCGCCGCCGTCGTCGCCGTTGCTCGCGCATCCGCGCGTGATCGCCACACCGCACATAGGGGGCCTGACGGCGGAGAGCGTGCACCGGGCCACCATCGCCGCGGTGGCGAATTTGCGCCGGGCGCTGCGGACGGTCGCAGCCACCCGATGATCGTGACGGTGCCGACGCCGGCGGGCAGCCCTGCGAACCGGCGCGGTCGCCCCTACCGCGTGAAACCGTCCCGGACCGCTGGGCGGCCGGATGACCGGGCAGGTTCCGGATAGCCGCACGTGCTACAGGAACCGGATGGCCCGATCTCCCCTTGCATCCGTCAAGCCGCCCCTCACCACGCCGGTCGGTCGAAACGTTTTTGAATTGATCATGGTGCGGATGCCCGATCTGCGGAAATCCGACCGGAGGGTGGCCGAGCAGATCCTGGCCGATCCCCAGGCGGCCCTGACCGCGACGGTATCGGAAACGGCGCAGCAGGCGGGTGTCAGCGAGCCGACGGTGATGCGGTTCTGCGCGGCGCTCGGCTTCGAGGGTTTCCAGGACTTCAAGCTCAAGCTCGCGCACAGCATGGCGCTCGGCGTTCCCGCGACGCAATCGGTGCTCGGCTCCGACGACACGCCGCAGACCCTGACCGACAAGGTGTTCGACTATACGATGACCAGTCTCGACTGGGCGCGTTCCCGGCTGGATCACGACGCCGTCGCCAAGGCCATCGACATGCTGGTGGCGGCCAAGCGGATCGAGTTCTTCGGGTTCGGCGCTTCCTGGATCGTCGCCGCGGACGCGCAGCAGAAATTTCCACTGTTCGGCGTTCCTTGCCTGGTGCACACGGATTCGCACCAGCAGTTCATCGCCGCCTCCATGATGCAGCCCGGGGACGTGGCTGTCGCCATCTCCAACACCGGGCGAACCGCTGGGCTGCTCGACACCATCCGCGTCGCCAAGGAGATGGGCGTGACGGTGATCGGCATCTCCGGGCGGACCGGACCGATGCAACGGTATTGCGATCTGCTTCTCCTGATCGAGACCCTCGAGAACACCGACATCTACACGCCGACCATCTCCCGCCTCGCGGCTCTGGTGCTGATCGATATCCTGTCGGTCGGGGTCGCCATGCGGCGCGGCGGCGCACATCAGCAACGGCTGTCGCGCATGAAGAAACGGCTTTCCGCCATGCGGTCACAACGAGGCGACCAAGCCTACGACGAGGACTGAACGCAGTCCGCCACATGCGACCGGGCCGCGGCCGAGCGGCTCAGGGCCTTCTGCTGCCAGCCTGGACCATGCCGATGATGTTGAGGGTCGCGAAAGTGATCGACCCGCAGGTCACCATCGCGAATACGGCGGTCATGCTCCCGCCGTGGCGCGCGAGGACCCAGCCGCCGCCCGCCGCCGCCAGAAGGCGCGCCACGCCGGCCAGAAAGGGCCAGAACATCCGTGCTCGTCCCTGGCAAGCGAAATACAGGATCAGGCCGAGGCTGACCGCGCCGTAGCTGGGTGCCACGATGCGCAGGTAGCGAGCGCCCACGTCCAGGACTGCCGGATCAGCCGTGAACATCCCGATCCAGGCACGCGGGAACAGCGCGGCGAGTAGGCCGACCCCTTCCGCGATTGCGGTTGCAAGCAGGGCTGCCAACCAGGCCACTCTGCGCGCCCGGGCATGCTGCCCCGCTCCCGTACTGGCACCGACCATGGTCACCACGGCACTGCCGAGGCCGAACAGCAGCGGGATCAGCAGCCAGTCGAGGCGGGACGCGATGCCATACCCGGCAAGCGCATCGACGCCGAACAGGCCGACGGCGCCGGTGACCGCCAGGATCGTCAGGTTTGCCGTGACCGAACCCACGGCGGACACCAGACCCACGCCCAGTATGGCGCGGAAGGTGCTCCAGCGCAGCGGCGTCGTCCGGAGCGCGAGCGCTCCCTGCCCGTGCAGAACGTATCGGAGCAGCACGAGCAGCGCACCGATGACATACAGGCAGACGGCAAATCCGGCGCCGCCGACACCCATCCGTGGGAATGGACCGAAACCAAAGATGAAGGCCGGCGACAGCGGGATCAGCACGACGGCACCTGCGAGCGTCACGACCGCAGGCAGCTTGACCTCGCCTGCGCCGCGAAGCGCCGCCGCCAGCAGGTTCAACGCCCAGATCGGGATCGATCCGGAAAAGATCCAGCCCGAGTAGAGCAAAGCTGCATCCAGCACTGCGCCGGTGCCCCCGAGCGCGCGATACAGCGCGGGACCGGCGAGCAGCGCTCCGGCCGTGAACAGAAGGCCGAAGATGACCGCCAGGACCATGGCGTGCGTCAGGAGCGCGTTCGCTTCGGCCTGCCGCCCGGCGCCCACCGCCCGCGCCACGGCAGAGGATACGCCACCGCCAATGCCGGCATTGCTCATGGCCGTCATCAGCGCCAGCGGGGGAACACGAGCGCCACGCCGGCCAGCGCCTCCTTGCCCAGGAAGCCGGTCCAGTACGTCTCTGCGACCGCGACCACATTCTGTGCCAGCAACACCCCGATCGTGGGCAGGCCGAGCCGAAGCAAGGTCGGTAGCACCGGTCCGTGGAGAATGGCCTGCCGCTTTCGCCCGCGCAGGGCTTCGGAAGCCAAATCCGGCCGTTCGATGACCGTCCGAGCGACGTCGTGTGCGATCGGCAGGGGATCGAGGGGGGTGACCTGCCGCGCTGCCGGGGACGACTGCGAGATGTCTGGATCAGGCATGATCTGCTTCGCTTGCATTCGGGTGAACCTCGGCACGCAGGATCGGCGCCTGCGTGATCGCCTCGGTGCCTCGGGCGTATGGCCCGATCAGCCCATCAGGTGACTTCCTCACCGGGAGCCATCGAGCGGCTGGCCTCATGGCGGAGCAACTGGTCCAGCATGGTGCTGAAGGCGGCTTTCCCGTCCTGGCCGAGCCGGCTGAAGAACGCTTCCTGCTCCGTGAAGACCAGCGTGGTGGCGTGCCTTACGAGCTCCATGCCTGCAGGCGTCAACGCGACGCTGTTCGCGCGCGGATCGGCCGGATGGACGCCCCGGACAACCAGCCCCTTGCTCTCGAGCGTGCGCACGACCTTGCTGACGGTCATGCGATCGATGTGAAGATTTTCGGCCAGCTGCGTCTGCGACCGTACGATCCCCGTGACCGACGCGTGCTCCAACGCACGCAGGAGAAAGAACTGCATGTGCGTCAAGCCCATCGGCGCCATGGCGGCCTCCGCGCGCCGGGTCCAGGCGTGACGCAGCATCCACAACCGGTAGCCGAACGACCGATCCGGAAGCAGGTCGGCAGGCTCGAACGACACCGGGACATCATGCATACACGTATGATAAGCACACTTACAATAAGGTCAAGCCTCGGGTGTAGAAGCCCGATGCGTGTCAGACGCCCAGCTCAACCTTGCCGCCGCAACCGTATCGCCAACTGCGCTTCGGCATCGATGACCATGACCCCATGACCGAACCAAAACCGCCCGGCCATCGCAACGCCGAGCAGGAGTTCGACCAGTCTGGATCACCGAAGTCGTCAGTTCGTAGGCCGAACGATGGGCAATGCGCCGTAGCCACGCTGCTGGCGACGGCCAACGCACTACCGACGTCAGGGCTCGATCCGAAACTGCGGGACGAGATCATCCCGCGCGTGGCAGTGCGCAGCGACAGCGCGTTCGAGCGGATGCAGCACCTCGGGGAAGCCAGGAAGGCGGGATGGACCGAGGCCGAGATCGAGGCGATCGAGGCCGGCGACCGCTCGGGCCCTCGGCACCTTCACGCCCATCCTGGCCTTCGTGGACGAATGCGTGGCGAATGTCCGGGTATCGGACGCGACTTTCGCCAAGGTCGCGTCCTCGCTGACGCCCCGGGAGATCCCGACCGTGCTGATCCTGGTCGGCCACTGCATGGGGGTAGCCCGCTTCATCGCCAGTCTTGAGATCGAACTCGATCCGGCACCCGGCGACTGGGACAAGGAGCACTGATGTCAGCCCCGTGATCCAACGTCGCGCGGTCCGTCAACTTCGTCCTCACCGGCCCTCGAGGCGGTTCGCCGGTGGTGCTCGTGCATCCGGTCGAGCTCGAGCTGAGCTACTGGGGCGGGCAGATCGAAGCACTGTGCGACGAGTACGATGTCGTCGCGTTCGACCTGCCGGGACATGGATCCAGCCCGGGCTATGCTGCGGACTGGACGCTCGACCAGGCGGCGGACATGCTGGCGCAAGTCGTCCGGTCGACGGGCAGCAATAGCGCGCAGCTAGAGCATGATCACTTCGATCATGCTCTGCTTGACTGAGGAAAGAGCAGCTTTATCAGCTGCCTGGGATCGCGAAGCGATTCCAGTCAGACTGATGCTGCTCTAGTACCCCGAGTCATTCACAACGTCGGGTAGAGGCGCTTCAGTTTGACGCGGGCGTCGGCGGTGGTGAACTGCCAGTCGGCCGTGGCGTGCTTCTTGTTGCGGTCTCCTTTCCATGC
>JAABUX010002200.1_pt1 | contig 27980 bp, 25 predicted proteins | sample 5561851 | NCBI WGS metagenome assembly JAABUX01 (sample SAMN10711883, study PRJNA513361) | rock metagenome | isolation source: Antarctica rocks | place: Antarctica: Victoria Land, Richard Nunatak red sandstone | collected 2016-01-03 | reverse complement strand
AGAACGGGATCGCCATCAGGCTCTCGCTGTCGATGCCGTTGAACAGTTGGCCCATCATGGATTGCAGGCTGATGGGCGTCATGGCGGTGCCGACCAGCACGCCGGCGATCAGGCTGAACGCGACGGGCACGCCGAGGTAGCCCAGCGCCAGGAACAGCGCCGTCATCACGGCCAGCACGGCGGCGTTGCCGGCCATCATGCCGGGTCAGGCCGGGGCGGCGTGGTCGGTTGCAGACGCCGCCTGATCCGGCTGCTGCGCGAAGCCGTGCCGCAGCCCCTGCACGATCCCCTCCAGGCTGAACAGCGCCACCAAGGCGCCGCAGGCGGGAATCGGCCAGTACAGATATGCAATCGGCAGCATGGACGGCATCCGGAAGCTGCCGAACCCCTGCAGGAAGTTCTGCCAGCCGTACACCACCATGGCCGCGCCCACGCCGAGCACCACCATCCGGTTGAACACCTCGAGCACGGTCCGCGGCAGCCCCTGCATCGCCTCCGTCATGGCCGAGAGCTGCAGGTGGTCCTGGCGCCGGGTGGCGACGGCGGCGCCGCAGAATATGCCGTAGGTGAAGAAGGCCATCGTCACCTCCTGCAGCCACAGCCAGGGCCGCCCGATCTCGCGCGTCGCCACATCGGCCAGCACGGCGGCGGAGAAGCAGGCCAGGCACACGCCGCAGCCGGCCATCAGCGCCCGCTCCAGCCAGTCCAGCCCCGGCCACTTCAGGTGGCGCCCGGTGGACTGCACGGTTTCGCTGGCGCGCATGCCGGCGCTACCGCACGGCCCGGATCAGCGCCAGCACCTGCACGGCATGAGGCCCCAGCCCGGCCGCCAGCCGGTCCTGGAACGGCAGGGCCGCGGCGATGAAGCCGGACTTGTCCACGTCCGCCACGAAGCGGACCCCGAGCTTGGTCAGCCGGGCCTGGCTCTCATGCTCCAGCGCCAACGCCTTCGCCGGCTGCGAGCGGGACACCTCGTCGGCGGCAGCCTGCACCCAGCCCTGCTGCTCCGGCGACAGGGCGGACCACACCTTGTCCGACACCCAGACGACGGAGTTGTTGGCCTCGTGCTCCGTCATCGACATGACCGGGGCCGTCTCGTAGTGCTTGTTGGCCATGTAAACGTTGACGCCGTTCTCGGCCATGTCCACGACGCCGGTCTGCAGGCTGGTATAGACGCTGCCGAACGGCATGTGCACGGTCTGTGCCCCGTAGGCTGGGAAGATCGCATCCTCGGTCGCCGTGGCCTGCACGCGGACCTTCACGCCGCGCAGGTCGGCGACGGCGTGAACCTCCTTCTTGCCATACAGGTCGCGCAGGCCGAGCGTCGCCAACCCCAGCACCCGGGCGCCCGTCACCGTCTCGTCGAACATGGCGCGCATGGCGCCGACCACGCCGGGGTCGGCGAGGCAGCGGACCAAGTGCTGCTCGGAGGTGAACAGGTAGTGCAGGCTCATGACGCCGGACTGCGGCGACAGCGTGGCGGCGTTGGCGGTGCTGGTGATCAGGAAGTCGATGTCCCCCGTGCGTATCTTCTGCAGCGCCTGCGGCTCCTGGCCGAGCTGCGCCCCTGGGAACTGGTCGATGACCATGCCGCCCCCGCTGCTCTTGGCGAGTGCGGTGGAGAAGATGTCGGCCGCGACGCCGAACCCGGTGCTGCGCGGCTGATCATAGCCGAAGCTGAAGTGCTGCTGCGCCAGCGCAGGACCTGCGGCGCATAGAACGGCCAAGCCAGCCGCAAGGGCAAGCACCTGCAAGACGCGCATCCACTCCCCCTCTGCCGCCTTTTGTCCCCTGCGCGTTTCGCGTGGGTCCGGCGGTCAATCCAGAGAGCCTAACGGCACGCCGCGGCAACGTCACGCAGAGTTTCGGCCTCGGCAGCGCACCGGCGCCCTGATCCCTGCAACCAGGCAGCAGCCGGCATGGATTTTGCTAAATCCCTGGGCATCAAGCTGGAGAGTACGATGTGCCAAGGTGACGACCCGGCCTGCGCCGACTTCGAGAAGCACCGGCTCGACTTCCGCGCCGGCATGGCGAAGGAGCGGCGGGCGTTCCTCAAGTCCGGTTTCGCCGCGACAAGCGGTGCGGCGGCGCTGGCGACCACCGGCATCTCCCTCGTGTCCCCGGCCCTCGCGCAAAGCTCGGCCGCCCGCCAGCCGGGGCAGCCCGGCTACTTCCACCTGCCCGCCAACGCCGACACCGTGCACTGGGGATACTTCAGCCGCCTGCTGAAGCCGCAGGTCGAGGTGAACTCGGGCGACCTCGTCACCATCGAGACTCTGACCCATCAGGCCAGCGACGACGCCGAGCGGATGATCACCGGCGACCCCGGCGCAGAGAGCGTCTATCTCTGGACCAAGGACCAGAAGGGCGTCATGCGCCGGGGCGCCGGCACCGGGGACGGCGGCGGCCTGGGCGTGCACATCTGCACCGGCCCCATCGCCGTGCGCGGCGCCGAGCCCGGCGACGTGCTGGAGGTCCGCATCCTCGACGTAAAGCCCCGCCCGTCCGCCAACCCGGCCTTCAAGGGCCTGTGCTTCGGCAGCAACGCAGCCGCCAACTGGGGCTTCCAGTACAAGGACCTGATCACCGGCGATAAGCCGCGCGAGGTCGTGACGATCTACGAGATGGACGCGACCGGCGAGCGCAACTGGGCCCGCGCGATCTACAGCTTCAAGTGGGTCCCCGTCACCGACCCCACCGGCAAGGTGCACCCGACGATCGACTATCCCGGGCTGCTGGTGGACCACTCGCAGACGCAGCGCAACTGGGACGTGCTGAAGAACATCCGCGTGCCGATCCGCCCGCATTTCGGCACCATGGGACTGGCGCCCAAGGAGGCCGACTACGTCAACTCCATCCCGCCAAGCTACACCGGCGGCAACATCGACAACTGGCGCATCGGCAAGGGCGCCACGATGTACTACCCCGTCGCGGTCGATGGCGCGCTGCTGTCCGTCGGCGACCCCCATGCCGGCCAGGGCGACTCCGAGCTGTGCGGCACCGCCATCGAGTGCTCGCTGACCGGCACGTTCCAGCTAGTGCTGCACAAGCGGTCCGACCTCGGCGGCACGGCGTTGGAGGGCCTCGGCTTCCCGCTGATCGAGACGCAGGACGATTGGGTCATGTCGGGCTTCAGCTACCCGAACTACCTCGCCGACCTCGGCGCCAACGCGCAGAGCGACATCTTCAGCAAGTCCTCGATCGACCTCGCGATGCGCGACGCCTTCCGCAAGATGCGCAGCTTCCTGATGAACACGAAGAAGCTGACGGAGGACGAGGCGATCTCGCTGATGTCGGTGGCGGTGGATTTCGGCATCACGCAGGTGGTGGACGGCAACTGGGGCGTGCACGCGATCATCAAGAAGAACGTGTTTGCCGGCTCGGCCGCCTGAGCGCGGCTTCAACCAACCACGCAGCACCGCAGGCGGCGCCCACCCGCTGCCGCCCCGGCGCCTGGCTGCAGATTCCTTCAAGCCATCGCACAAGAGTCTAGCGTTCCGGCCAATCCCCCCCTCTAGCCTGACGGCAACGAGGGGAGGAAACAATGGACGACATAGCAACGTCTCCGGCCGCGCTCGCGCCGCTGCGGACCACGGCGCGGGTGCGCGGCATCCAGCGCACCGCGCTGGCGATGCTCGTGCTTGGCGGCGCCGTGAACTACATCGACCGCGCGACGCTAGCGGTGGCCAACCCGCTGATCCGTGCCGACCTGCACCTGTCGATCGCCGACATGGGCTACCTGCTGTCTGCCTTCCTGTGGGCCTACGCGTTCTCGCAACTGCCGACCGGGGCCATGGTGGACAAGCTCGGGCCGCGCCTGCTGCTGGCGGTCGGCCTGGCGTTGTGGTCGTTCGCGCAACTGCTGGGCGGGCTGGTGCAGGGCTTCGGGCAGTTCTTCGGCGCCCGCGTCCTGCTGGGCATCGGCGAGGCGCCGCAGTTCCCCACCGCCGCCCGGGTCGTGCGCGACTGGTTCAATCCGCGGGACCGCGGCCTGGCAACCGGCATCTTCAACTGCGCCTCCACGCTTGGCACCGCGATCGCCGTGCCGCTCCTCACGCTGCTCATGCTGTCGTTCGGCTGGCGCTGGATGTTCATCATCATGGGCGTTGCCGGTCTGCTGGTGGCGGCCCTATGGTACAACGTCTATCGCAACCCGGGCGAAGTCGGCCTGACGGCGCAGGAGAATGCCTACCGCACCGAGGGTGATCCGCCGGGCCAGCGCACCAAGGTGAGCTTCGCCGAGTGGAAGCAGCTTTTCCGCTTCCGCACCACCTGGGGCATGATCCTCGGCTACTTCGGCTGCATCTATCTCACCTGGATCTACACGGCCTGGCTGCCCGGCTACCTCGAGATCGAGCGCCACATGAGCGTGAAGTTCACCGGCATCGCGGCGTCGATCCCGTTCGTCTGGGGCGTGGTGGGCGGCGTGCTCGGCGGCTACCTCGCCGACATCCTAGTGCGCCGCGGCGTCTCGCCGATGAAAAGCCGGCGATATCCCTGTGCTATCGCCCTGCTGGGCACCTCCGCCTGCACCCTGGCGGCGGCCTATGTCGAGAGCAACACGCTCGCCATCGCCTTCATCTCGGCGTCGCTGTTCCTGGTCTATGTCACCAGCACCTGCGCCTGGGCGCTGAGTTCGGTGGGAGCGCCGACCAACTGCACCGCCTCGATCGGCTCGATGCAGAACTTCGGCGGCTACCTGGGCGGTGCGCTCGCGCCGACGGTCACCGGGTTGATCGTGCAAGCGACCGGGTCGTTCGTGCTGGCCCTCGTGGTGGGCGCTGTGATCGGCGTGCTGTCGGCCGGCTCCTACCTGTTCATCGTGAAGGACCCGATCACCGCGGCGGACCTGGGCGTGACGTAGCCCCGCGTTCTCCACATGCCGCATGCGATTGCCTGACGGCCGCACGAGGGAGGGTGTCCGTCATAGGCGCTGACTTAGGCCAGGTGCGGGGTGCTTTAACCGGGCGTGTCGGCACCGTCATTGCGAGCCGCCCTTGCAGCGCGGCAATCCAGGGGTCGCCAGCGCAGTCCGTCCGGCCCTGCATTACCGCGTCATAAGCGCTCCTCACAATGACGGCTGCCCCAGGAGCACATGCCAGCCGGCCCAAGGCTACGCGCATCAATCAACGCTTCAGGCTGGCAACGCTTCAGGCTGGACCCTTTGAAGGTCACGGTGCTGCTAGGGTTCTGACCGGCTGACCGCAGTGGTGAATTGCGCGCGACACCTTACCGAAGGCTGATCGACGATTACAGCCGTCAGCACACTCGCCGGCATCAAGACCGCACCTTTCGCATGACTCATGCTTCGGCAAGCAGCCGTGATCCTGGAAGACGCATGACACCCTCTAGGCCCAGGCGGAATACTCTGTTGCTTGTTTCCCAGAATACCTGTTGGCGCTCAGCCGAGCCCGGAAGCACGTCCTCGACGATCCCCACATGCTCATCGATGCCGTAAGGCACCGCACCGTAATCGGAGCCGAACACCACGCGGTCCACACCGCACATCTCGACCGCGGCTCGCAGTCCGAGCGGGTTGAACCCCATGCAATCCACCAGGATGTTGGTCTTGAAGTAGTCGGACGGCAGCCGCTTGTTGGTGTAGGACCTGCCAGCCGGCGGATTGCGGACTCCTTTGTAGTTAAGCTGCCAGTTGAAATCGAGGCGACCAAGGATCGACGTAAGCCCGCCGCCCAAATGGACGATCAGCACCTGCAGCTTCGGGTGGCGATCGAACACGCCGGAGGCGATCATCCGGGCGCCGTTGATGGTCGAGTCGAAGGGGCGGCCAACCGCCTCGTTGAGACGATATTGCATAAGCACCTCGTGCCCGGCCGACAGCATCGGTGGATGGATGTGGACCACGATGTCATTCGCTGCCGCAAATTCCCATAACCACTCAGCCTTCGGGCTGTCGAGGAAGGTGCGTCCCGAGCCGTCGCCGTAGCTGGACGACACCGCAATCGCCTTTGCGCCGCCCTGGCTGATCGTCTTCTCGACGATCGGCCGACAACTCTCTTCAAGCGCGTGTGCGTTGGCCATCAGCTCAAACTCGCCGGGAAAGCGATCCTTGATCATCAGGTATTCGTCGTTCAGGAACTTGAGGGTGTCGCCCGTGCTGACTTGAAGCGCGTCCCGCGCAAGCCACTCCACTTCGCCGCCATTGCTGGCAATGCTGAGGGTGACGCCGCCTCTGCGCTGCTTGGTCATGGCGTAGTCCAGATCGATGAAATCGCGATAAACGACGAAGTCCAGGGGGTTGGTCTGCGGGAATTCTTGTTTCGGATCGTACCATCCTCGCTCCGCCATCTTGGCTGCGAGCTTGGGTCCGACCGGGTGGCGGTGTGTATCGACGATTGGCCGAAAGTCCGCTACGATATCCATTGCTGTGCCTTTGCTGATTGCCATTAATCAAAGCGGGCAGCCGGTCCTCAAAAGAGAACGACTTTACTAGGTCGGATTCTGGAGCGCGGCAAAGCTAGCCAAGTTGACTTTAGGATACTCGGACACCATGGGATAGATGCGGAAACTACTCATACCAGCCGTCATTTGCGTTGACTCGAACGTGAGTAGGAGTGGCTCGGGGCGGTGTGGTCGCGTGTTCCCGCATGATGGTGGGGGCGGGCATGACGGTTTCGGTGACGCGGACGGAGCACATGGCGGCGGGCTTGCGGCGGCAAGAGGCGGTGACGGGCAATGCGGCGGTGGCCCGGCGCCTGCTTGCGTTGGCTCTCCGGTGGCTCCGCCACTGGCTGCTTCGCAGACGGATCGCAAGAGCGAGGTGGCGGGCTGGGCCTGACCTGGCCCTGGACAAGGTCGTCCGCTGGCGCTGCTCAGATGTCCGTATCCATCCGGCGGGCACCGCCTGGCAGGTATGAACCTGCTGGGGGATTTTAGGTGTCGCGCACAATTTACCACTACGGTCAGCCGGTCAGAATCCTAGCAGCACCGTGGCCTTCAAAGGGTCCAGCCTGGAGCGTTAATTGATGCGCGTAGTCTAAGTCAGCGCGTATGAGGTTGGCCGTCGCACGCTCCTCAACGTGTCCCGCGTCGGCCCATAGCTGGCAAGCCCGCCGCCGCCGAGCCGGGCCTGCGCCATCTCCAGCATCGCCGCGGGCGCAGCAGTGCAGGCCCTGCCCTCGTGATGGAACTGAACGGCGTCCCCGACCTGGTCCATGCAGGTGACCGCCAACCGGTGCGACACCGACACCGGCGCGGCGGCGATATCGGCCGCCACGGCCTCGTGCAGCAGGTCCAGGTCGAGATGCCCGAAGCGCAACCTGCCCTGCCAGGGATTCGGCACGTTGGTCGCGTCCGGATACGACACGTCCGCCTCCCGCGGGAATGGCCCGGCGCCGTGCCGGGTCGCGTAGGCCCGCGTCGCATACGTCACATCCAGCGCACCGATCCCGGCCTCCTGCGCCAGCACGGCCACGTTGTGCAGCCCGGTCCGGCTGCGCGTGACGTGCGGGAACCAGCGGTGCGCCGCATCCAGCAGCAGCCCCTGCGCGCCCTCGAACAGCACGGGCCCGTCATGCGCCGCAATGGCATCCGGCGCCATCGGCACCGTCGTGGCGAACGATCCGGCCGCGTTCACGAAGGCATCGCGCACCGCGGCGCTGTCCAGGCGGGCCAGCCAGGCCGGGCTGGCCCGCAGGCCGAGCGCCTCAAGGCGCTGCGGCACCCAAATGGTGCGGATCGCATGCAGGGTGGCGCGGAGACGCCCGGCGTCGCCAAGCTCCCCGGCCGTCAGCATGACGCCCGCCCCCGCCTCCATCCGGGTCACGGTCTCATTCAGGCCCATGCCGCACGACCCATGCCGCGCCGCGCCGCGCGCCTCCTCGGCCATTTGGTTCAGCATCATGTCATAGGGCGTCGTGACCGCGCCGCGCGGGTCCGCCAGGACACGGGGGCGAAGGCCAAGACGCCCAAGCTGTGCCACCTCCTCCCCGTGCAGCAGCGGGTTGTGCACGTGAAAGCGCGACAGGAAGGTGGCCGCCCCCCGGAAGGCCCCGCTGCCGATGCCGTGGAACACATGCCGCCGCCCGTCCGGCGCCACCACCGTGTGCCCGGCCTGTGCGCCGCCGTTGAACCGCACCACCAGCGTGCCCGGCCGCGCCAGGGCGTCGGTGAGCAGGCCCTTGCCCTCGTCGCCCCAGCACGCGCCGATGACCGCCTGCGCCCGCCGGGTCACCAGCCCAGCAACCGCGGCAATCCGCTCCACCGGCCGCCGGCCGAACCATCGGGACGCCCGGCCCCTATGGCCCGGCGCACCACCCCCGCCGTGCTGCCGCCCCAGCTTGCCGCGACATCGTCGAGGCTGCGGCCCTCGTTCACCTGCATGGCGGACACGATCACCTCCGGCAGGCAGGTGTAATCTGCCAGGCGCAGCGCACGCTGGCCGAGCAGCCCCGTCCACTGCCGCACCACCCGGTCCAGGTTGCCGTGCTGGCAGTGGCTGCCCTGCTCGATGATGACGTGGAACACCTCCCACTGCCGGCTCGCCAGCCGCAGCAGCTCCGCGGTGGATAGGTTCCGCTGCCCCTGGCCGAGCACGCGCCGCTGCTCCCCCGCGGTCAGGACGACGGGCGGCTCCTCGTCGCCGATGGTGAACAGGTAGCCCTTGCGGCCCCGCTTGCTCCAGGCGTCCGTCGCGGTGTGCAGGGCGGCGAACAGCCAGGGCAGGGTGTAGCTCTCACAGCGGTTGCCGCCGCCGCCGCCCTCCAGCCACAGGTCCACCAACTGCTCGGCAATGCGGATGTCGGCCTCGAACTGGCTGACCTGCAGCGGCGCGCTGTCGCACGTCGCGTCGCCGATGCCCATGAACATGATGTGCGGGTCCGGCACCGGCTGGCGGTCGTAGATCGACTCGAACAGGGTCCGCAGGCCCTGCCGGGCGATGGCCTCGGCGATCATGCCCATCGACCCCGTCACGTCCAGGCCGACGATCACCGGGGTGGAGTGCGGGTTGTCGGGCGAGTCCCGGCTCTCCCGCACCCCGGCCGACAGCAGCCGCGGGTCCATCGTGGCGCGCAGGCCGCGGCTGAACACGTCCTCGCGGCTGCGGCCCGCGGTGCGGTGCGCGGTGAAGTCGTCCCAATCCCGTGCGGTGAAACGTCCGTAGCCCATGGTGCCCTCCTGTCTGATAAGGTATATATGCATCTAACTTGAGTTATAGTCAAGACCACCCGAACATGCGATGCAGGGAGCGCAACCGGTCGGGACGGCCATGGATTTCGACAAGCCGATCGCCACCGTGGACGTGGCGCTGTTCGCGCTGGTGGAGGGCGGCCTGGGCCTGCTGCTGCCGCGCCGCGACAAGCCGCCGCATGCCGGCGCCCGCGCGCTGCCCGGCGGCTACGTCCGCGTGGAAGAGGACGACGACACCGAGGCCACGGCCCGCCGGGTGGCGCGCGGCAAGCTGGGCATGGAGGTGTCCTACCTGGAGCAGCTCCACACCTTCTCCGGACGCCGGCGGGACCCGCGCGGCTGGTCCATTGCGGTGGCCTACCTCGGCCTGGTGCCGGCGGCGCACCTGCGGGGCGCGGTGCTGCAGGACATCCTGCCGGTGGACCGGCTGCCGCCGCTGCCGTTCGACCATGGCGCCATCGCGGCCAAGGCCGTGCAGCGGCTGCGGGACAAGAGCACCTATTCCTCGCTGCCGGGTTTCCTGCTGCCGCCGGAGTTCACGCTGCAGGAGCTGCGGACGCTATATGAGCGCATCACGGGCGAGGCCTTGGACAAGGCCAACTTCCGCCGGCAGGTAGTGGACGCGCAGCGGCTGGTGGTTCCGACCGGGCACAAGCGCACCGGCCTGGCACACCGGCCGGCGGAGCTGTTCCGCCTGACGGCGCCGGGCACGCTGCTGCTGCGCTCGGGCAGTGGACCGGCGCGGCCACCTGCGGGCGATGAGTAGTAGGTGTAGCGGCCTGTATCCACCCGAGACCCCGCGCGCGTCCACGGGCCTGAACCGGCTCAAGCTCGCTAGGATGACCCGCCCCTCGCCCGGCGGAGCAGGATGCGGTCCCTCACCGCAAGAAACTGGACCTTGGTAAATCCTGCCCGGCCCAGCACGCGCCGGGACGCCGTGTTGTCAGGATGCACGAACGCCCACACCTCCGGCACTTCCAGTTCCTGGTCAGCCCAGGCCAGGCACGTGCGTGCCAGCTCGGTCGCATAGCCCCGGCCCCAAGCCGCAGGATGGAGCGAGTAGCCCAGTTCCACGCCCCAGCCCGGATCGAACGGGTCCTCATACAGGCCGCCCCATCCCACAAGCTGCCCATTGCTTTGCGTCAGGACCGCCCACGGCGCAAAGCCCGTCCGGCGCCGCTGCCACTCGAACACGGCCAGCCGTCGGCGGCACTCGCGCATTGAGGCATGGCAGTGAGTGAAGCGCATGGCCGCGGGGTCGCCGAGGAAGGCGAAGAATGAGGCGGCATCGCTGGGACGTGGCGGGCGCAGCACAAGGCGCGCGGTGGTCAGCACGGATGGGCTGGTCATGGTGGCAAGGAAGTCCGTGCAGGCGTCTGGTTCGGACATGTTGAAACCTTATACGGGTTCATCATCAGCCAGCGCCTCGTCCAGCCGAAGGTGCGTCCCACGACCAGCCGCTGTCCGGCGCATGCCGCGCCCGCACGGTCCGGCTGTCCAGGACGGCAGCATCCGATCCGGCTCCAGTCCACCTCGCGCCCACGTGGAACGCTGGACTGCCCCGGCCCGGTCATTCTCAAACAGGCATCCAAGGGGCGCCCTTGCCCTGATCCAATTCCCCCGGCACCATCCAGTCTGACGCCGCAACGGTCGGAAACAGGGAATGCTGGATGCACCGCAGGACACTGCTGCACGCAATAGGCGGCCTGGCCACCCTACCGGCGTTGGGAGCCTGCGTCCGCGTAGCGCCTTTGGAAAACGTGCAGGATGCCGCGTTCGTCGGCGAAGCATCCTTGCCGCGGCGGGCCGAGCAGATCAAGCGCGCGGGCGCATCGCTCGGCTGGGTGATGGAGGATCAGCAGCCCGGGCTGATGCGCGGCACTCTGAACCTGCGGACGCACCAGGCCGTCGTTGATGTGCCCTACGACGCTCGCCGCTTCTCGATCCGCTACGTGTCCAGCACCGACCTAGACTACAGCGGCAACGTGGCCGCCCAAAATCACGGCGGCCCGATGATCCACCGCAACTACAACGGCTGGATCGAGAACCTGGAGCACAAGATAAGCGCGGAGTCGGCTATCTGACGGGACGCCCGTTTGCGGATGGTCATGTGACAGGGCCAGTGTCCCATGGCGTGGTGTAAAGGCGCCAAGCCGGGGCCGCTCAAGCCGGGGCTGTCCCGGCACGATGCCAGCTTCAAAGCACGGCGAGCATCCCGCCATCGACGTAGATGATCTGCTGGTAAGGTTGGTCTCGATCACCCGGCGCCAGTCGGCGGTGTCCAGTCCCAGCATCGGGCGGCGGAACTGGATGCCGGCGTTGTTCACCAGGACATCGACCGCGACCCCCTGCGCGCCCAGCGCCGCGAACGCCGCAACCATCGCCGCCTCGTCCGTCACGTCAGAGCGCGCCTCGTGCACCGTATGCCCCGTCACCCATATCGCTGCCGCAGCCTCGCCCAGCCGCCCGGCATCCGAGCCGTTCAGCACCACCGCCGCGCCGGCCCCGCCAGCCCCTCCGCCATCGCCCGCCCGGCCCGCGCGAGAAGCCGGTGACCAGTGCGGTGTGGCCTGCCAGATCGAACAACCCCATCACCCTCTAGGCCTCCGACCGGCGCACGATCAGGTCCGGCCGCTCGAACACCGCCGGCAGCAGGTCAGTGCCCAGCCCCGGTCCCTCCATCGGCAGCACATAGCCGTCCCGGATCACCGGCATCTCCGTCACCAGCTCCCGGTACCAGCCGGTGTAGAACGCCCGCACGCTCTCCTGGATCAGCGTGTTGGGCTGGCTGAACGAGGCGTGGACCCCGGCGATGAAGCCCACCGGCCCGATGCAGTCATGCGGCGCGAACGGGCGGTGGTAGGTGTCGGCCATGGCGGCGATCTTGCGCCCCTCGGTCAGCCCGCCGGTCCAGCACAGGTCGGCCATGACGACGCCGATGGCATCCCGGTCCAGGTAGTCCTTGTAGGCAAAGCGCGACCCCAGCGTCTCGCTCGCGCACACCCAGACATCGGTGCTGCGGGCATACTCCGCCAAGGCCTGGGGCGAGTTCATGCGGATCGGGTCCTCAAACCAGGTGGGCTGGTAGGGTTCGAGGTGCTTGGCGAGCCTCTTGGCCATCGGCAGGTTCCACAGCGAGTGGAACTCCACCATGATCTCCATCCGGTCGCCCACGGCACGCCTGATCTTCTCGAACGGCCCGAGCGCGGCCTTGAGCTGGGCCGGGCTGATCGACAGGCCGTCGGTCTCGATGGCGGCGGGGTCGAAGGGCCAGATCTTCATGGCGGTGATGCCGGCTTCAAGCAGGCTCTCGGCCACCGCATCCGCCCGGGTCATGAAGCCCTGCAGGTCCTCGTAGGGGCCAGCGGCGTCATCGAAGTTCCAGGTGGAGACCGGCTTTATATCGTTGGACCGCACATACCCATAGCCGGCGCAGGTGTTATAGACGCGCTGCCTGCCCCGGCACAGGCCGCCCAGCATCTGGTGCACCGGCTGGCCGCACACGCGGCCGAACAGGTCCCACAGCGCGATATCGACCGCCGACGCCGCGCGGGTTTCCACGCCCGTGCTGGCCTGCGCCATCGGCAGATTCAGCATCTCGCGGTGCAGCGCCTCGATATGCAGGGGATCGCGTCCCAGCAGGCGCCCAGCGAGCGTGTCGTGCAGGTGCGCCTCCACCGCGCCCGCGCCGTAGAAGGTCTCGCCCAGGCCGATGACGCCGGCATCGGTGTGGACGCGCACCCACAGGACGTTGGCGAACTCCCGGGTCCGCAAGGTCTCGATGGCGGTGATCTTCACCTACCTTCCTCCTTCGCATCAATGGCGGGCGCATCGCGCGGGCGGAAGTTGGTGTCGAACATCACCTGCGCGCCGCGCGCCCGGGCGTCGTCCAAGGCGCGCAGCAGCACGGCCCGGGCCGCGTCGTCGCGGATCGGGAGCGTGATCCCGGACAAGTACAGCACGTCGAAGGCCTGCCATGCACTCGCCGATGCAGGCGATGCGGGCTCCCGGCAAGCCGTCCCCCGGGCCTAGACCGTCACGCCCGCCTAGTCGCTCTCGAACCCATAGATCTCCGGCAGGACAAAGATCGCCGCCAGCAGCCCGACCAGGGGAAAGATGGCGACGAACAGCGTGGCGCCGGCCTGGCCGATGGCGGTGAACAGCGCAGGGAACAGGAAGATCGCCAGGAACGACGGCAGCTTGACGAACATGTAGGCAAACCCGCTGGCGGTGCCGCGGTACTCCGGCCGCGCCACCACGGTGGGGATCGTCATGCAGTTCGAGGCGTCCCAGTAGTGCCCCCACAGCATCGCCGCCGCAGCGAACGGGATGACGATCTTGTTGCCGGTGTAGATTGCCCAGGCCGCGACCAGCAGCGACACGAGCACGATGGCGAACCCGGCGATCCCGATGCCGCGCTGGCCGATCCGCGGCGTGATCAGCGGCCCCACCCATCCCGAGATGCCGGCGAACGTATAAAGCGCCATCAGCGCCAGGTTGGTCCCCACCAGGTTGTCGGCCGTGACGCCCACCGTCAGCAGCAGCACCGGCAGGTAGAACCCGAACGTCGAGAACTCGCTGGCCTGGCAAAAACACGCGATCCAGCCGTACAGCGTCGCCCGCCAGCGGATCGGGTCGCGCCGGATATCGGCCAGGAACGCCGTCGGCCGCGGCTTCTCCACCACGATGTCCTCGTCCGGCAGCATGTCCAGGTTGTCCTGGTACATGCTCATCGAGACCTGCTTGGCCTCGCGGAACCGGCCGTGCCGGATCAGCCAGACCGCAGTCTCCGGCAGGTCGTGCCGCATCAGCAGGATCACCAGCGCCGGCACCGCGCCCAGGCCGAGCGTGAGGCGCCACACCAGCTCGTGGTTCAGGTTGGCGATCAGGAACACCGCGATGACGGCCAGCGTCATCACCTCGCCGACGGCGAACATGAACTGCCAGCGGTTGCCCATGACCTCGCGCTTGCCCTTGGGCATCGACTCCATGATGTAGGTGTAGCCGTTGCTGATGTCGCTGCCGAGCGGCACACCCAGCAGGAAGCGCACCACCACCAGCCAGCCGACGCTGGTGACGAAGGCCTGCACTAGCGCCAGCACGATGAACATCACCATCGTCGCCAGGAACATGACCCGGCGCCCGATCTTGTCCGACAGCCACCCGCCCAGCAGCGCCCCGATCAGCGCCCCGCCCTGCGTGCCGGCGGCGGCCAGGCCAAGCAGCAGCGGGTCGGGGTTGTACTCCGCGCGGATGAACACCAGGACGAAGGCGATGGAGTAAAGGTCCCAGGCCTCCACCAGGATGGAGGACATCATCAGCCAGCCGATGCGGTTGCCCTTCGGGTTGTAGTTGCCGACGAGGTGGCGGACCGCGCCGTCCATGGCCGATTGGTATGGCATTGTTACCGACACGTCCGTTCCTCCCTTTGCCGCTTCTTGGGGCACAGCACTGCGGGCTGGCCGTTGACCGAATATTCGGTGACATCCTAGATCGGTCAAGCGACGAGTGATCCCACCCGGTACATCCCCATCGCCGGCGCTGTCCTCCCAAGGTAACCGAACATGCCGTAAGGGCCGCACTGGCTTCCTCTCTCTCCGGGAAAGGGCTGGGGTGAAGGAGGCCGAGAGGGCCAAATCCCGCCGGATTAGGAGCGGGTCTGGCTCCCGAACCGGCAAACCAGGCCTTCCCAGTTTCCCCCACCCCGGCCCTTCTCCTCCGGAATAGAAAGCAGGCAAGCAGCACTCAGGCTCGTTCAGGACCTATGACACCCTCAAGCCCGGCCTCCCGCGACCAATCTTGCTCCTCCCGTAACAACCGTCCATCCTCGGCCTCGACAGCCGGTGAGGCACAGGGGCCAACCGCCGCGTCCCATGGCGAGCCCTGCCGCAGCATCGGCGTCCGCAAGGAGGACCGTCATGCCTCGCACAAGCCGCCGCACACCCCTGTCGGCCCTGACAGCGCTGCTGGCGCTCGCTTCACCTATCCTGCATGCGCAGCCTGCACCCCCGGCCACGCCCCCTGGCGCAGCGCCCGTCTCAATCGGCGCCGCAGACATCGGCGGCGTCGTGACCAGCACGCAGGGTCCAGAGGCCGGCGTGTGGGTGATCGCCGAAACCACCGACCTACCGACCAAGTTCGCCAAGGTCGTCGTGACCGATGACGCCGGCCGCTACGTCATCCCCGGCCTGCCCAAGGCCAAGTACAGGGTTTGGGTCCGCGGCTACGGCCTCATCGACTCCCCCCGCGTCGATGCCGAGCCCGGCAAGCTGCTCGACCTGGCCGCCACCGTCGCGCCGACGCCCGCAGCGGCCGCCAAGTACTACCCAGGCATGTACTGGTACTCGATGCTCCATATCCCGGCCGCCGACCAGTTCCCCGGCACCGGCGACGAGGGCAACGGCATCCCGGCCCTCCTACGAAGCCAGGCCGCCTGGGTCGACACCGTGAAAAACTCCTGCCAATCCTGCCACGCCCTCGGCGGCGAGAACATTCGCTCGCCGAAGGTCGGCCTGCTCGGCCACTTCGCCAACTCGACCGAGATGTGGTCGCGCCGCATCCAGTCGGGCCAGGCGATGATCGGCATGGCGGTGTCGATCGCCCGGCTCGGCCCGGACAAGGGCCTGTCGCTCTACGCCGACTGGACCGACCGCATCGCCGCCGGTGAGCTGCCGGCCTCCCAGCCCTCGCGCCCGGCCGGGCTGGAACGCAACATGGTCGTCAGCCTGTGGGACTGGAGCGAGCCGACCGCCTACCTGCACGACGCGATCTCCACCGATAAGCGCCATCCGACGGTCAACGCCAACGGCTACATCTACGGCTCGCCGGAGGAGTCGACCGACAATGTCCCGGTGCTCGACCCGGTGGCCAACAAGACCTGGACCGTCAGGCACCCCTACCTCCCTGGCACGCCCGGTTCCGCGGACGAGCCGAAGGGGACCTCGGTGTTCTAGGGCGACGAGCCGATCTGGGACGGCCACACCAGCAACCACAACCTAATCATGGACGAGCAGGGCCGCCTATGGTTCGCCGCGCGGAGCCGCCCCGCCGACGACCCGGCCTACTGCAAGAAGGGCTCCGCCCTCCCCTCCGCCCAGGTCGCGCCATTGGAAACCTCGGGGCGCCAGTTGTCGCTGTTCGAGCCCAAGACCCAGGCCTTCAAGCTGATCGACACCTGTTTCAGCACCCAGCACCTCTACTTCGGCCACGATGCCGACAACACGTTGTGGACCAGCTACGGCCCGCCCTCCGGCCCCGTCGCCGGCTGGCTCGACACCAAGCGCTTCCTCGAGACCGGCGACGCCAGGACGGCGCAAGGCTGGTCGCCGATGATCGTGGACGTGCCCGGCTGGGGCAAGCGCGGCGACTACGTCGAGATCGGCCAGCCCACCGACCCGGCAAGGCAGAAGCGCGTCCTGGCCGGCCTCTACGGCGTGCAGCCCAGCCCGGTGGACGACACCATCTGGGGCCAATCCATGGATGTCGGCTTCTCGGGCATGGACCAGCCGGGCTACCTCGTCCACTTCATCCCGGGCGCCGACCCGGCCCGCACCGGCCTGACCGAGCTGTTCCTGCCGCCCGATGGCGCGTTCGGCCCGCGCGGCGTGGATGTGGACACCAAGGGCCTGGTCTGGACCGCCATGTCCAGCGGCCACCTGGCGAGCTTCGACCGGTCAAGGTGCAACGCGCCGCTCAACGGCCCGGACGCCGTGACCGGCAGGCAGTGCGTGGAGGGCTGGACGCTGTACCGCTTCCCCGGCCCGCAATTCCAGGGCGTGGACCCCGCGGGCAGCGCGAACCACGCCTATTATGTCTGGGTGGACCGCTACAACACGTTTGGCCTCGGCGAGAACGTGCCCCTGGCGATGACCAACGGCGGCGAGGCGATCACCGCCTTGGTCGATGGCACCTTCCTGACCTTCCACGTGCCCTATCCCGCCGGCTTCTTCGTCAAGAACGTTGACGGACGCATCGACGACCCGGGTGCCGGGTGGAAGGGCCGCGCGCTCTGGACGACCTCCGGCACGCGGGCGATGTTCCACAACGAAACCGGCAAGGGCGAACGCCCCCGCGTCTTCAAGATCCAGCTCCGCCCCGACCCGCTTGCTCATTGAGAGGTCGAGGCGTTGCTGCACGGCCTGTAGCAAGCCCGGAGCCGTCCCCATCCTGACGCAATGGGATGACCCGGATGGAAACGGGCTTTGCGTGGGGTCATCTTGGTAGGCGCTGCAACGGCGATGGCGTCGCTCCAGATCGACGGCAGCCTGCCGAAGCGGGGGTATGTCAATCAAGACGATCTGACGGTGGACGCTAAGCGTCTTGATGGGAAGCATGCAGAATGCAGGGTGGTGTCTCAGTTCGGATGTCGGCTTGCGACCCCAGTCGGCCATACCTGAGCGAGTTCGCCGTTCCCGGAAGCGGACTGTAGCGGCGCAGAAATCACGCCTTGTGCACGTCGATTTTCGAAACGTTGCGGCTGATCCGCATCGCGCTGACGAGTCCCCCCGTGAGGGCGAGAACGGCACTCAGGGCGAGGCCGATCCGAGGCGCGTCTGCCGACGACGTGAGGGTGAAAAGCAGAGCCATAATCACCGAGCCTGCCGTCTGACCGAGGAGGCGGGCAGTGCCTTGCATGCCACCCGCTGCGCCGCTGCGCTCGCGTGGCGCAGAAAGCAGCATGTTGCGGTTGTTGGGGGTCTGGAAAATACCAAAGCCAAATCCGCTCAGCATTAGAAAGCACACGAGTGGTAAGGGATTGCCATCGATCGGCCAGAGGGCGGAGAGCGCCAGGCCCAAGGCGAGGAAGCTGCCGCCCGCCGCACAGAGCAGGCCGTTTGACATGCGATCGGCCAGGCGCCCGGAGATCGGACCCGCGATGGCCACGACGAGAGGCCAGGGCGTCATGTACAACCCCGTGGTGAAAGCGTCCTGACTGAGGCTGTGTTGAAGGTAGAAGGGCAGCGCGACGTAACTCGCCATCTGACCGGCGAAGCAGCATACGGACGCTATGACCGAGATCCGGAACGGACGGTTTCGCAGCAGATCGAGCGGGATGAGCGGTGCCTCGCGCGGCATCTCCCGGCGTATGAGGGCGACGAAGCTCACGACCGACGTGACGAGCAGCGCCGTAGCGAGCTTCGGCTCGCTCGTCGCACGGTCCACGCACAAGACCAGGGAAGCAAAGGCCAGCGCATTGAGCGCTGCGCTCGACAGATCAAGCTTGCGTCCTGTGCCGGGGGGCTGCGGCAGCGCCAAGGCGGCTATGAGGACGATAGCACCGACAGGCACGTTGATGGCGAACAGCCACGGCCAGCTCGACACGACCAGGACCGCAGAGCCGATCGTCGGACCGGCCGCAGCCGACAAGGCGATCACCGTTGCGTTCCAGCCGATCACCGCGCCGAGCAGGCGTTGGGGATAGGTGAAGCGCATCAGCGCGATGCCAAGCGCCATCACGGCCGCGCCGCCGAGGCCCTGGATGAAGCGGGCCGCGACCAACCATGGCAGGGAGGGCGACAACGAGCATAGCACCGAGGCCCCGGTGAAGAGCAGGACCCCACCCGTGAAGACCCGGCGGAGACCCAAGCTCTCCCCCAGGGCAGCGCAAGGGAGCAGGGCCATGACCAGGGCCATCTGGTACCCGCTGACGACCCAGATGGACGAAGCCGGCGGCACGTGCAGGGAAGCCGCGATCGTCGGCAGCGCCACGTTGGCGACGGCGCCATCCAGTACGACAAGCACCATCGTGGCCATGATCGCGAGCGTCGCATAGTGCCGGCGCGGTGTCGGCAGCCCGTCTTGTGCGACGCTTGCACTGATGGGTGGCTGAATGGTCGCTGAAGCTGGGTCCGCCATCGTGTTTCTCCATCCTCGGTCGATCGGGACAGGATAAGGGCGGTCAGGCGTGGCGGAAGGCGCAGCGGACACAATGACGACCTGCACCGAACGCCATGTCATGGCGCCCGCCACGCCCCCATGGTAGGCTTCGGCAATGCCCGATCCCGACTTCAACCTGCTGGCGGCGCTCGATGTGCTGCTTGCTGAAGGGAGCGTGGCGGGGGCTGCTCGGGTCCTTGGCCTCAGTGACTCGGCCATGAGCCGGACCTTGTCGCGCCTGCGTGCCGCGACTGGTGACCCATTGCTCGTGCGGGCTGGCCGCGGCCTGGTGGCAACGCCGCATGCCATCGCCCTTCGCGAGCGCGTCCGGGATCTCGCGGGCGAGGTGAAAGCCGTGTTGCAACCGGCCGCTAGGGACTTGGACCTTGCCGCCCTGGAGCGCGTTTTCACCATCCGTGCCAACGAGGGCTTCGTCGAGGCCTTTGCAGCCCGGCTCGTTGGGGCAGTGACGGAGGCAGCGCCCGGCGTGCGGCTGCGCTTCGCCCCCAAGCCCGACAAGGACGTGCGGCCGCTGCGGGAGGGCCTGGTGGACCTAGAGATCGGCGTGCTCGGCGCCTCGGGGCCGGAGGTGAGGGTCCAATCCCTGTTCCAGGACCATTTCGTCGGCGTGGTCCGGCAAGGCCATCCCCTTGCATCAGGTGACATCACAGCGGGTCGGTACGCCGCTTGTGGCCATGTGGTCGCGTCTCGCCGCGGTCGGACGCGCGGCCCGGTGGATGACGCGCTCGAGGCGCTTGGTTTGCAGCGCCAGGTCATCGTCGTCGTTCCGAGCTTCCCGGCGGCCATGGCCATCTCCGTGATGTCGGACCTCGTCGGGCTGGTGACCAACTCGTTCGTCCGAGCAGAGCAGGCTCGCATGGCCGGCGCAAACGGCGTGCTGGTGCATTGTTTTCCTCTGCCCGTGCGGACCAGCGCGATCACCGTGTCGCAGATGTGGCATCCACGCGCCAACTCCGATCCTGCGCATCGTTGGCTTCGGGAGATGGTCCTTTCCATTTCCCGGTCGCAGCAGGCGACCTTCGACAAGTCGCATGCGATTGCGGTCTGATCGCACATCTCCGTACGAAGACTCCTCCTGCAAGATGATGTGGGAGGCAGGAGCGGATGCCCGGCCCGCAGCCTTTCTGACCCGAAGCAGACTGTCTCCTTGCCAGGCCCCAGCATTCAAGCTGAGACACCCCCCTTCCCACGCCAGCCCCCACGCCAGCCTTGACACCCCCAACCCAACAATGTTCTTGTTCCGTTCATGTCCGCCCAGCCAAGCTCGGCCAACCTCCCCACCGAACCCGGCCAGCACGCTCCCGGCCAGCCCGCCGCAGACGCGCATTACTACCGCCATGTCCTGCACGACCTGATCGACATGGGCGCCGGCTTCGCCCGCCTCCTGCACCAGCAGGCGTCCGCCCAGGCCGTACAGCAGGCCACCATCCCGGCCACGCAGCGGGACCCCACACCGCAGCCCGCACCGGCCCCCACCCCAGACGTCCCCATCCCAGACATCCTGATCACCCTCGCAGCCGCCTTCGACCGCATCGCCCGAGCCGTCCGCCGCAGCATCGCCCTCGCGCGCAGCCTCGCCGATCCCGTCCCGCCCGCCAGGGACCCCGCCCAGCACCGCGCCGCCGTCCGCAAGCGCATCCTGCGCGAGGTCGAGGATGTCATCCAGCGCACCGTCCCCGGCTTCGGTCAGGCTGCCTCCGATGATGCTGCCTCAGCGAAGTTCGGCGTCAATGCTGCCGACGCCGATGACGACAGCGCCGAGGCTCTGACCACCGAGCTGCATGACCGCCTCGACGCCCCCGACCTCGACGACGACATCAGCCACCGCCCGGTCGCCGACGTCATCACCGAGATTTGCCGCGACCTCGGCCTCGCCGCCCTGCCCGGCGCTCATCCCTGGAAGCGCCGCACGCCCAGGGACCTCGAACAGCTCTGCGCCCGCGCCGCCGCGCCAAGCCGCACTCGCCAGCCCGGCGCCGGACCGCCCGTGCCCGCCATCCCCCAGCGCGTGCCGGCCAACCCCGTCCTCCCCGATCCAGTCGCCATCCCCCGCGCGACCGGCCTCACCCACGCCAGCAGCGGCCCGCCAGACGGCCCGACTGCTGCGCCGGCAGGGATCGCCACGATTCCCCGCCACCCCATCCACCTCCACGGCCGATGGCGCCCGCCGCCTGAGCCCAAGAAGACCTTCGAAGGTCCGCACAGGTGAGAGCTGGACCGGCCCGGAATACGTCGCAGTTCGAGATTGGCAGTCGGTGAGGAGCGGCGCCTACAAGGCCCCCGCGCCGGAAGAGGCAGGACTACCAAACCAAGATACTGCCGATCTGACAGCAGACCCTAAGCGTCTCGACAGAAAGGATGCACAATGCAGGCGTTGCTGTCCCAAGCCGAACGGCTCGGCGCGTTGCTCAAAACCCAGCGCGCCACCATCGCGGTGGCCGAGTCCTCCTCAGGCGGGCTGGTGTCCGCCGCCCTCCTCGCAGTGCCCGGCGCCAGCGCCTACTTCCAGGGCGGCGCGGTCGTCTATACCGGCGCTGCCCGGACCTCGCTGCTCGGCATCACCGACCACGACATGGCGGGCCTGCGGTCATCGTCCGAGCCGTATGCCGCGCTGCTGGCCCGCACGGTCCGGACACGGTTCACCACGACGTGGGGCATGGCCGAGACGGGCGCCGCCGGACCCGGCGGCAACCGCTACGGCGACCCCGCCGGCCACACCTGCATCGCCATCAGCGGCCCCATCGAGCGCGTCGCCACCCTCAAGACCGGCAGCGCGGACCGCCTCGCCAACATGCACAGCTTCGCGCACGCGCTGCTGGACATGCTGACCAAGGCGGTGCTTGACGCAGGGGAGCCAGGCCTGGAGCGTTGATGCGCTGCCCAATCCACGCCGGCCCCCTCTCGGCCACCGGCCCGGAATGTCCGCGCTCCCCCGGGTCAGCCGCCCGACAATGGGGAGGACCGTCCAAACCGCCGCCCCGCCACTGCACGGCGCCTTGAGCAGAAGCACGTCATGGCCCGACAAGCTGCCCGCCATCGACGACGATGCTCTGCCCCGTGACCCAGCTCGCTGCCGGCGACGCCAGGAACAGCACAACGCTGGCGATCTCCTCCGGCCGGCCCAGGCGGCCGAACGGGATGCTCGCCAGCGTGGCGTTGTAGAGCGCCGGGTCATCGACGCGCCGCTGCTCCCATGTGCCGCCGGGGAACTCGACCGAGCCAGGCGCGACGCAGTTCACCCGGATGCCGCGGCGGGCCAACATCTTGGCCTGGCTGGCGGTATAGTGCATCACCGCCGCCTTCACCGCGCCATACGGGGCCGAGCGCGACGTGGCGCGCAGGGCCGAGATGGAGGCGATGTTGATGATGCTGCTGCCGGGTCCGAGCAGCGGTATGGCGGCATGGCTGCCACGCACGACCGCCATCACGTCCACCGCCAGAGACGCCGCCCACCCCGCCTCGTCGTCGGTCTGGCCGAAGCCGGAGGCGTTGTTCACCAGCACGTCCAACCCCTCCAGCGCCGCCGCGGCAGCAGGAACGTAACGCGCGATGGCGTCGGCATCGGCCAGGTCGCAGGGGGCCGCGTGGGCCAGGACGCCCAAGGCCTCGATGTCCCGCCGGGCCGCGTCGAGCGGCCCGGCGCCGCGCGCGCAGATCGAGACCGCAGCGCCCGCAGCGGCAAAGCCAAGCGCGATCGAGCGCCCGATGCCGCGGCTGCCGCCCATGACGATGACGCGCTTGCCGGTGAAGTCCATAGGTCCGCCTCCTGGTGGGAGGGGCCAGTCTCGGCGATCCCGGCCGGCTTGTCGCGGGGCGGCACCGGGCGGCTGGCAGGCCAGCACCCCCGCCCATGCGACCGCACGGGTCCCAGGAGCGTCCGTCCTCCATGGAGCGCCTCCGGGCTGCCCGCCATGCTTCCTTAACGTCCTGACGATAAACAAGGCGGAAGCACTCGACCGCATCGAGTCAGAAAGGCAACCATGACATCCATCAGCGCTTCTGCCCCAAATGCTTCGGCCCTGGCCGCTGACGCCGCCGCGGATCGAGCTTCTGACGCAACTGTCTCCAAGGCAGCCGCACGGCTGGCAGGCGACAAGAAGTCAGGGGCTGCAGCGAGCGTGCTCACCGCAGACCAGCAGGCCGTTACCCAAGCAACCAAGGCAGCCGCAAAGGTGGATGCCCAGGTCGGCAAGGACGGTGGCAAGGTGAACGTGACAGCCTAGGGCATCAACGGCTGACGGTTTGGCACACCTGGTTCCGTTCCATGGCGTGACCGCGGGCAGGGCGTGCGCCCAAGTGCCCAACCCCGTCACCCTCTCGGCGCAGGCCGCCAGGCCCTGCCCCATGGCGCGTACGAGAAGCTCGGGGTTGACCGTAGGGATCAGCGCGTCGAGGCCGGTGCCGCGTGGCGAGCTGCCGGGCCGATCGCCGCAGCGTCCGGACCACAGCGGCTCAGCCAGCCCTCTCGCGCGCCCGGACCCGCTCGCGATGGGCGGTGTAGAGGCCGCTCAGGACAACGATGGCCGCCCCCACCAACGTCGCCCGGTCCGGCACCGCGCCAAACACAACGAAGCCCAGCGCCGTCGAGGTCAGGATCTGTGCATACGAGAACGGCGCCAGCACGGACGCTGCCACCTGCCGATAGGCCAGGATCACCAGGTACTGGCCGGCCGAGGCGCAGGTTCCCAGCACCAGGGCGATCCCAAGCTGCCCCGGCCCCGGCAGCACGAAGCCGGCCGGCACCAGCACGGTCAGCACCGCCAGCCCGGTCAGCGCCGACCAGAACAGCGTCGTCTCCGTCCGGTCGGTGGCCCCCATGCGCCGGGTGATGATGATCGTCGCCGCCCAGCACAGCGCGGACAGCAGCGGGAACGCCGCCGCGGCCTGGAACGTCGCCGGGTCCGGCCGGATCACGATCAGCACGCCTGCCAGGCCGGCCGCCACCGCCAGCCAGCGCCGGATGCCGACGACCTCGCCGAGGAACGGGATGGACAGTGCGGTGATGAACGTGGGCGAGACGAAATTGATCGCCGTCGCCTCGGCCACCGGCAAATAGCCCAGCCCGGTAATGAACAGCACCGCCGAGCCGACCAGGCCGAGGCCGCGCAGCACCTGCAGCACCGGCCGGCGCGCGCGCAGCCCGGCGAAGCGCCGCCGCGCCGTCAGCAGCACCGCAAACCCCGCGAACACGAGGTAGCGCAGCCAGGCGATTTCCACCGCCGGCAGGGTCTGGCGCAGCAGCTTCGCCAGCACGTCCGACAGCGAGAACAAGGCCACGGCGCACAGCACGAGCAGGATTGCGGGCAGCACCGGCTGCGCTGGCGTGGGCACCGGATCCTGGGCCAAGGCGATCCTCACACGGCTGATGCACGCGGGCCTGATGCAGGCAGAAGAGTTGGCCTGGGCCTGCCGCTGGCGAGGCATGCAGCACCGCGCCGCCGCGCCTCAAAGGCGCCTCGGTCGTTGCGATGGCAAGCCCGGCACAAGCAATCCTCCCATGCTGTTCGAAGCCCATGCTGTCCAAGGCGCGGACACAGCCCAAGCTGCATGGTCGAGGAGCCGGATGGTCAAGGGCGGGGTTGCCCGGGCGCCTTGCCTCAACGAACTGCGGCTGCCCGGGAGGCCATGGTGGCGCCGGACGGGCCGGGGTCAGGCCCGGGGTTGGAAGGGCCGCCCCAGCATGGCCGGCCGATGCAGCCGAATCAGGCGGACATCCCGCGAGATCAGCACCAGCACCACCACGGTGCCGATGTAGGGCAGCGCCGAAAGCAGCGCCGACGGCACCGGGATGCCCAGCGCCTGCACATACAGCGACAGGTACATCAGCGCCCCGAAGAACCACGCCCCGACCAGCAGCCAGACCGGCCGCCATGCCGAGAACGTCACCAGCGCCACCGCCACCCAGCCACGCCCCGCCGTCAGGTCCTGCGCCCACAGCGGCGTGTAGGCCAGCGACATATAGGCGCCCGCCAGCCCCGCCAGCGCCCCCCGAACAGCACGGCGGCATAGCGGATCGGCACCACCGGGTAGCCCAGCGAATGCGCCGCACTGTGCGAGTCCCCGACCGCGCGCAGCACCAGCCCGGCGTGGGTGCGGCGGATCGCCCACGCGACCGCGGCGAGGATCGCCAAGGCCGCATAGACCAGCAGGTCATGCCCGAACAGCACGGGCCCGACCAGCGGCAGGTCCGTCAGCCCCGGCACGCGCAGCCTCGGCAGGGTGGGCGCCGCGATCCCCACGTAACCCGCCCCGAGCAGCGCGCTGAACCCGCGCCCGAAGATCGTCAGCGCCAGCCCGGTCGCCGTCTGGTTCGCCTGCAGCGTCAGCGTCAGCACGCCGAACAGCAGCGCCAGCCCCATGCCGGCCCCCACCGCCGCCAGCAGCCCCAGGGAGGTCAGCCCGGTCGTCTCGGCCGTGGCGAAACCGGCGATGGCGCCGGCCAGCATCATCCCCTCGACGCCGAGGTTGAGCACCCCGGCCTTTTCCACCACCAGCTCGCCCGTCGCCGCCAGCAGCAGCGGGGTGGACGCGGCCAGGATGCTGACCAGGGCGCTGACGACGATCTGCAGCATCACGCAGCGCCCCGTGCCGCCGGGCGTGCGGCCGGTCGCCAGCGGACCCGGTGCAGCAGCAGCACATCGCACCCCAGCAGGCAGAACAGCAGGATGCCCTGGAAAATCCCGGTGACCGCGTTGGGCAATCCAAGCTGCATCTGCGCCGCGTCCCCCCCAAGGTAGGACAGCGCCAGCAACAGCCCGGCCGGGATCGCGCCGAGCGGGTTCAGCCGCCCCAGGAACGCCACGATAATCGCGCTGAACCCGTAGCCCGGCGAGATCACGGTCGTGAGCTGCCCGATGGTCCCCGTCACCTCCAGCATCCCCGCCAGCCCGGCCAGCCCGCCGCTGACCATCATCGCGGCCCAGACCAGCCGAGGCTCGCTGAACCCCGCAAACCGCGCCGCCCGCGGCGCCTGGCCCAGCACACGGAACTGGAAACCCAGGAGCGACCGCTCCAGCATCAGCCACAGCCCCACGGCGACCAGCGGCGCCAGCACCACGCCGATATGGACGTTGGTGCCCTCGATCAGCCGCGGCGCCTCGGCGGCGTCGGGAAACAGGGCGGTCTGCGGGAAGCCGAACCCCTCGGGATCGCGCCACGGCCCGGTCACCAGGTAGATCAGCAGGTACTGGATGGTGTAGGTCAGCATCAAGCTGGTCAGGATCTCGTTGGCGTTGAAGCGGACACGCAGCCAGGCGACCAGGCCGCCTGCCACCATGCCGCCCATGATGCCGGCCGCCAGCAGCACCGGCAGCACCACCCAGGCCGGGGCGTCGGGCAGGGCCAGGGCTACCCCGCCGCTGACGATGGCGCCCAGGGTGAACTGACCCTCGGTGCCGATGTTCCAGACGTTGGCGCGGTAGGCCAGCGACAGGCCCACGCCCATCATGATCAGCGGCGCCGCCTTCACCACCAGCGCCTCCAGCCCGCCCGGCGCCAGCAGCGGCGACACGAGGAAGGTGTAAACCGTGCCGAACGGCGGCCGGCCCATGATCCCGAAGATCACGGCCGAGGCGAGCGTGGTCAGCACCAGCGCCAGCACCGGCGACCCCGCGCGCCAGAAGCGGGACTCCGCGCCACGCGGCTCAATTCTAAGCATGATTGGGCCTAAGCATGGCCGGGCTTAAACATGAACGGGCCTAAGCATGTGCCGCAACAGGGGCCGTGCCCCCCATCAGCCGCCCGATGGCCTCCACCGTCGCCGACCGGGCGGGTACCGGCTCCGACATGCGCCCCCCGGCGATGACGGCGATGCGGTCGGCGAGGACGAAGATCTCGTCCAGATCCTGCGAGATGATCACCACCGCCGCCCCAGCCTGCGCCAGCGCCATGATGGCCTCGTGGATCGCCAGCGCCGCCCCGGCGTCCACGCCCCAGGTCGGCTGGTTGATCACCAGCACGGCCGGGTCCTGCATCACCTCGCGCCCGACTAGGAACTTCTGCAGGTTGCCGCCCGACAGCGACCGCGCCTCTGCGGCCGGCCCGGTGGTGCGCACGTCGAAGCCGTCGATGATGCGCTGCGCAAAGGCGTTGGTGCGGCGGCGGTCGATGAAGCCGAACCGCAGCAGCGATGCGCGCAGGAAGCCCGACAGGAAGGCGTTGTCCGACAGCGACATGGTGGTGACGGCGCCATGCCCGTTGCGCTCCTCCGGCACGAAGCAGCCGCGCAGGCGGCGGCGCTCGGTTGGCCCCATGTGCCCGGCCGCCACGCCGCCGATCATGACCGTCTCCGGCCGGCCCGCCAGGATTTCGCCGGACAGCGCGTCCATCAGCTCGGCCTGCCCGTTGCCGGCGATGCCCGCCAGGCCCAGGATTTCCCCACCGGCCAGGCTGAGCGAGATATCGTGCAGGTCGGTGCCGAACTGGCTGGGAGAACGGACGGTCAGACGGTCCAGCACGAGCTGTGCTGGGGCGGCACTGGCGCTGGCCGGGCGCGGCGTGGGCGCGCGCAGCTCGGCACTGATCATGATCTCCGCCAACTCCTTGACGGTTCGCTCCGCCGGGGCGACGCGGGCGACGTTGCGGCCCAGCCGCATGATGGTCGCGGCCGAGCAGAGCGCCCTCACCTCCTCCAGCTTGTGGCTGATATACAGGATCGAGCAGCCCTCCGCCGCCAGCCGCCGCAAGGTGACGAACAGCCGCCCGACCTCCTGCGGCGTCAGGACCGAGGTCGGCTCGTCCATGATCAGCAGCTTCGGCGATTGCAGCAGGCAGCGCACGATCTCGATCCGCTGCCGCTCACCCACCGACAGGTCGTGCACCACCCGGTCCGGGTCCAGCGGCAGGCCGTACTCGGTGGAGATGCGGACGATGCGGTCCCGCAGCCCCTCCCGCTCCTTGGCCGTGCCCAGGCCCAGGGCGATGTTCTCCGTGAC
>JAABUX010002199.1_pt1 | contig 27984 bp, 31 predicted proteins | sample 5561851 | NCBI WGS metagenome assembly JAABUX01 (sample SAMN10711883, study PRJNA513361) | rock metagenome | isolation source: Antarctica rocks | place: Antarctica: Victoria Land, Richard Nunatak red sandstone | collected 2016-01-03 | reverse complement strand
GCCGGACAAGGCGACGGCCGCCATCGCCGAGCGGCTCGACCGGATCATCGCCACCGTGCGCGCGGCTTTGGGCGAGGCCCAAAAGGCGTAGGTCGAGGCGTGGGTTTAGGCAAAGCAAGGAGGGCCGAGGCATGGCTCAGGTGACACTCAGGATTAATGGCCACGCCTACTCCGTCGGCTGCGAGGACGGCGAGGAGGCGCATCTCGTCGCGATGGCCGAGGCGGTGGAGAAACGGATCGAGCGCGCCAAGGCGTTGGGCGTGCCGAGCGGCGAAGCGCGGCTGCTGGTGATGGCGGCATTGTTCATGGCCGACGAGCTGCACGACATGACGCTCACGCTGGACAAGGCGCAAAAGGCCAAGCCGGCCGGCGACCGCCCGAAGTCGGAACGGCTGAACCGGATCGCGGCGCGAGCGGAAGAGATTGCGGCGTCGGCCGAGCGACACTAAGTTCTGTCGGTGGAGCTGCCCGGTTCGTCAGGTAACTCATCCCCGGGGCCAATAAGCACTTCCTCGGGAGCTGGCGCTGCCCTGATCCTGGTCAGGGTACCTGGCGCCCACCTACGCAAGTAGGTCTCGGGAGGATGCATATGCCAACGGCCATGGCGGCTCCACACTCCTCCAAAGTCGATCTTCGGGAAGCGCTGCTCGCTCAGCGCGCCGGCTGCGACCCGTCGCTCGGCTTGCTGCTGGCCGAGCGGGTGTTGGCAACCGGGTCGCTCTCGCCCGAGGCCGTGGTCGCCGGCTATTGGCCACTGCCGGGCGAGATCGATGTGCGGCCGCTGCTGCTGGCCTGGGCCGCGGCGGGCCATGCACTGGCGCTGCCGGAGACGACGGCGCCGGGTCAAGCGCTGGTGTTCCATCGCTGGCTGCCGGGCGCGCCGCTGCACCCCGGGCGCTACCGCACGCGCCATCCGGTCCCCGATCCGGTGATCCCCGACGTCATTCTGGTCCCGTTGCTCGGTTTCGACCGGAGCGGGCATCGGCTGGGCTATGGCGCCGGCTATTACGACCGGACGATCGCCGGGCTGCCGGGCGCGCGCACGATCGGATGCGCGTTCGCGGCCCAGGAGGTCGCGCGCGTGCCGGCCGAGCCGCATGATCGCCGCCTCGACGCGATCGCCACGGAGAACGAGATGATCACTTGGGAGCGCCAGGCGTGAGCGAGGGCAAATCGGTGCCCGAATCCGCCCCGAACCCGCACGACATCCATCGTGTGATCCGCGAGGAGGGCGAGGAGCAGCTCTCGCGGCACTTGGGGGCGGTAGCGTGGTCGGGGTTGGCGGCCGGGCTGTCGATGGGGTTCTCGTTCCTGACCATGGCGCTGCTGCAGGCCAGGCTGCCGCCCGACGCGCCGTGGCGGCCGCTGGTGTCGAGTTTTGGCTACACGCTCGGGTTCCTGATCGTAATCCTCGGGCGGCAGCAGCTGTTTACCGAGACGACGCTGACGCCGGTGCTGCCGGTGCTGTCGAATTTCAGCGTCGCACGGTTGGGGCAGTTGTTCCGGTTCTGGGCGGTCGTGTTGGTGGCCAATCTCGCCGGGACCTGGTTGTTCGCGCTCGCGATCGCGCACGAGAATTTCTTCGCGCCGCCGGTCTGGCGCGCGCTCGAGTCGATCGCCGACGAGGCGGTACAGGCGCCGTTCGCGCCGATGATCGTGCACGCGATCCTGGCCGGCTGGATCATCGCGCTGATGGTGTGGCTGCTGCCGAGCGCGGGGTCTGCCAAGACGCTGATCATCTTCGTGCTGACCTACGTGGTGGCGATGGCGCAGTTCAGCCACGTGATCGCCGGGTCGTGCGAGGCGGCGTTCGCGGTGCTTACCGGGTCGCATACGCTGGGCGAGTATTTCACGGTGTTCTTGGGCCGACGTTGCTGGGCAACACGATCGGCGGGGTGGCGCTGGTGGCGCTCCTCAACCACGCGCCGCTGGCGACCGAGCGTTGAGCCCTCAGAACAGGCGTCGTCAGTGACGAGCGCGGGGCTGCCGGAGCGATTTGATCGTCGCCCAGCGATCGCTGCCGTAGAACAGGCGGATCATGCTCGCCAGCGCGGTGGCGTCGCCGGCCAGCTTGGGGTTGAGCTGGGCGCGCGGGCCGAAGGCGCGGGTGCTGATCGTCTTGACGACGGTCATCTCGAGCAGGCCCTCGGCGCCGCGGGTGACGCCGTATCCGCTCTGCCCGCGGCCGCCAAACGGCAGGCGGGGGTCGGCGGTGGGCGCGATCAGGTCGTTGATGCAGACCGAGCCTGCGTCGACCCGCGCCGCCAGACGCCGCGCCTCATCGATGGGGCCGAAGATGCTGGCGCCGAGCGCGTAGGGGCACAGCGCGTCGGCGTCCAACGCCCTCTCCACGTCCTGGACCGGGACGATCGCCAGCCACGGAGCGAAGACGTCCTCTTGCAGCAGGGTCATCGACGGCGCGGCGCCGGCGACGACGGCCGGGTTGCGCGCGGCGATGCGAGCGCCCTGCTGCTCCGCCTCCCCGAGCAGCGTGGTCAGGCGCGCGGCGATGCCGGGCGGGATCGCCGCCGGCGGCGGAAGCTGGGCGAGCAGTCGGGAAAGCAGGTCGCTCTCCATGTCGGCCCGCACGAAGACCCGGCGCGGCGCGATGCACGTCGCCCCCGCGTTCAGCCGCAGCCCGAAGGCGAGCGCCGCGGCGACCAGGGCCAGGTCCGCGCCCGGCAGGACGAAGACGGCGTCGTTGCCGGACAGCTCCATCGCCGTCGGCGTGAGCGTCTCGGCAGCCGCATGGGCGACGGCCACGCCGGTGCGGGCGCTGCCGGTCAGCACGATGTAGTCGAACCCGGCGCGGACGGCCGCGGGCCCGGCATCCTCTGGCAAGATGCGCAGCAAGCCGTCCGGCAGCCCGGCCTCGGCCAGCAGCCCGGCCAGCGCGACCACCGGCGCGGACTTGCCCGGCGCCGGCTTGATCGCGACGGCGTTGCCCGCGGCCAACGCCTGCAGCGCCTGCACGCCGGGAAGCATCAGCGGATAGTTGCTCGGCGCCAGGATCAGAACGGCGCCCCGAGGCTCGCGCCGCACTTCCTGGCGGATGCCGAACAGCCACAGCGGGGCGCCCACGAGGCGCTTGGGTCGCAGTAGACGCGGCGCGTGGCGCACCAGAAAGGCGGCCGCGGCGGCCAGCGGCAGGATCTCGGCCCCGAGCGTATCGGCGGCCGCCCGATCGACGGTAGCGGCCAGCGTCTCGGCGTCGCGTGCGATCAGCGCCTGCGCACGACTGATAACGGCCAGGCGGTCAGTCAGCGACGTTGCCGCCCAGTTCGCGCCGGCGGCACGCGACATCACGAGATTGGGATCGATGACAATTTTGTTCATAGCCCCAACTCTATCGAGACAAACAGGATGGGGTTACGGTCGCGCATGGTATCCCGATTGGCGAAAGACGGCTCTATAGCATGACGAGGCGAGTCGGCGTAATCGGCGGCGGACCCGGCGGGTTGGCGGTAGCGATGCTTCTGGCCAAGGCCGGGGTGGACGTCACCCTTCATGAATCGCGTGATGTGCTGGGCGGGCGCTCGGCGACGATCACCGCACCGACCGAGGTGGGCACGTTCCGTTTCGACACCGGGCCCACCTTCTTCCTCTATCCGCGGGTGTTGGCCGACATCTTCGCCGCCTGCGACCGCACGCTGTCCGACGAGGTCGACCTCATCAAGCTCGACCCGCAATACGACCTCGTGTTCGAAGACGGCGCGCGCATCGCGGCCACGCCCGACATGACGCGCATGGCCGAGCAGATCGCCTCGCTCTCGCCTTCCGATGCGCTGGCGCTGCCGCGCTTCATGGCCGACAACCGGGCCAAGCTCGCCGTGTTCCGCCCGGTGCTGGAATCGGCGTTCAATAGCATTCGCGACCTTGGGCGGCCGGAGATCCTGCGCGCCTTGGCCAAGCTGCGGCCCCATCGCAGCGTCGACCAGGATCTCGGCGTCCACTTCAAGGACCCGCGGGTGCGGCTCGCGTTCAGCTTCCAGAGCAAGTATCTGGGCATGTCGCCGTTCCGCTGCCCGAGCCTGTTCACGATCCTGTCGTTCATGGAATACGAATACGGCGTCTACCATCCCCGTGGCGGCACCGGCGCCGTGATCGCGGCGATGGCCAAGGTGGCGCGCGACTTGGGCGCCGATATCCGGACCGCAGAGCCGGTCGAGGAGATCCTGTGGCAAGGCCGCCGCGCCGTCGGCGTGCGCGCAGGCGGGGCCGAGCGGCGCTACGATGCGGTCGTGATCAACGGTGATTTCGCGCATACGATGTCGACGCTGGTGCCGGACTCGTTGCGCAAGCGTTGGACGGATCGCAAGCTGGCGACCAAGAAATTCTCTTGCTCGACATTCATGATGTATCTCGGGCTCGAGGGTACGCTGCCGGACCTGGCGCACCACACGATCTACCTGGCGCAGGATTATCGGCGCAACTTGGCCGAGATCGAGGCGGGCGAGGCGCCGGGCGATCCGAGTTTCTATGTGCAGAATGCGTGCGTGACAGATCGCGCGATGGCGCCGCCGGGTCATTCGTCGTTGTATGTGCTGGTGCCGGTCGGGCACCGGGTCGGCGAAGGGGTCGATTGGGAAACGGAACGGTCTCGCTATCGCGCGCTGACGCTCGAACGCCTGGGGCGGATCGGGCTCGGCGGCATCGAGAAGCGGATCCGGTTCGAGAAGATCATGACCCCGCGCGATTGGGAGCACGATCTCGGCGTTCATCGCGGCGCTACGTTCAACCTGGCGCACAATATTCGCCAGATGCTGCACATGCGGCCGCGCAACCGGTTCGAGGATCTCGATCGGGTCTATCTGGTCGGCGGCGGCACCCATCCCGGCAGCGGCTTGCCGGTCATCTTCGAAGGCGCGCGGATCACGGCGCGGCTGTTGACCGAGGATTTGGGCATTACGCCGAACTGGGGCGCGGGCTCGGCGATGGCCGCCGATCACTACGTGCCAGCCATAGCGGAGGCATTGTAATGAACGCGGTTGCGGATTTCGGGCGGTTGCCGGTGGCGGTGGTGGGCGCGGGTCTCGCGGGTCTTGCGTCGGCCTGCGTACTCGCGGCGCGCGGCCACAAGGTCGTGCTGTTCGACAAGAATCCGTGGCTGGGCGGCAAGGCGGCGCAACTCGAGTCCGACGGGTTCCGTTTCGATATGGGACCGACGATCCTGACCGTTCCGGGCGTGCTGTCGCGCGTGTTCAGCGAGGCTGGCCGCAAGATGTCCGACTACCTCGACCTGCGTCGGCTCGATCCGCAATGGCGCTGCTTCTTCGACGACGGATCGGTGCTCGACCTGCGCGAAGACATGCAGACCATGGCGGACACGCTCAATGCGTTCTCCCCAGGCAACGAAGCCGGATTCCGCGACTTCATCGGCATGAGCGCCAAGCTGCACGAAGTGTCGGAGAAGTTCTTCTTCTGGAAGTCGGTCGAGGGCATTTCCGACACGCTCAGCATGAAGGGCATGAACCTCGAGACGCTGCGCGACGTGTTGAGCCTGCGCATGGGCACGTCGGTCGCGTCGCAGATCAGGAAGCGCGTGCCGGACGGCCGGGTCGCCCAGATGCTGGACCATTTCGTGCAGTATGTCGGCAGCTCGCCCTACGCGGCGCCGGCCGTGCTGTGCAGCATCGCGCACATGCAGACCGACCTCGGCGTCTGGTACCCGATCGGTGGCACCCGCGCGGTCCCGCTGGCGCTCGAAAAACTTGCCGTCGAGCTCGGCGTCGAGCTGCGGCCGAGCACGGACATCGTCAAGATCGTCGAAGAGAACGGTCGCGCGAGCGCCGTCGTGACGGCCACCGGCGAGACCATCCGCACGAGTGCGATCGTTTCGAACATGGACAGCGTGCGCACGATGCGCGAGCTGGTCGGCGGCAAGCCCGCGCGCAATTTTGCCAAGCGCTGGAAACGCGAGCCCGCCTGTTCCGGAGTCGTGCTCTACCTCGGTCTGAACCGCGCCTACGAGCATCTCGCGCACCACAATTTCGTCTTCTCGCGTGACCCGGCCGAAGAGTTCGACTGGATCTATCGCCGCGGCGAACCCGCGCCCGACCCGACTTGCTATCTCGCTGCCACCACGCGCACCGAGCCCGCCACCGCCCCCGAAGGCGGCGAGGCGCTCTACATCCTGGTGCACACGCCCTACCTGCGCCCGCACCACGACTGGTCGACCATGCTGCCGGCCTATCGCCAGGTGATCCTCGACAAACTGAAGCGCTGCGCCGGCATGCCCGACCTCGAGGAGCGGATCGTGTTCGAGCGGCACCTGACGCCGCAGGACATCCACAATCGCTACAAGGTGTTGAACGGTGCCATCTACGGCTTGGCCAGCCACGGCAAGGTCAACGGCGCCTTCAAACCCGGCAATCGCTCGCGCGACCTGCCCGGGCTCTACATGGCCGGCGGCGCCGCGCATCCCGGGCCGGGCATGCCGATGGTGCTGATGAGCGGTTGGATCGCTGCCGATACCTTGCACCAGGACATGACGGCGCGGGTCAGTGCCTGAAACGGCCGACCCGCTCGCCCGGCGCTCGCCGTTCCTGGTCTGGGCATTCGGTTGGTATCTTCGGTGGTTGTTCTGGCGGCGTTTCAACGCCGTCCGGCTCTCGCGCGCGGGTTTGCCCGACGCGGTGGTCGGGCGACCGTTGATCATCTGCACCAATCACCCCTCCTGGTGGGATCCGGCGTTCTTCATCCTCCTGCAGATCCTGCTGTTCCCGGAGCGGCGCGGCTTCGGCCCGATGGATTCGGCCGCACTTGGCAAGTATGGCGTGCTGGAACGCATGGGCGTGTTCGGGATCGAAATGGATAATCGACGCGGCGCGGCGCGGTTCCTCGACAGTTCCTCTCGCATCCTCGCCGACCCGGCCAATGTCCTGTGGATCACCGCGCAAGGCGCCTTTTCCGACGCGCGAGAGCGGCCGATCCGGTTGCGGGCCGGGATCGCGCACCTGCTCCGCCGCGTCCCCGAGGCGATCGTGTTGCCGATGGCGATAGAATATCCGTTCTGGAACGAGGGCAAGCCGGAAGCGCTCGCACGGTTCGGGCCGCCGCTCTCGGGCGGGCGCGAGCGCAGTGTCGCCGAATGGACCGCGGCACTCGAGGCGGCGCTGACGCAGGCGGCCGACGCGCTGACCGTCGAGAGTACCGCGCGTGATCCGCGACTGTTCCTGCGCGTGCTGCAAGGCAACGTCGCGGTCGGCCCTGTCTATAGCGTTTATCGTCGGCTGCACGCGCTCCTGCGCGGCCAGCGGATGGACGTCTCGCACGGCGGCCCGGAATGATTTGGGGCTGGGTCGCGCTGTTCCTAGCGGCGGGGCCGGTCGTGTTGGCGCTGGTCAATCTGCGCCTGCTGCGGGCGCCGCCGTTGGCCACCGGGTTGCCGGCGGTCTCGGTGTTGATCCCGGCCCGCAATGAAGAAGCCCATATCGGTGCCGCGTGCAGGGCGGTGCTGGCGAGCGAGGGGGTGACGCTCGAGTTGATCGTACTGGACGACGCGAGCACCGACCGGACGCCCGAGATCCTGCGCGGGATCGAGGACGATCGGCTGCGCGTGGCCCAGGCTCCGCCGTTGCCGCCGGGCTGGTCGGGCAAGCAGCACGCGTGTCATGTGCTGGGCGGCTTGGCCTCGCACGAGGTGATGGTGTTCGTCGATGCGGACGTGCGGCTCGCGCCGGACGCGGTGTCGCGGATGGCGGGGTTCATGCAGGCGCATGCGGTGGGGCTGGCGAGCGGGTTTCCGCGGCAGGTGACGCGGACTTGGCTCGAGGTGCTGCTGTTGCCGCTGATCCATTTCCTGTTGTTGGGGTTCCTGCCGATTGGGGCGATGCGGCGATCGTGCTCGCCGGGTCTGGGGGCGGGGTGCGGACAATTGTTCATCGCGCGGCGGGAGGCGTATCGGCGCGCGGGCGGGCATGCGGCGATCAAGGCCTCGCTGCATGACGGGCTTACCTTGCCGCGGGCGTTCCGGCGCGCGGGCGAGATGACGGATTTGTTCGATGCGGGCGGGTTGGCGCAATGCCGGATGTATGTGAGTGCGGCGCAGGTCTGGGAGGGGCTATGCAAGAACGCGACCGAGGGAATGGCCAAGCCGATAGCCTTGCCGGTATGGACCGTGATCCTGGGCGGCGGGCAGGTGTTGCCGCTGGTGCTGCTGCTATTCGCGCCGAGTTGGCCGGCGGCGGCGGCATTGGCATGCGGCATCGGGCTCCGGCTCGTGCTGGCGGCGCGGTTCCGCCAGCCGATCGTCTCGGCGTTGTGGCATCCAGTGGGCGTCCTGGGCGTGCTGGCGGTGCAGTGGTGGAGCTTGTGGCGCAAGGCGGCCGGCGCCAAGGCAACCTGGCGCGGGCGGGCCTATACGGCGCAATCCTAATGCTGCTCGCCGGCCCGGGTAGGGCGGCGCCGTTGCAGGTCGTGGTGACCGGGTCGGAGAACGCCAAGGGCAACGTGCTGGTCGCGGTGTGTTCGGAGCGAGAGTTCCTGCAGCCGAACTGCACCTGGTCCGGCCGCGCCAAGGCCCATCCTGGCCCGGTCACGGTCACGGTCGAGGTTCCGGTCGGAACCTACGCGGTGCAGGCGTTCCAGGACGAGGACGCCAACGGCGTGATCACGATGAACGCGCTGGGCATGCCGACCGAGCCGCTCGGTTTCAGCAACAACCCGACGGTCCGGTTCTCGGCGCCGCGCTTCCGCGACTGCGCGATCCAGATTGGCGCGATGGGCGCTCGGATCGAGATCGCATTGAAAAAGCTGTTCTGAGAGCAAATCGGTCATATTTGCGCTTCGCAAAAGGCTTGCATCGAATCGAGGCAATGCCCAAAGTTAGCCCTGCAACCAACCGAAAGGAGGTGATCCAGTGTCTCATTGTTCGAAAAGGTCCCAACCCGTGGCCTGGACACCGGCAGCCTCATTTAAGGTAACCGGCTAACCCACGCGCTCTGCGGCGATTGTGGCCGTCGACAATGGAAGGCTCCGGAGCGTTTGTTCCGGGGCCTTCGTTGTTTCCGACGTGCCGCGTCAGATCATGCCGCCATTGATCGAGATACACTGGCCGGTGATGTAGCCGGCGCGATCCGAACAGAGGAATCCAACCAAGTCCGCCACCTCCTCCGCCGTTCCCGCCCGCTTCATCGGCACCAGTTCGGCGATCCGCTTGGGATCGATCGCGGCCTCGATCGCGGGCGAGGCGATCAGGCCGGGAGCGACCGCGTTGGCTGTGATGCCGCGGCTGGCGACCTCGCGGGCGAGGGATTTGACGGCGCCGATCAGCCCGGCCTTGGCGGCGGCGTAATTGACCTGGCCGCGATTGCCCAGCAGCGCCGACACCGATGAGAGCGCCACGATCCGGCCCCACCGCGTGCCGATCATCGGCAGCAGCAACGGCTGCACCGCCGCGTAGAAACCGTTCAGCGACACGTCGATCACGTCGTGCCACTGCTCGCGGCGCATCCCGGCCAGCGGTGCATCGTCGTGCGCGCCCGCGTTGTGGACGATGATCTGCACCGGCGACGGCAGCCCGGCCAGCGCCGCCGCCGTCGCCTCGCCGTCGCGCAGGTCGCAGGTGAACGCCTGGCCGCCGAGTGCGGCGGCCAATGCCTGCGCCCGGTCGCTCCCGGCGTGGGCGTGGATCAGCACGCGATGGCCGTCGGCCGCCAATCGCCGCGAGATCGCAGCCCCGATCGGGCTCGCGCCGCCGGTGACGAGCGCGTGCATCATCGCGGCAGAGCGATGGCGACGCGGGCGGCGAGCAGAACCGCATCGCCGGCGCGCAATTCGATGCTGTAGACCATGCCGAAGGCCTCCTGGGCGTGCAGCCGGGCCTCGACGACCAGCTCGCGAAATACCGGGTCATCAAGTCGGTCGACGGCCAATCGCACATCGCGCAGGCTCGCGACGTAGCCCGGTCGCGGTCGCGCCCCGTCCGCGAGCAGCGCGCCGTGCAGCGCGGCGGCCTGCAGACCGTATTCCACCCCGCAAACCGCCGCCAGCCGGCCGTCGCGACGGAGCGGATTGGCCGGATCGAGATGGCTCCGCGTGCGGCACGCAACGCCCTGCGCATCCCATTGGTCGACCCGCTCGAGCAGCACCATCGCGCCCGCGTGCGGGACCAGTCGAGCGATCTCGATCATGGCGCCAGGGTGAGCACGACGGAGCCGCCGAGATACGGCAGTCGCACGACCGCGTCGCGTCCGCGCGCGAGTGCGGCCAGCAGCGGCAGCGCGCGTGCGGCGGGATTTTGGACCAGGGCGGCGAAATCGTGCGCGGGCGGCGCATGCGGCTCGGGCGAGAGCGCCAGGGTCAGCCTTGGACCCGGACCATCGGCGAACAGGAACGCGGCGGCGAAGCCGGGCCCGATCGGGCGCACCGTGTCGAGCGGCGGCGGCAACGGATGGTCGTAGCAGCAGAGCAGGACCGCCCCGCCCGTCGTCTGTCGTTCAGCCATCGCCGCCACCAGCCCGGCCGCGAACGTCTCGTCGTGGCAGCCGATGCTCGTCGCCGGCGCCGCCGTGCCGAATGCGATCGACCAGTAGCCGGCGGCGGCGTTGTGCACGGAATTGTGGAACTGGGTCGGCGAGACGACGCGCTCGTCGCCGGGCTGGGCGAGGGCGTCGAGGATGGCGCCGACGACCGGGCCGTCGCCGGTGCTGCTGGCGAAGACGGCGCGCAACGCGGTCGACGGCGCCGGCGCGGCCTCGGCGGCGGCGGCCAGGGCCAAGCGGACGACGGGGCCGCAGCGGCGCCGCTCGGCCGGCGGCAGCGGCGGCGGCGGCGGCGCCAGCGCGCGGTCGACATAGGGCGCCGCCCCCGCCAGGATCGGCCGGCTTGCCGCCCAGCCGTCGAGCCCCGGTCCCCAAACGGACACGCCGGCGATGGTCGCGGACAGGCTCACCGCGCCCTGCCGAGCACCAGGCTGCAGTTGATGCCCCCGAAGCCGAACGAATTGCTCAACACGCGATCGATCGGCCGGCGCTCGGTTACGGCATGGCGGGCGCGGAAACCGGGATCGGGCGTCTCCTGCCCGAGGGCAGCCGGGATCAGGCCCGCCGCGATGCATTCGGCCGCGATGACGGTCTCGAGGATACCGCACGCGCCCAGCGTGTGCCCGGTCCAGCTCTTGGTCGAACTCGCGGGCACGCCGTCGGCGAACACGGCGGCGACGGCCAAATCCTCGGCGGCGTCGTTGGCGCGGGTGCCGGTGCCGTGCAGGTTGATCCAGTCGATGTCGCCGGGCGAAAGGCCCGCAGCGTCGAGGGCGGCGTGCATCGCGGCAACGGCGCCCAGGCCCTGCGGATGCGGCGATGACATGTGGTGCCCGTCGCTGCTGGCGCCGGCGCCCAGCACATGCAGGCCCATGCCATCGCTGGCTCCGTCGCGTTCGAGCAGCGCGAAGCCGGCCGCCTCGCCGATCGAGATGCCGTCGCGCGCGGCGTCGCCGGGCCGGCAGGGGCCGGGCGCGATGAGTTCGAGGGCGCGAAACCCGTGCAGCGTCATGCGGCAGATCGTGTCGGCGCCGCCCACGACCGCCGCGTCGGCCAGCCCGGCGCCGATCAGGTTGGCCGCATCGATGAAGCACCGCGCGCTGCTCGCACACGCGGTCGAGACGACATACGCGGGCCCGGCGAGCCCCAGCGCGTCGCGGACCAGCCCGGCCAGCGAGAACAGGTCCTGCGTCATGCCGTAATCGAACTCTGCCGGCAGCTCTCCCGCCGCGTCGCGATCCCGATAGGCCATCTCGGCGGACAGGATGCCGGACGTGCTGGTACCGAGGATGGTCGCGATCCGGCCCGGTCCGTAGCGGTCGCGCGCCCGGGCGACACGGTCGGGAAAGCCATCCTGGATCAGCGCGAGATGGGCGAGCCGGTTGTTGCGGCACTCCCAGCGCGCCAGCGGGGTGGGCAGCGCATGCGCCTCGATCGCGTCGACGCGGCCGATCCAGCCGCCAACGGACGGGTCGAAATCGTTGGGCCGCAAGCCGGAGCGCCGGGCGAGCAACGCCTCGCGATGCGCCGCCGCGCCCAGGCCCAGCGCGCTCGTCGCCGTCAACGCCGTGATCGCGAGCGGGATCACGCGGGCGTCTCGCCGGTGACGAAGAAAGCCGAGACAATCGCCAACAGCGCCCCGGTCGCGACCGTGAGCCCGATATCGCGCAGCAGCGGCGTGCGGCAGAAGGCGAGCAGGCCGAAGGTCAGCAGCGTCATCGCGTTGCAGGTCACCAGAGTCCGCAGCGTCCGCGCGCGCTCCTCCGCGTCGAGTTGGCGACGGGCGAAGAACAGCGCGTAGTCGAGTCCGACGCCGGCCACGAGCTGCAGCGCGACCAGGTGGATCAGGGAGAGCGACTCGCCGAGCGCGGTGAGCGCGGCGACGGTCATCAGCATGGCGGCGAGCACCGCGAGGACGACCCGCAGCGCCATCGCCGGGTCGCGCAGGCCCGCCGCCAGCACGAGCAACATGACGACGCCGCTCGCCGCCAGCAGCCGCCAGGCGCGGCCGGTGTAGGCGGTCAGGATGCGGCCGAGCTCGGCCCGCACGTCGATGAACAGCGCCGGAACCGGGGCGCCCCGGACGGCGGCGGCGATGCGCGCCGGGTCGCTGACCCCCTGCAGCACGATCGGGCCGCGCCAGTGATCGAGATGGCGCAGCAGCAGCGGCTCGAGCCGGAGCCGCAGCGGCGTGCCGGCGAGTTCGTCGAGCGTAAGCGCGGGCAGGTTGCGGCTGGCCTCGGCGTCGTCGAGAAACCTGTCGAACGCATTCTCGCGAAACGGGAGATCGCCGCGGGCGCTGACCAGGCGCGCCTTCAGCGTGGCCCGGTCGGGGATCAGGGCGGCGCGCGCGGCCTGGCGCGCGGCGCTGGGAAGCAAGAGCGCCGCCGCTTGCATCCCGGCCAGCGCGCCGTCCCGTTGCAGCCCGGTCAGCATCGGCAGCAGCGCCTCCTCGACCTGCAGCACGTGTTCCGGATCGGGTCCGCCGACCAGCAGGAGCTGCCCTGCATCCGGCGCGCCGAGATCGGTCCGCAGCTCTTGGTCGAGCGCGCGCGAGGCGTCCGGCACCGGGCTGAGCGCGGCGAGATCCCCCTGCCAGCGCGGCCCGCCGACCAGCGCGAGATAGAGCCCCGCCGCCACAACCGGAACCAGCGCGAGCGGCCGATGCCGGCGCAGGCGTTCCAGGCCCGCGAGCCAGGCCGGATCGCCCGATTCCGCCGGCGCCAGATGGGCGCGCACGATCAAAGCCGGCAAGCACGTCCAGGTCAGCCCGGCGCAGACCAGCAGCCCGGCCGCCGCGAACAATCCGAGCTGGGCCAGCCCGGGAAACCCCGAGAAGATCATCGCCGCCAAGCCGATCGTCGCCGTCGCCACCGCGAGCAGGAACGCGCGGGCGATGCGCGCGCGGGTCGCCGGCGCCTGTTCGCCGCGCTTGCGATGGCCCAGCATCAGCACCGGATAGTCCACCGAAATCCCCAGCATCGTCGCACCAAAGCCGAGGGCGACGCCATGGACGAAGCCGAAGGCGAGCTGCACCACGAGCGCCGCCGCCGCGACGCTCACGATCACCGGCGCCGCGATGGCCGCGATCACCAGCGGCGAGCGGAACCGCCACCAGAGCAGCCCGGCCACGAGCAGCGTCGACACGATCGACAGACGCTCGACGTCGCCGCGGATCGCCCGTGAGGCGTCGCGCGCGAACACCGCCGGCCCACTGACGAGCAGCCGCGCCGAACCCGGTCCGGCCGCCTCGAACGCGCGCTCGATGGCGGCGATGGCGGCCTCCTGCGCCGGAATGTTCATGCCGCCGGCCTTGGTGCGGGCGAGCAGGAGCGCGCGGTTCTGCTCGCCCGTCCGGCCCGGCGCGAACCAGGCGCCGTCGACGCCACGGACCTGGCTGCCCGCCGCCCAGTCCCGCAGCAGCGCCAGCACCGCGCCCGGCGGATCGGCAAGACCGTAGCGGATCACCAGCGGGGCCGCCGCGCCTTCCAGCCCGTGGAGCAGGCGCTCGAGCCCGCGTTGCAGGCCGGCCTGGCTCCAATCGGCGTCGGCCAGCAGATAGCGGCGGGCGAACAGCGCCTCGATCGCGGAATCGGGGATGGTGGACAGGCCGCCGGCCACGGTCTGGAACAGGCCCGTCGGCGGCAGCGCCGTCTCCATCGCGCGGCTGATGCGGGCCAGGCTCGGCGGATCGGCGCCCTCGATGCCGATCAGGATCAGGCCGGTCGCCGCCCCCGAATGGATCTCGTCCAGCACCGCGCGTGCGGCCTCGGTGCGGCCTGCGGGCAGGAAATCGGTCATGTCAGTGCGCACCCGGACCTGCGTCAGCGCGAGCAGCAGCAGGACGATGGCGCCGCAAAACGCGGCGAGGACGGGGAGTGGCCTTGGGGTCACGCCGGTTCAATCTGCATCCAGGCTTCGTCGCCATTGGCCTCGGTGAAGCGGATGTCCGCGATCCAGGCGTCGCGGCCGGCGATGCGGGCCGTGCGCATGACCTTGGCAGCAGCCGGGTCGCGTGGCGTGAGAAGGAGGGTCCACGCCAGCGCGGTGCCCTCCGCCTGCACCGTGAACACCCGGCGCAGCGCCGCGAGATCCCCGGCCAGCGGGGCTCGCATCGCCTCGAACGTGGTGCCGATCTCGGGCCGGCCGGCGAAATCGAGCACGCGCGGCGGATCGTTGCCCGGCACGGTCACGATCAGGCGTGTGCCGTCGATCACGGTGCGCTCGGCGGTCGGCCAGTCCTTGTCCATCTCGAGATAGGACGGGCGGCGATAGACCAGCGTGCCGCGGCTGACCAGGCTCTGGGTCAGCGCGGCATAGCGGCGCTCCTCGCGGAAGCGGGCGCGCCGCTCCGGGATCGCGGCGAGCTGCGCCATCAACGGCTCCAGCGCGAACGGCTCAGCCCGGGCGGGTCGAGCGCAGGCGAGCAGCGGAAGCAGCGCGAGGCTGCGCCGGGCCAGGTGGGGCGTCATGGTTCTCAACATGGGGCGACTCCCAGAAAGGGAAGAAATTGAACCACTGGAACGGATGCGCGCGGCACAGTTCGGCGATCGCGTCGGCATACGCGGCCACCACGAGGCGCAGGTCGGCGTCCCGATCCCCCCGGCGCAGCACCACCTTGTCGGCAAACGGCGCCATGCCGATCCGGTAGTGCCGCTTGCCGACGCAGACCGCGTGGCACAGGAACACCGGCGCCGCCAGCGTCGCCGCCAGCACGAACGGGCCGGACGGGAAATGCGCCACCCCGCCCAGGAACGCCGCCGGCACCCGCCGATGCCCCGGCGGCGCCCGATCGGCCAGGATGCCGACGATCTCGCCGCGCTCCACGCACTCGCGCGCCTGGATCAGGCTCGCCGTATCGCCGATCTCCAGGATCCGCTCGCGCAGTTGCGGCGCCAAGCGATCGAGCAGCGCGGTCAACGCCCCCGCGTTGCGCCGATACATCAGCGCCCAAACCGGTACCGGCGCGCGCCGTGCCAGCGTGCGCAGGACCTCGAAGCTGCCGAGATGGGCGCCAAGCAGGATCACCCCGCGCCCCTGCGCCAAGACGGCCAGCAGCGCGTCGAGCCCCTCGACTTCGATGGTGTACAGCCCGTCGCGGTCCGACAGCAGCAGCACGCGGTCGAGCACGGCGGTGGCGAACTGGTCGAAATGGTGCGCGACATCGGCCCAGGTCGCCGGGCGGCCCAGGATGCGGCGCAGATAGTCGGCCGAGGCCCGCCGCGCCCCCGGCGAGCGCAGCAGGAACCATCCCGCCGACGCGGTCGCGATGACCCGTCCGGCGGGCCAGCCGAACCCATGCACGACGGCCAGCCCCGCCCGCGTGAGCCGCTCGCCGCCCCGCTCCGCCTCGCCCGACCAGTTCATGCCGCCGGCCCTACCAGTATCGGCCCTACCAGGATCGGCCCGACCAGGATTGGCCCGACCTGGATCGCCCCGCGCGCGACGTCCTCCCCGCCGACCCGGCAGGCGAACGCGATGCGGCCCTCGTGCACCGGCCCGCGCACGATCTCGACGTCGTCGCCGAAGCGCACCGGCCGCAGGAACTTGACCTGCGGCAGCCCCGCAGCCCGGCAGCCCGGCAAGTCGGCCAGGATCGCGGCCACGACGTGATCGAGCAGCACCACACCCGGCAGCACCGGCGCGCCCGGAAAGTGGCCGGGCAGGGCGGGGTGGTCGAGCGGCACGATGAAGTGGCCGGCGGGCGTCACGAGCGGGCGAGCAAGTCGAGCACGGCCTGGCGCGGCAGCTTGCCGAGGTCGTTGCGGGGCAGCTCCGGCACGTGGATGACCCGGCGCGGCAGGAACACCGGGTCGATCCGGCCCCGCAACTCGGCCAGGATGTCGGCCCCCGTCCGCCCCGGTGCGACGACGAGGACGAGCAGCCGGGCGCTGCTGCGGCGCTCGAGATCGTCGGGCACGACGAAGGCGCCGTCGATGACGCCATCGAGCCCGGTCAGGATCCGGTTCAGCCCGGCCAGCGACGCCCGCCGCCCGCCGAGCTTGACCATGTCCGCCCGCCGCCCGAGCAGGCGGAACCGCCCGTCCGCCTCGAGCGCCAGCTCGTCCGCGAGCGGGACATCGGCCATGAACGGCCCGGCGACGACCGACGCATCCGCCTGCTGACGCAGCACGATGCCGGGGTAGAGGCTCCAGGCCACGTCCCGGGCGGTGCGGCGGCTGGCGATCGAGCCGCATTCGGTGGCGCCGAAGATCTCGAGCACCTGTGTCTGCCAGCGCGCCTCGATCTCGGCGGCGAGCGCCGGGTCGAGCGGGGCGGTAGCGGAGATGACGGCGGCCAGTGCGGGCGGGGCGATCGCCTCGAGCGCGCGGAGCTGCAGCGGCGTCGTGACGAGCAGGCGCGGGGCGGGCAGGCGGGCCAGTGCGGCGGCGACATCGGCGGGGAAGAAGGCCGGACCGCACCAGCTCACGCACGGGGCGTGCAGCGGGAGCAGGGCGGTGGTCTCGAAGCCATACATGTGATGCGGCGGCACGGTGCCGAGAATCGCGGCGGGCGCGGCCTCGCTCAGGCCGAACTGCGCGCCGGCGGCCCGGCTGCGCGCGACCAGGGCGCCCCAGCTCTTGCGATGCGCGACCGGGCTGCCGGTGCTGCCGGAGGTGAACGCGATGGCGGCCAGGCGCCCGGCCGGCAGCACCGGGTTCGGCGCCGGCCCGGCATGCCCGACCGTCACGACCACGATCGGGCATGGCGCCTCGAGCCGGTCGTCCGTGGCGGCGAGACAGTCGGGGTAGGAAGCGACCAGCGCCGCGAGCGCGGCCGGCGACGGGTCGGGCGGCAGCAGGCAGACGCGGCCGGCGATCTGGGCGGCGAGAAAGGCGACCACGAAGCCGTAGCGGTCGCGGCAGAGATCGATCAGATGCCCGCCCGGACCCACCCGCGCGGCCAGCACATGCGCGTCGGCGAGCAGGGCGCGGGCGTCGATTGCCCGGTCGGGGCGCAGAAACAGCGCCGCCGCGTCCGGGCGATCGACGAGCGGCGCTTCCACGCTATTTGGTCCGAGAGGCCTCGACGTGCGCGGACAAGGTCCGCAGCGAGGCGAAGATGCGCTTGTTGCGCTCGTCGTCGGAGCGGAGTTCGAAGCCGTAGGTCTTGGAGATGGCCAGCGCGAGCTCCAGTGCGTCGATCGAATCGAGGCCGAGGCCCTCACCGAACAGCCGCGCGTCCGGCTCGATGTCTTCGGCGGCGAGGTCGAGCTGGAGGGAGGCGACGATGAGTTCGGCCAGGCGGCTTTCGGATGAGGTCTGGACGATCGTGCCGGTCATCGCGGGAGGGGTCACCCTAGCTGTTGGTTTCGAGCTTACCGTGTCTGCATCAAAGCGGCCAAACTTTGGCGATCACCTTCCGCCCACCGCGCCATGACGCGGTAGAATGGGTCGGTCAGCGCATCGGCGATCGTTGCGGGCCGGGCGGCCAAGGCGGCGCGGCCGAGTGCGGCGAAATAGGCGCGGTTGGCCGCGGGCTCGGTATAGCGCGGACTGGCGAAGATCGCGTCGAAGCGGCCCTGGAACGGGCCGAACAGCGGGTCGTCGTAGAAGATCAGCTTGAGCCCATCGGTCTCGTAGACCGCGTTGGGCGCGTGCACCGGGCGCGAGCTGGCCAGGGCGCCAGGGCGGGCGGGGAGCTGGCCGGTGGCGAGCAGGGCGTCGCGGGAGTCGGCGTCGGCGGCCTGTGGATCAGGCGGGATACCGTCGTTGGTCCGCCGCATGAGATTGACGAACTCGTTGCGCGGCACCGGAAAATCGAAGATCGAGACCAGCAGCGAGCGATGCGTCGGCCACGGCGCCCACAGCCCGGCCGCCGCCAGCGCGTTGTGCGCCAGATGGATGCAGTTGTCGGTGAAGATGTTCCAGCGGAACACGGCGCCGGCGCGATACGGGGCGTTCTCGGCGTTGAGGAAGTCGATCATCCGACGCATCGCCGCCCGATCGACCGGAACGCGCGCGCAGTAGCGGCCGCGGGCCAAACCGACGGCGTAATCGGTGCCGATGGAGAGCTCGTATTGCCAGTCCGCGCGCGACCAATCGGCCGGCTTGTCGGCGTAATAGCGCTCGTGGAAACGCACGCCCTCGTAGATCCCGAGCGCGCGGGCCCGGCGCTGGACGCCGCGATAGGCGGCCTGGGTGAACGGCGCGCCGGACGGGACGTCGCCGCCGAAGAAGAAGTCGTGGCCCGGCGTCGCGGCCCATTTGGCGTTGGCGAAGTGGTCGTTGACGCTGAGCCCGGCGCCGCCCTGTTCGCACAGGACCAGGACCGGGTAATGCGCCTGCGGATCGAGGCAGGCGCCTTGCAGATAGAACAGCGCATGGCCGCCGATGTCGCCGCGGATCTCGGCGCCGAAGCCCGGGATCTTCTTGATCTGCGAGACGGCGCAGTATTCGGCATAGAACGCGCTGGCCGGGTCGTCGGCGCCCACGGGCGGGAAGCGCGCGGCCGCGCAGGCGGTGAGCAGGAGGGCCAGGAACAGGGCGGCGAGGCGCATGGCCCTGCCTGCCGCGTCCGACGCCTTCTGTAAAGTCGGATGCGGCGCGAACGGGCTTTGCAGGTGGGCGACGCTTTTCCTACATAGGCAGCATGGCCCAAGACCCTTACGACACGCTCGGACTGAGCCGGAGCGCGACGCAGGACGATATCCGCGTCGCCTTTCGCAAGATCGCCAAGAAGGATCATCCCGACCTCAATCCGGGCGACAAGTCGGCCGAGGACCGGTTCAAGGCCGCCAACACCGCCAACGAGATCCTCTCCGACCCGGAGCGCCGGGCCAAGTTCGATCGCGGCGAGATCGACGCCGCGGGCCAGGATCGCGCCCCCGAACGACCGTTCTACCGCGACTACGCGCAGGGCAACGCCGGCTCCCGCTACTACGGCAACGGCGGCGTCAATCCGGACGATCTGGGCGACATCTTCGGCGAGTTCTTCGCCAACCAGGGCGGCGCCGCGGGCGGGACCCGGCCGCGCAAGGGGGCCGACCGCCGCTATCGGATCGAGGTGCCGTTCCTCTCGGCGATCAACGGCGCGACCGAGCGGCTGACCCTGCCATCGGGCGAATCGGTCGATGTTCGCATCCCTCCCGGCATCGAGGACGGCCAGGTGCTCCGTCTGCGCGGCAAGGGCGATCCGGGCCGCGCCGGCGGCGCCGACGGGGACGCGCTGATCGAGATCTCGGTAGCAGCCCACCCAGTCTATCGCCGAGTCGGCAAGGATGTGGAGCTGGATTTGCCTGTCACGCTGGCCGAGGCGGCGCTGGGCGGCAAGATCGGCGTGCCGACGCCGCGCGGCGAGGTCCAGCTCACCATCCCAGCCCATTCCGACGCGGGAACCCGGCTGCGGCTGCGGGGCCGCGGCGTCGCCGACTCGGGCGACCTCTACGTGACGCTGAAGCTCGTCGCCGGGCCGACCGACGCCGCGCTGGACGCTGCCCTGCGGGACTGGATGGGCCGGCACGCCGACTTCGACCCGCGGGAAGGCCTGCGGAGGTCGACATGATCAATCTCGCCGCCGCGCTGGCCCGGCTGCCGGGCGTCGACGAGCGACGCCTGCGCTGGTGGATCGCCCAGGATTGGGTGCGCCCGATCGTGCGCGAGGGAGACCTGGTGTTCGCCGAGATCGACGTCGCGCGACTGCACCTGATCGTCGATCTCGAGACGCTGGACGTTGGCGAGAGCGCGATGCCGGTCGTGCTCTCGCTGCTCGACCAGCTCCACGCGACCCGGCGCCAGATGCGCGTCGTCGTCCAGGCGCTCGGGCCCGAGGCGGTCGTGCGGCTGGCCCGCGAAATCGGGGAGGAGTGACGCGCCGACCGTGACGACGGGGGCGGCCTTTATGGTGCGCACCCCGCCGTCAGCCGTCGCACGACGTCGGCCACGGCGCCGTCCCAGTCGCCGGGCGACGGCTGGCGCACGATGCGCATGGAGGGATACCAGGCGGTCGTCTCGGTCCGCGCGCCCCAGCGCCAGCAATGATCGTAGCGGTCGAGCAGCACCACCGGCTTGCCCAGCGCGCCGGCCAAGTGGGCCACGGCCGTGTCGGCGCTGACCACGAGGTCGAGCTGCGCCACGATCGCCGCCGTATCAGCGAAGTCGCGCACGGCCGGCATCGGGTCGTGCATCGGGAACGCCGGCGCCCGGCCTAGCTGCAGGTTGACCCAGGTCCAGCCCGGCACGTCCCGCAGCGGCAACAGGGATGCATCGGGGACCGATCGGATCCGGTCGGCCGGCGCTTTCGGATCGCCCGCCCACACCAGCCCCGCCTTGCGGCCCGGCGGCAGCGCCCGCCCGGGCTTCGCGCGTAGATACGGGATCGCCATCCCGGCCGCGCCGCCGAACAGGGCCGGCACGTCGAGCAGCGGCGACCAGACATCGTAGGGCGGCAGCACCGGCCCCGCGACCACCTCGGCGACGCCCGCGGCCGTGGCGACCAAACGAGCGAGCGCCGGCGGCACGGCGGCAATCACATGGGCGCCCCGCTCGGCTAACGGCCGCGCATAGCGGATGAACTGCAGTGTGTCGCCAAAACCCTCCTCGTGCCGTAGCAGCACCCGTCGCCCGGCCACGTCGAGCGTCTGCAAGCGCATCCCGGGCAACGGTGGCGGACGGCCGGGCAGGGCGTGGCGCACCCGCAGTGCGGTCCAGCCCTCGGCTGACCGTCCCGCCTTGAGCAGCATGAGAGCCCGGTTGTAGCCGATCCACGCATCACCCGGCGTCAGCCGCAAAGCCCGGTCGAACGCTTCGTTGGCTTCGTCGAAACGAGCCTCGGCCGCGCACGCCTTGCCGAGGTTGGACCACGCGGAGGCGTCGCCGGGCTGGACGTGGGCGGCGCGGCGGAAGCAGTCGATCGCCTCGGCGGCCGGGCCGCGCTCGGCCAGACGCTGGCCCAGCAGCGCGAGCAGGCGCGGATCGTCCGGCCGCCACTCGAGCCCGGCGCGCAGATGCGGGATCGCGTCCTCCGGCGGCACCAGCCCGAGCAGGTCTTGCAGCGGATGCTGCGCTCGCGGGTTGGCCGCCGCGATCCGCGCGAGCAACGCCGCCGCCGCCGCGACCGCCCCCGACCCGGCCAGCGCCAGCCCATACAGCAGCGCCCCGTCCGCCTCGGCCGACCACGGCTGGGCGAGGTCGCGCGCCGCCGCAAAGCGCCGCGCGAGCAGATGCGCATGCGCCGCCCGCAACGCGTTCGTGCGCCCGGCCGCCGTCACGGCACGGGATTCTTTGACGCAAGCGCCGGGCGTGCAAGATTGGCGGCCGAACACGGAGAGGGCGCATGAACGTCGCGACGAATCCCGCAAACCTGGCCGGCGTCTCGGAAGAAGAATGGAAGATCCGCTGCGACCTCGCGGCGCTGTATCGCCTGGTCGCGCATTTCCGGATGACGGATCTGATCTACACCCACATCAGCGCCCGCGTGCCCGGCCCCGAGCATCACTTCCTGATCAATCACTACGGCCGGATGTTCCACGAGATGCGCGCCTCCGACCTGGTCAAAATCGACATGGACGGCAACGTCGTCGGCGAACAGGCCAGCAGCCGGGTCAATGCGGCCGGCTTCACGATCCATTCGGCGATCCACATGGCCCGCGAGGACCTCAGCTGCGTCGTCCATACCCACACCGCCGCCGGGATGGAGGTCGCCGCCCAGAAGCAGGGCCTGCTGCCGATTAGCCAGCACGCGCTGAAATTCTACGGCCACCTGGCCTATCACGGCTACGAGGGCATCGCGCTCGACCTCGACGAGCGCGACCGCCTGGTGCGCGACCTTGGGCAGCATAAATCGATGATCCTGGCCAATCACGGTCTGCTCTGCGCCGGCGAGACGATCCCGGAGGCGTTCCACAACATCTACTTCCTCGAGCGGGCCTGCCAGGCCCAGGTCGCCGCCCTGTCCGGCGGCGCCGAGCTGATCCTGCCGCCCGAGGCGGTTCGCGAACACACCGCGGCGCAGTTCAACACGATCGCGGTCGCCCATTTCGACTTCATGTGGGAAAGCTGCCTGCGACTGATCGACGGGGACAAGCCTGATTACCGAAGCTGACCGGGCGCATCCGCGCCGGGCTGACGGCGAAGACGGGGCGCATCCGCGCCCGGCTGACGGCGGAAACGGGGCGCTGCTGCGGATCAACGATCTGCAGACGGTGTTCAAGGGCGCGAACGGGGACGTCCCGGCGGTCGACGGCGTCAGTCTCGACGTCCATCGCGGGCGGACGCTGGGGATCGTGGGCGAGAGCGGGTGCGGCAAGAGCATGCTGTCGCTCTCGGTCATGCGGCTGGTGCCGCCGCCGGGCCGCGTCGCGCGCGGGCGCGTGCTATTTGAGGGGCACGACCTGCTGACACTGCCGGCGAGCGCCATGCGCGGCATCCGCGGCCGCCGGATCGCGATGATCTTCCAGGAGCCGATGACCTCGCTCAACCCGGTCTTCACCGTCGGCGACCAGATTATCGAGGCGATGCGCGCCCACGACCGGCGCAGTTCGAAGGCGGCACTCAGGCGCCAGGCGATCGAGGCGCTGGAGCGCGTGCGCATCTCCGCCGCCGCGACCAGGCTCGACGACTATCCGCACCAGATGAGCGGCGGCATGCGCCAGCGTGTCATGATCGCCATGGCGCTGGCTTGCCGCCCCGATCTGCTGATCGCCGACGAGCCGACCACCGCGCTCGACGTCACCGTTCAGGCGCAGATCCTCGACCTGTTGCGCGCGCTCCAAGCCGAGACCGGCATGGCGATCGTACTCATCACCCACGACCTCGGCGTGGTCGCCGAGATGGCCGACGAGGTCGCCGTGATGTACGCCGGCCGCGTCGTCGAGCGCAGCGCCGGGGCCGATATCTTCGACGATCCGCAGCACCCCTACACGCTTGGCCTGCTCGGCAGCATCCCCAAGATCGAGGAGCAGCGCGACCGGCTGCTGGCCATCGAGGGCTCGGTGCCGGCCCCGTTCGCGCTGCCGCCGGGTTGCCGCTTCCATCCCCGCTGCGTCTTTGCCGCCGACGCCTGCACCGAAACCGACCCGGGGCTGCGCACGCTCTCCCCCGGTCATCGCGCCGCCTGCCTCCGCGCGCCGGTGGAAGCCCTCGCGGAATGAACGTCCCGTTGCTGGAAGCCGTCGGGCTCGAGAAGCACTACCCCATCCGCCGCGGCCTGTTCGGCCGCGATGGCGGCGCCGTGCGCGCGGTCGACGGCGTCTCGTTCCGTATCGAGCGCGGCGAAACGCTGGCGCTCGTCGGCGAGAGCGGCTGCGGCAAGAGCACGACGGCGCGGTTGGTGCTGCGCCTGATCGAGCCGACCGCGGGTGCCGTCCGCTTCGAGGGCCAGGACATCACCGGCTTGTCCGGCCCGGCGCTGCGGGCGTTGCGGCGGCGCATGCAGATCGTGTTCCAGGACCCGTTCGCCTCGCTCAACCCGCGCATGACCGTGGGCCAGATCCTCGAGGAGCCGCTCATCGTCCACCGCATCGGCGGGCTCGAAGCGCGGCGGGCGCGGGTGGCGGAACTGCTCGGCCTGGTCGGCCTGGCGCCCTACCACGCCGGCCGCTACCCGCACGAATTCTCCGGCGGACAGCGCCAGCGCATCGGCATCGCTCGCGCCCTCGCCGTCGAGCCCGCCATCGTCGTCTGCGACGAGCCGGTCAGCGCGCTCGACGTCTCGATCCAGGCCCAGGTGGTGAACCTGCTGAAGGACCTGCAGGCCCGGTTAGGACTTTCTTATCTCTTCATCGCGCATGATCTGGCTGTCGTGAAGCACGTGGCCGACCGGGTCGCGGTGATGTATCTCGGCCGCATCGTCGAGATCGGCCCGAAGGACCGGGTCTTCGCCAACCCGCGCCACCCCTACACGCGGACCCTTCTCGCCGCGATCCCGCGCCCCGACCCGCATCGCGAGCGCACGGGCCAGGTCGCGGCTGGCGACGTGCCGAGCCCAGCCGACATCCCGCCGGGCTGCCGTTTCCAGACCCGCTGCCCGTTCGTGATCGATCGCTGCCGCACCGACGACCCGGCCCTGAGCCCAATCGAGCCCGACCACCTGACAGCCTGCCATCGCGCCCAGGACCTGCCGCCGCAGGAGACAGCGGGCGCCGGTCACGCCGTTCCACCCCGCGCAGCCCGCCGCCTCGCGCTGTATGCGGAGCGTCGCGCGCTGGCCCGCTCCGAACCCGTGCCGCCCGCCCGATAGCCTGCGGTGGCCTGGGCCCCGACGGTGAGCCTCGGGTTGACGCCAGGTTGAGCCGGTGTCTTGGCTCTGCGCCAGGTCACCCGGAGAGCCCATGATCGCGTCCCTCGTCTCGCCCCGCTTCCTGCTCGTTGGCGGCGGTTCCGTCGCGAACACGGCCGAGGTGCTGCACAAGTTCGGCCTGTCCCGACCGCTGGTCGTCACCGACCCATTCATGGTCAGCTCCGGCCTGCTCGCCCGCTGCCTCGATCCGCTCGCCGCCGCCGGCATCGCGGCCGAAATCTTCAGCGACACCGTGCCGGAACCGACCGACACCGTGATCGAGGCCGGGGTCGCCCGGCTTCGCAGCGGCCAATATGACTGCTTGATCGGCTTCGGCGGCGGCTCGCCGATCGACGCCGCCAAAGCGATGTCCATCCTAGCCCACGGCCGCGCAACCGGCGCCGGCACGCACATGCGCGACTTCAAGGTGCCGGTCGCCGCCGACGCCGCGGGGCTGCCGGTGATCGCGATCCCGACGACGGCCGGCACCGGCAGCGAGGCCACCCGCTTCACCGTCATCACCGACACCGAGCACGACGAGAAGATGCTGATCGCGGGCCTCGGCGCCCTGCCGCTGGCCGCGATCGTCGATTACGAGCTGACCTTCACGGTCCCCAAGCGCATCACCGCCGACACTGGTATCGACAGTCTGACGCATGCGCTGGAAGCCTATGTGTCTCGCTGCGCCAACCCCTACTCCGACACCCAGGCCATGGCCGCCATGCGCCTCATCGGCGCAAACCTGCGCACCGCCTACGCCGAGCCGCACGACCCGGCCGCCCGCGAAGCCATGATGCTCGGCGCCATGATGGCCGGCATCGCTTTCACCAACAGCTCGGTCGCCCTCGTTCACGGCATGTCGCGCCCGATCGGCGCGCACTTCCACGTGCCGCATGGCTTGTCCAATGCCATGCTCCTGCCCGCCATCACCCGCTTCGGGCTCGAAGCCGCACAATCCCGCTACGCCGCCGCCGCCCGCCAGATCGGTTTCGCCGAGCCGGCCGACCCCGACCCGGTCGCCGCCGACCGCCTCGCCGATGGCCTGACCCAGCTTAACCGCGACCTCGACGTCCCCACCCCCGCCGCGTTCGGCATCGACAAGCAGGCATGGGACGCCGCACTGCCGACGATGGCCCGGCAAGCGCTCGGCTCAGGAAGCCCGGCAAATAACCCAAGGGTCCCCAGCGAAGCCTAAATCGTCGCTCTCTACCAGGTCGTATGGTCGGGCAACCTGCGCTGACGTTATTTGCCCGAAAGGTTCGGCGTCTGCGCACCGTTGACGAGGTCGGAGCTGGTGGCGCCATCGGCCGCCACGCTGCCCTGCGGAATGCCGCTGAACGGCGTATCGACCGCCTGCGACGCCCCAGTCCCGGCACGCGCGGCTGGCAGCACCCGGGGATCGCCCCCGTTCGGCACCGGCGCTGGTGTCCAGGGGCCGTCGGCAGCCATGGCCGGCACCGCAGCCAACCCCATCAACAAGACGACCACGCTGCGCATCGTATTCTCCTTCGCCGCCTCAACGTGAGCCCGTCGCGCCGGGTTCCCGGGCTCTGATGCCGCTTTGGATCCCGATTACGCTGGTCGCATCGCTCTGCCAGACCTGGCGCACCGCGCTGCAGCAGAAGCTGCGCAGCCGCTTCTCGGTCGGCACCGCGGCGCTCGTACGCTTCCTCTACGCGATCCCGGTCGGCATCGCGCTCCTCTCTGTCTACGCCGCCGCGACGCACGCCACGCTGCCGCACCCGACCGCCGGCTTCTTGCTCGGCTGCGCGTTGGGCGGCGTCGCGCAAATCGTGGGCACGGCCCTGCTGATTATGGCGTTCGGCTATCGCAACTTCGCCGTCGGCACCGCCTATTCCAAGACCGACGCGGTCCAGGCGGCAATCGTTTCCGCGTTCGTGCTCGGCGAAACGCTGCCGGGCGCGGCTTGGCTCGGCATCGGCGTGAGCGTCTGCGGCCTGCTGGTCCTGTCGCTCGCCGGGCGCGGGCTGCAGCCGATGGCGCTCTGGCGGGCGACGGTGCAGCCGGCGGCGCTGTGCGGCATCGGCGCCGGCACCGGATTCGCGCTCGCCGGCGTCGCCATCAAGGCGGCTACGATCGCGCTTGGCGGCCCTGATCCGATCCTGGCAGCGCTGATGGCGCTTGTGGTGACGAACACGCTGCAGACCCTGCTGCAGGGCGGCTGGATGGCCTGGCGCGAGCCGCAGGGTCTGCGCGCGGCATTCACCGCTTGGCGCAGCGCCGCCTGGGTCGGCGTGCTGTCCGGCTGCGGCTCGGGCGCCTGGTTCGCCGCCTTCGCGCTCGCCCCGGTCGCGCTGGTCCGGACCGTGGGGCAGGTCGAGGTCGTGTTCACCCTGCTGTTCAGCCGGTTTTTTCTGCGAGAGACGCTGCGCCGGGCCGATGTGGCCGGGCTGCTGCTCGTCGTATGCGGCGTCGGTATCGTTCTCGCCGTCCATTAACCTTTCGCTAACCCAACCCTGCGATGCTCCCGCTTAGCCAAGGAGCATCAAAAGAAGCTCCGTCGGCCAAGGAGCATCAAAATGAGCGCCACAGCGGCAGTCGAAGGTCCAACGCAAGTAAAGAAGGGCGGGGGCAAGAAGAAGCTGCTGATGATCGTCGGCGTCGTCCTCATCCTCGCCGGAGCGGGCGGTTGGTTTTCGGGCATCATCCCGGGGCTGCTCGGCGGCAACAAGGCCGAGGCGGCCCATGCCGATGCGGCGCACGGTGAGGTCGCGGTGGCGGCGCCGGAGCACATCTTCATGGACCTGCCGGACATCGTGGCCAACCTCAACAACGGCGGCCGCCGAGCCTCGTTCGTCAAGCTGCGCGCCAAGCTCGAAGTCGCCCGCAAGGAAGACCAGGCAATCGTGCAGAACGCCATGCCCCGTGTGCTGGACCTGTTCCAAGGTTACTTGCGCGAGGTGCGACCCGAAGAGTTGCGCGGAACCGCCGGCACCTACCGATTACGAGAAGAACTCATCTCCCGCGTGAGCCTCGCCGCCGCACCAGCGCGCGTTCTGGACGTCCTATTTGTGGAACTGTTAGTCCAATGAGCGACCAGACCGATCGTATCCTCGATCAGGCCGAGATCGACAGCCTTCTTGGCCTGAACGCCAGCCCGACGCGCGAACTGCACGCCGTCGAGAAGATCATCAGCTCCTCAATCATCCCCTCATTTCGGCAACGGCGAAAATTCCGTTGAACTCGTTTGCCTGTGACACGGCTTTTGCAAACCGCTCGATGAGCGGGAGAAGCCTGTGTTCGGGCATGTTCGGGATCAGTT
>JAABUX010002197.1_pt1 | contig 28003 bp, 8 predicted proteins | sample 5561851 | NCBI WGS metagenome assembly JAABUX01 (sample SAMN10711883, study PRJNA513361) | rock metagenome | isolation source: Antarctica rocks | place: Antarctica: Victoria Land, Richard Nunatak red sandstone | collected 2016-01-03 | reverse complement strand
AGTTCTCGCTCGTAGCGAAGTAGTTATACTAGAGCCGACCTTAGATATAAATCTTTACTACCGGAGCGAATTTCGCTTTTATAGTATATAAGCCGGCCCTAGGGAGCTAGACTAATATAGTAGTAAACACGACCGCCTATTACTATAGAGGACCGAATATAATATAAAGAGAAAACGGAATAGAAGTTATAAAGAAGGTAGGAAAGGTAAGGGTTTTTACCCGCGCCTATACTTAGTATAAGTATACGGTTTCCCCTACGAGTTAGCTACCGTCGTAGCGACTATAAAATACCCGTAGGCCCCCGTAATTATCTTTTATTAGTTTAGATAGACGCGTATATAATTTATAAATAAATAAATTAAACTAATAATATTTCTATTCCCTAATAATAGAACGACTAATATTATACTATAATTCTAGGTCTATACTATTATAAATAATATTAAGTTAAACTAAAGTTATAGATAACCTAGTATCTTTAATAAAGTAAAGTATTTTTAATATAAACTCCTTAGGCTCTTTATAACTAGTTATATCCTTTATAGTATATATCTTATATAATATAATAGTAATTATAATATTAGTAGGTTAGCTAAATTATTTTAGTAAGGTCTTAGCCTATTACTTAATACCTTTACTAAGGTTAATAATACTTTACTTAGTATTATTAAGTTTACTTAAGGTCTACTAATTTAAAGTAGGATTATAAAGACTTAGTTATAAATTAGCTTATATAATTACTAGATCCTTTAATAGATATAACTATCTAGTATATTTAATAAATAGGTAATTGTCTTTAAAGTAGGTATCCTAGCTAATATATTTAATAGCTAATCTAGTACTAATAGACTTTCTATTATATATTAAATTAAAGTATATTAGGTTACCTTAATTCTATCTAGGTCTTTAATTAGGACCCCTAATATTAATATTTTACCCTACTTAACTAGATAGCCCTAGAGGTTCTAGAGTTCCTAGAAGGAGTAGATTATTATAAAGGTATAATACTATACTAGTAGTAATAGTTACTATAATAGTAGGATCTATAACTATATTAGGTATATTAGGTAAAGGATCTATTAGCTACTTATAGATTACCCCCTTTATAAAAGTCTATTAGGTACTTATATAACTATTTATAATAGGTACTAAGCTTTCTTAAAGAGTACTTAGCCTTCCTAGAGGTATAAGTAATATAAATAGTATAATTCTAGTTAAAGGAGGCTAATACCTTATAAGGTATAATTAGACTTATAGAAGGCTTTAGTAATACTTAGTAGCCTAGGTAAATTATTTAATAGTCTTTTAGAAAGCTAGGGTATTAGTAGTCTAGGTAAAAGGAAATAATTTTAATTTAACTAAGGTAGTATATCTATTACTTAGTCTAGGAACCTCTAGTAAAGTAAGTTACTTATAATTAGTAATAATATAATTAATATAGTAACTAGTAGTCTTAAAGACTTTATAGATATATACTTACCTAGTAGCTTTAATAAAGTTATAAATCTAGAAGGCTAATATAATAAGCTATTACTTAAAAGGTAGTAGTTAATCTAGAATAAAGGAGGGATTAAGTTATAAAAGGCTTTAAAAGTCTTTAAAACTTCTACTAAGGAAAAGGCGCTTATATTATACTTATATAAGAAACTATTAAAGTCTAATATAAAGGCTAATATAAAGGTATAGTTATATTACTTAAATATAATAGATAGATTAAGAGGCTATTAAAGTTCTTAATATAACTATTAATAGTTAACTATTATTATAATAGATATAAGGATTTAAGGAGTTATAAGAGTTTTTAGCTAATAGACTTAGTATAATTTAGTACTATTAATATAGTATTTAACTCCTCTATTAATAGTTAAATAGTACTTATAAAAGAGATTAATTTATAATAGTATTACTACTATTATTAAGGTAATAAATAGCCTTAAGCTAATTTTATATATATATAATTAATTAGCTATTAAGGATTCTATTAAGAAATAACTAGGTTATAGTATAAAAGGCTTCTATACTATAATATTATAGTTATAAAAGAAATATAATAGTAAAATCTATAATAAATACTATAAATTACTAAATATATATTTAATAACTTTTAGAAATATTAGGTAATAGGACTAATAGGAGATAAGTCCTATTAATTAGCTATAATATAATAACTATATAGAGCTAGTACTAACTAGGTAATATAACTAAGTCTTATTAATAATTAATAGTACTAGTACTTAGTAAGAATTAATAGTATATATAATATAGATATAGAATATAAGGCTAGGCTAGAGGAAGTACTTTATATAAATATAAATTATATAAATTAACTGTATTTAAGACTTATATTATACTAGTATTAATAATATAACTATTATAACTCTAGTAAGCTTCCTATTTCTTTCTAGTACTAGAGGAAAATTACGGATTTAAGGCCTTAAATCTAGATTTTCTATATTTAAGACTTTTAAGCTAGAATAAAAAAAACCTATAATTCTCCTATTTATTTCTAGTATTTTACTTAGAAAATATACTTTTAATAGATTTTCTAGCTTTAGATTTTCTATACTAGTTCCTAGTTTACTAATACTACTATATTATAAAAATTATATAAAAGATACTAGAAATATAAAGTTATAAGTATAATAACTATTTTAAATATATATTATAAGAAACTATTCTAGTTCCTTTTATTATTATATTAGTAACTTAGCTTCTTAGTAATATCTTAGTAATTTAAATTTAACTAATCTAATTACTAAGAAACTAAGGTATTAGTAAATTAGTACTAGTAGCTAGTACTAAGTACTTATATTAGTTTTAAGATCTTAGTCTAGATATTTAATTTAATTTAAATTATAGTATTAAATTCTAATTTAATACTTAGTCTAATTAAAAGTAATTAAATATAGATATAAGTTAAGAACTCTATTAATTAAAAAGATTTAAGAGATCTTTAAGATTTATATCTACTTATACTCTATTATAAATCTATAATAAGATAATTTATTTAAAATTATTATAAGAAGTATTAATATATAGATATAGATAAATTAAAAGTAACTCTAAGATTATAATATTCTTAATAATAATAAGTTAGAATAAAGAGGATAAAGTAGTAAAGCTTTTATATAAGTCTATTATAAGTTAGAAGAATTTAAAAGATCTTTAAAATTTTAATATCTAGATTTTTTTTTTTTTAAAAGATAATTAAAACTATTCTAGTATATTATATACTTACTAGAAAATACTTATAAAAATTCAAGATTTTTATAAAGAGAAACTTACTCCTACTACCTAGTATTTAAAGGTTAATAGTATAGATTTTATAAGTTAAGATATAATAGTTACCTTATAAATATAATAATATTAGCTATATTATATATACTTATATACTAATTTTAATAATTTTAATAATTTTAATAGTATTGAAATTATTAGAATAAGATATATTTATATATATTATTAGTTAGTTAGAATAGTAGAGGGAGTATATTAGATATTTACTAAGATACTAGTATTAGTAAGGTTTTAAGTTATAAATAGAATAGTATTAATTATACTATATATATCTATCTACTAATTTTAATAATTCTAATAGTATTAAAATTACTAGAATAAGATATATCTATCTTCTTACTATAATAGAATATCCCTAATTTTAGACCTTAAGCTTATTATAACTTATTAGTTAGTTAATAAGTCCCCTAATTACCCCTCTAGGACTAGCGCGAATATTAGAACTTAGATATTTCTTTATATTCTACTTATATATATACCTATCCTTTATAATATTTTCTATCTAAATAATATTATATAACTTACTTTCTACTATCTAATACTTTAAAAATAATTAAAATTAGTCTATTATATTAGAAGATATATTAGAATTAATAGATTTACCTCTTAAATTAGTCTAACTATATTATATCTTAATACCTCCCTACTATATTAATAGTTTTTTCTTCCTACTACTTTTTTACCTTTAATACTAACTTATAGATATTAATACCTCTCCTTATAATTTATAACGTATAAACTATACTAATTATCTTTAAATAATATAATATTACCCCTCTTATACTAAAGTTAGCTCCTCTAGCTCCCTACTAATACCTTTTAAGCGCGTAGCTCTTTCTAAGCTATACCCTAATACTATTAATAAGAGGATTAAATCTTATAAGAGTAATAGTATAAGGTATATTAAATACCTAAAGAAGACTAATTTAAGAATCTAGGTTAAATCTAAGAATGTACTAGTAAACCCTAGAGATATTATATTAATAAAACCTCGCCTTAAAGAAATACTATTAGGTACTCGCTTTAATAGCTACCTTAATAAGGGTATTACTTCCTAGTAGTATATAATAATTACTAATATAATTATTTAAGTAGTTATTCTACTAAGGAACCTCTAATAACCTACTCCCTCTATCTTTAAAAGGGCCCCCTAAGATATTACTCCTCTACTAGCTCTTAAATATTATCTAGAAACACGTCGCTAGTATATCTACTAGTAGGCTAATAAAGATAATAATACTAAGTACTAACCCCCTATTTAATAAGGCTTATACTAGTAGTAAAATAATATATATTAGAGGTAGATACTAGGCTAGGGATATTAAGTATATAGGGATCCTTATATAATAAGAGATATAAAGCTTTACTAGGTTAATAGATTATTTAATATTACTAGTAATATATACCTTTATTATAATATACTATTATAGGAAAATAAATATAGTAGCTTAAAGGATAGTTAATAGCTATATTATAATAGTAGGAAGAATAATTAGCTATCTCCTAACTACTTATATAAGCTAGCTAATATAGACTTATTACTTAAAGGGTTATAAAAGGAGGCTAAGCTTAAGGTATAATTTATTAATAATTTACTTAGTAATATAGATAATATTATTATTAATAGATAGTTTATAAGAAGGAGGACTATATATAGTAAGGAGTTTTTAGATAATATTATTAATTATAATAACTATCTATTCTTTACTAGTAAGGGTATAACTAATATTAATACTTATATTAGTTAAACTACCTTCTAGATCTAGGGGTCTATTTATTATTTAATAGGTCCTCTTATTACTAATAATAGACTTAGGCTAAAATTTACCTAGATTTATATACTAGATAGTATATAGGAGTAACTAGATATTTACTTTTAATATTTTAATAATTTAAATTAAGATACCCTTACTTCTATTTAATATACCCTCTAGTCTATTAACTTATATATCTAGGGGTTTAAATCCTACTATAACTACCTTAAGGAGGATAAATTATAATATCCTATTAATATTATAAGTATTTATATCTAATAGCTAAATCTTAAATAATAGAATAAGAGTACTTATAATTACCCTACCTTTATAGAAGTTACCTGTATTATAATAACTCCTAATAATACTATAAGAGGCTAGATTAAGTAGGATATTTATATTAAAACTATTAAGAGGGGCCTTATATTAATCTCTAATTAGTATCTATCTTATATAACCCTCTAATATCTACTCCTATTCCTATTTAGTAAATAGTTATAGTATAACTACCTCTTATTAACTAGCTATTAGCTTCTAGGCGACTATCTACTATATATATTACGATAGAACCGTATTACTAGTATACTCGCCTAGTATACCTTAATTAGTAGCGATAATAAACTAGAGTAGGAAGAGGGTAGTAACCTTAAATAGGAATTAAACTAGTATATTACTAGTAAGTATATACCTTAGAGTTATAGTAGGTCTTAGTAAGTAATAAGATAATAATTTTATATAAAATAAATATAAGTAAGACTATTTAATATATTTCCCTAGTTATTTTCTAGACTTAAATCTACTTAGTTATAAATAGTTCTAAATTATTTAGATATTAGTTAGAGGATAGTTAATATAATTTAAATAATTAGCTAATTAATATCTAGATCTAGCCTAATCTCTTTAATTATATAATTAATAGTAGATATCTATTTAACTACTAGGCTACTAATATCTAGATATTAATAGAGCTTAATAATCTAAATTAGTATTATTAGAATTAATAGACTATTTAAGTAGATTACTACTCTAGCCTTATAGATAGGCTTAGTACTAATCTAGATATCTCGCTTAAAGATATTAGTAGTAAGGTAACTATCCTTCTATTAATAATACTAGGAAGCTTATATACTATAAAAGCGAGAATATAAGACGCTATAATAATAGTCTAAAAGGGGTAAACCTGAATTTTTTATTACCTTTATATATAATTCTAAGTAGCTTAATATTTAGAGCTTACTAGTATCTAGTTAGATATTAGAGTACTATTATAACCTAATTACTTATATCTTTAATTAGAAGTTCTAGAAGCTAGTAAAGGACCTCCTTAAGTAATATATTCTTAGTATTTATATAAGCTACTATTATACTATTAAGTTTTAGAAGCGAGGTCTCTTATATACTTATATTCTTCTTATTATATAAGAAGAGGATTAGATCTAGATAGTTAATAATATTAATAGTATTATTTAAGTATTTATCCCCCCTTAATAGGATAATAATATATTATATAAGTTAGTCTTATAGTATATAGTTTATAATTACTATACTAGTATCTCTAGTAATAGATATTTTAGTTAGGAGAAAAATTATTATAGTAAGGCTTTTCTAGTAGATTTTTGCTAAGAGACGTCTTTTATATCTAATAGGAGTTATCCTTTCTATAAGCGTCTAGTTAGCCCCCTTAAACCTAATTCCTCTATTAATAATAGGTAGGTTATCCCTTATAACCCGTACCTATTAAAGAAATATAGTACCTATATTAATATTAAGATCTATAACTCTATTAAGTCTATTTTCTATCTATATAAATATATTTATAAGGGACCTAATTAGGCTAATATCTCCCTTACTAGGAATTATACGCGTAATAATAATAACCCCGCTCCTAATAGCTAGCCGTAATAGTAATAGGAGTTAATAGATAAGATTATAGAGTTCTAATTAGCCTATTAAATTAGGTCTATTAAGGCTATCTAGAAGATACTCTTATTTAGTATAAGTATTATAAAGCCTTATATAAAGTATTTATAAATCTACCTTCTAGACTAATAGTATACTCTTTTTAAGCTAGCTAATAACTAGGCTACTAAATAAAAGCTAATAGATAGTAATAAGCTTTATAAGATTATATTAATAGAGTTTTTTAATATAAACCGTCTTACTAAGGAAGCTTATAATAATAGTTAGCTATTACCTTTTATAAAATAGAATAGGAAATATTCTACTATTATAAGGGATCTACTTAACTATCTATACGCGGATTTTCCTAAGGTCTTTATATAGAATAAAAGAAATAAATATTAGAAAATATATAAAAGAGGGGAGACTCTTAGGCGTATTAATTTTATTAGTCTTAAAACTAAGGATCTCTACTATTACTAACTACTCCTCTATTATATTAAGGGGGCTATATTATTTAATAACCTCTAGATAGTAGATAGCTAGTTAATAGGATAGAAGGAGGCTTATATAAAGCTTAGATTAACTAAAAATAATAGATATACTAATAAGATCCTTAATAAGGGAAAGGATTTTTAGGGAGGTTATAAGTTATATAGTCTTTTTATATTAGTATTAGTTAAACTCTAACCTACTAATACCCTTATATTATAAAATAAGTATAAGGAGTATATCTTAAATAACTACTTATACCTCTTATAACGAGATTTTTTAATACTTTAAATACTAGATAATTACTATAAGTAATAGTTATTTATAGAATAGTATACCCTTTACCTAATTAATAGCTAACTAGAATATTAATTAACTCTTAAATATACTAAGAATCTAATCTAATATAACCTACCTATTCTAACTATTCTATTTAATAATTTTAATAATATTTTAAATAGACTTTTACAGGAAGAAATATCTTATTAAATTACCCCTAATAAGGCTAATATCTTATAGAATAGGCTAAATAATAACTAATACTATACTATTAATTAGATTATTACTATAATTAACGCTAATACTAATACTAAATTAGTATTCTAAGTATACTATTCTTCCTTAATAGTACTAGGGAGACTAGTAAGATAATAATATAAAATACTATTATAGAAAGGCTATATTCCTAGTAAAAGGTTACTTTAATAGTAGTATCTTCTAGTATTATATTAATGCTATTATAAGGAGGTTATACTACTTACTTATAATTTAAAATACCCCTAGGCTCTAATACTCCCCCCTTATATAAGATTAAGAAGGGTACTAATCTTACTAAGCTAATTAAATAAGCTTATATTATCTTTTAAGATAAGTCTCTTATATAGAGTTAATATAATATAGAAGCTATTAGTTATAGCCTTTAAGATATCTATAATAATAACTAGGCTTATTTTAAAGGTAAGGTAGTCTACTTTTATAATAACTTCTAATAAATACTCCTAGTTATTCTAAGAGGATCTAGTAGCTAGGTTATAAAAGGCCTATTTCTAGAATAAAGTTATATATTAAAATCTTACTATTAATAAGTAACTTAATAATCCTAATCTAATAGATATTATATATTATAAAATAAGACTATTTATAAGTAATCTCCTTACTATTAATAATAGTATTAATATCTAGAAAAGCCCTACTACTAATAAAAACGTCTTATATTAGAAATATAGTTATACCCCTAGAAATACTATTAATAATTTAATTAAGAATATCTATACTAATATTAGGATAAATATCTCTTAAAGGGTTTATCTATTAAAATAGGCTATTCTCGCTATTACTAATAAAGATATTACTAGTATTAATACTAAGATAATATTATATATCCCTAGTAATATAATAATATACTAGAGTATTAATTATACTATATTAGAAGAAGATAATAAACTCTTCCCTTTTAAGTACTTTTATAAGTTCTATAAATCCTCCCTACTATCTTATAAGCTATATATTAAGCTAGGCGTACTAGTTATACTACTAAAGAACCTTAATCTACTATATCTATATAATAGGACCTAATTATAAGTAATAAGATATAGTAAGTATAATTTTAAGGGGGAGATTATAAGTAGTACTTATAATAGTAAGAAGATAATACTATTTAAAATGCTATTATAATCTAAAAAAAAATAGGTAGATTCCTACCCCGTTTATCTATAAGTAGTACTCTATCTAACTAGTATTTATTATAACTATTAATAAATTATAAGGCTAATTAATAAAGTATATAAGTATTAACTTATAAACTAGGCCTACTTTTAGTTATAATTAGCTATATATAATTCTATTATAAGTAATAAGATAGAGAAACCTTTATATTATTAGGCTTAAAACTCCTAAATATATATCTAGCTAAATTATAAGGAATATTATATATAAGTAGATACTATTAGATAATAGGTAGACTACCCCTAATATATTAATTATAACTTATTATTAATACCTAGATCTTATTAATAGCTACTTAGTAGTTTATAAGAATACTAATTATAATATTAGAAGTATAAAAACGGCCTAATACTATACTTAATTATATAGTTATATCTTTATATTAGACTATAATATCAGACTTTCTAATAATAAAAATAAGCTATTCTACTATTTAGTTTATTAAATACTACTAGTTAAACTTTAGAGGGCTAGATAAATACTAGGTTATACTAACTCCTATATCTAATAGATTCCTTTATATTAATATAATAAATCTAGTAGGACTATTAATAGTTATTATAAGAGTATAAAAGATATATTATAATATAAGAGATATAATAAATTAAAATCATGTTAAATAGTCTAGTAGTATAGAAGATATTAATAGAATAGAATATTACTATACTAGATATCTTATAATTAGTTAAGTTACTAGTAGATAGTATTAGTCTTTTAATACTTCTATCTTAATAATAATAATATCTTTTCCTAGTAATAACTAATATAATAAGTTATCTAATAATAGTATACTTAGTTATATCCTATTAATTCTAAATAGTAATATTATTATAGAGTTATAATATAAGTAGGCCTAATAACTATTTATTAATACTCTAGTACTAGATAACTATTATAAATAATCCCTTAGATCTAAAATTAATATTATAATAATATTTACCTTATAACTCTTATAATTCTTAAAGAGGTTTAAGGGTTCTATAATAGTTTATATATATATCTATTATATTTAGACTTAAACTTACCTTATAACTACTATTACTTATTAAGGAATAAAAGAGTTATACTTTTAAATATACTTTTCCTATATAAAAATCTTGAATTTTTACAGGTATTTTCTAGTATATATATATTATTAGTAAAGTAGAATAGTAGAAAGAATATATTAGAATTATAATATTTATTACTAAGAAAAGCTACTTAAAGTAGATCTAAGTAGTTAAATTAATTAATTTATAATTAATATCTAATAGTATCTAGAAAATACTTTTATATTATATAATAATAATAGTAATATTAAATACTATATTCTAAGTACTACCTTTAAAGGTAGGTATAATAATAAAGAAGGTCTAAAGCTATTATAAAAGATATTTTAAATATATAGTTATTAACTACTTAGATTATAAGTAAAATATTATTTTAGAATACTAGAGGTCTTTTATACTATTATTAATCTATAAAATAGTTATATAGAATCCTTATTAATAAGTATTATAATATTTCTAAAGTAATTAAGATATTCCTTTAATATAAGATAGGTATTCTACTAATATAGTATACTACTAATAGTTATCCTTATCTCCTAATCTCTTAATTATTACCTTAGTCTAGTATTCTTACTTCTAATATTCCTCTTTAGGGGTTATTAACTAGAATAGGATCTTTATATACTTATACTCTTCCTATTTCTTATATTATTCCTTAACTTTTTTATAGTAATAATATAAGGCTTCTACTTAAACCTCTATCTTAATTAATAGCTTATAGTTATAAAGGATAGTATCCTTAAGTAGTTAATAAGTATATTTAGTATAATAGCTTTATCTCTAAGTTATAAGACCTAGTTTATATTATTAAAAGATATATATAAAAAATCCTATAAAGGTACTATTATTAGACTAACTATATTAGTTCTATTTAGAATTAAACTTATAATTATTATATAATACTAAACTTATATAGGTAATAAGCTAGTTATAAGTAGTTTAATAAGTTAGATTAATACTAAAATCTAGTACTAAGTATTAAAAAAATAGTTAGTCTAGCTATTATAATACTATATAAAGCCTTCTAACTAGATATTATTAATTTTAAGGTCTTCTTCTTCTTAAATTTACTCTATCTTATTATTAATAATATTCCTGAATTTCTCTAGCTCTACTATATACTAATAAGTCTACCTCTAGTATTATACTCTAATAGCCTAGGTATTATAGTAATTAGACTTAATAGGATTACTTATTTTCTAGATATTAAATATTAGCTAATTAGAGGGTTACTAGTAGTCCTAGAATAAATAGGTAGTATAGCTTTTAAGTATTACTTACACGTCCTTTTTATTAATTTACTAGCTATTTATAGTATATTAAAGTTCTTAATAAGGCGTAGATAGTTACTATTACTATATAGAAAGGTAGACTAACTATTAAGTTAGGTTTTAGTACTATAAATTAGTACTAACCCGAATACTTAGTACCTATTTAAGTACTAACTTAAATACTTAGTACCTACTTCTAGTACCGACTTAAAAAGCCCTTAGTACCTTAGTAAGTCAGGTTAACCCAACCTAACTCGCTAAGGTATCGCCAAGACGCCAAGCCCCTAATAAAATAGTAAGAGACACTAATTTTTTTCTAGAATTACCCCTATACTAAAAATAGAATTTTTTTTAATTAGAATTTTAATACCCCCCTTAATTCCCTAGGGATATATATTACCTTTTTATATTACCTTACTACTAGTTAGGGGTATTACCTAGGTAATAATAATAATTATAACTAGTAATATAATAGTAAATCCTATATATAATAAGGAATACTACTATAAATAGAAAATATTAGTAATATTATAGTTATTATTTCTATATAAATAGCTAATTAGCTATTACCTTTTTATATTACCTTATTTACTATTAAGAATTACCTAGTTAATAATAATAATAATATTTAGTAATATACTAATAAGTCTTATATATAGTATAAAATATTATTATAGATAAAAAATATTCCTAATATAATAGTCTTAGTAAAATAATATAAGTAGAACTAATATCTTAGCGAGTTAGGTTAATACTTTAGTACTAATACTTAGTACTACTTTATAGTATTAACTTAAATACTTAGTACTAACTATTAGTACTAACTTAAATACTTAGGCTAGGAATTTAGTATTAACTCGCTAAGAGTTAAGTTAGGAATCTAACTCGAGTTTAAAGTACTAACCTAACGCGGTTAGTCTATAGAAAGGATATTCTAGTTAGAAGGAGGAGGAGGTAGTAGATAAGGGGGAGGAGGGATATATTAGTAGATATACTATTAATATATTAGTAAATTAGGAAGCTTGTATATTATAAAAGAATACGTATTTTCTATATATAATAGGCGCGCTTATATATTAGCCCTAGGGCTAGGAATAATACTATAAGTTAAAAAATACGTATTTAACTATATTTAATAACTTTTAGAAATACTAGGTAATAGGACTAATAGGAGATAAGTCCTACTAATTAGTTATAATATAACTATATTAGGCTAGTACTAACTAGGTAATTATAATAAGGTACTAAGTCTTATTAATAACTAATAGTACTAATACTTAGTAGGAGAATTAATCGCAGGCGTAATATAAGGATAGGATACGCGGCTAGATTAAAGGGGGTATCCTACGCGTATATAAATTACGTGAATTAAATGTATTTAAAACCTATATTATACTAGTATTAATAAGGTAGCTATTATAACTCTAGTAAGCTTCTTATTTTTTCCTAGTACTAGAGGAAAATCACGGATTTAAGGCCTTAAATCTAGATTTTCTATATTTAGGACTTTTAAGCTAGAATAAAAAAAAGCCTAAAATTTTCCTATTTATTACTAGTATTTTACCTGAAAAATACGCTTTTAATAGATTTTCTAGTTTTAAATTTTCTATACTAGTTCCTAGTTTACTAATATACTAAGATTATAATTACTTATATTACTAATACTTTTATATATAAGCTTTATACTTCTAATATTACTATATAATAGCTTATAATACTTTAGTTATACTCTTAAAGTTTATAATAGATTAAGATATAATATAGTAGTATTTAATAATATATAGGATTTACTAATATTATTATTAAGAAAAAACCTATTACTATAAAAACTTAGTTAGTAAATAGATTAATATTAAGATATAGGAGTTTAGTATATAAATACTATTATATTAGTTATATTATATATACTAATACTTTAATTAATATAATTTTAATAGTATTAAACTTCTTAGAATAAAGTATATCTTATTACTTATAATAATATATATTATATATATTAATAAGTAATATAATAGAGGTAGAGTAATATATAAATTTTTAATATTTACTATAAGCTATAATTATACTAAATTTAGTAGGTAAAATCTATTTATTTTAAAGTATCTTTTATATTATAGACTAATTTTAATTATTTTTAAAGCTTTAACTATCTTAAAGTAAGTTATAAAACTTTGTTTAAATAGATAATTATATTAGATATAAGTATATATATAGAAAGAATATAAATAAAGTTAGGAATTTAATATTTATTACTTTTCCTACTAACTCTAAAGTAGTAATTTAGGGAACTTCTCTATAAATCTATTAGTTATATACTTAAAATAATTACTATCTAATTAGATATAATATATTTCTAAATAGAAACTCCTAGTATATTCTATTATAATAAGAAGATAAGTATTATTAGTTATATAAGTTATAATAATATAGTATACTAATAGTTATATAGATATAAAATACAGGGAATCTAGGTAGACTATTATAAATAGAATTAGAGATAAGACGTGAGAATACTAAAGTTCCTGTAATCGCCCTTTATTATTACTTCTTACCCGACTAACTAGTATTCTCTTTCTCGCCACTGTTGTATTAAATAGCCTCTGCTGGTACTTAGCACTCAAGCGCTGTGGGCTAGACACCTCCTCGTTGAGCCACAGCATACAACTTTTCTCGGGATCCAAAAATTTCCAAGCCTTGGTGTTTAGCAAGGCCATGTCATTCGGAATATAATCCGAAGCCATTATCGTTGACTTATTGGTAGGTAGCCTGAAACCGTCCACAGTCTCACCTCAAAGCCCACCCTCCGCCAAAGCTTCAATGACCCACGGATAGGAGATATGCTCCTGACCCTCAGGTGTTCGAATCAACAAGGTGTCCATCTCAAAGCCCATTATGTTACGATATGGCGAAACCCATGTCACGCCCTTTAAAATTTCGCAGCGGTGGAAAGATCCATAAATCGACTGATGATCATTCAAATGAGGTAGCCCATATAACACGCTTATGCTCTTCGCTGCAGCCAACCTCGAGACCTTCTTGGCAAGGCACAAAGCATCCACTATGGCTATTCGGGCTTCAGGAAGGGTCCTATCACAGGAAGGGTAACGACTTTCAATGAACGTGCCGCAGATATGGGCCTGGCCCCCGAAGATGTCACGTGGAATGCAATTGACCACCAGGGTTTGTAAACACGGTGCGGCCAGCGGCTCGAAGCTTGACAAGGACTTGAATTCAGGCTTAAATCCAGATCCCAGAAACGCCGGGCATAAAGTACTCAAACGTAAACGCAGGTGCCGCAAGCGTGGAAGCATTCCTCGAAGTGTATCACAAATATGGCCTGAGCCTGGCTCAAAGTAGTCGTTACCCCGCGAATCAATTTCCAGGTTAACGCAAGCCTCTGGGAGTGCTTCGACTATCTGCGCTATGACTGGTCTGGGAATCCAGAAACCGATTGTGACTGGTTCTGTTGAGACGGTGAGGGAAAAGGTCTTTAGGTTGACCATGCGTGCTAATTTGTCTGGGGTACGCCGTAAATGTTGCCACAACACTTTCGATTCTTCACTACCAGTAAGTTTCATGTCATTCTCGTCTTGTAAGAATGCGATTAGATAGAATGGGTTTGGATATGAAGTAGCAGGGCCTTTCGCGGGTTGCACCGGGTTAATCGTAATGGTCATGGACTAAACAAGAGGAGCGTGTGCGATATTGAAGGTCCTTTGAAAGGCATCAAGATTGAGAGCGGTAAGAAGAATATGGCGATAGAGCAAAGGCAGTGCTGCGTCGTGCCATGCTTTGCAGCATAGTAGGCTTTCCTTGAATGTCAAGGTGGAAGTTAAGTTGACATAGACCAGAATGATCGAAAGGATTTCCGCCGGTAGCCAGCCATCTGCGAGTGCATATGGTGGTGCCATAAATTTTCGTATGGACACGGTCGAAGGTATAGTATATAGTAGTAACAAGTCTGAGTGACGGCAAATTGTACTTCAAAATGTTTGATAATTGCGCAAGTCGCTTATCTAACGTAGCGTCTTACTAGTACTAGTTCTAGTCCTAGATGGGCCTAGTGGATAGAGCTGGCGTTCCCGAAATCTTTCAGCCCGATTTCTAGTGCGAACGACTGCAATGATTGTCTGTGTTTTCAAGGACTGGCAATTGAGGTATTCACTATCCTACTTCCGAGAATGACTGGGTCATTTCTCTTCAGATTACCTCGTGAGCTTCGTGACCAGGTATACGACCTTTTCCTAGGTCAACGGTTAGTTCATGTGCACTCGGAGAGTTTCCTGCGCTTCCAGGACCAAGGCTCTCATGGTGAGATCTTTCGAAGGCGGCAATACTGTGACAATGAATTCGAAGAGGGGTTCGCTTATCACGGAGAAGTCTACACAAATGCTATGGCCTTTGGGACATGCTACGAGCCTATGACTGAGCAGCAAGCCTATGATGTTTCCCAGCAAGTCACGTTTGATGATCCCTTTGGTCTGCGCCCAAGGTGCAAGGGACCAGTGAAGAATTGCCGCTATTGCAGGAGGCATAGCATATGCTGGGCTGGAGGGTTTGACATGGTCGTGAATAGGCGCGGAATATCACTTTTACAAGTCTCCAGCGATGTTCATCGAGAAGCCGAAGCCATTCTGTATCGCAATACAACTTTCTCCTTTAATCTCGCCCACACCATGAAAACATTCGTCCAAAGCCTCAATCCCACACAAACGCATCAGATCAAAACAATTCATCTTCACATGTCTAGAGGTGCCGAGTCCTCCTCATCTTGGTGCTGGGACAGCGATGATATCCCGAATATTATGAAGATGCTCACGAATCTCACCACTCTTCATGTCAACATTCTGCCAGCATATTTAGGCCCCTTCGAGTTTATCCACCAGACGGTAGATACTGGCACCCTGATCAGCTACCACGAATGTGTTGACATGCTACAGCGGGGTACTTTGTCGTGGTGGAAAAATGATCTTGCGCTATTCCGCCACCCAAAGCTGCGTTGCGTGACCGTGACTCTGGAAGACGACAGCCGAGTAACCCTTTACTCGAGACAGTACGACTTCCAGGACCGTGAACGTGAGATGCTGAAGTCAGGTCACTGGACGATGGCTGAAAGAGCGCAAGTGGCACGGCTTCTAGGAGAGAAACTCCTCACGTCATGGAACGCCATAAGTGCCGATGCTGAGATAGCCAATTCCGCACAGTTCCTAGAGTTGTTGTCAGATGACCCCGAGTCTAAGTGAGACTGCAAGCCCCTTGTGAGCTCATTCGATCGCCATCCATTGACGCCGTACTTGTCATATTCTTATCGACCAGAGGTGTGGTTACCAGTTCTCTTCATTCGACGTCATCATATACATCTTGGGAAGAATCACTCTTCATGACATCCGAGGCTCAGTGGGATGCATAAGGCAGACTTTTATCCAGTGCTCTTGGATCTGCTATTACGAGTATGATGGACCCCGTTCTTATTGGCTTCGCATAAATGAGGCTGTAGCTGATCATGGCTTATACGCTCACACATTCATTGGGGGATGTCATTGGCGCGCAGGCTCATACCAGTCAAGTACTTCCACTACTCGACGCGCTCTAGGCGCTACACCAGCATCCTTTCTTTGACCATTCGACCATCCGAGTCTCTCGATCTCAGTGATCCGACCATAGCTGTGGAACATGTGACGGTCGCAGTCTCTACCACATCTGTAATCTCATAAAACTACACTTCGTATCTAAGAGCCGACAAAAGCAGCATACGGGTCGCAGTTCGACAAAGGCAACCAAAAAATTCAATCCAGATGATGGTCTCACAGGACACCATAACGATAAGGGCATTTGTATTGTTCGCCAGCCTCGTGACAGTGTCTGCGCGTGTTCCCGCAAAGCTATACTCACCTCGGCGTGCTCTCCCTCCTATCAATGGTTTCCAATCCACACCAGGACAACCTCTACAGATCGACACCATCAACACCACCCACTCAGTGTCCCCAGTACAAGCAACCCATATCCAATGCTTCCTTCCCCATCCCGAGCGACCACTCGCCACCATCGACGGCTGTCGCGCCATCTTGAACAAGATCAAGACCTTCCCACTATACCGCCTAGAGCAAGACTTTCTTGAAAATGTTTTCCCTCGCAATCTACGACCACCAATGTATAGTTGAGATCAAAGCTATCGATGCACATACCACCGATAATTTTTCGTTCGAGCAAGTCAGAGTCCTGGCGTTGGATATCCTAGAGCATTGTTCGAATCATGGGAGTATTGGCGGGATATCCTCAATTGGACGGGGGATCGGATGGACTGTGGCTGTGAAGGGTGTCAAGCTTGTTCTGAGTCCTGGTGGAGGACGTGAGCCATCGATTGCGCATGTAACAGAAGACATTTCCAGTGTGACCGCTTTATCAGTATGACCTTGGTTCCCAGTATGGCCGCTCTATCAGCATGACTTTGGTATTCACATCGCGTCCGCTTCGATGACTTGTCTATGCATCGAATATGCATCGATGGCTTGAGTTGTGGCATTCACGACTCAAGAGCAAGGATAGCGATAGATCGAACGGAGGTGGTAGGCCTGAATGTCTTACTTTTCTTCATCGTCAAGCTTCTCGATCTCCTTTATATGATGATTTGCACTCAGCGGAGTATTGTTCAGATCACCATATGCGCAACGACAATCTTGAGGGTGCCAATGGACGGCCCTCCTGGAGACTATCCCAGAGGACGTTATTATATCAATAGTATGGTAAAACGCATCGACTTGGACTCACACGACATAATATCATCATCTACCCCTATCGATCCTTGAGATCATATCCCTATCTCAAGCCATCCTCGAGATACAATCAACCCAACCATCCCCCACCCCCAACCCCTACCCGCTCCCCTCACCAATTGTGCTTCAACGGATTCCACAAAATTCCCATCTCCCCCCAAACCCACTCCCTAAACCGAAAAATCCCTCTGCGCAACCCTCGTCTTCTTCGGCCCCACACCACTCGCCCCCTTCGTGCCCTTCGCACAACTCTTCGGCCCCGGCTGCGTCACATTGACTCCAAAGGTCCCACAAAGCTGCGCCGCATACTTGAACGTCGACTTCTCCTCGGCGACGGTGCAGGCGCTTTTGACGCAGCAGCCGACGGTGCCGATGAAGGCGGCGTCGTGGCAGATGCAGGCGGGGTCCATGGCGCATTGGGGGGGGAGGGTGGTGATGCAGGAGGACTTGAGTAGAGGGTTAGTGGTGGTTTTGGGGGTGAGTGGATAGTATTGCGGGGGAGGGGAGGAGGGGACATACGGCACACGCGGGCATGTCGGCGAAGTGGCCGTGGGCGGCGGTGGAGGTGGCGAAGGTGAGGGCGAGGAGGTAGGCTGGAGCGAACTGCATGGTTGCTGACTTTTGGAGGCGAGACCTTTGCTGTGTCCTGCGATCGATGGAATTTTGCAGTTTTGAGGGTGCTCGACAGGGAGATCGATTGGATTGGGCGGTAGGGATAGCTTTATGGAGTATGCGTGGGGCACCCAAGAAATGATCCGTACATGCCATCATTGCCACATTATCCTGTGGCGTACCACGGTTTTTGTTGTAGGTGACGTAAGATAACCTCGTGGCGTCTGTCTGTTGTTGAGAAGCATCTTTATATCTGAGACAAAAGAGATTCCTGACAGTTCTGCTTCTAAGCTGCCGTCATTGGCTAATTGGCTAATTGGTTGCTTGCATCCAGGTGCTTTTCGTCAAGTGAACAAGGGAAAAGGAGTTGGGGGTCCGCATCATATAAGATGGCGGCTAGAACATCGTTTCTTGGCGCATCTTTCTTTGTTGAATTCAGGAATATGTTGTAGGTAGATTGCGCGGTTACTGTGGTGCCGGAAATGGGCGTCGAGGAGTGGAAGCAAAGACAAAGGATACGTTTCCGTTTGGTCGTAAAAGCCAGGCATGCAGATATGTGGCCTTAGCTTCAGGTTCATTGATCTCGTCTACTAAAGTACTTACCTTTGTTTGATCTGAAACGATGACACGGACCTTTTCCGCTCATCATCGACACATTTCACAGCCGCCGGCGACGGATAGGAAACTCGATAATGTGAACATTTATCTACATGCTTAATCAGCAAGTGGACGAAATGCTTTACTTCGATACGTCCGACAGAGCACCATGATGGCTGAGAACTTTGCATAAATCGATGTTTTGGTAGCGGAAAGGTGCTGACATATCATGATATATTGGAGCAAGACTTAGAGACGTAAATCATATATGAAAGGTGGTTAATTCCTCGGCTCAAGCTTATTTCACAATGGAGACGTAGAAATCCACCTTGATATTCGAGCACCTGATGGTCGAGGTTTTTAATTGAATGGAGGGTGCTATTGGAAGGGTCACTTCTGTCTTCTAACTCCTAAAGCTCGCCTTACAATTGAATAACCTATACGATTTGAGCTTCATTCCTGAATCTCTTTTCGTAAGCTAGTGACAACCAGATACTCCAAAGAGAACACGAGCCTCTGCTATTAGCCCGCCAGGGAGGAAAAGGTTGATAAACTTCATGCTTTTCCGTACTCAAAGAAAGGGTCAACATCTTGGGGTTCCAGTAAGTGCTGACGGTGTCGCAAACAGCCATCCGCATGGCCAGGGTAACAAAGTTCCAAGCATAAAGACAACGACCATCAGTTACCCTGCCTTCTTTTTGGCCAGTCTTAAGTCCTCTCTTTTCCGTCTACCCGCTCACTGCCTGCTGCTGTTTGGATTCGCCCTCCTTGTCTGCTGGTGACAAGCCCGCCTTCGCGGGTCCCATGATCTGCACACCATCCTTTGCAAATCGACTTCCATGTATGGGACAATCCCAGCTTTGCTCTACTCGATTCTAACACACCACTCCCTTCAAATGAGGACACAGTGCCGAAAATTTGCTCACAGTACCATCGCCATCCTTGTACACAGCTATCGGCATGCTGGTCTTCGGGTTCAGCACACCACCCGTGCCGGGTGCCAGATCTTCGATGTCGGATATGTCGCTCTGCAAGAAGCGCTTGTATTGCGAGTTGATCTGAAGGTCGTGGGTTAACATGGTGGGTAGATTGGATGCCATACTGGCGAGGCGCTTTGGCGAGTAGAGAGAGCTCCATGGATTCTCGGTCTTCGTGATAAGGTCTGCGATGAGTTTGCCACCAAGGACGCTGTGAGTGAGACCGTTGCCAATGTCACCAGTGACGATGTAGATGTGTGATTTGCCTTGGTTGAGGCCTATCATCGCGACGCCATCGACTGGTTCAAAGATCTGGCCGGACTATTGATAGTCGACGGATTTCACCATGGTGAACCTGGGGGACTGTGAGAAGTGTTAAGCATGAACTCCGGAGGATGCCCTTACCTGTCGCGGAGCCACTTCTCCAACTCCTTGAAGCGGCCGCGCTCGTCTTCTTGGCCAACTTTGTGGTCACAGCCTCCTACAATAAGGTAGTCATCCTTTTCGTCGCACGCTGTGAAGCGAACGTAATGGTACGGATCACACTGATCATAGATAAGGCAGTCCTCGATGGAACCCTTAGGCACACGCATCGCAATGCAGTAGGTACGGTAAAACTCCATCTGTGCAACAACGCTGAGTTTCTGCAACGGGACGCATGTTGCTTCGAGTGCATCCTGGCACGTGATGGTGTGCCCGTCCATGGTACTCACTTGCACGTCCTTCGAACCATAAACTAAGACCTCGACGCCTTTCTCTTCGACGGACATGACTCTTGTGCGTGTATAGCATGAGAAGTTAGACTGCTTGGAAAGCCACTTCAATAGGCCGACCAAATATTTTGTAGGATGAAAGGTGGCTTCCTTATGAAAGACCGCTGCGTCACGCTGGTTAATCTTACCATCCCATCCCTTGATCGCAAGGCCCTCTTCGATCGAGGTGTGCAAGCCAAGTTCTTTGGTGAGGGCTATTTCTTCCTTCAATTCTTCCATCTCATCGGCGTGTTCCCTGTCGCCCTTAGGATACTGACAGATCTGGTAGCCCGGTAGGTGCCGGTATTCACAATCAATGCCAAGTTTCTTTGAAATTTCCCCTATTTGATTGAGAGCCCAGCTATGACTCTCAGCTGCAGCCTTAGCCCCAGCCCTGCCATGCTTCTTTTCAAGTTCTACATAGCCAGCATCCATTCCACTTGAAAGATGTCCACTCGTCCTGCCAGACTCACCCGAGATGACATCTCTCGCTTCTAGCATGACTACATTCAGGCCACGGGTGACGAGCTCATAGGCAGTGGAAAGGCCAGCCAACAATGCAGACGTCAGTTTGGAGGTCTTTCTCGAGCTTGGGAAAGTGTGGACGACGAGAATAGGGTTCGGTGTGGACCCAAACAGGATCGTTGGAGCCCGAGGTAGCCATGAAATGTTGTGGGGATGCCATTGTTGCCATGGTGCGACTGAGCTTCCACTGGAATTTGGGTGGGGTAGGAAGACGGGCGATAGCCACAGCGAAGGTCCCTGAGGAACGTGAGACGATGGTGGAAGATCTGCTAAAGTAGCAGGCGGTACGGATGGCGCAACTGAAGGACATGAGGATGAGAAGGATGATGATAAAGATGGAGCAAAGACTCTAAAGTACTCTAGGTTTATCTCCCATCAGCGCGCTCCAGTATGGCTTGCTCTTAGCAGAGGTGATAAAACTATAGGCGTGGTATATCGAGTGAAGTAGGCTGTTGTTGTGTCGTCATCACCAACACAACCACGTCACTTCCATCCGGCCACTTCCAAAAAGGGGTAAGCAGCAATAAACTCTGCGATGCGATGGAATGCATGGCATGACTTCATCGACCCTCTGCGAACCTCCGTGTGGAACTCTGTTGAGAAGGTCAAATTCGGGCCCATCCAATGTGTCGTATTTGCCAGAGGATCTGCGCTCTTGGCACTGATCATTGCATCGGCCGTGCTCGGCTCTAGACTCTGCCAGACAGTCGTTGTTGTATACGGCAAAAAGGTTCTGATCAGAGTCTCAAGACAGCTTCAGAGTCATAGTTCGCCATCCTGTGACTGAAGTTGAGCATCGATCGCCAGACAATAGCGTAGGATAAACAGCATTGAAGGACAGTGATTGGCTACCCCCCAAGCCATGGAATATCCGGTCGTCACAGGTCCATCTGTGGCCCGGATCGCGTCCGAGATATTGTCCACTTGAAGCTGCTGCCGATAACGACTTTGACTGGACAATTTAACGTGAAAGCCTCCACATCGGCGTCGCAACGACGAGATTCAATGCCGAGTGGTATAGCGGTAAGGCCAAACCTCGGAATTAAATAAAACTCTTGAGCCTCGCGATGCCTCGTGGCTTTTGTGCGCCTGGACACGATACATTGGTGTACCATCTACCACGTATAACTACCTGTACGTTGGGGAGAGACCACCCCCAGCTCCACGATGATTCACTGTCCGCTTCCAAGACTGCAGAGAAGATGACCATATGTTCAAGTATCAAGTTGGATACGCCGAGGATGGCTGCTATGGTTGGGGTGCAGCTTGGGAGGTTTGATCAGAGGCAGGTCGGGGTACCGTGAGAAGGTGGCCTGTATGATATGTCCGACTCTTCCGTGACCTTGACGAGCCGCTTAGCTCTAAGGAGCCTCATGCCTATCCAGAATATTGCAATGCTTCAGCCAGTGCGCGCAGCCATGTTGCTTTTGGATTCCCCAACCATATGCCTTGCGATGTATATTAAGAAGCAACCGATCTTCGCCCGGCCTTCAGTGCAGACTATAAATGGGATTAATCGAAGGGTAGAACGACAGGACCTGCAGAGGAGGTAGTTTGGGACGTCGCAGGGCTGTCTTGCTGGAGGTCCGAACCTAAGAGGTCATTCTCAGACTCGTGGTGAGACTGGAAACAAGGTGAGCGGCGGCTTTCCCACCACAGCTTCGTTCGTGAGGCGACCCTCATCGAAGCAATCTGAGTCTGGAGCTGTATGCATTGCGCCATTCCTGAGGCTCAGCTCATGATGATTGCAGCTAATGAGGCGCAGATTGATGGCTAAAGTATGTTGTACTGTGTGTATTGCGGTTGTTATCTGTTGGAATTCAGGCCGGGTCAACCTCGGTAGTTACTAATCAGGACTAGTTAGGGGGTCTTAGCAGACTAGTAGAGATTTCTTATAATAGTCATTCCATTCTATATAGCTATATCTATCTATTAGTTATTATAATACTATTATATTATACCTAAATTATATATAAATAACTTATTAATATTATACTATAAAATAGGTTATAAGCCTAGGTTCTATATAACCTAGGAATTATATAAATTATATAGTAAGCTTTTTACTAAGACTTAGAGTTACTTTAAAAGAAATATTCCTAGAACTATTTATAATAGATACTATTATATCTAACTATTATAAAATTTAGAAGTTAAAAGGTATTAAGAATTATAAATTATAGGAAATTATTATATATATATTACTTATAATTAATAATATATTTAGGGTTATTAGATTAGAATATAAACTATTAACTAACCCTAACTTACCTACTACTAGAGAAGTAAAACTACTTATTAAGGAGGCGGATAAGGATAAATAAGAAAAGTATATTAATCTAGAGGAGTAAGTACTTACTACTATTTATCTTATTATATTACTATTAACTTATAGTATAATTAAAACTCTAATAATAGTAAAAGAAGTATAAGTTAAATTAAAGTTATTATATAAGATAGATTCTTATACTATTAAGAAAGTAATATACTTCGCCTTATATAAGCTTTACTTAGATTAATTTAAAGACCTTTATATCTACCTTACTAAATTTAAGGAGTATATAAATAAGCTTCTATAATAAGGAGTCTACTAGAAATAGATTTCTAGATAGTAGTCTTTAAGAGGGGCCTACTAGATAAGATAAAGGAAGTATTTTATACCTTATTAAGATTACTTAATCTAGGGGTAAGTTATAAGATTTTAAGTATATTATTATATTATTAGTTAATAGGTTTATACCTTTAAAGACTAAAGAATCTAAGGTATACGCTAGTAATTTTAGTAAATAGTTAAAATAAGGCTAATATTAAAATAAGCCTAATAATAAGAGTTAGAGTAATAATAATAATAAATATATATTCTATAACTACTAGTATAATATAAAAGACTACTAGTATATTAATTTAAAGCTAGGACTAGAAGGATTTATTCCTAAAATAAAGAAAGAGTTAGAGGTATAGAATAAATAATAGTATTAAGGTAGAGGTCCTAGTTATTAATAAAGTAAATAAAATCTAGATAAATAAAAATAGGATAAATCTTATACTACTCGCTTTAAGTATAGCTTATAATAGAATAATAAGTCTTATAAGATTATTATTAACTTAGGAGATTAAGAGTATATCTTCTAGGACTAATATAAGTTTACTAACTATTTACTAGTCTAGAACTATACTATATTAGGAATAACTAGGGGTAAACTAGTAATAGTTAAAGGGATTAGAATAGTATAAGTTTAGTAATTATTAATAATAAGGTTAGTAAATTCTTACTAACTAATATTTACTACGTACTAAATATTAAATATAACCTCCTATCTACTATATAACTAGACTTATAAGGCTATATATATACTAGTAGTAGAGGGAAGAATATATTCTATAATAAATAAGGTGAGGAGGTATTATAAGCCTTCTTATATAATTATATATACTAGCTAGATACTATATAAATTAACTAGATAAGGGTATTCTACCTTAAATTAATAGTCCTAGCTAAGAATAATATGTCTTAGACCTAATAGTATAAGAGATATAGATATATTAGTATAAAGGCTATAAAGGCTATAATATATACTACTAATATTAATTATAAGGCCGCTAATTACCTATAAAAGTACGAGAAATAGGAATTATATAAGAGGCCTATATTAGAGAAAATAACTTAAATACCCTTATAATTATTAATACTTAGAGTTACTATTCCTAGCTAATACTAGTATATTAACCTAGTATTAGTAAGTTATATAACTACCCTTAAGGGGTATACTAATATAATAGTATCTATATATAAAGTAATAGGATTTACTTGAATAGATTATATAACTAGTTAGGTAGAGTTACTATAAAAACTCGAGTTCTAAATAAAATATTAAAATAACTAGGGGTATAAAATAGCCTTTATTTAAAGTAATAATAAACTAGTCTAGGGCTGTAAATATTAATAAATCTTCTAGGAATATAGGATATTTATTACCCTGTTAGCTCCCTATAACCCTTATTAAAATATGATCGCTAAATAGAAGAACTAGATACTATTTAGTAAAGTTAGAATAGTTCTTATTAACGCTAGACTATTATAAGAGTTCTAGGGTAAGGCTATCTACTATATTAATTATATTAAGAACCTTATACCTAGTAAGGATAGGAAGTTTCCCTTTAAGAAATAGTATAGCTATAAACCTTAATTAATATACCTAAAGTTATTTAGATATTAATACTACTTATTTAATATATTACTAAATAAGAAGAAACTAGATAATAAGGCTATTAAATACTACTTCCTTAGTTATAATAGTAAGAGTATCTACTACGTATAAGATATTAAGAGATAATATATTACTTAATTAATATATATAGTATTTAATAAGAGGGCCGCTATATTATTAATAGATAATAATAAGCTCCTAATAGAGGGAGACTCTAGTAATAATAATAATATAGTAGACCTCCTAAGCTAGTTCTAAACTAACTAATTAGATAGTAGTAATTAGGCCTTAGAGGGAGTAACTACCCGTAATTAATAGGGTATTAAGGGAGTATTAGATAATACTAAAAATACTAATAATACTAGTAATACTAGTAATAGATTAGTAATAACTTTTCTATCTACCTAATTAATATTAGGCCTAACTAATTATATAAGTAGGTTAAATAGTCTAAATAGATATAATTAGGATAATCTACCTAAATTAAATTAGAATAAGTTAAGTAATTAGACTACTAAAAATAGCTAAGTAGAGTTAAAATTACTAACTAATTAATATTAGAATAGTTAGGATAGTTTAATATACTAAACTACTATTATAATACTATTAGCTATTATTAATAAATAATTAACTTAATATAATAAATCTTAGAGAATTATTCCTAATATATTACGTTGTTCTATTTATAATAAACTATAAATTAATTATAACTAGATAAATAAGAGGGGTATAAAGTCTTCTAATAACCCTAATAGGTTTAGAGCTATACTTACCCGTATTCTTACTAGTACTAAGGAGCGTCCCTATCTAATATTAATAGATAAGGCTTTTAATAGACCTAATAGTAATTAATAGCTCGCTACTATTAAAGAAGAACTAGCTAATTATAATAAGTAGATAATATAATAAGAATTATATTAACTACCTTATAAAGTATATATCTTATTAGAGAGGTAGGTCTTATCCTATAAATATAGGCTGATAAGTAAAATAACCTAATATAAAGTATAGTAGATAGTTAAAGGCTTTTATTAAATTAAGGGGATTAATCTTAATAAGATATTCTTATTAACCTTAAAGGTATTATTATAGTAACTCCTCCTAGCTCTAATAGCTAAATATAGGTTAGTTATTAAATATTTAGATATTATCGCGGCCTTCTTAAAATTACTTATCTAGAAAGAAATCTAGGTAGAGTAACCTTACTACTTTACTAATAGTAAATAAGGATATACTTATAAACTAAATAAAGCTTTATATAACCTTAAATAAGTATCTTATAAATAGTATAAAACCCTTTATAAGGTACTTAAGTCTCTAGGTTTTAAGCGTCTTAAGTATAATTATTACGTATTTATTAATACTATTATAAAAGTTATTATTATAATATATATAGATAACTTACTATTTATAATATATAACTAAGACCTAATTATCTAGATAAAGAAGGAACTTAATAAGAGGTTTAACTTTAAATATATAGGAGACTTAAAAGACTATTTAGAAATAAATATTATTAGAAATCTAGATAACTATTCTATTTAAGTTAATTAAATAAAATATATTAACTAATTATTAAATTAGCTAGGTATAAGAAAATATTTACTAGTAAAGTTACTTATAAAATAGGCTAATATTACTATTACCCCTAATAGTTATATAGCCTCCTTATCTAAAAGGGAGGCTTATTAGTCTCTTATAAGAGTACTTAATTAGCTAAGTATTATAACTAGGCTAGATATTATATATACTATTAATAACCTAAGTTATTTACTTAATAATCCTACTCTATAATATATAAATATAGTAAAAAGGGTATTATATTATCTATTAAGAATAGTTAATAATAGTCTTATCTATTAATTAGGTAGTAATAATAGCTTAGAGGGTTTTACTAACGCGTTATACTATAATAATTATAAGATATCTTATTCTACTAGGGTATATATCTATAAACTATTTAATAGCCCTATTACCTAGTAATCTAAATTATAAAAGCTAGTAGTAATATCTATATATAAGTCTAAATATATTACTATAATAGAGGTATATAAAGAAGCTCTATATCTAG
>JAABUX010002195.1_pt1 | contig 28028 bp, 23 predicted proteins | sample 5561851 | NCBI WGS metagenome assembly JAABUX01 (sample SAMN10711883, study PRJNA513361) | rock metagenome | isolation source: Antarctica rocks | place: Antarctica: Victoria Land, Richard Nunatak red sandstone | collected 2016-01-03 | reverse complement strand
GGAGACGCGCGGCTGGGACGAGTCCGCCGGCACGACGATCTCGATGCGCAGCAAGGAGCTCGCGCACGACTACCGCTATTTTCCCGATCCCGATCTGCCGCCGCTCGCGTTCTCCGATGCCGATACGTCGCGGCTGCGCGGCGAACTCCGAACGTTGCCGCACGCGCGGCTCGAACGCTACCTCGCGGCGGGCACGTCGGTCGTGCAGGCGGAGCAGTTGCTCGACGGCCCGGGGCTCGCCGAGTACGCGGACGCCGCGATCGCCGCGAGCGGCAAGGCGCAGGCGACGATCAACTTCATCCTCGGCGATCTGTCCCGGCTCGCGAACGAGGACGGCACGGCGGTTGCGGCCTCGCGCATGACGCCCGAGGCGCTCGCGGAGCTCGTCACGCTCGTCGAGGCGGGGACGATCAACTCGAAAACCGCGAAGGACGTGCTCGCGCGCGTCTGGGCGGAGGGCGGCTCGCCGCGCGCGATCGTTGAGCGCGACGGGCTCGGCCAGATCGGCGATACGGGCGCCATCGATGCGATCGTCGCCGAGGTGCTCGCCGGGAACGCGCCGACCGTCGCCGATTACCGCGCGGGCAAGACCAAGGTACTCGGCTTCCTCGTCGGCCGCGTGATGAAGGAGAGCCGCGGCAAGGCCAATCCGCAGCTCGCCGAGGAGCGGTTGCGCGCGGCGCTCGACGCGGGCTGAGGTTTCGCGCAAATATCCCGGTCGCCGCCGGTTTCTACGAGGGTGTCCGTGACTGACCTCGACAATTTTCCCGTGCCCTCCGGCTCCGGCTCGACGACCGATCCGGTCGTGGATTTCGCCGATGCGGTGAGCGACACGTTGGCGACGGCCGAGACATCCGCCGCGCTGGCTCCCGAGTCGGCGGTCGCATCCGCCGACTTCCCGATCCCGGCCGAAGCGGTCGCGCCGATCGACGATTCGATCGTGCTGTCGGCGGCGTCCGACTCGCCGGAGGAGCTCGAGGAGTTCGTCTTCGTTCCATCGGCGCCGTCCGGACCGCGCGAGCTCGCCGACGCGCGGACGCTCGAGGCGCTCGACTTCCTCGCGGTTCGCGAGCTCGTCGCGCTGCAGACGACGACCGATCGCGCGGGCGTTCGCGCGCGCTCGATGGTGCCGTACGTCGACATCGCTGCGGTGCGGCTCGAGCAGGGGGCCACCGTCGAGATGCGCGCGATCGCGAACGACGCCGGTTTCGCGATCGCGCGCTCGCGCGAGGTCGGCGAGCTCGTCGATCTCGCGGCGCGGGGCGGCGCGCTCACGCCCGAGGATCTGCGCGACGTCGGCATCGCGCTCGCGTCGGCGGACGCGGCGGTTCGGCGCGTCCGCGCGAGTCTCGCGCCGATCCTGCAGGCGCGCTCGGCCGCGGCTCAGCCGCTGCCCGAGGTCGCCGCCGCGATCGATCGGGCGATCGGTGAGGACGGCCAGATTCTCGACCGCGCGTCGCCCGCGCTCGCGAAGATCCGGCGCGCGGCCGCGCATGCGCAGAACGACGCGCGCGACCGCTGCGCGACGATCCTGCGCCAGGCGCGCTACGCGAAGGCGATCCAGGATGCGATCGTCACGGTGCGTGACGGCCGCTTCGTCGTGCCCGTCAAGGCCGAGTTCTCGGGCATGCTGCCGGGCGTCGTGCACGACACGTCCTCGACCGGCCACACGCTCTTCGTCGAGCCCCTCGACGCGCTCGACGTCAACAATCGCGTCCGCACGCTGCGCATCGACGAGCAGCGCGAGATCCTGCGCATCCTCGCCGAGCTCTCCGCGCTCGTCGGCTCGCGCGCCGCGAGCGCCGCGATCAACCTCGACGTGCTCGCCGATCTCGACCTCGTGCTCGCGCGCGTGCGGGTCGCGCAGGCGATGGACGCGCACGCGCCGATCGTGCTCGACGCGCCGCACGTCGATGTCCGCGCCGGTCGGCATCCGCTGCTGCTCGACCGCGCTGTGCCGCAGTCGGTCGCCCTCGACGACGACGTGCGGCTGGTGATCATCAGCGGCCCGAACATGGGCGGCAAGACCGTCGCCCTCAAGCTCGTCGGACTCTTCGTCGCGATGACGTACTGCGGCATGCAGCTGCCGACGGGCGATGGCACGACGATCGGCAGCTTCGACTATCTCGGCTGCGAGGTCGGCGACGAGCAGTCGATCGCCGGGAACGCGTCGACGTTCTCGGCGCACCTCACCCGGCTGCGCACGATCGTCGGCGCGGCCGGGCCGACGTCGCTCGTGCTCGTCGACGAGATCGGGAGCGGCACCGAGCCCGCCTCGAGCGCGGCGCTCGGGATCGCGGTCGTCGAGCGGCTCCTCGAGCGCGGCGTAAGAGGCATCGTCACGACCCATAGTACGGAACTGAAGCTCTTCGCCCACGACACGCCGCACGTGCAGAACGCGAGCGTCCGCTTCGATCCCGCGACCTACCGGCCGACGTATCAGCTCGATCTCGGCTCGCCCGGCCGGTCGCTCGCCTTTCCGCTCGCACGCGCACTCGGGCTGGAGCCGGGCATCGTCGAGCGTGCGGAGTCGCTGCTCTCGACGAGCGAGCGCGACTACGATCGCGCGCTCGCGGAGCTCGCCGACGTGCGCGCCGGTGCGGCTGCCGAGCGTGACGCGCTCGCGAGCGAGCGGGCGTCGCTCGACGGGCTCGAGCGCATCGCTCGCGAGCGGGCCAACGCGCTCGAGCGCGAGCGGCAGGTGTTCGCGAAGCAAGCCGACGAGCGGCTCGGTCGCGCGCTGCGCGAGTTCGCCTTCGAGCTCGAGCGCCGCCAGCGCGAGCGGCCCGTGGGCGCGAGCGCGCGCGGCGGCCGCATTACCGCGGGTCAGGCGAGCCTGCTCGGGACGACGCTCGAGAACGTCGCGCGGGACGTCGGCCTCGGCCCGACGGTCGAGCCGGCGGCGCCCAAGCCCAAGCGGACCGCCGTGCGCGTCGGGGATCGCGTCCACGTCGCGGCGCTCGGCAGCGACGGTGAGGTCGTGGACGACCTCGGCGACGGCGTGCTCGTCGCGGTCGGCTCCATGAAGACCGTCGTGCCGAAAGCGGGGCTACGCATCGTGCGACGCGCCTCCGACGGCCCGGCCACCGCCGCGCAGAAGCCGCGCGCGCAGGCCGAGCGCGGCGAGGCGACGCTCGCCGCGGCGAGCGGTGCCCGGACGGAGCTCGACGTGCGCGGCAAACGTTTCGTCGAAGCCGAGCCGCTCGTGGATAAGTGGATCGACGAGTCGGCGATCGTCGGCCTCTCGCCACTGCGGCTCATCCACGGCAAGGGCACGGGCTTGCTCGGCCGCGGCCTCCAGGATTGGCTCAAAGACCGCACCGGCGTCGTCGCCATTCGTTACGGCAATGCCGACGAGGGCGGCAACGGCGTGACGATCTTCGAACTCGCCTAACGCCGAGAAGACGTCTCACGCTCGCCGCGGTACGCGATGCGTGTTACACTCGGCGTATGGCGACGTCAGAAACGCTTTCCATTCGGCTCACGGCCGAGACGCGGCGCATCCTTGCGGAATCGGCATCGACGCAAAACCGTGCGGGTGCCTCCGCGCTCGCTCGCGAGATCCTCGAGCGTTGGGCTGCAGCGACGCTCGCAGAGCGCCGTCGCGATTCCACGGTGACGGCGATGGCTTTTCTTGAAGCGCGCGACGGCGACTGGGGCGACGAGCCGTCGGAGTTCTTTCCGATGCCGGCGTGAGACCCGGCGCGATCGTCATCGTCGATTGGCGCAATGCGCTTGCGGGATCGGGCGAGCCGAATAAGCTGCGGCCCGGTGTTGTCATCGGCTCATCGACGATCGCGGGCGACCGCCTCGCATTCGAGATCGTCATACCGCTCGCCGGGACGCGAGCGCTCGCGATCGAGGGGGCGTCGATCGCCGTCGACCCGACCGTCGCGAACGGCTGCCGAGCGCGCTGCTACGCACTCGCCTGGAACGTGCAGTCGGTGCCGCACGCGCGCTTACGCGAGACGCCGTCAGTCGTCGACGATGTCGTGCTCGAAGCCATCCGGTCGACGGTCCGCGGCTTGATCGGCGGTTCGGCGGCGCGGGCGTGATCGCTTCGAGCGCGCAGGCGCAAGGCTCCGCGATGCTTGCGCGTCGCCGGCACGTGCCACCGAATCTGACGCGAGAGGTGCGCGCGGGTGTCGCCGGATCGTGCGCCGGCACGCCGAGCGGCTGCGATCGCCGAACGCAAAAACGATCGCCCTGCACCCATGAGGCACGGACCGCGCGGCCGAGCGACGAACGCTGCGACGATGCCTTCGCCGTCCCGCCGCATCGCACTCACCGTCGTCTGCGCGCTCGCCGTCGCGGTCGTGCTCGTCGCGGCGGTCGCCGTGCGCCGCAGCACGGCGACGGTGCCGGTCGCGGCGGCGACGGACGCACGGCCCGCCCCGCCGCTGCGGCTGACGGATCAGCGCGGCCTGCCGTTCTCGCTCGCGTCGCTGCGCGGGACGCCCGTCGTCGTGTTCTTCGGCTACTCGCACTGTCCCGATGAATGTCCGCTCGCGCTCGCGCACCTCGCGCGTGCCGTTCGCGCGACGCCCGCGCTCGGCGTTCGCGTCGTGCTCGTCACGGTCGATCCGGCGCGCGATACGCCCGCGGTGCTCGCCGCCTATGCGCGGCGCTTCGATCCCGCCTTCGTCGCGCTCACGGGCTCGCGCGCGCAGATCGCCGCGGCCGCGCGCGGCTATCACGTCTACGTGGCGCCGCATCCGGGCGCCGCCGGGACGATCGAGCATGGGGCGCCGCTCGTGCTTATCGGCCGCGACGGCACCATCCGCGGCTACGAGGATGCGAGCGCGGCGCCCCGGGAGCTCGAGGCTTCGTTCGCGCACTACTTCGCGTGATCTCCGCTCCCGCGCGACTCGCCGCGCGCGCCATTCGCCTCGCCGCGCTCGCCTCGGTCGTCATCCCGCTCGCGGCCGGTGCCGCACCGATGCCGAGCGCCTCGCCAAGCGCGCGGCCCACGGCGACCGCGAGCGCGCGACCCGCCGCGGCGGCTCCGTCGTCGACCCCGGCCGCAAGCGAGCCGGGCGGCGCCGACGTCGGACTCCTCGTCGCCCCGCCCGGCTGGCGCGCGCCCGCCACGCAGTTGCCGGGCCTCGCGGCGGGTACGGGATATCTCGCGCCGACCCGCGTCTCCGGCTTCACACCGAACCTCAACGTCGTCGAGACGGAGACCTCGATCGAGCCGCAGATCGTCCAGAGCCGCCGGCAGCTCGTCCGGCTCGGCTGGCAGATCCGGTCCGACCGGAAGTTCCCGTGCGCGCCGGGCTATCGCGCGCAACTCTTCGAGTACGCGCACGCATACCGCGGCTGGCGGCTCGACGGCGAAGCGCTCCTGGTGGGCCGCGAGGGCGGCCTGCGCAGCGTCGTTCTGACGTACACGCGGCCGTATCCATCCCCCGCGGACCCGGCGGCGACGCGCGCCCTCGACCGCTTCTGCGGAACGGCATCGTGAGCGCATCCGGCGCCATGCTCGCGCTCGCCATGCTCGCGGCCGCGGGAGGGCCGGCGCACGCCGCTCCGCCACCGGGCCGGCTCGCGCCGCCGGCCGGCTGGAAGGCGGTCTCGAAGCCGTTGCGCGGCGTCGTTCCGGGCACGCAATACGTCGCGCCCGTGACCGTCGACGGCTTCACCGCGAACTTCAACGTCGTCGAGACGCGCGTGCCGTACGCGATCGAGCTCGCACGGCTCCGGCGAGGATCTCCGGGCGTGCGTTGGCAGATCCTCGAGGACCGCCCCTCGCCGTGCACCGGCGGTTCCGCGCGAACGATCGGCTACGCGTATCGCTACGCCGGCCGGGAACTCGAGGGGCTCGCGCTCGTCGCGAGCCGGGCGCACGTGGCCCGCACGTTCGTCGTGACGTACACGCGGCTGCGCCGCTCGCCGCCCGATCCCGCCGCCATCCGCGCGCTCGAGCGGTATTGCTCGCAAGCTGGCGCGAGCGCGAGCGCCGCTGCTGCCGTCGCTGTCGCCGCCAAGCGTTCGACGTCGTGAACGACGCGGATTCAATCCCGGCGCGGGCGCGCGAGGCCGCGGCGGCCCTCGTTGCCGGCTGCGACCATGTCGAGACGGAGCTCGAGCTCGCGGCGCGGATCGCCGCGAAGCCGCGGCTCACGGTGAAGTTCGGCATCGATCCGACGGGCTCGTTCCTGCACCTCGGCCATGCGGTCGTGCTGAACAAGATGCAGCAGTTCGTCGAGGCGGGCCATCGCGTCGTGCTGCTCATCGGCGATTTCACCGCGCTCATCGGCGACCCGACCGGCCGCAATGACACGCGGCCGCCGCTCACGACCGAGGCGATCGCCGAGAACATGCGCGAGTATCGCGCGCAGGCGGGCACCGTGCTCGATCTCGAGCGCGTCGAGGTCGCCTATAATTCGACGTGGCTCGCCCCGCTGACGCTCGCCGACATGATCGGGCTCGCGGGTCAGACGACGCTCGCGCAGATGCTCGCGCGCAACGACTTCGCCGAGCGCCATCGCGACGGCGTCCCGATCGCGCTGCACGAGTTCTTCTATCCGATCGCCCAGGCGTACGACAGCGTCGCGATGGCGGCCGACGTCGAGCTCGGCGGCTCGGATCAGCTCTTCAACTTCCTGATGGCGCGGGCGTATCAGCACGCGGCGGGGCAGCCCAAGCAAATCTGCCTGACGACGCCGATCCTGGAAGGCACCGACGGCGTCGTGCGGATGGGGAAGTCGCGCGGGAACTACATCGGGCTCACCGAGCCCGCGGCCGAGCAGTACGGGAAGCTGATGTCGCTGCCCGATGCGATGATCCCACGCTATGCCGAGCTCGCCGACTTCCGCTCGCCGGCGGCCGTCGCGGCGCTGCGCGACGGCCTCGCTTCGGGCGCGCTGCACCCGATGACGGCGAAGAAGGAGCTCGCCGAGGCGATCGTCGCGCGCTATCACGACGACACCGCCGCGCGCGACGCGCGGGAGCGTTTCGAGGCGACGGTGCAGCGCCGCGAAGCGCCGCGCGAGATGCCCGAGGTTGTCGCCGCGGGCTGGCAGACGCTCGCGGACGCGCTCGTCGGCAGCGGCTTCGCCGCGAGCAAACGCGAAGCGGAGCGGCTCGTCGTCGGCGGCGGCGTCAAGCTCGACGGCATCGCCGCGACCGATCCGCGCGGGCGCTGGAACGCGACGGAGCCCGTCGTCCTCTCGGTCGGCACGCGTCGTTTCGCGCGCCTCGTTCCCGGCCCGGCCGGAAGGTAGGAGCCCGCGATGTCCCGTCCGGAGCCGTCCTCACCCGGGGCGCGAACCTACACCGCGGCGGATCCGATCGTCGGCGCGAAGCTCACGTGCACGCGGTGCGGCCGGGTCTACGCGTTTCCCGAGCCCGGCGGGCCGGCCATCCGCTGCGAGTGCGGCTGGCGTTATGAGAGCGACGAGGCCGGGGCGGTCCAGGAACGCTTCGCGCCGCGCATCGGCGTCTAGCCCGGCTCGCGCGCCTCGAGGCGGCCGATGAGACCGCGCACCTCATCGTGCGAGAGCACGTAGGCCGTCTTGCAGAATTCGCAGACGGCCTCGGTCTGCGGCTGTTCGCGCCAGATCTTCTCGAGCTCGTCGCGCCCGAGCCCGAGCAGCGCGCGCTCGACGCGATCGAGCGAGCATGTGCACGCGAAGACGAGGTCGTAGGCGCGCGTGAAGCGCACGTCCGGGCCGCCGAGCGCACGCGCCAGCTCTTCGGGCCCGGCGCCGTCGGCGATCTGCGTCGTCACGGCCGTCATCGCGTTCGCGCGCGACTCGAGGGCCGCGATCGTGCGCTCGTCCGCGCTCGGGAGCGCCTGCGCGATAATGCCGCCGGCGGCGACGATGCCGCTCGGATCCGCGAGCACGCCGAGGGCGACGACGCTCGGGATCTGCTCGCTCGTCATCAGGTAGCCTGCGACATCGTCGCCGATCTCGCCCGAGACGAGCGGCACGATGCCGACATATGGCTGGCCGACCTCGAAGGAGCGCGTCACCTGCAGGACGCCGCTGCCGACGACGCGGCCGACGTCGAACTTCCCGCGCGCGTTGAGCGGGACGTCCGCGAGCGGTTCGCGTGCGTAGGCGCGCGCCCCGATACGGTCGGGCTCGACGAGCGAGACGTCGGCGACAATGCCGCGTACGGGGCCGTCGCCCGCCACCTGTAGCGTGAGCTTCTCGCGGCCCTTGAGGCTCGCGCCGAGCAGGGCGGCGGCGGTCGCCAGCCGGCCCGTCGCGGCGCTCGCCGTCGGCGAGAAATCATGGCGACGGCGGCACTCGCGCACGAGGTCCGTCGATACCCCCGCCACGATCGAGAAACTGCCGTCGGCTGAGGTTGCGGTGACGATCCGGTCGGGCACGAAACGCTCTTTTCGAGGGCGGGTACGAGTCCTTCACGAACGTCGCGAGGTGACCGCGCTCGTGCTCAACGGCCCGAATCTCAACCTGCTCGGGACGCGCGAGCCTGCGATCTACGGGGCTCGGACGCTCGCCGAGCTCGATGCGTTCTGCGCGGCCGCCGGCCGCGACCTCGGGATCGACGTGCGCTGCGCACAGCACAACGGCGAGGGCGAGCTCGTCGACGCGCTGCACGCCGCGCGCGGCTCGGCCGACGGCGTCGTGCTCAATGCCGGCGCCTACACGCACTACTCGTACGCGATCCGAGACGCGATCGCGGGGATCGCGATTCCGACGATCGAGGTCCATCTCTCCAATATCTTCGCGCGCGATGCATTTCGGGCGACGAGCGTACTCGCCGCCGTCTGCATCGGGTCGATCTCGGGGTTCGGCGAGCGCACGTACGCGCTCGCGCTTCGGGCGCTCGCCGAACGCTGATCCGCGTCGGGGGGCTGCAGGAGCGGGCGGCGGCGGTGCAAATAAGCGGTTCGAATCGAAATGCTGCCGCGGTTAAGCATCTCGCGATGACCCGTTCGCTGCGCCGCATGTTTTGGAGACTCAACGGTGACGAAAGCCGATCTCATCGACTCGCTGGCTCAAGAAGTCGAACTCTCCAAGCGCCAGGCGGGCGAGATCGTCGATCTGATTCTCGATCAGATCCGCGGCGCGCTCGTCAAGGGCGACAAGGTGCAGCTCATCCCGTTCGGCAGCTTCGTCGTTCGCGAACGGGCGAAGCGCGAGGGCCGCAATCCGAAGACGGGCGAGAAGCTCATGATTCCCGCGCGCCGCGTGCCCGCGTTCACGGCCGGCAAGGGCCTGCGCGACGCCGTCGCCGGCGCCAAGAAGCCACGGGGCGGCAAGAAGAAGTAGTCCGGGCGGGGGTCGGCCCGGCCGGGGCGAAGTCCCGGGCATCGGGCAGTGGCGCAGCTTGGTAGCGCACTAGTCTGGGGGACTAGGGGTCGCAGGTTCAAATCCTGTCTGCCCGATTCTCGAAGGCCTCGCTTGCGAGCGGGGCTTTTCCTATTCGCGTCGGCTGCGACGTTTCTCGAGATGGACGTCCTTCTCGGAACGGGAACGTCCCGGGCCATGCTCTCATTCATTCGAACGACGGTCGTCACGACGATCGCGGCGCTCGCGGTCGCGGCACCGGCGCTCGCCGCCGCTCCGCCGCCGGACGTCCAGCACATCCGCGGTGTCATCACCGCCGTCTCCGGCGACAGCCTCTCGGTCGATACCGGTTCGGGCACGGAGACGATCGCGCTTCCGGCGGCCACGAAATACATCGGTGCCGTCAAGGGCAACCTCGCCGACATCAAGGACGGCACGTTCATCGGCTCGGCAAACGTCCCGGGCTCGGGTGCGGCGCGCGCGCTCGAAGTCGTGATCTTCCCGGCCTCGATGAAGGGTACGGGTGAGGGCAACTACGCCTGGGATCTCCCCGTGAAGCCGGGCGACCCCGGCGGCATGAAGATGTCGAAGATGACGAACGGCACGGTGCAGTCGGGCGCGAACGACATGAAGATGTCGAAGATGACGAACGGCACCGTTTCGAAGGCGGCCGGCCACACGTACGTCGTCAACTACGGCTCGGGCACGCAGACGATCGCCGTCCCCGGGAACGCTCCCGTCGTGCGCTTCGTGCCGGCGACGCACGCGAACGTCGTCACGGGCGCCCACGTGTTCGTCGTGGCGACGAAGGGCGGCGACGCGAAGGCGCAGGCCGTGATCGTCGGCGAGCAGGGCACCGTTCCGCCGATGTAGTCGGTCGTACGGCGGCGGGCCTGCGCCCAGCTTCGTGAGAAGTCGGCCGCATGAAGAAGATCACCGCTGCCGCCGCCATCATCACGTCGCTGCTCATCATCGTGGCGAACGTCAAGAACATCCGGAACCAGGCGAAATCCCTCACCGCGAAGGATTGAGCTGCGATGTAGCCTCCGTCACCTCGCGCCGGCGGCAATCGTGTCAAACTTGGAACACCTCGTTTCGGAAGGCCTCGATATGCTCGCTCAGTGGTTGATGATGGTTCTCTGGTTGGCCGTGATCGTCGCCATCCCGGTCGGATGGTTTCTCGTCGGCCTCAAGAGCTACGGTACGGGCGACTACCACCAGCCGTAGTTCCGGCGGCGCGCGGTAGGGTCTGCGGTCGCGAGGCCAAACTCCGCCGCGTGCACCCCTCCCCGACCGAGTCGACCGAACTGTCGCGCGGCTATGAATTCGCCGCCGTCGAAGCGCGCCGCTATGCGGAGTCGCTCGCCGGCGGCGTTTTCCATGAGGAGCCCGATCCCGCGCGGCCGGCGTTCGTCATCTCGATGCCGCCGCCGAACATCACGGGCCGCGCGCATCTCGGCCACGCGTCGACGTACACCGCCATGGACGTGCTCGCGCGGTACCACCGGATGCTCGGTGAGAATGCGGTGTGGCTGCCAGGCCAGGACCACGCGGCGATCGCGACCGAGGCCGTGCTCGTGCGCGAACTCAAGCGCGAGGGCCTCACCCGCGACGGCCTCGGCCGCGACGCGTTTCTCGATCGCGCGTGGGCATGGCGCGAGCGCTACGGCGACGAGATTTACGACGCGTTCCGACGGCTCGGTTTCGGCCCCGATTGGGAGCGCGACCGCTTCACGCTCGATCCCGGGCTCTCGGCCGCGGTCGCGAAGGTCTTCGTCACGCTCTACCGCGAGGGCCTGATCTATCGCGGGACGCGGCTCGTGAACTGGGACGTCGCGTCGCAGTCGACGCTCTCGGACGCCGAGGTCGACGACGTCGAACGCGACGGATTCCTCTGGTACCTCACCTACCGCGCGAGCGACGGCGAGGGCGGCATCGAGATTGCGACGACGCGGCCCGAGACGATCCTCGGCGACATCGCGATCGCCGTGCACCCCGAGGACGAGCGCTACGCGAAGCTGATCGGCCGCACCGTGCTCGTCCCGATCATCGGCCGCACGATTCCGGTCGTCGCGGACGCCGCGATCGACCGCGCGTTCGGCACGGGTGCCCTCAAGGTCACGCCGGGCCACGACGTCGTCGACTACGAGATCGGCGAACGCCACGGGCTCCCGATGCCCTCCGTGATCGGCTTCGATGGGACGATTTGCGCGCCGGTGTGGCATCGCGGCGAGCCGCACGACCACGCGAACGAGGCGGCCGCCGTCGAGCGCATGGCGCCCTATCTCGGGCTCGATCGCGACGCCGTGCGCACCGCGATCGTCGCCGACCTCGAACGCGCAGGCGCGCTGATCCGAACCGAACCACGCCGGCACAATGTGCCCGTGAGCTCGCGCAGCGGTGCCGTCGTCGAGCCGCTGCTCTCGCTGCAGTGGTTCTGCCGCATGGAGTCGCTCGCCGCGCCCGCGCTCGCGGCCTATCGCGACGGCCGCATCCGCTTCGTGCCCGAGCGCTTCGGCCGCACGTACGCGCACTGGCTCGAGAATGTTCGCGACTGGAACGTGTCGCGCCAGGTCTGGTGGGGCCACCGGCTCCCCGTCTGGTACGCGCCCGACGGCACCGCAATCGTCGCCGAAACGGAACAGGAAGCCCTCGCGATCGCCGCGCGCGAGCACGAAACGACGGAGCTCGTGCGCGATCCCGACACGCTCGACACGTGGTTCTCGAGCGGCCTCTGGCCGTTCTCGATCCTCGATTGGCCCGCGCAGACGCCCGAGCTCGCGCACTGGTATCCCAACTCCGTGCTCGTCACGGGCCGCGAGATCATCTTCCTGTGGGTCGCGCGGATGGTGATGCTCGGGCTGCACGTCGCGGGCGAGATTCCGTTCCACGACGTGTTCGTCGCGCCGCTCGTCTTCGATCTCCAGGGCCGCAAGATGAGCAAGAGCCTCGGCAACGTCGTCGATCCGATCGATCTCATCGCGACCTACGGCGCCGACGCGCTGCGCTTCGGCATCCTGCGCCAGATGCGCCTGGAATCGCAGGAGCTGCGCTTCGACGAGCGGCTCGTCGCGAAGGCGCGCGACTTCAACACGAAGCTCTGGAACGCGCTGCGCTACGTGCGGTCGCTGCCCGAGGGCATCACGCTCGCGCGGAAATTACCGGCGGCGGACGAGCTCGGGCTCGCCGACGCGTGGATTCTCGCGGAACTCCACGCGACGATCGAGCGCGTCAGCGGCGCGCTCGACGCCTACGAGTTCGGCGTCGCGGCGGACGCCGTGCTCGAGTTCGCGTGGTATCGCTACTGCGACTGGTACCTCGAGGCGACGAAGCTCGAGTCCCCGGTGCGCGCGATCGTGCTGCCCTACGTGCTCTCGGCGATCGCGCGGCTGCTGCACCCCTTCGCGCCGTTCGTCTCCGAGGAGATCTGGCAGCACCTCCCGCACGACGGCCGAACGATCGTCACCGCGAGCTGGCCCGACGCCGAGGACATCACCCTCGGCGACGCCATCGCCGCGAAGGCCGCACGTTACGAGCGCGTGCGGACGTGGACGGAGCAGGCGCGCGAGCAGCGCGCCGCCTTGAAAATCGCGCCGCGCGAGCGCGTCGAGATCCCCGTCCCCGCAGGCCTTCCGGCGGACGAACGCGCGCTGCTTGCGCTGCACGCGCAAGCGACGCTCGTCGATACGCCCGTCATGGGAACGCGGACCGACGGCACGTTCGCCGTGCGCCTCAACGCCTCGCCGGAGGCGCTGCGGACGCGTTACGTATCCGAGCTCGCGCGGCTCGCGAACGAGGTGTCGCGCGGCGAGAAGAAGCTCGCGGACGACCGATTCACGAGCAGGGCGTCCCCCGACGTCGTTGCGAAAGAGCGGGAAAAGCTTGCTGCGTACGGCGCCGAGCGCGATCGCGTCGCGGCGTCGCTCGCGTCGCTGACCGCGGAGGACGGGGCATGATGGGCGCCCTCGAGACGCGCGCGCGGACGCTGATGTCCGCCGAGCAAATCGACCGGATCGTCGCGCGGCTCGCGCATCAGATCCTCGAACCCGACGACGCGCAGGCGGGCGTCGTGCTCATCGGCATCCGGCGCGGCGGCGAACAGCTCGCGCGCCGGCTCGCCGCCACGATGGAAGAGCTCGGCGCCGTCCGGCCCGGGCTCGGCTTCCTCAACATCAATCTGTATCGCGACGACGACGTCGCGCGCGCGCTGCCGGAATCGGAGATCTCGGATGATCTCACGGGCCGCATCGTCGTCATCGTCGACGACGTGCTCTACACCGGCCGCACCGTTCGCTCGGCACTCGACGCCGTTACCGATCTCGGGCGGCCACGCGCGATCCGGCTCGCCGTGCTCGTCGATCGCGGGCTGCGCGAATTACCCGTGCAGGCCGATTATGTCGGTCGCGCGATTCCGACGAGCCGTCGCGAGTTCATCGAGGTTCATCTCGCCAAGGCGTTCTCGCCCGACGACCGGGTGATGATCCGCGGCGAGCGCGACGGCGATTCGTAGCCTCCTCGATCTCGACGACCTCACAGCGGACGAGCTCCGAGCACTCCTACGCCGAGCGCGTGAGTTCGAGGCGGGCGTGCCCGAGAGTCGCGCGCTGCTGCGCGACGTTAGCGTCGTTAATCTCTTCTTCGAGGCTTCGACGCGCACGTACACGTCGTTCGCGATCGCGGAATCGCGCGTCGGCGCCGACGTTGTCGCGCTGCCGCCGGGCTCGTCGAGTCTCGGCAAGGGCGAGACGATCGCCGACACCGCGATCACGCTCGCCGCGATGGGCGTTCGCGTGATCGTCACGCGCCATCCCGAGTCGGGTTTTCCGTATCGGCTTGCGGAGTCGTTCACGGGCTCGGTCATCAACGCGGGCGACGGTCGCCACGCGCACCCGACGCAAGCGCTGCTCGATCTCATGACGCTCGAGGCGGAGTTCGGGCGCATCGCGGGCCTGCGCGTCGCGCTCGTCGGCGACGTCGTGCATAGCCGCGTCGCGCGCTCGAATGTGCTCGGCTTGCTCGCGCTCGGTGCCGACGTGACGCTCGTCGGGCCGCCGACGTTATTGCCCGCCGCGATGACGCGCGCGGGCGTTCGCGTCGAGCGCGACCTCGATGCCGTGCTGCCGCAGCTCGACGCGCTGATGCTGCTGCGCATCCAGCAGGAGCGCATCGCGAGCGCCGTGCTGCCGTCGCTTGACGATTACGCCCGAAATTACCGGCTCGACGCGCGGCGACTCGCAGCGCTGCGGCCGGGCGCGATTGTCATGCATCCGGGCCCGTACAACCGCGGCGTCGAGCTCACCGAGGACGTCTTTTCGTTCGCGGGCTGGCGCTACGCGCAGCAGGTTGCCTCCGGCGTCTTCATCCGCATGGCAGTGCTTGATTTTCTTGTAAACGGATTGGTTTGAGGTTACTCGCTGCGAGGTAGCACAGCCGAGTTGCAAAAGCGCGATCAGTGCCGACTCGATACACATGTCAACGTCGCTTGCGTTCCTGAGAAGAACCCCTTCTCAGGCACGGGAACCGCGACGATTCTCGACGGAGAAGAAGGCATGGAAACGCCCGCGGACGGCTCCCAGGTCGGCCCGATCGTCGGAAACGACGCTGCGGGCACGCGCTGGCCGCGATCGAGCCGCTCGAAGGCGGCGGGGCGGTCCTCGCCGAGCTCGCGCGAGCCGTCGAGCACGACCTCGTGACGCCCGACCACGCGCCGGCTACCGAGCGGGCCTACGCCCACGACTGGGCCGACTTTGCGGCGTTCTACGGCCGCTGTGGCCTCGCGCCGCTCCCGGCGGCCCCGCAGACGCTCGCGCTGTATCTCAAGACCCTAGAAACCCAGCGGAGCCGCTCGCCGGCCGGTCTCGCCGCTGGGACCGTCGGGCTCTCGTTGCCGACGCTGCGGCGACGGCTGGGCTGGAGACGCCGACGGAACATTCCCTCATGCGCCGGCTTCTCCGCCGCTACAGCCGCGCCCGAGGAACGGCCGTGCGGAAGAAGGAGCCGCTGCGCATCGAGCAGCTGCCGGCGATCCTGATGGCGATGCCGGGCGACGAGCTCGCGACGCGCGATCGGGCGCTGCTGCTCGGGTACGCGGGGGCGTTTCGGCGGAGCGAGCTCGTGGTGCTCGACGTCGAGCAGCTGCGGTTCTCGAAGGCGGGCTGCTACGTCTCGATCGCGAGCGCGAAGAACGATCCGCGGAAGAAGGTCCGAGAGCTCTTTGTGCCACGATTGCCGATGACGTCGCCTCAAGTTGAGCTGTGCGCTGTCGCAGCGATTGAGCGCTGGCTTGCGATGTCGGATCCGCGAGGGCGGCCTTTCGAACATTCGACGATTTCCTGCCCGACCTTGTCGGCTGAAAATGCCAGGGCGTCTCGGTTAGGGAGCTCGTTCCTACCTACGTTCTTACAGCTATAACCTTTTAGGATCACGGCCCACTAGCCCATTGACTTTACGGACCCGCACTCATATCATCACTTCAGCAGTCAGATAATGCACTCGACGCTATTGTGGCCGAGCATTATTTTCATCTTACTTTTTCGCGAGGGCGTTTTATGACTAACCCGTATCGACGTGTTTTGTTTGGCGCTCTCCTCGGCTGTATCTTTTGGATTACTGGTTGTTCATCATCAGCAGTACCTATCAACCCAGGTATCCAAAGCCAATCGCCTTTAGGAAATACTGAAGCATCTCAATCAGCTCCGATAGCTCCGCAAGCAGCAGGCCAAGCTGCTGCGAGTTTGACCACGCAAAGCGTCTCTGCCAGACCAGAAGTTATCAACTGTCCGCAAGTATCCGGGAAGCCTCAATTGCTTGCTGCAGCTACGTGCAGTCGAAACTCTCTGGACCGTCATCTGCGTGCAATCCGACTCCAGCGCCAGCTCCAAAGCCGGTTGGAACGTTTGCACCCGATAGCCCTGGCGTTGATTCATCGCGTCGATATCCAACATCCATTGGTGGTGGGGCAATAGCGCAGGTTTCACAAGGAGCAGTCGTCGGAATTACGTGGGTTTGCGCTACCACGATTACATATACGCCCTGTCCAAGTAGCGTTAATTCAAATTGGAGCGGGAGCTCAAACGGGCTTTCGGTAGACTTTAGCTCGTTTAGCACAAGCGGCGGCGCTTCGACGACGGAATTTTTCACAACGAGTGCTTCAACACCCGTCGGCGTCTATAGCGCGAACGTTTGCCTTAGCAGTCAACAGAATTACTCTAGTGCTCCAATTTGTTCTTCATTTTTGATTCAAGTGATCTCGTCGGTGATGCAGCCGATCGATGTAACATCAATTTCACCAAACGAAATAATTGAGCTACAGATGGCTCCCGCTAATTTTAAGGGCGCCCAAATACTTAATGGCGGCCACTTATACCTCGAAGTTTACGATAATGGAGTGCCAAGGGGTGGACAATACCCACTTCAAGCGGGACCGTCCGGTAATCCGGTATGATGCTGTATGGTCATTCAAAGCTATACGCAACAGGTCTTGGCGGATCCAGGTATCGATATCACAAGTTATGTCACTAATTATCAACTTGCGCAGAAATACAACAGTTATGTCAATTATCAGAAAGCGGCCAACGTACCAAACTATAATTTCTTAACGTTCAACAGCAATAGTTGGACAACCGGCTTATTATTGTCGACGGGGATCAGCGAAGCGACAATCGAGGGCTGGGTTGCAACGCTAATGACGAGGTCGCTGCTATCGCCACCAGCATATACAAACGGCGCGCCTATTATTCCGTGCTTTCAAGCGAGTGTCAGGTTGCCCCTATTGCAGCCGCTAACATCACAGTACGGCGGCTGTGCCTTGTAGGCGGCTCGACAAAGAAGCCAGGTCACGTCATACTAAAGAACTTCGATCTTGGAAGGCCTTAATTTGGTGCTCCTGCGATGCTTGTTCATCGCAGGAGCATTGCTTTGTTCAAGCGGTTGCGGAGTCTCGGTGCGAAACTGCTCGGTTCAAGGCCTTCCAGGAGGTGGTACGATCATGCACGCTTTGGTTCGAAATAATATGGTGTTATCAGTAAAGCGTGTCGATGTCGAAGTTGTAACAGTTCCAGCGGCGGGCCGCTTAACTGCAACGACCCTTTACTACTTACCTGGAAATTTCCCGCACGGCGCCTGGAAGCAAGCCAGTAGTCATAAATCAGCACTGGAAGTTCAAAATGTGCCATGGGATCGTGGCGCTCAGTTGTCTCCGGTTAAAGAATGCTTCGCTCAAGCAGCAGTATTTGATGATGGAAGCATCAAAGTGCTTTATAGTCCGCTGTAAAGTTAGAGGTGCTCATAACTGGTTAGCACCTTTGACCTTAAGTAAGGAACCAAATGATATGATTCCGCCTTATTAAGCCACGTGGACCCATCAATCGTTGTACGGCTTCGCATTATGCGATTCGAACGCTTGCGCGAGACGTATCGTATACGGTGGAGCCTCTCGAGGAGAGTCGTATACTTGCAGGACCGCAAGCCGCATTCTTATGAAGCTGAGTGCGAATCGCCGGTTAAAGATGAGGTGCTCGAAAGCGACGTTAGCACTTGCCATCCCAAAAGCGATGCTCTTCGGGTACGCCTTGTCATGCCGTCCCGATTAGTCGCCCATAATCGGCGGCAGCGACGCGTCATCGAACAAAGTCGCTCAACGAATATAGCTACGCAAGATTGACGTCCATCGATGCCCCATCACGTTTTGTAGGCTCGCCTCCGCGATTCCGTGCCTCGCGCCGGAGGTCAGGAATCCCGCTCGAAGACTGTGGGCAGCAAAATCGCCGAGCTCGTGTCGCGGATCGCGAGCGCTCCCGGCGGCGAACGTGCACGACTCCGTCCCGGTAGCCGTCGTCATCGGAATCTCCGGCGCACTAAGTTAGACTGCCCTCTCCGAGGCGACCGGAACGAACTGTCCGAGTCCGAAGTGCGAGTATCGCCCGAGTACTATTGGCCCGCATACGGCTTGCGAAAAACTAATCTCGACTGCGAAGCCCGGTGCGGCATACGTATCGCGTCGACGCATTCGTCGAAAAGCGTCGCCGCGTGTTTTTCGCCGTTGAGACGAACCGATGAGTTGAACGCCATCCGTGATTTCCACAGATATCGGCTCGGGGAAGCCGTGTTGCTGGAGGGACCGTCGGACCTGCGCTTCGGGCCCGTCAGCTTTTATTTCGTCGGACCGCCGGCTTGTGAACTTCACGTGTCGATCGAGAACGAACGGCGTTGCAGATCTCCAATGTGTCGCCGTAACGAGATCGGCGTTGCCGAGATGGGTGAGGGAATACGAAGCGTTCGGCGGCAAATCGAGCCGTCCGTCGTAGAGCGAGCGGACGGACACGACCGCACGATGGGTGTCGTTCGATGACCCGCGAGGGAACCACACATCGACGTGATCGATGTGTGAGTCTTCATCGAGATCGCGTGGCAGGAAGAAGGCGTGCCCGTGCCCGGTTGCCGGCTCCCCGCTCGGTCCTTTCCCACTGAGCAGAGGGTCTGCCGAGCGCAGCTCGCGGCTCGATGAGTTTCGCATTGCGGCCGAGCGCATGGCCTCCGCTACCGTGAGCGTTTCTAAGATCGAGGGCCGTAAGTATCTCGATTGCGCCGGCCCCTCGAGAATGAAACGCTCGATCCGCGGTGGCATCTGGACCACCGAACGTTCGCGCGCGGCGGTATCGCGCGCATCCATCCCAAAGTGGGGCGGAAACTTATAGTCGTACCAGCTCGTTCCGAGCGGCGTGACGCGACGTTCGCCGCGCATCGCTGCGGTCGTCATGAGTAACTGTTCGAGGAGTGCACTCCCGCGCAGCTCCGGTGATGCGCCGAGTCGGCGCACGACCGGACCTTCGCCGTCGGTGAGGTCTCGGAGCCCGACGTGAATTCGATCGTGCGTCGCGGCCGGGGTCCTGTCGACGAGGCTGAGCTCGCACCACGATTCGGCTCGGCCGAGGTACGTGATGTGTTGCAACGCCGCACTGAGCGCATTGCGATCGTACTCGTCGAGGTTGTAGCTGTCCCACATCACGTATGCGGAGCCGACGCCCTCAGCCCCGGGGACGACCGCAACAAACGCATCGAGCACGAGGCTCGTATCGAGCTGCAGGCCGGCTCGGACGGTACCTTGTTTGAGATAATGTCTCGTATGGCCGAGCGTTGCGGGCGGTAAATCGTAGCGCGGCGGCACGGCGAGGTTACCGCAGATCCGCGCGAGCTGTTGAAAGTCGAGGTTACCGCTGCGCAACCATGCCGCAACGATGGCTCGCAAGAGCCTCCATGGTGCTGGGGGCCACTCGACATCGCCTTCGTTGACTGCTCGGCCCCACGGCGTCGCGTGAAAACGACCGGCCAAAAAATCGATCCGGAGCGCTATCACGTTCCGTACGGTACCTTCGTAATTACCCCCTCGACGAAAAGCCCAGCGTCGGCGCATTCGCGGATGGTGCGCGGCAACCGATCGTCTAGTTCGGCGAGGGACGGGATCAGCATGTCGTTCGGGCGGCGCACACGGAGCCCATTCTCGGTCATTTCGAGATCACAGGCGGTTCGCAATCGAAGTCCCGAGTCCAAGAAGCGCTGGATCTTCCAAAGAGCGAGTTCGACTAGCAAACGCTGCGCCGGCTCGGGAAGACCGTAGCTCCGTAGCAGCGCGACATCCATCGAGAACGAGGCGAGTATCGTTTTCGCCGTGTACTCGGATCGGGCAAATGGAACATTTCCGAAGCCGGCCTCCGCTCCACCCTTTCCGTCGCTGGTCTTATGCCGCTTGCCCGACGGATCGATGCGATCGTTTTTGACACCGCCGCTGGCGACGATGCGTACATCGTGAGCTTCGATGAAGCCGCTCAGGAGCCGCGTTAAGCGAGCGAGGCCAACGATCTTTGTAAGGAAGATGCCATGGAGAACGGAGTTCGGATCGTAGGCAAACACGGCAGCGGCGAGCTTGCGGATGTCGACGCTCGTGCTGTCTTCGACGACCGCCGCTGCGTCGCCGTCGTCCGGCTTCGCAGCGGCATCCACCTTTTTCGCTTTATTTGCTTTTTTCGTTCCCTTGATCTCGGCGCGCGCGCGAAGCGGTTCGTAGATACCTTCGAGATACGGAGAGTTCAATCGGTGCGCTTCGCGAATGGAGTCGGTCGGCACGCCCTCCACGATCGTCGAGACGTAAGGTATGCCGTGCAGCGTCGATACGAGATCGCCGCGCGCGTCGTCCCAGGCCATCATCTCGAGCCTATTGGCAATCGATTGTGCCGACTCGACGAGGATGTGCTCGACTCCGTCCCATGTGACGTACTCGGCCGCCCCGAGGTTCGGAAAGCCGGTCGGCTGAAATCGCGATCCGGCAATCGGCACGAGCGTCGCCTCGAGCAGCAATCGCGGTGCGGTTGGAATCGCCTCGATGTATGAAGTGGCCATTAGCGGTCTCCCCTCCGAGATGAAGTAGCGAGTAATGCCAATGTCCGCAAAGAGTCCCGGCAATGTGCTGATATCGGCACCAGTGCGGCCGCTGCGTAGAGCGGCCCCGTTTGACCGTGTAAGCTTCCTCCTCGAATGCTGCGGACGGGAAAGTCCGCCGCCCTTAGCCTCGATTCCAGCAGACCGAATGCCCGAGATCGTCGCGCAATAAGCAATGGAACGACTTCGGGATCGAGCGCCGGCCGTTTCAGTCCTCGGCCCGCCGGTCGGCCGTCGACGATCAGCTTGAGCGCCGCGAAGGTCGCGGGAACGGTAGCCGGTCGTTCGTCTGCGGAAGCTGCAAAGACGCGATTGGTCGGCTCGATCATTGCGTAGCCCATGATCAGCCGGCGGAGTCGTGCCAGGGCTATGCTGCCTTCGAGGACTTGCTCCAAATCTTGAATGTCGACGCCATGCCCGAACTCGAGGGCTTTGCCATGCCCCGGATCGAGGGCTTTGCCAGGCTCGCCGATGGCCCGGCGCACGCGGCGTTCGAGGATCCGGCCGAGGGACGCGATCAGATCGCTCGACCATTCGACCACGCGGCGGGGCGCGTACGAGAGCGATCCGAGCTCTTCACCGACGTGTTCGATGTCGTAGCGAAGTCGCTCGCGCGGATTGGTCGCATGGAAACCATATGATGCAAGCGCGCATGCGATCCGATGCTCCGCGCTGCCATCATCGAGTGCGACGTAGAGTTCCCGATCGAGAAAGGGCAACGGAGATAACGGAATCGTCGTCTTCGGCGGGTTCGACGCCAAGGCGAAATCGAGTTCGGCGAGAGATGCGATCGCGTCTTGGAGCGCATGCGCAACACCGATGCGCCCCGAGCGATTGCCATAGGCGAATATCGCGTCGTCGTATCGTTTAAGCGCGGCGCGTGCCGAAGGCCCGAAGCCCTTGGCATCCGCGTGACGTCGTATTTGCGTGAGCCAGCGCAACGTCTTTTTCGTGAGGAGCCCCATCGCAGCGTCGCCGTGAACCGTCACCGTTCCGGCCGGTGTTGCGGAATAAGCGAGGCCGTTTCGTTGCGCGAACACCACGCGGGAGAACTTGTCGATTCCGCTCGCGACGCCGGCGCTGAGCGCCGCTTGCGCCGCTTCGATGGCGGAGGTCGCGCGTTGTTCCGACGTGCGGGCGCCACTGTTCACGTCGATCTCGAGCCGGCCTGCGCGCAGAAGTGCAAGGACGCTCGGATAGGTTGCCGCGCCCCGCCAGAGCGGAAGCCAGATCTCGCCGCGTGTCTCCTCGCTTGCGCTCGACGATCCGAATCCTGAGGCGCTGGCTTGAAACATGAACGGGAACGACGCTCGTTCGTTGGAACCTTCGAAGCGCTTGCCGATCGAGCCGGCGAACGCAATCGTCCCCTCGAGCAATAAGACGAAGTCCCATGGGTTGACGAGCGAGACGGCACTGTATCCCGTCGTCGCGTTTGGGCCGCCGGTCGCGCCGGGTGCGAATTGTCCGATCGCGGCGTCACCGATGCGGGGTTCGAGCGACGTGTCGTCGAGTGCATCTCGCAACCACTTCGCGGATCGGTCACGATCGCAACCGTCACCGATAACGTCGACCGCGCGCGCTGCGAAGTTGATCGAGAAATCCAGCCGCCCGTCGTTTCCGCCGGAGCCCAACAGCCACGGAAATCCGAGAACCGAGTTCCCGACCACGACCGCAGCGTCGAGCCACAGCAGGGCTTCGTCGGAGAAGCGGTCGCGGAGAGTACCGAGGATGGCGCTTTTATCTGTGCCGCCGAAGGTTGTCGCGTCGTTCACGACTGCGAAGCCGGTTGCGATGGCCGTTCGATAGGGTCGCCAGCGCTCGCTCGTGGTCGCAAGGACCTGGTCGAGCGTCTTCCCAGCTGTTTGCGCACGCGATTTGCCGTCGAATCCGGCGCCATTGTTCCACGGGTTGACGATCGGGGTTGGCGTGTAGCCGTCCAGAAAATAGCGCTCGACGTCTTCTCGTACGATGTTCGTATGGAGTTCGAGCGTGTCGTCTTTCCAGACTGCTCGAGCGTCTCGATCGGGGCCCACGCTCAGCAATCTGAGTACGGCCAGGGCCTTCAAGTAGCCGAGCAGACTGTCTGCTCGAGCGCCGGAAAACACATGCACGTTCATGGCGTAGCCGCCAGCGGCTCGTCGTCGACCGCGTATTGCAACGGATCGGCGTCCATGTGTTCGAGGTCGTACGAGCGTTCGCTGGCTCGCCAATCGGCAACGCGAACCAGCGTCTCGAGAAAGGCGAGTCGGAACGGCCCGAAGTCCGAAGAATCGCGAAGCGATAGGACACGATCAGACCACGAGGCTTTGACAGATCCGTCATCTCGAAGGTATCCGCCGATGTCGAAGAGCGACAGATCGACTTGAAAACCCGGCGCATTAATGCCATCGCCGAGCGATGCGCTCGGCACGCTGTCGCCCTCTTGCACGCCGAGAATACGTCTCGGTTCGAGCCTTTCGCCCGGAAAGGTCTGGAGCGTGACACGAGCCTTCCCGTGGTGGGCCGCGATGAGATAGGCCACGAGGTCGCCGTCTTCGTCTGCGTCGTGGCCCACGAGCCAGGCGAGAGCGCTGCCGACTTCATGGCGAAAATGGGGCCGCCGATGTCGTCCGCCGGCGTGAACCGATTTAGCCCAAGGTCCGCCGTCGGCGGGCACACCCGATCGTTCGAGCGAGTTGCGCAAGGTCTCTTGGAAGACGTCGTGCGCCTTTCCGGCGTCGTGCCATCGGGCGGCCGTCGTGACGACGTTACGCAGTCGCGGGTTGAGCGGGAGCGACTCGACGAGTACACGAGCGAAGGAGGCAGCGTCCGTACTGTGCTGCCAGAGCGTTACCGCCGACCCAATTGCGACGAGAGTATCATCGCCGGCTGTTTGATCGGCCGCTTCAAGCCTCCGCATGACGAAAACGGGTGCGACCGCTCCACTACTTTCGAGATCGAAGCCTCGTTCAGGCGTATACGCGCCGACGTTCGCATCGAGGCGCACGATCTCGCCGATTCGTAGCGCCGTCCGCGACGCGGGTATCCACACGCGCTCGCCTCGGCGGCGGATCGCGACTGGGTTCTCGACGCGAGCGTGATCCGCCCGACCGGCATCGCCGAGTCGCTTCAACAGCTTGACCATCTCCGATCGCGGCACCGGGCAGAGCTCGTGGCGGTTCCCGGGTCGATCGTCAGTTGCATCGCTGCGCCACATCGCGTACACATTGAGTTCATCGCCGACGCGAATGAACCGGGAGACGTCAACGTCGTTGCCGCTGAGATCGGCCGTCGTGTCGAAGAGATCGAGCAAATCGACCCGTCTTAAGGTCGCTCCGCGTTCACGGCGGATCGGCACGTCGGTGGGTAAATCGCTCGGCGAAACGCTCCGGCCTTCGAAGGCGAGCAGCCTCGTACGAGCATCGATGAGATCCGAGACGTCGTAGGGAAGCGCGCTCGCTTTCGATGGCTCCTCTCCGGGATCGAGCCAGCGGAATGTCGCGTCGTCGTCGTCTCCGCGGCGATTGCATCGGCCGAGTCGCTGAACGATCGACGCCCAAGGTGCGAGATCGCTGATCATGGTCGTCGCCGAGGTATCGATACCGGCCTCGACGACCTGCGTCGCGACGATGATTGCCTCAGCAGGAGCGTCTTTTCCAAAACACGCTTCGATTTGCTGCGTGCGATCATCGGGGCGGAAACGCGAATGGAGCAGGCGTACCGGCGGTTGGCTCGACCCGCGCATCAACGCCGCGGCGACATCCCGGGCCCGGCCGACTTGGTTCAAAATAACGAGTGTCCGCGTTCCCGGACGATGATGCCGCCGTACGGTTGCTGCGACGTCGGCAACGGCAAATGCGCTGTCGCGATATGCGGTCTTTTTCCCGTCGAGGATACGCGCCAGCCGAGGGTCCCGTCGATCGTCCGCGTCGAGGTTGATGACTGACCCGTCGCGACGGAGGCGCTCGTCGATGTGGAAGTCGGCGCACACGAGCCAACTGCGATCGACCGTCGCGGAGACGAACGTCGTCGCCGTCGGCGCGAACGTGCCGAGCTTTTCGCGGAGCGCCTGCAGCTGCGCGCTCGTCGTAACGCCGACGCCTTGCAGCTGCATCTCATCGATGATCCAGAGCGCATCCTCATTGAGGACTCCGAAGGCCATCGGCCACTTGAAGCGGTTCATTGCATAGCCGCGATTGAGCGCTCTGCTCAAGATCAGATCTTGCGTTCCGATCAGGATCATCGGCTGCTCGGGTGCGCTGAACCATTCCTCGCCGACCTCGCCCCCAAGGAGCTTGTCGATGAACGGCAGACCATGTCCGAGCGTGTCCGCCATGCGATCGATCATTACAGAGACGCGCTGGTAGGTCTGTTCAACGAGACCTCGCATCGGCAACGTGTATACGAGCCGGCGAGGATCGGGACGCCCGACGTACCGCCGCCACATCCATGCAAGCACGATGGCATCCGTCTTACCGGCGCCCGTCGGAATCTCGAGGAGATCTGGCCACATCCCGACGTCAGCGAGACGCCGCTGGTACGGATATGGACTGAAACCCGTCGCCGCCTTGAAGAAAGCCTCGAACGAGCGCATGTTTGATGCTACGCAAATCAAGTTGTTGAATCCTTCCGAATGTGGTATGACTCACTCGGCGCTCGGCTCCGTTGAAGCATTTGGGTTGCATCTGAGATGAATCCACGTCCGGTCGTCTCCGCGGCATTACCGCGGCTCCGTTGGTCCCGAATCCGAGCGCTCGCTCAACCGAGAGATGCCAGGCGGAAATGAATGTGCTACAACATCACCCATGGCCGCTCGAATGCGCCCGGAGACGAGCACAACTCCCCGAGATTTCGCACGGTGGTGTGAACTGCAGGCTCGCGCGCTGCGAGAACATAGCTGGGAGGCGCTCGACGTCGAGGAGCTCGCTGACGAGCTCGACGCGTTGAGCCGGAGTGAACGCCGAGCGCTGGAATCCAATCTCGCGATCGTGCTGACGCATCTTCTGAAGGAGCGATTCCAACCGGAGAAGCGCTCGAACTCGTGGGCCGCTTCGATCGCCGAACATACGCGTCGAGTCGAACGCGCGCTCGAAGAAATGCCATCGCTGCATTCGTACTGGAAAGAAACCGTCGACGACGCCTACGATCGCGCTCGTTTCGAAGCCGCGATCGAGACCGATCTGCCGCTCGAAACGTTTCCGCCTGACCTCGACGCGGAGCTTGAGACCTCGCTGAACGCCGCGCTCGCGAAAGCGAAAACCGACCGAACCGCGGCCCGAGCGCGGCGGCGCAAGAACGAAGGCTGACCCACTCTTCATCCCGTGACCGCCTCTAGCAAGCCGGCCGCTATCGCGTCGTCGAAAAATCTCTCCCGCTCCGCGGCGTCGAGTCGTTCGACCGTGCTACCTCCCGGCAACCGCCGAACCCGTAGAACATCGTCGATCTCGCTCGCCACGCTGCGAACGTGCGTGATGACGCCGATCAGTTTACCGCCGCTCGCGCGTCGAGCGAGTTCCGCGAGTGCGGCGTCAAGCGCGGTCGCGTCGAGACTGCCGAACCCTTCATCGAGAAACAGTGCGTCGAGGCGTCCGCCGGCAAGCGAGGTAAGCTCAACGAGTGCGAGCGCGAGCGAGAGGCTCGCGAGAAATTTTTCGCCGCCGGAGAGCGTAGCTGCAGCCCGCGTTTGCCCGGTCTGTCCGTCGAGGATCGCAAACCCTTCGGCGAAAGCATAGCGCTGGCTCGTCATTGCTTGCAACGTCTCCGTCGCGACTCCGAGGAGCCGGCGCTCGCGACGGCCCATCACGTACGCCTTGAAGGACTTGTCGAGCAGGTATCCGCGCAGGCGCTCGAGCGCCGTTGAGATCGGCTGCGCAGCCGCAAGCTTTGCATCGAGCTCGTCGGCATTTGCGGCGGCTACTTCCGCAGCGCGAAGACGCTCTTCGAGTGCGGCGCGGTGACGCGAAGTTTCGGCGGAAAGCCCAGAAAGCGCTTCGATTGTCGCCAGTCCTTCGCCCTCGAGCACGGCGGCAATGGTCATGCGGGCCTCGAGCCGGGCACCTTCGAGCGCGGTGCACTCCGCTGCAAGACGTTCGATGACCGTTATCGCTCGCGACGCCATCGTCGTTGCCCAGCGAAAGGTTTCTGTTCCGACCTCGTCCATCGTCGAGTGAGCCGGCGGCTCACCGTAAATCGTCAGTCGTCCCGCGGCAATCTCCCCGGCAACGTCTGCGAGGCGCTCGGTGACGACGGCTTGGATCTCGCCGCGTCGGGTGGCGAGCATCGCATCGTAGCGGCGCTCCGTCTCGCGTTGCGTGGCGCCGGTCGTTTCCAGCGCAGCCTCGATGGCGCGCGCGTCTCGCTCGAATCCTCGTGCCGTTTCGAGCGCTTCGACGATCTCGGCATCGGTGAGAGCCTCTGAGGGACGACACTCCGGCAAGAGCGCTTCGCGGTCGGCATGCAGGCGGATCGTCGCCTCGGTCGAGCGTTCGCGATCGTGCGCGATTCGTGCGCGAGCGTCGCCCAATTGCGTGCGCGCTATGGCGAGCCCCGTTATTTCCGTCGCAATGATTTTCGACGAGCTGGTAGCACGTTCTCGTTGCGAAACGGCGAGCGCTTCGGTCGACTGCCTCCGTTGGCGCGATACCGCGGTCGCAGCCTCGATCGTCGCGGCGTGGAGGGAATGCCCGAGTGCGCTGAGATGCGCCGCCGCTACGCTCGCTAATTGGTTCGCGGCGGCGGTTTCTCGTTGTGCCGTGAGTAACAACGCTTCTGCTCTCGTTTGGTCGCGTTCCACGTCCTCGAACCCTCGGCGCGCCGTCTCCGCCGCCGTTTCCTTCTCTCGATAACCGTTCATGCAGTCATCGAGCGCTTCGATGCGCGGTGGCTCGAAGCCGGCGGGGAGCCTGCGCTCGCAGACTGGGCACGCCGCGTCCGGTTCGAGCCCGCTGCTCACGGTTGCGACCAAATGCGCATGGCGTGCCTCGTCCAACCGGCGCGCCGCCGATGCACGGTCCGCTATGACTTCGTCAAATGTGCTCCGTGCCAACTCGTGAGCAGCCGAAGCGCGTTCGTACTCGAGCGCTGCGGTCGACTCGGCGTGTCGGCGTGATGTTTGGGCCGCTTGTGCGCTCGTCGCGGCGCTCCATGCTTCGCGGTGCACCCGCTCGGCGTCGCGCGCTTGCCGGGCGGTCGATTCCGCGGCTTCGGCGTCGACGATTGCAGCGTCGCACAGCTCCGTCGCCGCGTTCAACGCCTCGCTGCGTTGCTCGACCTGCGACGCTGCCACGCACAGCGCGGCTTCGCGTTCGGCGATCTCCTCGCACTCGGCGGCGAGACGGTCGCGTTCGGCCG
>JAABUX010002194.1_pt1 | contig 28042 bp, 24 predicted proteins | sample 5561851 | NCBI WGS metagenome assembly JAABUX01 (sample SAMN10711883, study PRJNA513361) | rock metagenome | isolation source: Antarctica rocks | place: Antarctica: Victoria Land, Richard Nunatak red sandstone | collected 2016-01-03 | reverse complement strand
GCGCCATATGCGCGGCGGCAATCAGTCGTTAACAGTTAGCTCCGGCCCTCACTTGCGTCACGTGCGTACCAAAGAATAGCCTGCAAAGCTAACAGCTAATCGCTAACAGCTAGGCCGCGAGCGACTCGCCCGCGGCGATGAGGGTGCGCGCGACGAGGCTGCGCACGCGCCCGGCGCGGCGCGTCTCGCGGACTTGCCGATAGTCGGCGGCCTCCGCCCGTAACTCCTGGATGTGGCTATTGGCGACGCGCAGAATATAATCGGGATTTTGCATCATGGTCGTGGTCCTCTCTTATCCTCTTCGGCATACCTCGAAGGCCGCCGTTCGGCTATTTGTGGTGCGTATCTCTACACTTCGTAGTATAACATACACGAAGTCTTTTTGCAAAGATAATTTGGTGTAACAGCCTGTTAGCCGAATGAAACATTGCACCAAGGCCCCTTAGCACGTCATATGCCCGGAGAGCGGCCTGTAGCGGCAGATGGCGTCCCGCGACACGCCGCCATGGCGGTACTCGTTTCCGGCCGCCCTCCGAGCGCTCGACGCGACCCGACGCGCCCGTCATGTATCGAGGATAGACGCGCCAGGGGCGCCACTATGCGACGCCCTTGATGAGCGCCGCCACCGGCCGCCAGCCGGCGCCTCTGGCGAGGGATACATCGCGGGTCCTCGTCTATGAACAGGGGTCTGTGAACATTGTCCGTAGAGGGATAGCCCGCGACTCCGGTAGCATAGGGGTGGCGCCAATGAGTACGAAAGACACTAACACACATATAAAGGAGACGCGCTGATGGAAATGAGGCGCTACGTCATCGTCGGTAACGGGGTCGCGGGGACCATGTGCGCGGAGACGCTGCGCAAGAACGACCCCCATTGCCGGATCACGCTCTTCACCGACGAGCCCTACCCGCTCTACAACCGCGTGGCCCTGCCGCCGTTCCTCAAAGGGCAGACACCCGAGACCAAGGTGCTCATGCGCACCCGCGAGAAGCACGAGCAGAACCGCGTCGACCTGCGCCTGGAGACGCGCATCACCGCGGTGTGCGTCGAGGAGAAGACCGTGACCACGCACACCGGCGAGGAGGAGCCCTACGACGCGCTGCTCGTGGCTACCGGCGGGCGACCCAACGGCCTGCCGGTCCCCGGCGGCGACCTGCGTGGCGTGGTCAACTTCCAGACTCTCGACGACTCCAAGGAGATCGACGAGCGCATCCGTGAGTCCAGGACCGCCGTGGCCACGGGCGGGAGCTACATCGCCTACGAGCTGACCGAGGCCTTCCGCGCGCGCGGGCTGGAGACGACGTGGGTCATGCGCGGCCCGCGCTTCCTGCGCCGCACGCTCGACAGAGAGGGCGGGCGCATCGTCGACGCCATCGCGGCCGACCATGGCGTGCGCGTGGTCCACGGCGAGGAGATCGGTGAGGTCCACGGCAAGGACGGCGCGGTTACGCACGCGCATACCACGGGCGGCCAGGAGATCGAGGCGGATATGCTGGGCCTGGGCCTGGGCCTGACCCTCAACACCGAGTTCCTGGAGGGGACGGGCGTGCAGATCGAGGGGGGCATCCGCACTGACGAGAAGCTGCGCACGAACGTGCCCGGCATCTACGCCGCGGGCGACGTGGCAGTGTTCTACGACACCTTCCTGGAGGCGCACAGCCGCATGGGCACGTGGGACAACGCCTCCAGCCAGGGGCGCCTGGTGGCGCGCAACATGGCCGGCGCCGACGAGCCCTACGTGGAAGTTCCGACCTACACCACGACCATGTTCCACTCCAAGCTGCGCGTGGTCGGCATCACCCCCGAGAACAGCGCCGAGGTGGAGAGCCTCGCCAAGTCGGACTACGACGCGCGCACCTACACGCGCCTGTTCTTCCTGCACGACCGCCTCGTCGGCGCCGTCGCCATCGGTGAGATGCGCAACCGCAGAGACCTGCTCACCCTCATCAAGACCAAGGCCGCGCTCGCCACGGAGTCCGAGCGCGAGGCAGTGCTAGCCTCCTGCTAGCCGCGCGACAGGCCCTTCCCGCGCGAATAGTCAAGTGCTGTCCGCCGGCGTCTCGGCGTCGGAACGCTGGAAGCGCGGGCGGCTCGTACCCTCTAAATGCTTCCAAACAATAGTCGCGGGATGCGAACCTCGCACGCAACGTCGCGTGACCGCAGTCGCCGTACGCTGCCATGCGACGCCAGGGCAACATAACCCCGATACCCTTGCTGCCGAGTCGCGTGACCGCAGTCGCCGTACGCTGTCATGCGACCGCAGTCGCAGGCTTATTCCGTACAGTCAAACTGGAAGCATTTAGGAGCGCCGATGTCCCGACGGCAAGCGCTTGCCGTCGGGACATCGGCGCTCCCAATAAGCGCCAACGCGCCAAAACGTGCTTGACAGTCTACTGGTTAGCCGTCGCCGCCGCCGTGGTAGTAGCCGCCCGTCGCCGTGGGCGTGGGGGCGGGCGTCGAATCATGACCGCGACGCCCGTGATCGTCCGCGCCGGAGCTTGTGGATGTCGACGAGCCGGTGGCGCCGGTTGAACTGGTCGCGCCGCTTGTATTGACCACGACGGCCCACCAGATGCCTTCGACGCCCTGGCCGGTCATGTCGCCCGGCTTCTTGTCCTTGATCCAGGTGTAGAACGGCGCCCCGTCGTAGGTGAGTTGCTTCACGCCGCCGGCCCGCGTCGTGGTACCGAACGTTCCCTTGACGCCGGGCATCGTGGCGGGCACGGTCGCCCCCTTGGACACCACCGCCGGCGGCCAGTACTCGGCGCAGTCGCCGGTGCAGACGCTCTTGTTGTGCTTGTCGGGCGAGAACAGATAGAGGGTCATGCCCCGGGCGTCGACCAGGATGTGCGCGGAGGCGGTCGAAACGACGGATGGGGCCGCCTGGGCCTGGGTAGCCGCGTGCGCGCCGATTCCGGCAAGCCCGAGGGCGCCGGCGACCGCCAGGGGGCGTACGAAACGATGTGATAGACGGACCATAGAACTACCTGCTCCTTACTCTATTGTGTCGCGAGGACTCTGTGGCTCGCGTACAGGTTTATCAAACCACGCCGAGCCTGAGAAAGCGCGGAAAATCGGGGGCGGTCGCCTGAGAAACGCCTGAGAAATGCGGCGCCCTCCTCCCGCGTGGTATCCGCCAAGCGTGAGCAGGCCGTATAATCGTCTATGAGAGCGGCCACACGGCTTCCCGTGTCGCCACCTATAGAGCGCGGACCGGGCGAGATGGAGGGTGACGGATGGGGCGCATCACCGGCCTGTTCGCGTGGTTTCGGCGCGGCAGCTTGCTGGTGCGTTTCTCGCTGTTGAGCCTGGTTGCCCTAACGCTCATCGCGGTGGGTCTCGCCGCTGCCCTGGAGCGCGAGATGACGAAGGATGCGCTAGGCCAGCAGGCCGGCGAGGCCGCTGTCGTCGTGCATGGTGTGCTCGATCCTCACTTGTTGAAGGCGACGACACGCCTGGCGCCCGCCGTGCAACCGCGCGCACAGGCCTGGTGGGCGGGCCTGGCCCAGAACCTTCGGTCCGCCGACCCGCACCTGGTGCGCATCAAGATTTGGGACCCGGCCGGGCGCGTCATCTATTCGAACAACCCGCGGCAGATCGGCCAAGCGTTCCCCATCGACGACGACCTGCGCGACGCGCTCGCCGGGCAACAAGCCACGGACGTGTCGCATCTGACGCAGGCGGAGAACGCGGGCGACCGCGCCGGGCACAGCGCGCTGCTGGAGACCTACACACCCATCCGCGTGGCCGGCCGCGCGACCGGCCGCGTGATCGGCGTCTACGAAGCCTACTCCGACCTCGGGGCGCTCGACGCCCAACTCAATGGAGCGCGGCAGACCATCTGGGGCAGCGTAGCCGTCGGGTTCATCCTGCTCTACGGCTCGCTCTTCGCCATCGTGCGCGGCGCGTCCCGGCGTCTGGGCCGCCAGATACGCGAGATCGCGGTCCTGGGAGCGCCGGCGCGCGAGGCTGAGGCGCTGCGCGAGGTCGACCGGCTCAAGGACGACTTTATCGGCGGCGTATCGCACGAGTTGCGTCGCCCCCTGGCCTCGATCAAGGGCTACACGGCGTCCCTGCTGCTGCCGGACGCGCGTTGGGAGCCCGACGAGCAGCGCGAGTTCCTGCAAGTGATCGACGAGGAAGCCGATCACCTGGCCGCGACGATCGACACCCTGCTCGACCTGGCGCGCCTCGGCGGCGGCTCTCTCCCCCTCAACCGTGAGCCCCTACACCTACCCGCGCTGACCGCGCAGGTGGCGCGCCGGGTGCGCGCTCAAACGAGCCTGCCCCCACACCCCTACGAAGTGCGGTTCCCCGCGGGCTTTCCCTACCTCGAGGCCGACGGCGTCCGCCTGGGCCAGGTGCTGGTCAACTTGCTCGAGAACGCCGCCAAGTACGCCCCGGCCGGCACGCCGATCACGGTCGAGGGCCGCGCGGACGGGGATGTGGCGGCGATTGCCGTGCGCGACCGCGGCCCCGGCCTGACACCCGCGCAGGCGGCGCGCGTGTTCGACAAATTCTATCGCGTCGATTCGGGCCTGTCGCGCGCGACCGAGGGGACCGGTCTGGGCCTGGCTCTTTGCAAGGCGGTGGTCGAGGCGCACGGGGGCCGCATCGCCGTGGAGTCGGCACCCGGGCAAGGCAGCGCCTTCACCGTCATCCTGCCGATCAGGGTGGTCGAAACACCACGTGGGGCGGTCGCGCCGGCCACGGCGGCCAGGTAGCACGGGCATGATGGGGCGACGCCGGGCGGGCATCACGCATCAGGACGGTAGGGCGAGGTAGCGCGATGGCGAACGGGCTGATTCTGAGGAACGACGACCGGCGCGCGATCCTGGTCGTAGACGACGACCCGCGCATGCAGCGGCTGTTGCGGGCGAACCTGGAGCGCGCGGGCTACCGCGTGGACACGGCAGGCGAGGGGGCGGGCGCGCTCGAGCGCGTCGAACTCGCGCCGCCCGACCTGATCCTGCTCGACGTGATGATGCCGGTCATGGATGGCCTGACTCTCCTCGCGCGCCTGCGAGAGTTCAGCGATGTCCCTGTCATCATGCTCACCGCGAAGGGGGAGGAGCAGGACAAGGTCCGGCCCCTCGACGGAGGCGCCGACGACTACCTCACCAAGCCCTTCGGCCCGGCGGAGTTGCTCGCCCGCGTGCGCGCCGTCCTGCGCCGCCCGGAGCGTGGCGCCGGGGCCGCGCCCGCGCCTACCACGCTCGCGATCGGCGACCTCACCATTAACCTGGCGCGGCGACGGGTCGTGCGGCAGGGGCGGGAGATCCGCCTGACCCCGACGGAGTACAAGCTGCTCCACGAGTTGGCGGCGCACCCCGGCCGTGTGCTCCTGCATAGCGAGTTGCTCGCGCGCGTGTGGGGCTCCGAATACCGCGACGAGGTCGACTATCTGTGGACCTACATACGCTACCTGCGGCACAAGATCGAGCCCGATCCGTCCCACCCGCGCTACATCCTGAGCGAGCCCGGTGTCGGCTACCTCCTCGCAGCCGACTAGCGATCCATCCACAATCCCCACATTCTTCGCGGGGGCAGGCTGTTAGGCGTAGAATTCACAAACTGTAGCGCCTCGGCGCGCGTCAAAGGGACGCGTTGGCATATAGTAGTCGGTATAAGGGGATGCGCCCGCCCACGCGCGTGCGCTACCCTACGATGTACGATGTAGGAAGAAAGATACACGCCTTGGATGTACTGCTCGCGCCCGTCCACTGGCTGTACCTACTCGGCCTAACCCTGTGGGTCGGGTCGTTGACGATGCTGCTCCACGTGCTGCGGGGTCCGCGCGTCCGTCCCGAGGACATCGCGTTGCTGGAGGGGGCCCGGCGCCGCTCCAGCGTCGTAGCGCTGTGGTCGGTCGTGGCGCTGCTAATCACGCTGGTGATCGAGGTCGGCGCGGGCGCGCTGGCCGCGGCGGGGGGCGACGTAGGCGCCGCCTTCAACGCGCCGGCGCTACGGTCGCTGCTCTTCGGGTCGCGGGTCGGCGTGGCCTCGGTCGCGCGCTGGCTGCTCCTCGTGGCGGCCCTCTGGGCCGCCGGCGAAGTCGGGCGCGCCCCCACCGCGGCCCGAACGCCGCGGCAGGGTCCGGCGCGTGGCCGGCGCGCCCTGGGGATCGTGGCGCCCGCGTGGCGACGGTCGGGCGCGCTGCTCTCGCGCGGCGCCTGGCTGATGGTCTCGGCCGTCCTCGCCGCGGGCGTGCTGCTCTGCACCGCCGTCGCCGGCCCCTACGGGGTTGCGCAGGCCACGGCGGCGGTCGAGGCCTTGCACCTCGCCGCCACCGTGCTTTGGCTCGGTGGGACGATCATGCTCGTCGTGGCCGTGGCGCCATACATACCGCTCGTCGAGGGCGCGCGCCGGCCCCTCGCCGTCCTCACACTGCTCAATCGTTTTACGCCCATTGCTCTGCTCGGCCTCGTGACCCTCGTCGCGACGGGCGCGTGGGAGGCGACCCACGCCGCCGGGATCGGGCCGCGCCTCGGCGCGGGGGGAAGCGGGCGCGCGTCGACGCTGGCCACGCTGGCGGGGCTTGCCCTGATGGCGAAGACTCTGCTGCTGATCGCCATCGTCGTCGTGAGCGCGCGCAGCCTGCTGGGGTGGCGGCGACGTCTGCAGCAGGTAGCCCTGCGCGCGCGGCGCGACCCGGCGCTCTCCGCGCGGCGAGACCTGCTGCTCCGGCTCGTGCAGCGCGCGATGCGCGTGAACGCGGGGCTGGCCGTGATGGCGCTGCTGTGCGGCGCCATCGCCGATCTCTATCCGCAACAGGCGCTCGCCGCCGCCGTCGCACAAGGGGGCGCGTCCGTCGCCGTCGGGCACGCGGGAGGGCCGGGGGGGACGACGGTGCTGATGCGCGCCCTCCCGGCCGGGGACGGTCAGAGCGACATCGACCTATACCTCGGCGACGCGGGCGGCGAGCCCGTGGACGGCGTGGTTGTGACGATCGCGGCGCGGTCGCCGGAGGCGCGCGGCCCCACCCCGCCCACGGTGAGGGCGACACGCCTCGGGCCGGGCCACTACCGCGGGCGCTTGCCCCTCCACGCCGGCGGCCGCTGGACCATCGTGGTGGGCGTTGGGGGCGGCTCCAAGGCCCCCACCGCGACCTTTGCCCTGACTATCCCACCCCCCGTCCCCACCGTGGCGCTCGCCGCCATCGGCGCCGCGAAGGGAACGGCCGGGGCGCGCGGGGCGCGCGGGGCTCGCAGGGCGCGTGGAGCGCGCGGCTGGCAGGGGTTGGGCCCCGTCCTCATCGCGCACGCGCTCGTCGCCGCGCCGGATGATCGGTCGCGCCTCTACGAGGGCACGATCGAGGGTGTGTACCGCTCGGACGACGGCGGGGCGCGCTGGGTCGCCTCCTCGGACGGGTTCCCCCAGGAGGCGCGCGAGGTCTGGTCGCTCACCTTCCTGCCCGATCGCTCGCTCGTCGCGGCCACGGGCGGCGGGCTGTACCGCTCGACCGACGGGGCGCGGCACTGGCGGTCGGCGGGGCTGGGGACGCGCGCCATCTACACCCTGGCCGCGCACGTGGCGGGGCACATCGCGCTCCTGGCCGGCGGAGACGGCGGCGTCTACCGCTCGGACGACGGCGGGGCGCGCTGGCGCCAGATCTACGACGCGGGGTCCGCCAGCGTGACCTCGCTGGCCTGGCCATCGGTGCGCCCGGCCCTGATCGTCGCCGGCGTCAACCCCGGGCGCGACGCGCGGGGGGCGCGCCCGGTCGTGGTAAGCGAGGATGGGGGCGCCTCGTGGACGGCGCGAGCGGGGGGGCTGTCGCGAGACGCAAGCGTCCTCTCGGTCGCGGTCGCGCCGGGCGCGCGGATTGTCTACATTGGCTCGCTCAACGACGGCGCCTACGTCGCGCCGGTGGCCCGGGCCGACGCGAGCTGGCAGGGACGCGGCGGGGGGCTGCCCCCCGCCGCCCAGGTCGGGTCGTTCGCCTTCGACCCGGCCAACCCGGCCATCCTCTACGCCGCCACCACCTCCGGCGTGTACAGGAGCGGCGACGCGGGCGCGCGCTGGGTCCTTTTCGGGGAGGGATTGGCCGGCGACGCCACGGTCGTCGGCGCGCTCGACCTCGTCAATGGCCCGCACCCCGTTCTCTATGCCGCGACCGCCGCAGGGCTCTACCGCCACTCCCTGGGCTGATCGGGCATAAGCTAATCGAACAGCCGCACGATTCCAACCCCGTCGATACCACCATCACCCGATCGACCCGTTACTTTGACCTCGACAAACCCCGACTCTCGTAATAAACGTTGGCACAATCGCTCGAAGGCGTCAGGTGCAAGTCTCCGCAACCGGCCCAAAAGCTCTTCCCGCCATGTTTCTTCGAGCACCACGTCAGCCACGTCCACAAAAGCAACAGGTAGTTTGCTGGGCTCCTCCGATCTCTTATTTCTATGCAACCCTCGAACAAACCGATTAACGTCCCTTGGAATTACGGCGTCTACGTCTTTGCCTCTCGGAGTCAGAACCCAAACTCCACGCGCAGAACTGTCAAGTAGCCCATAGGCTTTCAGACTCGGATTCAAAGGAGCCCAACACGACTGACGCAAGTATGCCAAAATCAAGCTGTACATTTCAATGCTGGATCGTGACTTCAGTTGTAACATGTAGTGGAGCTTGAACTGTCGAAGCTGGTAACGTGGTTGTTGCTTGATATCAGGAGAGAGTTAACTATGCGGATACACGCAATAGTGCCCGGGCTGCTACTCGGTGGGACGCTGCTCGGTGTGGGGGTGGCGCGGGCGTGCGGGGTGGACGGTGTGCCCTCGCTCTCGGTCAACGGGCGCGTCGTGGCCATCAACGCGGCGCTGACGAGCAACGCCAGGTTCGACAGCTGGACGCCCTTCGTGGCGCGCGGCGCGTACCCGGCCGGCCACCCCCTGCTACTGCGGGAGAACAGGGCCAACGTGGCGGGGTCGCTGCCACCCGCGGCCTTCAAGTACCCGTGGCGGTGGACGTTCGGCGACGGCGCGACCGCGCGCGGCATGGACGCGCGCCACGCCTATCGGCGCCCCGGCGCGTACATCCTCAGCGTGGAGGCCTACCTCGTCGCGGGCGCGCAGCGACAGTGGTACTCGTTCGACCGGGTCACCATCCACGTGCGCTAGCGGCCCTGTGCGCTAGCGGCCCGGCAGGTCGCGGATGACCGCGCTGACGACCTCGTAGCGTCCAAAGGAGGGCATCAGGTAGGCGCCCTGGACGCGCGAGGCGACGCCGGCCAGGAAGTCGCGCGCCATGGCGATACCCTCGGCCCCGCCGTTCTCGCCCGCCTCGGCCATGCGGCGGCGGATCGGCTCGGGCACGTCGATGCCCGGCACTTCGTTGTGCAGGTACTCGGCGTGGCGGTGGCTGTGCAGCGGCATCACGCCGACGAGGAACGGCACGGACAGCGGGCCCAGGTAATCCAGGAAGCGGTGGAACTCCTCCAGGTCGTAGACCGGCTGCGACATGATGTAGTGCGCGCCGGCGGCGAGCTTCTGGCGCAGGCGCTCGCGCACGAAGTCCCAATCCTTGGTGGGGTCGACGGCGCAGCCGATGTGGAAGCCGGCCGGGCGGCCGATGGGCGCGCCACCCGCGTCCTCGCCGCGGTTGAGGCGGCCCATAACCTCGATGAGCCCGACCGAGTCGACGTCCCAGATGCCCGAGGCGTTGGGGTAGTCTCCGGCGTGCACCGGGTCACCGTGCAGGGCCAGAATGTTGCGCACGTCGTGGGCGTGGGCGCCGACGAGGTCGCTTTGCAGGGCCATCAGGTTGCGGTCGCGCGTGGTCATGTGCACGATCGTGTCGAGGCCGAGCCGCTCGCGGATGAGGTAGGCCAGCGGGAGCGCGCCCATGCGCACGCGCGCCATCGCACCGTCCGTGATGTTCACCGCGTCGGCGCTGCCCTCGTCGCGCAGGGTCTCGGCCCCGCGCAGCGCCTTGGTGGGGTTGATGCCGCGGGGCGGCTTCATCTCCACGCTGACGACCCAGCGGCCCTCGGCGAGCAGCCGCTGCAAATGCGTCGGCTCGGGCCCGCCCTCGGCCGCGCTCTCGGCTGTTTCCATCGGATGCGCCACCAGGTGGGCGGCGCGCCGGGCGGGGGTCCGCGGCGCAGGCGCGGGCGGGGGATCGGGGAGCCGCGCGCTGAGCGCCGCGCGCATGGCGCGCGTGTGCGCCGGCGTCGTGCCGCAGCAGCCACCGATGAGGGTGACGCCAGCGTCGGCGTAGCGGCGGGCATAGTCGGCGACGTACTCGGGTCCGGCGCCATAGATGAAGCGGCCGCCGACGCGGCGGGGCAGGCCCGCGTTGGGCTGCGCCGAGAGCAACATACCGGGGGCGAGGGCGGCAAGCTCCTCGACCACGTCGAGCGTGGCCTGCGGCCCGAGGTTGCAGTTCGTGCCCAGCACGGCGATGTCGAGACGCCGCAGGCGCGCCACGGTCTCGCGGGCCGTTTGCCCGGCGAGGGTGCGGCCGTCCTCGTCGAAGGTCAGCTGGGCCACGACCGGCAGGTCGCAGGCGGAGCGGGCGGCCTCGACGGCGAGGGCGAGCTCCTCGGCGTCGCCGAACGTTTCGAAAAGGAGCAGGTCGGCGCCGCCCTCGAGCAGCCCCTCCACCTGCTCCGCGAAGATCGCGCGCACACGCGCGGGGCCGAGGTCGTGGACGGCGTTGGGCCGGCCAAGCGGCCCGACCGCGCCGGCCACGAAGACATCCTCGCCGGAGACCTCGCGGGCGTCGCGCGCGATCTTGACCCCGCGCACGTTGAGCTCGCGCACGCGGGCGGCGAGGCCGTGCGGCTCCAGGCGCGCGTGGTTAGCCCCAAACGTATTGGTTTCGATGATCTCGGCCCCGGCGGCGATATAGTCGCGGTGGATGTCGCCGACGAGGGCGGGCCTGCTCAGGTTCAACTCGTCGAAGGGATGCGCGGCGGGTGCGCCGGCGGCAAGCAAGAGCGTGCCCATGGCGCCGTCACACAGGATCGGCCCCTTGACGAGGCGGTCGATGAAAGCATTGTTCATGACTTTATGGTAACACGCCTTCCCCTCGTCCCCAATCCAATGGATACCAAAATATCGGAACCTTTGCCCCGCGCGCATGGCAGGGAGCGGGCTCTAAAGGGTCGGCGTAGGCTCAACAGCCACACGTCCTCTAATCGTGATAGGCGCCCCTGATCGTACGCTCAGGTTTACCACATCTCGTATCATGCTCTGCCTGGAAGCGCGTGGCGGCCTGCGCGGGAAGGCCCTCGTTCCCCTCGGCCCAGCTGACGTGTTGCGTGAGGCTCTCAATGCGCCAACCGTCCGACGTGCGCGACGCATGTGGTTGGTGTACGAGCCGCGCATCAAGAAAAAGTCGCCGCCTTCGGCGCCGGGTAGGTAGTGCTGCGCGTACATGTAAGAGTAGCAGATGGCCCGGTCCAGATCGGCACCGTCGAACGCGATGACGTGATTGGGGCTGAGGTGTTGGCGCGCCGCGAAGCCGCTGAGTCCGCCGCGAGCGAAGGCGACGAATGCGTCGCGCGGGAAGTCGCTCGCCGGCAGTCCTGCATCGGAAAAGTCGATGTGGACGGGATCGGTGAAACAGGAGGCGAACAAGTCCCAGTCCGCGCGGTCGATGGCCATGGCGTACGTGATGACCCGCTCGCTGATGGCGTTGCGGTCTTCTAACTGCTGTACTCGAGACGCGAGGTCGGTGGTCATGATGTGTCCTTCCAAAGATGCGGAATCGCCTGGGCCGCGCAGGTCGGGCGCGATCACGGTGAAGCCGGCATCGGCCAGTGAGGGACGTCACCTTCCGCCACGCGGCCCAGGTATAGGACCATCCGTGCAAGAGCACGACTGCCCGGCCGGCGCCCTGGAGGATTATGCGGCTAGGCGCGCCGCTCTCCTGCCGGCCGCGGTCAGCTTGCCAGGGCGGGGTAGTCGATGTAGCCGCGCTCGTCCCCGCCGTAGGCGGTCGCGTAGTCAGGCGCGTTGAATGGACCGCCCGCGGCCAAACGCGCCGGCAGGTCGGGATTGGCGAGGAACAGCGTGGCGAAGGACACCATGTCGGCGGCGCCGTCCTCGATCAAGGTCAACGCGTCGGGGCCGGTGTAGGCGCCGGGGGTAAACGGGTTGAGCATGAACACGCCGTCCCACAACTGGCGCAACTCGCCGGTCAACTCCCGGTCGGGCCCCTCGGCCAGGTGGAGGTAGGCCAGGCCGAGCGGGTTGAGCGCCGCCACGAGCGCCCGGTAGGTGGCGCGGTGGTCGTCTTCGACGATGTCGTTGAAGGGGTTGGCCGGCGACAGCCGCAGCCCCACCCGGTCGGCGCCGATGGCCGCCGCGACGGCCGCGCTGACCTCGACGGTCAGGCGGATGCGCCCCTCGATCGATCCGCCCCACTGGTCCTGGCGCTGGTTGGCGTTGGTGGACAGGAACTGGTGCAGCAGATAGCCGTTGGCCCCGTGCAACTCAATCCCGTCGAAGCCGGCGTCGCGCGCGTTGCGCGCGGCGGCGACGAAATCGGTGATCGTGGCGCGCACGCCCTCGTCGCTCAGCGGTTCGGGCGCGACGAAGTCTTGTGGACCCTCCGGGGTGAACACCTGCCCGGCGGCCGCGACCGGCGAGGCGCCGACCGGGGTCAGGGGTTCGGCGAACACGCTCGGGTGCCCGATCCGGCCGGTGTGCATCAGTTGCGCGAAGATCGTCCCGCCCGCGGCGTGCACCGCCGCGGTTACCGGCCGCCACGCCGCCACCTGCGCGGCTGTGTGCAGGCCGGGCGTGAACGGGTAGCCCTGCCCGATAGCGGAGGGATGCGTGCCCTCGGTGATGATCAGGCCGGCGCTGGCCCGCTGCGCGTAGTAGGTGGCCATTAGCGCGGTCGGCATGGCCCCGGACCCGTGGGCGCGGCTCCGGGTCATCGGCGCCATGGCAATCCGATTGCTCAGATCGAACCGGCCCACCCTGATCGCATCGAATGCTGTCGTCATGTCTTCTCTCTCTGTTCTCTCTGTCGCGCTGTCGCGGAGGAGCCCGCGGACCCCTCGTTATCTGCGCACATACGTGTTACCGGGACGGGTGGTGGGGCGATCAGACGGGGGTCGCCTCGATGGTCAGCGTGACGGTCAGGTCGTCGGCGACCTTGAAAACCGGGTTGTTTTGCGTTATTCCGAAGTCCCGCCGGTTGAGCGGCGCCGTGAGCGTGAGCGCCATCCGGCGGTCGCGCCCCGCGTCGAGCGCCGGGGCATGGTGGACCTCCAGGGTCACCTCCCGCGTCACGCCGTGCACCGTGAGGTCGCCCACCACACGGTAGCGGCCCGCCGCCGGGTCGACCGGCTCGACGCGGCGACTGCGGAACGTCAGCGTGGGGTGCTGGTCCACATGGAAGAAATCGGCCGTGCGCAGGTGTGTGTCGCGCCGCGCGTTCCCCGTGTCGATGCTGGCCGCGCCGATGGTGACCGCCGCCTGAGCCGTGCCGGGGTCCTGGTCGTCCAGGGTGATCGTGCCGGCGACATCCGCGAAGTGGCCCGTCACCTCCGCGCTCTTGACGAAGAAGAGGCGATGGCCGATCGTGAACGCGACGCGCGAGGCCACGGGATCGATCTGGTAGGTGGTGTGCGCGGCCGCCGCCGCGGCGGCGGGCGCTGTGTTCGGCGCGGTCGCCGCCCCGTTGCTCGTGCTGTTCGTAGTCGCCATGCGGGTATCCTCCCAATCTATCGAACATGGCGATACGCCACATCCCTCACTACTTTATCTATAATACTCTATTTTGTCAAGCGTTTGATATCATGGCGCGCGTAGGCTATACTAGGGCTATGTCACAGACCACACGACATCAGCCGGAGCCGGCCGCCGCGCCCGCCTCCTGTCCTGGCCTGAGCGCGCGGGCCGCCAGCGCGTTCAGCCTGTTGCAGGAGAAGTGGACGCTGTTCATCGTGTCCGCCTTGCTGCACGGTCCGGCCGGCTTCAACGAGATGAGCCGCAACGCGGGACGGATCAACTCCACCACGCTGGCGCAACGCCTCGTCCTCCTGGAGCAGGCGGGCCTGGTGCGCAAGACGGTGCAGTCGACGATGCCCCCGCGCACCAGCTACGCGCTCACCGAGGCCGGGCGCGCCCTCGACCCGATCGTCGAGGCGATCGCCGCGTGGGGCGAACGCTACCTGCCGGACCACACGCCGCCGTGCAATGAGTAGTACTTGCGGTCAGAATAATCATGATAATTATGCGCGCGTTGCAAGGTCCATGGCAGTCTCCCACGAGTATCACGAAGGTGTTTCAAGCGTCGTCAGCATTATCGTGCGTGGCGGCCCCGTGCGCCTCATCATAGGCGGCGCTGAGTTGGACCAAAGGACAACGGTAGCTTCATCGCTCTGGGGCGGGGGTGCGGTAGAATGTGGGTATGCCTGACACCGACACCTTCTACATCACCACGCCCATCTATTATGTCAATGGTGAGCCCCACCTGGGCTCGACCTATACCACGACGCTGGCCGACGCGCTGACGCGCTACCACCGCCTCTACGGCCAGGATGCCCGCTTCCTGACCGGGACCGACGAGCACGGCGACAAGGTCGCGCTCATGGCCGCCGCCAACGACGAGACGCCGCTACAACTCGCCGACCGCGTCAGCAGGACCTTCCGCGCCATGTGGCCGCGCTTCGACATCGCCCCCGACGACTTCATCCGCACGACCGAGGAGCGCCACAAGCGCGTCGTGCAAGAGATCCTGCAAAAGGTCTACGACGCCGGCGACATCTATTTCGGCGAGTACGGCGGCCTCTACTGCGTCGGCTGCGAGCGCTTCTACACCGAGAAAGAGCTCGTCGACGGCCGCTGCCCGCAGCACGGCACGGTCCCGCAGTACATCGCCGAGCAGAACTATTTCTTCCGTATGGGCCGCTACCAGCAATGGCTGGTCGACCTGCTCGACGAGAAGCCCGACCTGGTGCGCCCCGAGCAGTACCGCCGCGAGCTCCTGGCCTTCCTGCGCGAGCCGCTCGAAGACCTCTGCATCTCGCGCCCCAAGAGCCGCCTGACCTGGGGCGTCACGCTGCCCTTCGACGCGAACTACGTTACCTACGTGTGGTTCGACGCGCTGATCAACTACGTGTCGGCGCTCGACTACCCCGACGGCGAGCTCTATCGCCGCTACTGGCCGTCCGCGCAACACCTGGTGGCCAAGGACATCCTGAAGCCGCACGGCATCTACTGGCCCTGCATGCTGCAGGCGGCCGGCATCCCGGTCTACCGGCGCCTCAACGTGCACGGCTACTGGACCATCGGCGGCCTCAAGGGCGGCAAGAGCGACCGCACGGAGCTGCAGGAGGCCGAGCGCCAGGAGGCGCTGCGCCTGTTCCGCGACCCCGTGGCCCTGGCCGACCTGCTCGGCGTCGACGGCATGCGCTACTGCCTGCTGCGCGAGATGGCCTTCGGGAACGACCTCGACTTCACGCGCGACCTCTTGGTGACGCGCTACAACGCCGACCTGGCGCACGACCTCGGCAACGGGGCCAACCGCGCGGTCTCCATGATCAACCGCTACTGTGGCGGCGAGGTCCCCGACCCCGGCCAGGAGCTCGACGTGGACCGCGACCTGCGCGACGCCGCCACGGCCGCGCCGGCCCGGGCCTGGGCGCGCGTCGAGGCGATGGAGCCGCACCTGGCCCTGGCCGAGGGCATCGGGCTGGCGCAACGGGTCAACCGCTACCTCGAGGACAAGAAGCCGTGGACGGCCCACAAGAACGGCGACACCGAAGGCGTGGCCACGACGCTCTACTACGCCGCCGAAACGCTGGGCATCGCCGCTTCGCTGCTGCTGCCGACCATGCCGGGCAAGATGACCGAGCTGCGGCGGGCGCTCGGCCTCGGTGAGCAGCCGCCCTCGGCGTCGGGGGGCTGGGGCTACCTCGACCCCGGCACGCCCGTCGCCCGCGAGGCGCGCCTGTTCCCCGTCATCGAGCGGGAGTAGGCGCCCTTACTCCCATCCCCTCCACGTAGATGGTCCCCGCGCGGTTATCGACGAACACGCGTCCCACCAACGCCTGACCAGCGAAGAAGACCGCGCCACTCCGCGCATCCAACGCGCTTGTGGCACACTATAGATGTACGTTCTAGAACTCCTGTGCCATGAGGACAGACACGCATCTATGAAAAAGCTTGTTTCCCTGATCACCTTGCTCTTGCTCTTGCTGTCGCCGGCGACAGCCCTGGCGCGGAGCACGCCAGCGGACGCGCACGGCAGCGCGGGGCGCCCGGTGCGCTTCCCCGCCGACACGGCGGCGCACCCGGTCCCGGTAGAGTGGTGGTATTTCGTGGGCCATCTGGCCGACGACAAGGGACACACCTACGGCTTCGAGACGACCTTCTTCAAGTTCGCGGGGCTGCGAAAGTATTTCCCGGGCACACCCTACGACACGGTGTACCGCACCGACGTGGCGGTCTCGGACGAGGCGCACGGCCGCTTCTACAAAAACATTCAGTACAAGGGGCCCGCGGCCGGCGCCGTCGCGAGCGCGACTGGGCTGGACCTGCGCTCCGGCGCGCTCGCCCTGACGACCCTGGGGCCGTTCAGCTACGGCATCCACGGCGCGACGTCCGAGAGCCGTGTCGACCTGACCGCCACCTCGCGGCGCGCGCCGATGTTGGTCAACGGCGGCTACACCGGCTGGGGCAGCGGCTACACCTACTATTACTCGCTGACACATATGCAGGCGACCGGCGCGCTGACGATCGCCGGGAGGCGCATCCCGGTGCACGGCGTGGTGTGGAACGACCACCAGTGGGGCAACATGGGCGGGACCTCGGTGCGCGGCTGGGACTGGATGGCGCTGCAACTGGGCGACGGAGCCGACATCAGCCTCGTCAACCAGCACCCCGACACCTTCCGCGACTCCCGGTGGGCGCAGGCGCTCCTGCCGGACGGCGCGCAGCGCTACGTCCGCGACGCCACGATCACACCCCTGGAGCACTGGCGTAGCCCGGTGACGGGGATCACGTACCCATCGGCCTGGCGCGTGCGCGTGCTCAGCCTCCGCCTCGACGTGGTGGTGCGCCCGACCATCCACGACCAGGAGATGGTCGACAGCTACGGCTCGATCGGCGTTAGCTCAAGCTACTGGGAGGGTAGCTGCACCGTGACGGGGACGCGCGCCGGCCACAAGGTCAGCGGCAAAGCCTACACCGAGCTGACGGGCTACGGCGCGCCCTCGATCGGGCAGACGGGACAGTAACGACTATGATAGGCCTGCGACTACAATCGCAGGTCCTATTAGGACCCGTTGGAGGCGGCTATGAGCGTTCTTGAGGAATGGCGCGGGGCGCGGCCGCTGTCGCCGGAGAGCGAGCGGGCGGTGCGCGCGATGGTGGAGACGCCGGCGGCGGAGTTGCGCGTGCGCCTGCCGGTCCCACCAGGCATCAACGGGTGGTGGGAGCCGTACACCCTGCGAGGGCGCGGCGCGCGCGCGGTGGCCTCGCTGCGCCTGACCAAGGACGCCACGGCCTACAAGCGCCTGGCCGAGCGCACCCTGCTCGAGGGCGGGACCAACCCCGTCGAGTTGGAGGACACCTTCCGCGACCTGTGGCTGGACCTGCGCGTGGTCTCCTACCTGGCCACGCCCCTCGAGCGCGACGCCGACGGCCCGGTCAAGCCGCTACAAGATCTTTTCTGCTCTATGCTGGGGGTCGACGACGCGCGCGTGCGCCACAGCAGCGGGACGCTGCGGCTGGACCCGCCCGAGCCGCGCGCGGAAGTACACCTGCGCGGCTACCACGCGTGGGACTCCTCGGACGAGGGCGGCCCCTACTACGTCGTGCGCACGCGCCTCACCCCCGAGGGTCCACGCACGGAGCCGCGCCTGCTCACGGAGGCGCGGCTCCGCGCGTTAGTCGGCAGTGATCAGTCGTCAGCCGTCAGCAAGTAAGTAGGGGCGTCATCGTCGCGGTTACAGTAGCAGCCGTGCGACAGCTAACTCGCCACGCCGCCACGACACTGCCCCACCGACGACTGACCACTGACCACTGACCACTGACCACTGACCACTGCCGGCCGACGACTATCAGCTGGCCGCCGCGGCGGCGGGCGCGGGCTTGGCGGCCTTGAGGAGCGCGGAGAGATTGTCGAGCAAGGTGTCGGTGGTGTTGGTGGGCAGGCGCGCCACCATCGTCGCCAGCTTGCCCTCGTGCATCTCAGCGCAGTCGAACTGGGCTCGCCGGCCCTTGTCGGTCAGCGAAATCAGCACGATGCGGCGATCCTCTTTGTCCCGCGTGCGATAAACAAGTTCTTTCTTCTCCAGCGCATCGATGATGCGCACCACCGTCGGGCCGGTCACGCCCAGATTCTCGGAGATCCGCTTCTGCGACGCATCCCCGTCGGCGACGATCATGGAGATCACCTGGTACTGAGCAACGGTGAGGTTACACGGCACCCCACTGCTGCGCTTGAAATCGTCCCTAAATGTGCGGTCGAGCTCCGTCAGCAGCTCGGCTAATCGCTTGACCTTCAATCCGTCCAATCCGTCTACGCTCATCGTGACACCATCCACAAACTACAACCGTCGGGCTCAACGGTTGATATGACTATAAGATGAAAGGGGTCGCGCTGTCAACTACTACGTATCCGTTAGGCGCGTGCGCCGCCAAGGAGCCCGCGTCCCCGTGTCCCCGCGTCCCCGCGTCAAACACGGACACCCTCGAGGAGCCTGCCGACGATGGCGTCGGAGGTGACGCCCTCGGCCTGCCCCTCGAAATTGAGCAGCACGCGGTGGCGCAACACGGGGTGGGCCAGGGCCTGCACGTCCTCGACCGAGGCATTGTAGCGCCCCTCGATCAGCGCGCGCACCTGGCCAGCCGTGATCAAGGCCTGCAGGGCGCGGGGGCTGGCCCCGGCGCGCACGTAGCGCCGCACCTCGGCGGGGGACTCCTCGCGCTCGGGGTGCGTAGCCAACAGCAAGCGCACGGCGTACTCGGCGACCGTCGAGGCGACGGGGACGGCGCGCGCCACGCGCACCATCTCCAGCAGCTGCGCGCCCTCGACCACCGGCTCCAACTCGTCCGGCGGCCTGATGGTGCGCCCGATGATGCCGATGAGCTCCTCGGGACCGGGGAACGGCACCAGCGTCTTGAACAGGAAGCGGTCCAACTGCGCCTCGGGCAGGGGGTAGGTGCCCTCCATGTCCAGCGGGTTCTGCGTAGCCAGCACGAAGAAAGGGCTGGGCAGAGCGCGCGTCTGGCCGCCGACGGTGACGGTGCGCTCCTGCATGGCCTCGAGCAGGGCGGACTGCGTCTTGGGCGTGGCGCGGTTGATCTCGTCGGCCAGCACCACATTGCCGAAAAGGGGGCCGGCCTGGAAGGAGAAGACGCGATGGCCCCCCTCGTCCTCGTCGATGATGTTGGTGCCGGTGATGTCGGCGGGCATCAGATCGGGCGTGAACTGCACGCGCGAGAAGCGCAGGTCGAGCGTCTGGCCGAGCGTGCGCACCAGCAGCGTCTTGCCGAGTCCGGGCACGCCCTCGAGCAGCACATGCCCGCCCGCCAGCACGGCGATGAGCACCTGGCGCACGACCTCGCGCTGGCCGACGACGACCCGGCCGATGGACTCTTCCATGCGCCGGCCGGCCTCTGTGAAGGACCGCACCGCCGCCTCGTCGATACCCTTGTCGGGAACTATGGACACGCGCTCTCCTAACTAATAACGCCTGCGACTGCGGTCGCATGGCAAACAACGCCGACCGCGGTCGGGTGGCCGCATTGACGCCAACGTTAACGCCAACGTTTCGACGCCGCGGCGCCCGTGGTCCGCCATCCAGGCCCCACGCGGAGCGGGGAGGGCAAGGGCCGTCGCAGGCTTACTTACCTCCATGGTGCAGACGGTCGAAATACGTGCTGACCAGCGAGCGGTCGGCGGCGGGGACGGAGCCGTTGTTGAGCTCGGCGCGGGCGGCGCGCTCGTAGGAGGGCAGCACGCTGGTCAGCGGCTGGTAGGCCCCACCGGCGGGCGCGGCGTCGGTCCCTTTGGAGGTCGTCGAGCGGCCGTTGCCCTGGGGCGCGGGCACGTAGACGCGGTCGCCGCGGTTGCCGTTGGCGCCGCCGCTGGCGTTCCCGCCCCGACCACCACCACCGGACCCGCCGGCGCCGCTACCACTGCCCGAGCCGCGACCACTGCCACTACCCGAACCGCTCCCCTGGCCCTGGCCTTGCCCCGAACCGCTCCCCTGGCCCTGGCCTTTGCCGCCCTGGCCGGATCGATCGCCACCCTTACCGGAGCCCTTGCCGGCGCCGCCGGCCGCGCCCGTGGTGGCGCCGCCCTTGCCAGTAGCCTGACCGGGGGGTCCCGACGACCCGTCGCCGTTCAGGCCGGAAACGTCGTTGCGCGCGCTGTCGAGCGAGGCGTTGGCCTGGTCGAGCGCGCTCTGCTGGGCGCCGCGGGCCGCGTCGGCCGCAGCCCCTTTGCCGGCCTGCTGCAGGGCGGCGCGGGCGCCCGCCTGATCGCCCTGCGCCAACGCTGTCGCCGCCTGCTGCAGCGAGGGACTCGCCGCGCTGTCGGCGCCGGCGGACTGCGCGGCGGACTGCAGGGCGCGAGCAAGGCTGGCGCGGCCGGCCGGCGACATCTTGGGGAGCCCTTCGGCAAGCTTTTGGCTCGCCCGGGCGATGGCGGCGGGGTTCCCGCCGCGCACGGCGTTGGCGAGGGACCGCGTGGCCGCATCGCGGGCGAGCGCGGCCGCCAGGGCCGCCTGTGCGTTGCGCTGCGCCGCCGCCCGTGAATTGCCGAGCGCACGCAGGGCGTCCTGCGCGCGGGCGAGGGCCTTGTAGGCCTGCGCGCTCGTGCGCGCGGCCGCAAGCTCCTTGCGGAGGCGGGCGAGGATGCGCGCGATCTGCGCCTGCCTCAACTTATCGGCCTTCGTGAGCGCGGCCGTGGTCGCGGGCGGCAGGCCCATCGTGGCGTGTCGGGCCGCGTCGATACGCGTCGCGGCGCGCGCGATGCGCGCGTGCGCGGTCGCGCGCGCCGCGAGGACACCGTTCTGCGGGTTCGGCAGCAGCAACGCGACGAGCAGCAACACGACGCCCGCCGCAGGCGCGGCCATCTCGCGGCGTCGGGGGCGCAGCGGCAGGCCCGCGCGCAGGTCGAGACCGCCGGCGCGCGCGATGAGGTCGGCGCGCTGCAGGCGCAGGATGGGCGCCTCGCGACCGCCCCCATGGTCGCCGCTATACTGCCGGTACTCCCACGCCGTGGTCAGCCGATCGCGCAGGCCCAGCAGATGGTCGGCGCGCCGCAGCGCCGTCGCGGGGGCCGGCCGCGTCGCCAGCGCGACGAGGGCGCCGGCGAGCGTGGGCGCGGCGAGCGCGGCCAGGGCCCACCAGGAGGCCTCGGCCCATGGCGCGACGTGCGCTATCAACAGGAGCGCGGCGGCCGCGGCCAGACCGGCGGCGAGGCCGCGCGCGAGCCAGGGCGCGGCGTGGCGCCAGGCCATGCGGCGCAGCACCCGCGCCGTGAAGGGTTGCAGGGTATCGCTCACGCCTCACCCCCTGTCGTGGTCGCGGCCACGACCGGCCGCGCGACACGCCGCGGGCGGGGCGCCCAACGCGGGCGCAGCAGCCGCACACTACCGATGATGAAGAGGGCCGAAAGCACGACGTCGACGATGGCCTGGTCGGCCCAGAAGGGCAGGTTCAGCGGGCCGCCCGTGAGGTAGCTGGCGCTGGAGAAAGTCGACGTATCGTTGGTCAGGGCGGCCATGAACCCGACCAGCGGGTCGAGATAGGCGACGACGGGCAGCGATGGGGTCCCGCCGCCGTTGTTGGGGACGGCCAGAACGAAGTAGAAGGTGAGCAGTAGTAGCCCGACGGTCAGGCCCAGCGTGCACAGGAGGCTGACCACGACCGCCGCGCCGCTGCGCCGCATCAGTGTAGAGATGAATAGTGACATCGAGCCGATCAGCAGCGTCGAGGCCAGGAAGATAGCGAACACGCTCAGGAACGTGCTCGGGTCGACCCCACCGAAGAGGAAGACGAGGCTGAACAGGGGCAGCGAGCACACGATGAGCAGCACGTCGAAGGCCAGCCCGGCCACGAGCTTGCCCAACACGATGGAGAGCGAGGAGAGCCGCGTCACCAGCAGGAGCTCGAGCGTCTGGCGCTGCCGCTCCCCGCTGATCGCGTCGGCCGTCGAGGCCGGCGTGATGAAGAGGATCAGCGCCATCTGGAAGCCCGCCAGCAGGCCGAACATGAGTTGGCCCACCTTGGTCGAGTCGGCGTAGCTCGCCGGCGTGTTGGACCCACTCAAGGTCAGCAGCGAAACGACCGCCAGCAGCGTCAGGTACAGGGTGATCACGGCGGCGGCGCGCCAGCCGCGCATGCGCGTGGTGATCTCTTTGCCCAGGACCGCGTTGACCCGCATCATGCGCCCACCCCCTTCGTCCCCGCTGGCCCCTCTGTCCCGTCCGCGTCGGTCAGCTGCATGAAAATTTCCTCCAACGAGTTGGCGGCGGGGGCGAAGTGTAGCACGGGGATGTCCGCCTCGACCAGCGCGCGCAGCAGCGCCGCCGTGCCCCGGTCGTCCCCCGTGAAGGTCGCCTCCAGGTCGTCGCCGACCACCTGCACCTCGCCGACGCCCGGCTGGCGCGCCAGCACCGCGGCGGCGGCCTCCCGCGTACCTGAGCTCACCCCGTCGCCCATCACGCCGACGCGCACGGCGCGGGCGCCGCGCAGCGACTGCAGGATGGCGTTGACGGGTCCCTCGCGCAGCAGCCGCCCCCCCTGGATGATGCCGATGTGCGAGCACATCTCGGCCAACTCGAGCAGGATGTGCGAACTCACCAGCACGGTCTTGCCCAGGCGCTGCAGTTCTTTGACGATCTCGCGCATCTCGTAGCGCGCGCGCGGGTCCATGCCCGAGGCGGGCTCGTCGAGCAAGAGCACCTCGGGGTTGTGCACGAGGGTACGCGCCAGGCCCAGGCGCTGCTTCATGCCGCGCGAGAGGCCCTCCACGAAGTCGCCGCGCTTGTGCGCGAGGTCGACCAATTCGAGCAGCTCGGGGATGGTGCGGCGGGCCTCGGCGGAGGAGACGCCGTAGGCGGCGGCGTAGAAGTCGAGGTACTCGCTCACCGTCAGGTTGTCGTAGACGCCGAAAAAGTCCGGCATGTAGCCAATCTTGGAGCGCACCTCTCCCGGGTTAGAGGTCAGCGGGCGGCCGTCGACGTAGGCCTCGCCGCCGTCGGGGGCCAGCAAGGTGGCCAGGATGCGCATGGTGGTCGTCTTGCCCGCGCCGTTGGGTCCCACGAAGCCGTAGATGCTGCCGCGCGGCACGTGCAGCGAGAGGCCGTCGAGAGCGCGCGCGCGCATGTAGCTCTTGGTGAGGCCCTCTGCCCACAGCATCGGCGGCGCGGCCGCGCTCGCGACGCCCGCGGCGGCGACTCCAGTAGGTTGCCCCGATGTCTCCGCGACCGTCGTCATGATACGCTCCCCGCGGCCCCGATCTGGATGTTTTGGTCGACGTTGTTGAAAGAGAGGCCGCCGCCGGACGGCGCCTCCAGCCTCAGCAGCACCCGCCCGTCGTCCGAAACGTAGGGCGCGGCCCTGTGCACGTCCAGCGACCCGCCGCTCAGGTCGACCCCCTGCCAGCGGCGCGCACGCCAGTTCCACAGTCTGGCCGTCGAGGAGGCGAGCGAGGAGGAGCCGTTGGTCGGGTTGACCACCAGCGAGAGCGTGTCCACGCGCCGCGCGTGGCCCCTCGCCGTCGCGGGGAGCGCTAGCTGGACGTCGATGCGGTCGCCCGCGTTGAGCATCAGGCCGTTGGAGCCGTTCCCCTGCGTCACGGTGGTGCCGGCGACGCCCACGGGCAGGTCGCCCGGCGACAACGCGAAGCTCCCGGGCGCTCCTCCCTGTCCAAGGCCGAGCGGGACCACGACAAGGTCGAGGTCGGTGCGGCGCGGCGCGGCCCCATTGACGACGAAGGCGCCGATGGGACTGTTGGCCCACCCGATCAACGCGAGCGGGGTGGCGACCGTAGCGACGGAGCCGCCAGGGAAGACCGCGCCCAGGATGTCGTTGTAGCGCTTGGCCGAGGCCAGCATGCCGGACGCGGGGACGCCGCTATAGAGGCCGTTGAGCGGGCCGGCCGGCGCGCCGTTCCCGTTCCCGGAGCCGGGCGCGCCCCCCGACCCTGCGCCGCCGAGGCCGAAGGGGGGCACGCGCACGGTCGCGCCGGGGGCGATGCGGGAAATGAGCGCGCTCACGCCGTTGGCTCCGACGACCATGCAATCGCGCAAGGTCATGGCTGTCCTGTTCGTGACCGTGCCGTCGACCGCCTTGCCGCGCAGGGCCAGGTTCGCCGCCACGTCCCCCTGCAGGGGCAGCTGCCGGTGCAGGCCGATGTTGCGCTGCGACCACATCTGCAACCCCGCGAGGTGGGCCGTGACGGGCGCCGCGCCCTCGTCGACGCGCATGCCGAGCGGGACGTCCGAGTGGAGTGGGCCCTGGTTGCCGCTGTCGTTGCCGAGGCCCCAGGCCAGCGTCGAGGCGGGGGTCGCGTTGGGGTCGGTGGCCGTGAGGTCGTAGTCGCCGCGGAAAGGGGCGAAGAGCCCGATGTACGAGTCGGCCTGCACGGCGCCCGCGCCCTGGTCGAGGTAGACGACGCTGTCGACGTTGGCCAGCACGTCGCCGCCGTTGCGGGCGTAGGCGAGGCCGAACGAGCCGAGGCCGAAGAGGACGGCCATGACCGGGACGGTCACCCAACTCAGCTCGAGGCGGCGCCGCCAGCGCAGCAGCAGGTAGTTGCCGGGACCCAGCGCCAGGACGTAGAGCACGATGAGGAACACATAGACCTGCAGCGCGGGCAGCCCCCGCGCATAGGCCTGGCCGACGTCGCTGGTGACGGAGGCCAGGGTGTTCTGGCCGGAGGGACCGAAGGCGGAGCCGGAGGATGCCTGCATGCCGCTCTGCACGAGGGCGTCGCGCGGCCCCTGCAGCGCGGCGGCAAGCGCGCGCCCCCAGAAAGCGCTCCGTTCGCCGTCGGAGAACGCGCCGAGCGGGGCGGCCGTGGGCTCGAGCGCGCTGTAGACCAGGTGACCACGGCCGGCGGGACGGTCGACGATCAGGGGCACGCCGTTGTGCGCCAGGATCACCGTGGCGCCGGGCCCGGGGGCGGCGACGCTCAACTCGGTCTGCCCGCCCCCCGAGCCGCGCGCGGCGGCGAGCCGGGCGACCTCGGGCAGGGAGGGGACGACGGTCGTGGCCCCCTCGGCGGCGCTCGTGGCGGCCAGCAGGTCGGGGGGGAGGTGGCCCAGCGTCTTGCGGACGTGCGCCCCCCCCGCCACCAGCAAGGTCCCGCCGCCGCGCACCCAGGCGCGCAGAGCGTCGAGTTGCGGGCCGCCGAGGCTGTCGGACGCGTAGTCCGAGAGCACGATGAGATCGAAGTTGTCGAGGGCCTGCGGCTGCGCGTCGAGCGGCGTCGCGCCCCCGTTGGGTCCCCCCAAGGCCACGAGCCCCGCCGCGGCCACCCGGGTCTCGTCGAGCTTGAGCCCCTGGAAGGAGGGGCGCACGCCGGTGTCGTCGGAGAGCACGCCGACGGCGAGCGTATCGCCCGTCTGCTGGCTGAGCGGGACAGTGCGCGAGTCGACCGTCTTGCCGCCGACCAGGAGCGAGACCGTGAACTGCGAGCCGGCGTCGGCCGCGCGGACGTAGAGCGTCACCGCCTTGCGCGCGCCCTGCCCCAACTGAACGTCCGCCGTGTAGTCGGTGCGGTAGGATGGTCCGCCGTTGCCGTTGCCGTTGCTGGCGCCCTGAGGATCGTCGGAGATGGCGACGCGCCCGGCCACGTTGCCGGCGTCGTCGTTGCGCAGGGTCACGCGCACGGGGACCCACACCGCGCCGGGCTGGATGACCGACGGCCCGTTGACGCGATAGTTGGCGCCGCCGCTGAACGGGTAGCCAGCCTGGACACCCGAGATCGAGACGCCGAGCCCCGACCCCGCGGCGCGCGGCGTAGCGCCGGCGCGTCCCGTGGCCGAGGCATACCCCGACCCCGCGGCGCGCGCGGGGGCCGCGGCCGCGCCGAGGGCCAGGGCCAGCGCGAGCGGCGGCAGGGTCCGCGCGAGGATGGCGATCGTCATCGTGCTGTGCTCTCTTCCTGTACGCCGTGACGCCGTGACGCCGTGACGCCGTGACGCCCTGACGCCGTGACGCCCTGACACCGTGACGCCCTGACACCGTGACGCCCTGACACCGTGACGCCCTGACACCGTGCGCGATAGCGGTGGCGGTGGCGCGCCCTCTCGCCCGGGTCGATGGCCGATAGTCGATGGTCTTACCGGCATTATAGGCGCGCACAATTATCTCGGCTACCAGGCCACCAGGCCACCAGGCCACCAGGCCACCAGGCCGCCGTGGTGCCAGGCCGCCGTGGCGCCAGGCCGCCGTGGCCCGGACCTACCTTAGGTATAACGCCGTAGCTGGAACAAGGGTAACAGGCACAGGGCAAGCAGCCCAACCGCGGGCAGGCGCCCGGCGGGGCGGAGCGCCCGCGCCGCGTGCGCGCGATGGGCGTGGCGCCCGCGCTCTAGGCGCTCGCCGCGCGCCGCGAGGTCGTCCAGCAGCCGATACACCGGCATATCGCCGGTCCGCGCGCCGTGACGGCGGCGCAGGGCGCCCATGCGCCGCTCTATCTCCGCGGGCGCCAACGCCGCCCACTCCGCCGCGCGCCGCTCGTACCACCATTGCCGCCGGCAGCGCGCGTAGGCGCGCACATCGCTGGCCGAATAGAGGCGTCTCATGGCGACGGTCGCAGGCCGATAGCGGCGGCGAAGCGGCCGGTACGGCCCTTGTCGCCGCGGTGCGAGTAGAACAGGTCGCGCCGGCACACCGTGCAAACCTCGGCCACGTCCACGTGCGCGGCGCGCAGCCCGGCCTGGAGCAGCTGATGGCGGTTCATGGCCCACAGGTCGACCTTGTCACCGTGAATGAACGGCGCGCACCAGGGGGGCAGTTCGCGACGAGGGTCGGAGAACTGGGCGCAGCACGGGCCGAGGCACGGGCCGACGGCCGCGCGCAGGTCGGCGGGGTCGCTGCCGTAGTGGTCCCCTAGCGCCGCGACCGTCGCCGCGAGCACGCCGGCCGCCGTCCCGCGCCAGCCGGCGTGGGCCAGCCCCACGGCGCGGCGGCTCGGGTCGAGGAAGAGGACCTGGGCGCAGTCGGCGGCGGTTACGACGAGGGTCACGGCCGGGTCGTCGGTCACCAGCGCGTCCACGCGCGGGATGTAGCGCCCGCCACCCTCGAGCGGCTCGCCCGCCGTCGCCCCGTCGACGCGCGCGACGGCGACGCCGTGCACGAGACCGGCCATCACCAGCGACGCGCGCGGCCGGCCGAGCGCGGCCAGGACGCGGCCGCGGTTAACGTCGACGGCTGCCCCGTCGTCGCCGATCGACGAACTCACGTTGAGCGTGTCGAAGGGCGCGGCGCTGGCGCCACCGTGGCGCGTGAAGACGCCGTGCGCCGCCACGCCCTCCAGATCGAGCCCATCGAACATGTAGTGGGGCGGCGCGCCCTCGCGCGCCGCGCGGCGCATCACCGGCGCCTCTATCTCCATAACTGCTCGATCGTACGCGAACTGCTCGATCGTACGCGAACTGCTCTTGAGTAAGCTACCTCAAGCATCCATGCGCCCATAACCATAAGTGTACTCTCGCCACGCAACAGCCGCACTAATCGAAAGCGCGGCGCGTGCGCCTTGCGCGCCAGCGCACGCCGTGGCCCTGTTGCGCTACAATGCCGCCCAGGAGGATACGAACGTGCTACACGACAGCGACCGCAACAAGCGCCTGTACCGCGTGCAGCGGACCGAGACCTACGAGCAGGAGGTCTACGCGGAGGATTGGCAGGGGGCGGCCGCGGTCGCGCTGAGCCGCCCGTTCGATTGGGAACTCGCCGGCGCCGCCTCGCTCGACGTCGACCTCGTCATTTGCCCCGACTGTGGCAAGCCCATCCAGCCGGGCGACGGGCACGATGTCGAGTAGTGGCTACCGGCTACCGGCTACCGGCTACCGGCTACCGGCTACCGGCTACCGGCTACCGGCGGTTGTTG
>JAABUX010002192.1_pt1 | contig 28065 bp, 29 predicted proteins | sample 5561851 | NCBI WGS metagenome assembly JAABUX01 (sample SAMN10711883, study PRJNA513361) | rock metagenome | isolation source: Antarctica rocks | place: Antarctica: Victoria Land, Richard Nunatak red sandstone | collected 2016-01-03 | reverse complement strand
AAGGCGAAAATCAGCTGCCCAAGGTCGTCGAGGGCGTCACCTTTACCAACGGCGTTGAGGTCATTAACACGCCAGCACAGAGCGCCGCCTAATCACGGCGTCACCCAGTTTCCAGCATAGCTCGAGCGAGCCTTCAAGGAGACGCTTCAAGTCCTGAACCGAGCGACGCATGGGATTGACATTGCGCCGGAGACTGCTGACCAAGCCGTGGCCGCTGGATCCAGGTTCCTTGAGGATCTGCGCGACATGAAGTGGCCTTGATGTCCCGCCGCGGCGCCGACTTGGAGAGCGTAAGACGCCTCGCGTCGATCTTCCGAGCGGACCAACCAGCCAGGCCGGTTGTGCTCCTGGGAGCCGGCGCGTCGTTCTCGTCCGGCATCCCAATGGCTGCGGAGTGCGTCAGGCGAGTCTCTAGGCGTGTTTATGCGGACCGGGTAGCCCCCGACCACCAAACAGCAGAGAGGACCAAGCCGAGCGAATGGCAAGTGTGGCTGGGCTTGTTTGATTGGTTCATCGCAGACGAGAGCCGGATTGCGGAAAACCTCCCCCTCGTCGTCGAGCACTTGCTGAGACCGCAGGCATATCGGCGAAAAATATTCAGGGAGATTCTTACCTCCGGCACGCCGATCGGGCCCGGATACGGTCGGCTTGCCGAACTGATGCGTCGCGGACTCATCACGACTGTTCTCACAACCAACTTCGACCGATGCGTCCCTGAGGCAGTTCGCCAACTCGGTCCGAGCATCGGGCCGCTCGTGGAGGTAAACAAGTCGGCGTCTGACCTCAAGCAGTTCGACCTTTACGCCAGGGCCCAACTCGTGTGGCTCCACGGGACTGCTGAACATTACACCTATCGGCTCATCACCACTGGTGGTCGTCGGCTACGGAGGTGCGGAGGCTTCGATAATGGAACACCTCCTCGGCGATCCAGCCAGGACGAACGATTTCAAACGAGGCGTATTCTGGTGCGTGCGGCACAGAGATACGCCGCATCCCAATGTGGAGGCGCCTGGAACATGAGCTTGGCAATGTCCAAACCGATCGTGGTAATCTCAATAGTGGACGGCTCCTTCCATCTCGTTGCACTCAACAGCTACGAGTTTGGCACACGATGCCGAACAGGAGCCGTCCACCGCATCAATTTTGGACAAATTGTGCGGCGACCCCCTAGTCAGCGTTGGCGGCACGGTGCTGACCCTGGTGGTCGTGCTCGCGGCGGCCTACGCGATCAGCCGGATACTTTCGCGGCGGAACGCACAAGGGCAGCTCCTGGTCGTCACGCAAATGCTGTCGCCGCTGTTTCTTGTGCTTGGCAAGTTTCGCATGGGGGCCTTGATCCACATCGGCAGATTGACGCTGGTCGATGCGCCCAGCACCGTGGCGGTGATCTACGTGGCGTTCCAACTCGCCTTCGCGATCTGGATGCCGGCATCATATTTCACCATTATCTCGCCTGAGTTGGAGCAGGCGGCCTGGATCGTTTGGTGGGCGGGCTGACGCCTGGCGGAATCAAGTAGGGCGCGACTGGCCCGGCACGTCAGTTCCTCTGTCCCGTCGCATCGGAGATGAGGCACGTGCAGACGGCATGGGCACAAAGCCTGCCTTCCCGATCGGTCAACCGCCCCTCGCCCAACACCAACCGGGAGCCTTTGGAGATCAGGATTCCCTCGGCACGGATCGGTCCCGACGCGGCCGTGATGGGGCGCAGATAAGTGATCTTGAGGTCGATCGTTGCGTATCTGACGCCTACCTCCAACTCCGTCTGCACCGCGAGTGCGACCGCAGCGTCGAGCATGGTGGCCCCATAACCGCCATGGACGGTTCCCAATAGTGATCTTCGTTCGGCGAGGCGACTAGAACGACCCGGCCGGATTCAGCGCTCTCGCCCGAAATCCCCAGAGTTCGGCCGATGCCGCGCGGAAAGCCTCCGGCGGCGAAGGCGTCTTGAACGAGCTTGAGCCCTGATGTCACGAACCATCTCCCACCCAAGCCTCCGACATAAGCCGGAGATCTATAAATCACGCCAGATCGCGTCGCTCAAAGCGGAAACCGCGATTCTACCCTCGACGGAACCGCTCTAGCCGCCAGTCCGCGCGTCGGCGAGCCGCCGCTCAATGATGTCGCGCGTCTCGCGCAGCGGCTGTAAACAGCGGTTGACGCCATCGACGGCAGTGACGGCGCGCGACATCCAGACCGTGTTGATGCAGCCGAGCAGGCGCTGACCGACGCGCACCGGCAACGCGATGGAGCCGGTGTGCGGCCAGAGGACGCCGCCTTGGCGCAGGCCGTAGCCGCGGCGCCGGGTCGAGGCGAGCAGCCGGGTGACCTGGGCGGTGTCGCGGGCCAGCGCGTCATGGGGATCGTCGGACCCGGCGAGAAGGTTGAGCAATGCGTCGCGCTGCAGCTTCGGAGCGAACGCGATGTAGGCGAGGCCCGACGAACTGCCCAGCACCGGCATCTTGCGTCCGACCATATTTCGGTCGATCGATAGCGGCGCTATCCGGTGTGTGGTCTCGTGGATGACCATCTTGAGGCCGTCGAGCGTAGAGACGTCGCAGGGCCAGGAGATGCGGCTTGTCAGCTCCGCCAACGCCGGGCCGGCAATGGAAGAGATCCATTGCTCGTCTTCGAACCCTTCGGAAAGCCCTCGAACCTGTAGCCGCAAGTGGAATCGGTCATCTGCGGTGCCGCGGCGAACGTATCCCTCGTCGACCAGCGTCTGCAGCAGTCGATACACCGTGGCGCGCGGCACGCCGCTTTCACGCGCCAACTGCAGGGCGGTGGCGCTGCCGTGGCGGTTGAGCACGGACAAGACGGTGAGACCGCGAGCGAACGAGCGGATCGAATTGATCGGCAAAGGACGATGTCCACTGTGCGAACAAAGATGAAATCGCGTTTGCGGCGCCGCTGCAAGCGATGGATTGTCGGGACAACGCGGCGGGCGGAATTGCCGCTTCGGGAAGGAGACGTCATGGCGGAGGAAACTTCGGCGCAAGAAACCCGAGCCGACATCGCGATCATCGGCTGCGGCCCGGTCGGCGCGATGCTGGCCAACCTTCTCGGCATGCAGGGAATCAGCACTTTGGTGCTGGAGCGCGAGACGGATGTCTACGTGCTGCCGCGCGCCTGCCATTTCGACGACGAAGTGATGCGCATGTTCCAGACGGTGAGCCTGGCCGACGAGATAACGCCGCTGGTCCACGTTTCGCCCGGCATGCGGTTCGTCGACGATTCCGGCAAGCTGCTGCTCGATTGGACGCGTCCGGTGGAGATCGGGCCGCAGGGGTGGAACGCGAGCTATCGTTTCCATCAACCGGAACTGGAGCGCGTCCTGCGCGACGGGCTGACCCGGTTCCCCGGCGTGACGGTCCGGTTGCGCACGGAGGTGTTCGCCCTCGAACAAGGGTCGGAGGCGGTCGATGTCCGTTTCGAGGACCTGGCGACGGGCACCCTGCATCGCTGCCAGGCTCGTTATGTGGTTGGCTGCGACGGCGCGCGGTCGTTGGTGCGGCGGATGATCGGCGCGCCGATGGAGGATCTCGGCTTCCACGAACGTTGGCTGGTGGTCGACGCGATCCTGAAGCGTCCGCGCCCGGATCTGGGCGACTACAGCGTGCAGTTTTGCAGCACGCGGCGGCCCGCCACGTATGTCCGCGGCACCGGCGACCGGCGCCGATGGGAGATCACGGTTCTGCCGGACGAGGATGCGGCCAGCGTGACAAAGCCGGGCCGGGTGTTCGAGCTGCTCGCACCGTGGGTCGGCCCGGACGACGTCGATCTTGAGCGTGCCGCGCTCTACACCTTCCACTCCGCCCTGGCGCGGCAATGGCGCGGTGGCCGTCTGCTGATCGCCGGCGATTCCGCGCATCTCACACCGCCTTTCCTCGGCCAGGGCATGTGTGCCGGCATGCGCGACGTGGGCAACTTGGCCTGGAAGCTGGCCCGGGTGCTGTCCGGCCGAAGTGGCGATAGCCTGCTCGACACCTACCAGGCCGAGCGCAGCCCGCACGTGCGGGAATACATCGAACTCGCGGTGCGGCTCGGCGGGCTGATCAACACCAAGGCGATGCAGAAGGCGCTCCCCGGTGCGGCGCCCGGCGGCGAGCCGGTCCGGATGAGCTCGATCAAACCCCGTCTCGGTACCGGGCTGGCGCCGGGCTGGAACGGACCGGCCGGCAGCATCGCCCCGCAGCCTCGGCGCGGCGACGGCACCCGGCTCGACGACCATGTCGGCTATCGCTTCACGGCAGTGATGCGCCCCGATATCGCCGCGTCGCTGCCCGAGGCAACGCGCCACCGCCTGTCCGACCGCGACATCGTCGTGGTGTCGGATGACGCGCCGGAGCACCTGTCCTGGCTCGAATCGCATGGCGCCGTCGCCGTCCTGGTGCGGCCGGACCGCTACGTGCTCGGCGCCGCCACCTCCATCCAGCAACTCGACGCGCTGGCAGCCTGCATCTGACCGCCGCCCCTCACGTGAAAGCAGTCCCATGAAGCTGATCTCATTCATCGTCGATGGCCGCGCCCGTTACGGCATCGTGCAGGGCGCTGCCGTTGTCGACCTGACCGGCCGGTTCGGCGACCGCTGGCCGACCTTGCGCGACCTGCTGGCGGGCGGCGGCTTGCCGCAAGCCGCGCAAGCGGCCGACGGCGCAACGCCCGACTTCCCGCTTGAGGACCTTCAGCTCGCCCCCGTCATCCCTAACCCCGACAAGATCATCTGTGTCGGCCTCAACTATCGCGACCACGTCGCCGAGACGGGCCGTACCGAGACGCCCAACCCGGCGCTGTTCGCCCGTTACGCCGGCAGCCAGGTCGGACACCTGCAGCCGCTGATCAAGCCCGCCGCATCGGACGAGTTCGACTACGAGGGCGAACTGGCCGTCGTCATCGGCAAGGGCGGCCGGCACATCGCGGCCACCGACGCGCTGGACCACGTCGGCGGCTATGCCTGCTACAACGAAGGCAGCGTTCGCGACTGGCAGCGCCATACCAGCCAGTATCTCGCCGGCAAGACCTTCGCCGGCACCGGCGCGTTCGGCCCGTGGCTGGTGACGACCGACGAGATTCCCGACCCGGCCGCGCTCACGCTCGAGACGCGGCTGAACGGCCAGGTGGTGCAGCACAGCACGACCGACCTGATGATCACGCCAGTGCGCGAGCAGATCGCCTATATCTCCACCATCCTGCCGCTGCTGCCCGGCGACGTGATCGTCTCCGGCACGCCGGGCGGTGTCGGCTCCAAGCGACAGCCGCCGCTGTTCATGAAGGCCGGTGACGTCGCTGAAGTCGAGATCAGCGGCATCGGCATCCTCCGCAGCCCCGTCATTGCAGAGACAAGGTGACATAATGGAACTGACGTCCGAACTGACCGCGCTGGGCTATATCGGCGTTCGCTCCTCCCGATTGGACGATTGGGGGAGCTACGCGACCGGCCTGCTGGGCATGCAGCAAGTCGATCGCGGCGGCGCCACGCGGGCATTCCGAATGGACAACCGCAAGCAGCGACTGGTCGTTGCCGGCGACGACGGCGACGGTCTCGACTTTTTCGGCTGGGAGCTCGCCGATGCCGCCGCGCTGGACCGTTTGGCCGCTCGGCTCGAGGCGCATGGCATTGCCGTGCAGCGGGCGCCCCGCACCCTGGCCGACGAGCGGCATGTCGCCGACTTGATCGTCTTCCACGACCCGGCCGGGAACCGTCTCGAAGCCTTCCACGGCCCGGCGATCGCGACCGAAAAATTCAAACCCGGACGTCCAATTTCTGGCTTCCGCACCGGCCCGCTCGGCATGGGTCACGCGGTGATCAACGTCGAGAACGTCGAAAAGCTGCTGCCGTTCTACCGCGACATCCTCGGCTTCCACGTCACGGACTACGGCCTCAAGCCCTACAAGCTGTATTTTTTCCACATCAACGGCCGCCACCACAGCTTTGCCATGGTCGGCTCCGGCAAGACCGGGCTGCACCATTTCATGATCGAGCTGTACAGCCTCGACGACGTGGGCCAAGGCTACGACCTCGCCAACCTGGAAGACGACCGGGTCGCCTACACGCTGGGCCGGCACACCAACGACCATATGACGTCGTTCTACTCGCACACCCCATCCGGTTTCTTCATCGAATATGGCTGGGGCGGCCGGGTGATCGACCCGGCGACGTGGGAACCGCACGAGACGCATGACGGGCCGAGCTTCTGGGGTCACGAACGCCTCTACCTGGAGCCGGAGCAACGGTCCCGCCTGCGCGACATGCGCCTGTCGGCCGCGGCGCGGGGGGTGCGAGCACCGGTGCCGGACTGCCCTTGGCTGGACGCCGTCATCGCCAACGAGTGAGCCTCTGAGCGATCCGGAATACCGGGTGTGAAACGAACGAAGACGGAGGAAGATGTGCCGAAACTCACCAGCCTTCTAGGCTCGACGGCCCTGTTTGCCCTCGCGGCGATGGCGCTCCCGGCTCACGCCGAAATCAAGTCGGAAGCCATCCGCATCGGCGTGCTCAGCGACATGAGCGGCGTGTTCGCCACCGCGATGGGGCCGGGCTCCGTCACCGCGGCGCAGATGGCGGTCGAGGAGTTCGGCGGCAAGATCGACGGCAAGCCCATCGTGATCCTGCAAGCGGATCATCAGAACAAGCCGGACATCGCGTCCGGTATCGCCCGGCAATGGTTCGACCGCGACGGGGTCCAGGCCATCGCCGATGGCGGAACCTCGGCCGCCTCGCTCGCGGTGCAGGACCTGGTGCGCCAGAACCACCGTATCTTCCTCGTCTCCGGCGCCGGCGCCGCCGACTTGTCCGATCGCGCCTGCGCGCCCACCAGCGTGCAGTGGACGCAGGATTCCAACTCCACCGCCAACGGCGTCGTCGCCGGCGTTTGGGCGCGCTCGCACGAGCCCTGGTTTTTCATCACCGCCGACTACGCCTACGGCCTGGCCCTCGAGACGGACGCCAAGGCCCGGCTGTCCCAGCTCGGCGGCAAGGTCGCCGGGTCGGTGAAGGCGGCGTTGGGCACCACGGATTTCAGCGCCTACCTACTGCAGGCGCAGGCGTCGGACGCGAAGATCCTGGCCATCAACGTAGCCGGCGACAACGTCACCGCGCTGAAGCAGGCCGCCGAGTTCGGTTTGGCGCAGCAGGGTATGACGATCGTGCCGATGTCGATGCAGAACGTGGATATCAAGGCGGCCGGCCTGCCGACGCTGCAAGGGAGCCTCGTCTTCACCAGCTTTTTCGAGGAAGAGAACCCCACCGCCCACGCCTGGGCCGAGAAATACTTCGCCCGCACCAAGGCGATGCCGTCGCAAATCCAGGCCGGCGTCTACTCTGCCGTCCGACATTACCTACAAGCCGTCAAAGACACCCATTCGGACGACGGCGATACCGTCATGGCCAAGATGCGCGCGACCCCCGTGTCGGACGCCTACGCGCAGCACGGTGTCATCCGCGCCGACCAGCGGATGGTGCATGAGATGTATTTGACCGAGGTGAAGACCCCGGCGGAGTCCAAAGGGCCGTGGGACCTGGTCAAGCTGGTCTCCGTCGTGCCGCCGGACCAGGCGTTCCGCCCGTTGGCCGATAGCCACTGTCCCTTGATCAAGGCGGCCCAGTAAGTAGGAGAGGAGCGCATGGCGATGGCCGTCGCTTCCGCGTCGCGGCAGGTGCCGCACTATCACGGCGCCTACTACGACGACGCCTTCATCGCCGACCCGTTCCAGCATTACGCGGAGATGCGGGCGCTCGGCCCGGTCATCTATCTCCCGGCGCTCGGCAATTTCGCCATCACTCGGTATCGCGAGGTCCGCGAGGCGCTGCGGCATTTCGAGGCCTTCTCCTCGGCCATGGGCGTTTCGGCGGACCAGCCCGGCTGCGACTTCATGCGCGGCGCCCACGGCAACACGCTCAACTCCGACCCGCCAGACCACGACATCATGCGTACCGCGGTAGCGGCACCGCTGCTGCCGGGTGCGCTGGAGGCGATCCGCGGGCGCATCGAGCAGGCGGCCGAACGTCTCGTCGACGCCTTGCTGGCCAAGGGCGATTTCGACGGCATGGCCGACCTCGCGCGCCACCTGCCGGTCAGCATCGTCACCGAGTTAGTCGGCTTGGCCGAGCACGGGCGGGAGAACATGCTGCAATGGGCCGCGGCGTCGTTCGACATTCTCGGCATTCAGAACGAGCGCGGCCGCCGCGGGATGGAGACCGCCATGGAGATGCGCGCCTACATCCTGCGAGAGGGCATCCCGGAGACGCTGAAAGCCGGCAGTTGGACCGCCCGGCTGCACGAACTCGCCGATGCCGGACAGATCACCCGCGAGATGTGCCCGCTGCTGTTTCGCGACTACATCGCCCCCAGCCTCGACACGACGATCTCGGCCACCGGCCAGCTTTTCCATCTACTCGGCCGCCACCCCGAGATCTGGCAGCGGATCCGGCGCGACGCGTCGCTGATCCCCGGGGCGGTCAACGAAGCCGTCCGGCTCGGGTCGCCGATCCGCTCCTTCTCGCGCACGCTGATCCGGGATTACGAACTCGCCGGCGTCACGCTGCCCGCTGGCGCGCGCGTGATGTGCCTGTACGCCTCGGCCAACCGCGACGAGCGCCACTTCCCCGAGCCCGACCGCTTCGACCCGGGCAGGCCCGGCACCCACCATCTCGGTTTCGGGCACGGCATCCACCAATGCGTCGGCATGCACCTCGCGCGCCTCGAAATGGAGAGCCTGCTGAGGGCCATGGCGCCGCGCGTGGAAAGCTTCGTCGTCGGCACGCCCGTCGTGGGCATGAACAACACGATCTACGGCTTCGAGAGCATGAGCATGAGCATGCGGCTGGTCGCGGGCGAAGGGATCGTCGTCGCGCAGCCATCATCACGGCCCGCGGCAGTCTCGCCACAGCCAGCGTGGCGCGCCATGCGGATCGCCGATCGGGTGCAGCAGGCCGAGGGTATCGCGTCGTTCGATCTCATCTCGGCCGACGGCGCCCCACTGCCGGCGTTCACGGCCGGCGCCCACGTGGACGTGCAGATCGCGCCCGGTCTGGTCCGCCAATACTCGCTCTGCAACGACCCAGCCGACTCCACGCGCCGCTACCGGATCGCCGTCTTGCGCGATGCCGCGTCACGCGGCGGATCGAAAGTCGTGCACGAAGCCTGGCAGAGCGGGCACGCGGTCCTTGTCAGCGCACCGCGCAACACGTTTCCGCTGGACGAGACGGCGCAGGCCGCGCCACGGCGCACCATCCTGGTCGCCGGCGGCGTCGGCATCACGCCCATGCTCGCGATGGCCTATCGTCTCCAGGCGCTGGGCCGTGACTTCACGCTGCATTACTGCGTCCGTACGGTGGCGAGGGCGGCATTCCTGCCGGAGATCGAGCAAGCGGGGCTGGCCCGATACGTGCGGCTGCATGTCAGCACCGGGTCGCCGGACCAGCGGTTCTTGGCGGCCGCCGGGCTCGGGCCGCCTCGCCCGGATACCGACGTGTATTGCTGCGGCCCGGTCGGCTTGATGGATGGGTTGGCGTCGGCGGCAGCGGCGCTGGGCTGGCCGGTGACCAGCCTGCACCTGGAACGCTTCGGTGCGGCCACCCGAGGCGACGATACCTCCTTCACGCTCGTGGCCCAACGCAGCGGGCTGACGCTGGAGGTCGCTGCCGGAACAACCATCCTCGACGTCCTCGCCGCGGCCGGCATCGAGGCGCCGTCCTCTTGCTGCGCGGGGGTTTGCGCCACCTGCCTGACCGACGTGATCTGCGGCGTCCCCGATCACCGCGACCTGGTGCTGACCGCCCACGAGAAGACCGCCAATCGACGGATCGCCATCTGCTGTTCGCGCTCGCTCAGCCGCACGCTTGTCCTAGATATCTGAACCAAGCCAAACGCCCTTGCCGGGCCAACAAGGAAGACACGATGCTCGAGACGTCCAGGCGATCCCTTCTTACCTACTCGGCGATTGCGACGCTCGGTATTCACCGAGCCAAGGCAGCGACGCCCAGCCCGATCAAGATCGGCGTCCTGGGCGATCAGAGCAACATAACGGCCGATGCCGGCGGCCCCGGCACGGTGACTGCGGTCAAGATGGCCGTCGCGGATTTCGGCAACAAGATCGGCGACCGCCCGATCGAGGTGATCTCGGCGGACATGCTGATGAAACCGGACGTGGCCGCGCAGATCGCCGCGCAATGGTTCGACACCGAGGGCGTGGACGTCATCGTCGACCTTCCGCTCTCCTCGGCCGCGTTGGCCGTGCTGGAGGTTGCCCGCCAGCGCAAGAAATCGACGCTGATCACCGCAGCGGCCACCGCCGACTTCACCGGCGCCAGATGCTCCCCGACGAACGTGCACTGGATCGACGACACCTACGCGCTCGCGCACGCCACCGCCCGCGCGGTCGTGGCCACCGGCGGCAAGACTTGGTTCTTCATCACCGCCGACTATGTGTTCGGGACGGCGATGCAGAACGACGCGACTGCGGCGGTGCGATCGGCAGGGGGGACAGTCATCGGGTCGATCCGCAATCCGATCGGCGCCGGCGACTTCTCGAGCTTTCTGCTGGCGGCCTCGTCGTCCGGTGCCAACGTGATCGGGTTGGCCAGCGTCGGCGGCGACACCATCACCGCCATTAAGCAAGCGGCCGAATTCGGGCTCGGCAAGGGCGGGCAACGGCTGGCCGGATTCCTCGTGTTCATCACGGACATCCACGCCCTCGGGCTCGACGTCGCGCAGGGCCTTTACGTGTCTTCCGGGTTCTACTGGGATCAGAACGATGCCAGTCGCAACTTTTCGCACCGATTTATGCAAGAGCGCCGTGCAATGCCGACCAAATCGCAAGCTGCGTCATACGCCGCAACAATGCATTGGCTCAAAGCGGCGCAGGCGGCGGGGACAACCGACAGCATGACCGTCAACCGGCAGATGCGCGAGATGCCGGGGGACTTCTTCGGCAAACCTACGAGGGTCCGGCAGGATGGTCGCGCGATGTATGACATGGAGCTGTATCAGGTGAAGGCACCATTCGAGAGCAAAGGTGCCTGGGATTACTACAAAGCCATTGCGACAGTGCCTGCGACGGAAGCCTTCAGGTCACTGTCGGAGGGCGGATGTGTGTCCACCAACTGATTTACATTCGTCCGCTAGTGATGCACGTTAACGGCCTGAAGTGCGTCCCGCTGCAAAGATCACCGGACCGTTGAGAACCCACAGCGAACTGGCGGGAATTTGGGCCTCGTGACTGCCCGGCTCGAAGTATGAGCCAATCATCAGGTTCGCCGTGCGGCCATCGCTAGACAAACTCCGCACGCTGCCAATGATGGTGCCATTCGGATCGCGCAACGACTGTCCAACCACGCTGGCCTCGAAAGTGCGGATGGGAGGATCAACCGGGGCCGCGTAGCCTGCAACAGGTGCGCGATCCTGGAGCCATCATCAAGCTCGTTCTCGTGGGCTCCTTTGGAACTGGCGCCGTCAGGTCCGACGTGGCGAGTTGGCGCCGGAGCCGATGCCGGTGTTCACGCCGGTGCAGATTACGGCCGACGCGCCGCTCGTGCTGCTGTCACCGAGCCCGAGCAAGGCGGCGAGCACTGGTGAGGACACTCGGGCGGAGATCACGCCGCCGGATGGGACCCGCGTCATCACGACCTATGAGGCGGGCTGGTCTGGGTTTTGGCTGGCTCGTTGACTTGCGACACACGGGATCGAGACGCACGTCGTTCAGCCTGCGAGCGTATCAGTCGATCGACGAGCGCGGCGCCCCAAGTCCGACGGGATCGACGCCGAGCTTCTGCTGAGAACGCTGCTGGCTTGGCTACGCGGCAAACAACGTGTGTGCTCGATGGTGCCGATCCCTGCAGAGGACGACGAGGATGCCAGACGATGCACTCGCGAACGGCAAGAGCTCGTGGCCGAGCGCGTGGCCTTGGTCAATCGGATAGGTTCCGTCCTCGCAACGCTGGGCGTGGGAGACTACAACCCGCTGTTGCGCAACCGACGCGAACGTTTGCAGGAATTGCGGACCGCACTGGGGTCGCCGTTGCCCCACACGCTCTCGCCAAGATCAGCCGGATGCTCGATCTCTTGGATTTGGTGCGCACCCAGGTCGCAGAGCTGGAACAGGAGCGTGATGCGGTGATGCAAGCGCCAGCGCCGGACCAGGCTGGCAGAATGATCCAGCAACTCGCCATGCTGCGCGGCATCGGCGTTCAGAGTGCGACGGTTCTGGTGCGCGAGGCGTTTGTGCGCGAGTCTTCCAACGGTAAGGCGCTCGGCTCCTATGCGGACCTAACCTCGACGCCGTTCAACAGCGGCGGCAGCGAACGTGAGCAAGGGATCGGCAAAGCTGGCAATCGGCGTCTGCGAAGGGTGATGGTGGAGCTGGCTTGGATTTGGCAGCGTTATCAGCCCGGCTCGGCTGAGGTCGGCTGGTTTCGCGGTCGCGTCAGTGGCGCCAGCGCGCGCATGCGCAAGGTCATGGTGGTTGCCTTGGCGAGAAAGCTTCTCATCGCTCTGTGGCGATTTGCCATGCAGGGCGTGGTCCCCGGTGGTGCGGTCTTAAAGCCAGCGCCCTGAGCAATGTTACGAGTTAGGCCTGAGCTCGACAGTAGCCCGGGCCCACGGATCCAAGGGGGCGTCGCCGTTGTTCGGCCTGGTGTCTCTGCACCGTTTATAGAGTGGTGCTGCCCTCCTGGAGCTCTCCAGTCCCGAATGCGGGACAGTGGTGGAATAACGTTCCGCCGGATGTGAGGTTGGCAGGAGATCCCTGCAATAACGAGAGCTCCACCTTGGCGATCTTGGCCATCAAGACGCGCTCAACAGGACAAGGAGTCCCCGATGACGTAGCTTGACATCAGGAGCCCTCATGTGAGGCCGAACGCATGACCGCTTTCGTACCACCGTCATACTTGCCAACTTGCACTTGAACCCAACGGGCCGTCCACGCATGGAACTGGCGCAAGGCGGACATCACCGCCGCCGCAGCTTGATCAACCGCGGTGCTCGGCGGACGGATACCGTTCCGGCGACGGGCCGTTGAGAGCGCCTCCTCACGCAAACCCGGGTTCAGCCGGCCCAGCAGGTCAGCAGGTCAAGCTTGGGCACGCTCAGTCCCGTCGGGCTCGCTACGCAGGATGCCATTCGGACGTAGCGCAGATGGCACGCTGATTCGCAGCAGAATTCGGGCAGGGCTGTTGTGCCGCAAAACAGCGCTGCTGGGCCAGCGCCGCTATCGCGCCAGAAACCCTGGCTTAAGGCGACTGTGCGCAGGCCGCTGGCCGCTGCTCGTGATTGATGACAACCGCAAATTCAGCCGGCTAGGCTCCCAATAAGCTTGACCAGTTTGCTCTCGCAAACGGACGCGTCGTGACCCCGGCGGCGCGAGATCATGAAGGTCAGTGGGTGAATGTGCCAGGCGCGACGTTTGAGTTCGATTAGCGCTCCGGTTGCGAGATCGTCGATGACGAGGTGGGCTGGCATATGGCCCCAGCCCAAGCCGGCCTTCAGAAAGTCATGTTTTGCACTCAGATCGTTGAGCAGCCATTGGCGTTCCCCGGCGACTGACATCTGTGTCTTCTCCGCTCCGGGCTGGTTGTCGGTGACGACGAGTTGAATATGTCGGCCGAAATCCTCACGCGAGATTGGTTCTGAGCTCGATCCCAACGGGTGACTTGGAGCGCAGACGGTCACCATTCGCGTCTCGCAAAGCCAGTGTCTTTCAATTGCGCTCGGATTGACTTGGGGGACGTCAGCGACCGTGACCGCAAGAGAGCACGTGCCCGCCAGAACCAGATCCTCGCCTCCCTGCATCGTCGTCATGCGGAGGTTGATAGTCGCCGTTGGCACGTCGGCTTGCACGATTCGCAGACAGTCGATCAGGTGCGCGCGTGGGAAATACACGTCGACTGCAATCGAGAACCGCGGCACCCCGGTCTTCGCGATCGAACTGGCGCGATTTTTCATTTCCTCCGTTCGAGAGATCACCGCGCGTGCATCCGGCAACAGGCTCCGGCCTGCTGGACTAAGTTCTGCCCTGCGCGTGCCGCGTTCAAAAAGCTCGACGCGGAGGGCGCTCTCAAGAGCCGTGATTGCGTGGCTTATCGCCGATTGAGCACGCTTCAGCACGCGCGCAGCGCCTGAAAAGCTCCCCTCGTCGCAGACGGCAACGAACGCGCGGAGCTGGTTGATGGTGACATTGTCGATCATGGCCATCCAATGAGTAGATCGTATCAAGCGAACTTTCGTCAGTTCTCCTCATGTGTCAACGTTGCTAAACGAAGTTCCAGTGATCGCGCCCACCTCACCGGGCGGAGCGTTCCGAGGCGAAATCACCGAACTCGTCCAACACACACTCCGGAGGGCAGGTATGCCTACGTTGCTCACAATCGAAGCAAGTCCTCGTTTTGATCATTCCACCTCCCGCAAGCTAACGGCAGTATTCGTCGAGAAATGGAAAGCTTCCAATCCAGACGGATTAGTGATCGTCAGGGACCTGGTCAAAACCGCACTCCCGTTCGTCGATGCGCCTTGGATCGGCGGAGCCTTCACCCCGCCGGAAACGCACTCGCCTGAAAGTGCGGCCGCGATCAAGGTGTCTAACGATCTGGTTGCCGAGCTGAAGGCGGCAGACCGGATCGTCATCGGCACTCCGATGTACAATTTCGCCATTCCCGCCGTGCTCAAGGCTTATATCGACCACATCGTCCGCGTCGGCGTAACGGTGTCGGCCGACAACAAGGGTCTTCTGACCGGCAAGTCGGCCGACATCATCCTCGCGAGCGGCGGCGACTTCTCGCCCGGTTCTCCGGTCGAGAAATATAACCAGGCAAGCGGCTATCTTCGACAAGTGCTCGCCTGGATCGGGATCACGGACGTCAACATTGTCCTTGCCGGCCGTGCGCTCGCCGGGGTCTATGGTGAAACGGCGGTGGAGCGGCTCGGTGACGCCGTGCAGGCCGCCGCCATGCGTGAGGTTGCGGCTCCGTCCCTCGCAGCGGCGTAGGGCGGACCGGTCGAATGTCCGCGACTGTGGCAAGTAGCGGCTCGGCTTTCGAGCGGGGCGTTGTCAGGATCGTTGATCCCGCGGCGTCCCTTGCGGGAACGCTCGGCCACAAGGCTCGCCGCCTGATTGACAGCGATGATCCAGGTTTTGCGGACCCATTTCTGTTGATGGCAGAGGATTGGATGCCTCATGGAGCCTTCGCGGTCCACCCCCACCGGGGAATCGAAACCGTAACCTTCGTCATCGAGGGTACGGTGGAGCATTACGACGATGCAGGCCATCGTGGCGTCGTCAGATCCGGCGACGCGCAGTGGATGACGGCAGGCCGTGGCGTTCTGCACGAGGAAAACGCCTTGCGCGGCACAATCGCCCACGTCCTTCAGCTTTGGGTCAACTTGCCTGCCGCCCTGAAGATGACGCCGCCGCGATACCAGGACCTTCTCGGCGATGAGATTCCGAAATGCGGCGAGGCCGGCGTCGAGATGAAGGTTTTTTCGGGCGGGATTGAAAACGTTTCCGCCAAGACGCTGAACCATGTCCCGATCCTCATGCTCGAGATCCGGCTTCGCCCCGAAACCGCGACGACTGTCTGCATTCCAAGCACGGATAATGGGTTTGTCTTCGTAATTCAGGGCTCGGTCACTATCGGCGCAGACAACGCCGTTCTCGAGGTTGGCCAGCTTGCCTGGCTCACGCGGTCCGACGAGGAGGGCGTCTCGCAGCTTAGCCTTCGTTCGAGGAAGGGATCGTGCCGGCTGCTTCTGTTCAGCGGACCGCCGCTTCGGGAGCCTGTTGTTTTCGGCGGTCCATTCGTGATGAACACAGAAGAAGAACTCCAGCAGGCTTTCCGTGATTTCGCGAAACAACGACTTTGAACGGGCGAGCGCAACTTGTACGAGGCGATCTCACAATTATGCAGCAATTGATGGAGCCGGGTTATGACCTATAGCATCATCGGAACGGGAAATGTCGGACAAACCCTTGCTGGTTTCTTCGCTAAGGCAGGGGTCGACGTCGCTCTCGCGAACACGAGGGGTCCGGAAACCGTAGAGCCGATCGCCAAGCAACTTGGTGGCAAGGTTGTCGCTTCGTCGCTCGACGAAGCCCTCGAAGCCGAGATTATCTTCTTTGCCGTCCAGTTTCTCAGCTTTAAGGACGTCGGATCGTTAAAGCCTGATTGGACCGGCAAGGTCGTCGTCGACGTGACGAACGCCGCCTTTCTACCCCAGGAGGTGCAGGACAGGGAGCTGAAGGGACGCCTGTCCTCGGAGGTCAACGCCGAACGCGTACCAGGCGCGAAACTGGTGAAGGCATTTAACCAACTTCCGATGCAGGTTCTTTCAAGTCCTGTTCCCGAGGGTGGAAAGCGTGTCGTGTTCATGGCGAGCGACCATGAAGACGCGAGCGCGAAAATCGCAATCTTGGCAGGGGATCTCGGGTTTGCGCCAATCGAAGTTGGGAAGATCGGCGAGGGCGGTCGACTGATTCAGGCCAAAAACGCGCTGGTGTTCCAGGATCTCGTTAGGTTTCAGAAGGGTTGAGAGGAGCGAGTTGTGGCTCGCCGAACGGTGAGGTGATGACGCGGCCTGGAAGCTCGGTTAGTCGTCCGGCCAACAGCTGGACTGAAAAGCACCAAGAAAAGTCCGAAGAAGGAGCCTGAAAGTGCAAATTGGACTCATCGGCGCCGGCAATGTCGGCAAGACTATCGCCCGCCACCTTGTCGCCAGCGGCCATCAGGTCGTCATCTCCAATTCGCGAGGACCCGAAACCCTGGGCGAGGTTGTCCGCGAACTCGGACCGTTGGCCAGAGCGGGCACCAAAGAGGAAGCCGTCGAGAGCGACCTTGTAGTCCTCTGCGTTCACTGGCAGCACGCTCAAGAGGCCCTCCAGGATGTCGCCTGGAGCGGCCAAGTCCTCGTCGATGCCACCAACGCTCATATTGATGACCCGCCCGACATCAGCCTTGAAGGCGTAACCAGGTCACGCGCTGCTTTGGCGAAGACAGGACGAACCTCAAGCGAGCTGGTGGCCGAGTGGGCTCCAGGTGCCCGGGTGGTCAAGTCGATCAGCAACATGCCCATGGAGTGGATCAAGGACTTTAGCGACGACAAACCGAAAACGGTTATCTTCACGTCGGGCGACGACAAACCAGCAAAGCGTGTGGTCATCGACCTACTCAATGAAGTGGGTTTCGCTGCGATCGACCTGGGCTCGCTCCGCGAAGGCGGAGCGCTGCACGAAGTCGGTGCGCCCCTCTCAGGACTGGACCTGCACTTGGTGCGACGGCTTCGCTGAAGCGGGAGCCTACGAAAGTCGACAGGACGCGCCCGTCAGGAATGGTCGGGCGAAATGAAAATGCAAAGCAATGGAGGCAACGATGGGTGCAACGATCAAACCAAGTTTTCACCACCTTACCCTGAAGACTAGTCGACTGCCGCAGATGGTGGACTGGTATAAGACGCTGGTCGGGATAGAGGTGCTATTCCAGAACGACTCCAACGCCTGGGCCTCGAACGACAAGGCGAACCACCGCCTGGCATTTCTGACGGTTCCGGGCCTTGAAGACGACCCGGACAAGATGAAGCACAACGGAATCCATCACAGCGCCTTCGAGTACGCGTCCTTCTCCGACCTTATGTCGTCGTTCGACCGGCTGAGGGACATCGGCATCATGCCCGTATGCTGCTTGAATCATGGCTCGACGATGTCGTTGTACTACGAGGATCCGGAGGGGAATCTGCTCGAACTGCAAAGCGACAACTTCGGCGACTGGGAGCAATCAGGCAATTTCATCCGAACATCTGACGACTTCCGCGCCAACCCGATCGGCACGTTCTTCGACCCGGCCAAGGTTTATGAGGCTCATATCGCCGGACAGCCATTCGAGTCATTGAACCCTTCCATCCGCAAGGGCGATTTTCTTCCGGACCCCATTCCTGGTATCGGCCTTCCGGAAAAGTGATGGCCCGCCGGATCGTCCTGACCGACTACGCCTGGTCCGACACGGACGTCGAGCGCGGCGTGCTGGAGGCGGCCGGCTTTGAGCTGGTGACCGGTCCCGCCATCGCCGGTACTGCCGACGACGTGGAGGCGCTGGTGGCAGCGCACGATCCGGCCGCCATTATGACCTGCTGGGCGCCGGTGTCCGCCGCCGCCGTCCAGTCCCCGTCCGACCTGAGGATCGTCGCGCGGCTGGGCGTCGGTCTTGACAACATCGCAACGGACGCAGCCAGCGCGCGGGGCGCGTGGGTTACCAATGTCCCGGACTACTGCGTCGAGGAAGTATCGGATCACGCGATGGCCCTGCTGCTCGCCCACTTCCGTGGCGTGGTGGCCCTGGACCGGGACACGAAGTCGCTCCGGTGGAGTCCGGTCAACGCGCATTTGGAGCGCGTCCGCGACCTCACGATCGGCATTGTCGGGCTCGGGCGCATCGGCCAGGCTACTGCCCGCAAATTGGCAGCCTTCGGCTGTAAGGTGCTCGCGGTGGACAGCCTGTCTTCCGCCAGCCGGCCAGATGTCGAGCAGGTATCCATGGCCGTGCTGCAGGAACGAGCGGACGCAATCGTGCTCCATGTCCCGTTGCTCGACAGCACCCGGAACATGGTGAACGACCGGTTCATCGCGCGATGCCGTAGGCGGCCCCTCCTGATCAACGTCAGCCGGGGCGGTCTGATCGACAATGCAGCGCTATTGCGCGGGCTAGAAGCCGGTGCGTTGAGCGGGGCGGCCCTGGACGTGATCGACGGTGAGCCTTCGCCGCCATCCGGGATCCTCGCGCACCCGGGAGTGATCGCGACCCCGCACGTCGCCTTCCTGTCGGCCGCGTCGCTGGTTGAGTTGCGGCGCCGCGCGTCGGAGGAGGTGGTGCGCGTGCTCGACGGACAGGCGCCGCTCCACCCGTGCAACCGACCGGAGGGCGCCCCCGCCCCGGTCCCGGCATCGTTCGACTGGGGTGTGGCCAGCGACATCCGGATCGTCAACGACGCGGACGGTCCCTACGTGGTGAAGCGCGCCCTGCCGCGCTTGCGCGTCGCTGCCGAGTGGCTGTCCGACCCGGCCCGCTCCCTGGTCGAAGCGGCGGCGCTTCGGGCAATGGCCGGGATCATCGGGCAGGAGGCGGTGCCCCGGGTGCTTTGGACCGACCCCGGGCGGCACGAGTTCGCCATGGAACTGGTCTCGCCGCGCCTGCGCAACTGGAAGCAGGACCTGCTGTACGGCCGGATCGACCTGGCGACCGCGCATCGCGCCGGGCGGCTGCTCGGCCAGTTGCACGCCGGCTCGGCAGAGCGCCCCAGCCTGCGCGACGAGTTCGCGAACACCCGCTTCTTCGAGGAGCTGCGGGTTCGGCCCTATTTCGGCCGTGTGGCGGAGCGCAACCCGAACCTGGTCAAGTTTATCGAGGCTGTCGTGGCTGGCATGGCGGAGCGCCGCTTCGCCCTGGTGCATGGCGATTTCAGCCCCAAGAACATCCTCGCTGACGGTGCTGACGTCGTGCTGCTCGACTGCGAGGTCGCGCACTGGGGCGATCCGCGCTTCGACCTGGCGTTCTGCCTCGCCCACCTGACGCTCAAATCGCTCCGCCGGACGGCGCCCGCAGCCGCCCTTGTGGCGGCTGGACTCGAGCTGGTGCGTGGCTACCGCGAAACCGGCCCGGCGATCGTCGATGCCGCGCTGGTTCAGATCCTTGGCTGCCTGATGCTGGCACGGCTGGAAGGGGACTCGCCGGTCGACTACCTGGCCGACCTCGACGTGGCGGCCACCAAGCGCGTGGCCGTGCGCCTGCTCCGCGATCCAGCCGCAAGCAGCCCATCGGGCGCCCCCATCCTGGAGACATTCACATGAGCAGTTCGTCCCGCATCACACGGATTTTTGCCCGTCAAGTTCTCGACTCGCGTGGCCGACCGACCGTGGAGGTCGACATCGATCTGGCTGGCGGCAGCACCGGCCGTGCCTGCGCGCCCTCTGGCGCCTCTACGGGCCGCCATGAGGCGTGGGAGCTGCGGGATAGTGACGCGTCCCGCTTCGCGGGCCTCGGCGTGTCGCGCGCCGTTGGGCATGTCGTGACCGAGATCACGGGCGCCCTGTCCGGCCTGGATGCCGCGTCGCAGGCGGAGGTTGACCGGCGCATGGTCGAGCTCGACGGCACGCCCAACCTGGCGCGCCTGGGCGCCAATGCCGTGCTCGCGACCTCGCTTGCGATCTGCCGCGCAGCGGCCGACGCTGCGGGACTTCCCCTGCATCGACACATCGCGGCGTTGGCCGGCTCGCCCGCCATGACGATGCCGATGCCGATGGTCAATATCCTCAGTGGCGGCGCCCATGCCGGGCGGAGCATGGACCTGCAGGACTTCCTTGCAGTACCGGTCGCGGCTGCGACCTATTCGGAGGCGCTGGAGATGGTGGGGCGCGTCCGTTCCGCTGCGGGCGAGTTACTGGCGGCCGATGGGCGAACGACCCTGCTCGCGGACGAGGGCGGCCTCAGCCCGGGTTACGACCGGGCCGAGACCGCCCTGGAACTGATGGTCGCGGCGATTTCGCGGGCGGGGCTGCGGCCCGGCCCGGACGTGGCGATCGCGATCGACGTGGCCGCGAGCGAGCTGTTCACCGCAGGGCGCTACGACCTAAAAGGGGAACGCCGTCAGCTCGACGGCGAGGCCATGGTCGACTTCGTGGCCGGGCTGGTGCGGCGCTTCCCGGTGATCTCGGTCGAGGACCCGCTCGATCAGGACGACTGGGACCATTGGCGCCGGGCGACGCTGGCGATGCCGCATGTGCAGGTGCTGGGCGACGACCTGTTCGCCACCAATCGCACGCGCATCGCCGCAGGGATAGAGCGTGGGGTGGCGAACGCCGTGCTGATAAAGGTGAACCAGAACGGGACCCTGACCGGCACGCTGGAAGCTATCGCCGCAGCCCGGGCCGGCGGCTACGCAACCGTGGTGTCGGCACGCTCGGGCGAAACGGAGGACCCGTTTATCGCCGACCTCGCCGTGGGCACCGGCGCCGGCCAGATCAAGATCGGCTCGGTCCGCAGCTCCGAACGCCTAGCCAAGTACAACCAGCTTCTCCGCATTGAGGAGGACGCCACCCTCGTGTTCGCGGGAACTTCCGGCATCGCGGGGCAGAGCAAGCGAGCGGCCGCCTGACACCCATCCCAACGGAGTAATTTTATGGCATTCGCTCTCGCCACGATCCGGCACAACGGAAAGCCAACACCCGTCATCGAGGTCGACGCGCGCTGGTACGCGCTCGCTGACTTGGCGCCGCAAGTGCTGGAGCCGACGCCGTCGCGCGGCCTCGTCAACGTGTTCGAGCACTGGATTGCTCGCGAGCCGGTGCTGGTGAGGCTGGCCGAAGGTATAGCGTCAGGCGATGTGGCCGCTGCCGCGCTCAGCCCGGCGCCAACGCCAGATCAGTTCCTCACGCCGTTGCAGTATCCTACCAAGGTCGTGCTGATGGGCGCCAACTATGCCGACCACATGGCCAAAGACGGGGCGTTCCTGAACGCGAAAACGAAGGAGGAGTCGATCCCGGTCCTGTTCTTTAAACCACCCACCACGACGCTGGTCGGCTGCGGCAAGAGCGTCCGCTACCCCGCGCAGTCGGACAAGCTCGACTGGGAAGGCGAGCTTGGAGCGGTCATCGGCAAGCGAGCGCGCCGGGTGAGCGTGGCCGAGGCGCTGGACCACGTCGCCGGCTATGCGGTTGGCATAGACTTGTCTGCGCGAGACTGGCAGTTCCACCCGAAGCACCTGGTCAAATTCGACCTGTTCGGGGGCAAGGGATTCGACGACAGCTGCCCATTCGGACCCAAGATCACGCCGGCCCGCTTCGTGCAGCACGATGGGCTGTGGCTCAAACTCTGGGTGAATGGTGACCTGAAACAAGACTCCAACACGAGCAACATGATCTGGTCCTTGGCCGAGCAGATCTCGGCGATGTCGGACCACGTGACTTTGGAGCCCGGCGACGTGATCCTGACCGGGACACCGGCCGGCGTTGGATTTGCATCGAACACGTTCCTGCATGTCGGCGACAAGGTGGATGCCGAGATCGAGGGCCTGGGCCGCCTCAGCGTAGAGATCGTACCCGACCAGCCGCTCGCCACGACGGCCGATCAGGAGATGAACCATGGATGAGACGAACGAAGTGCTCGACTTTGAGGCCCGCCGCTGCGAGGCGTTGGTCGCGGCCGATTTCGGTGCGGTCGACCGGCTACTGTCGGACGCGCTGACCTGGACGCATTCCTCGGCACATCGGGACGATAAGGCGAGTTTCCTGGCCACGTTGCAGGCTGGCCGCATACGCTACCTGGACATCAGGCGCTCGGAAGAGCAGGTGCGCCTGCACGGCAGAGTGGCCGTGGTGACGGGCGTGGCCGATATGCGGGCGAACATCGACGGCAAGGAACGGCAGCTTCGGAACCGATACACCAACGTGTGGACCAAGTCGGACGAGGGATGGCAGATGATCGCATGGCAGTCCACTGCCGTTCCCGGTGAGACGGTGTAATAAGCTTCAAAGTAAGAGAGCCTGACTATGCCAGTGTTTCATGCGTATATTCCCGCAAGAAGTTTGACCAGCGATGAGAAGAAGGGACTTGCTGATGCGCTGAACCTTGCCCTTCATGAAGCCTTAGGGACACCAATGGATGACAGGTTCATCGTTATAAGCGAGCACGGCGAGGACGAGCTTTTCATTCATCCGACTTTTCCACAACTTGAGCGATCTGATCGACGAATTATCGTCACGGTGACTTTCGGGGAGGGCCTTACAGTCGAAAAGAAGAGAAAGCTCGCTAAGCTTATAACACGCTACGCGGTCGAGAAGGCCGGGCTCGAAGAAGACGACGTTTGTATCATGATGTACGGGATCCCTCTTGAGAATATGAGCTTCGGTGGTGGGAAATTACTTTCGGATATCGATCTCGCAATGCCTTGGGTAAAACAGCCTTAGTTAGCTGAGCTACCCTTCTGAACTCGAATTGTATGAGGTTTCGCTATGCGCAACTTTTGGCGTCGACGTTCGGGCAAGCGGAGATGAGCGGGGTTTTTGGCGAGCTATTGGCTATCCGGAACCCCACGCACTCGGCTTTGAAGCCCGCCGCTGCGAGGCGATGGTCGCGGCCTATTTCAGTACGCTTGACCGGCTGCTGTTGGACGCGCTGCCCTGGACGCATGCCTCCGCTCGGCAGGACGACAAGACAAGCTCCCTGGCCGGATCGCGCGGCGGCCACACGCGTTGCCTGGAGATCAGGCTTTCGGAGGAGCGGGTGCACCTGCATGGGGACTCTGCTGCCCTCAACGGGGTTGCCGACATGCGCGCGAGCATCGACGGCACGGAGTGGCAGCTTAGGAACCGATACACCAACGGGTGGGCGAAGTCGGACGAGGGCTGGTGGATGATCGTATGGCAGTCCACGGCTGTGCCGAAAGCTTGGCTGACGATAGTGAGGGCGGAATGACCTTGGGAAGCGGCTTGCTGGGTGCGTGGAGCTTGGAGAGCTACATGGAGAACCCCGTCGATGGCTCCCCGCCAGGCCATCCGTTTGGAGACGACGCCCGAGGCCGGCTGATCTACGATCACGGAGGATGGATGTCGGTCCAGCTCATGGTGGCTTCACGGCCGCCCTTTGCATCGGGAGATTGGTTCCACGCTGCCTCGGAAGAGTTAGCCGCGGCCGCGGCATACATCGGCTACTCTGGTACGTTCGTCGTCGACGAAAGCGCGGAGACCGTCAGTCATGTGATCGATATGTCGTTCTTTCCGAACTGGATCGGACAAACGCAGATCCGTCGCATCAGCCTGACGCCGAACCGTCTCGAGTTGACGCCGGTCGAGCCCATCCGCTCAGGCGGCCGAGATGTGATTCCCACACTGCGATGGATGCGGCATGAGCAAGCCCGGAGCGCAGCATGATGTCTGAGCAAGTCCTGTCAACCGTCGGCATCCGCTCCGAAGTGCGGCGAGATGGCACACTGCATCTTTCTCTCCAATCCACCGCGTTGAACGATCCCGGGCCGGACGAGGTCGTGGTCGAAATGGTCGCAGCACCCCTTCATCCGGCTGATATCAGCATGCTGCTTGGACCCGCCGACCTTGCAAGCGGGGCGATTACCGGAAAAGGCGAAGACAGAACTGCCGTCTTCCAGATTCCGCCTGAACGGATGAGGCCGCTCGCCACGCGGACAGGAAAGTCGCTCCCTGTGGGAAACGAGGGTGCAGGCATGGTCGTCGCCGCGGGAGAACGCCATGGGGATCTGATCGGCAAGCCCGTCGCGGTGATGGGGGGCGGCATGGTGACCCGCTACCGCGTCGTGCCAGCTAGAAACCTACTGCCCATCCCCGACGGAGTCCCGATTGGGAGCGGAGCGGCCGTCCTGATCAATCCCCTAACGGCACTCGCGATGACTGAAACAATGCGGGAGCGAGGTCACAGCGCGCTGGTTCATACGGCGGCCGCGTCTTCGCTCGGGCAGATGCTCAACCGGATCTGCCTACAGGACGACATCCCGCTCGTGAATGTCGTGCGCAGGCCAGAGCAGGTATCGCTGCTCGAAAATCAGGGCGCAAGATATGTTTGCGACAGCAGCTCGTCCAGCTTCGCGGACGAGCTCAGCGCGCAGGTCGCAGCCGCCGGCGCCACCCTGGCCTTTGACGCTGTCGGTGGCGGAAAGCTCGCGGGGCAAATTCTCTCGGCCATGGAAGCGCACTGCCTCGCACAAACCTCCGAGTATGATCGCTACGGCTCCAAGGTGCACAAGCAAGTCTATCTCTATGGCGGACTCGATACTCGGCCATCCGAACTCGACAGAAGCTATGGCATGTCATGGAGTGTCGGCGGATGGCTGATCTTCGACGAGCTGGAACGGATGAAGGTCGAACGGCTGGATGCGTTGCGCTCGCGCATTTCAGCGCAAATGCAGAGCACATTTGCTTGCGAATTTGCCGGTGAACTTTCCATGACCGACTTGTTGGACCCGGACACTCTGAAGCTTATCGCGCAGCGGAGCACCGGGGCGAAATACCTTGTCGAACCGAGGAAACCGCTCATCTGACCACCCTGGTATCGGGTCACGCCATAGAACGTGGCGTGATCGTGGGCGGGACAGGCTGTGCGTCAAGAACATGGGAGCGAGAGCGAAGCGGCCTGGCGAGGTGTGCTAGACGACCTGATCGCACGGGGGCTTACCACCAGCGACGTCGCCGATGCCTCGCAGGTTGGGACCTTGCTCGATCAGGTAGATGGCCGGTCGCCTCGTTCAGCGCCGATGGTGCTTACGATCAGGACGGCGCCTACGGGCAGGTCGCTGCACGTCATCCCGAGGCGTCCGTCATCGCCCCACCACAATCCAACGCCGTTCCGAGCGAACAGCAGAGACGGCGCCAACCTTGCGGGACCGGCACCTGCAGGTCATTGCCCAGTGGCCGCATGGCTTGGCAGAAGGCCTCAGGCTATCGATGGCGGAAACTGATACAAGCTGACATCAGTTGCTTCAAACGGGTCATCGTAGGAGGGCTACGATCCCGCGCCGATCGGCGTCGAGCGACCGAGATTGCGATTGCCATCGGCGCATTGACCGCATGCTCGAACTCGGGCGTCCGGATTACGTCGGACTTCCGTAACAACTGAAAGGACGTGCTGGCAAGCCCGCGCCCACCACCTGATCGGTGCAACACACTCGCGGCGTGAGCCAATCACCTGCGGTTATGGTTTCGTGACGCAGCTAAGCGAGGTTGGTCTGCCAAGCCGGTCGTAAGCGTGGCCAGACGACTCGAGATTTAGGTTCGGACGGTAACGTCAGAAGTCTGCCCAACCCGACCGCAAGCCGCCCGGTCCGCTTCTCCGGTCATTCCTGCTCGTCGAATGGCCCCTCTTGAGAGCTGCCGCCGAGCGCGACCTGGTATTCGAGTCATTTCCCGCGCGCGCTGCCGGCCAGCCCGCGCGTAGACCAGTTCTGGTATCAGTTGTCGTGGAAGGCGGTGAACGCGGCAACGGGTTGGCGCGGCGCGTCCAGCGAATTGGTCGGTTCCGTGGGGTCGGCGATGCCGAGCGCCATACCGCAGACGATGGTCTGGGTCTCGGGGATGTTCAGGAGGCTGCGCAGCATGGCCGGGTAGCTGGCGATCGCAGCCTGAGGGCAGGTATCGAGGCCGAAGCCCCGCGCGGCGACCATGACGGCTTCCAAGAACATGCCGTAGTCCAGCCAGCTTCCGGTCTCGAGGTCGTTGTCGATCGTGAAGACGAGGCCAACCGGGGCCCCGAAGAAGGTGAAGTTGCGGGCGTGCTGCAACCTGCCTTTCTCGTGGTCGCCGCGGGTGATGCCGGCGAGGGTGTAGAGCGCCCAGCCAACTTCGCGTCGCCGGGCGAGGTAGGGATCCCGCCACGTTCGCGGGTAGTAGAAGTATTCGGGGGCAGCGGGCTCGCCGGCAAGGAAGGCGGCCTCGAGCGCGTAGGCCGTGCCGGCGAGCGCCGCGCCGGTGAGGACGTGGACCAGCCAGGGTTGCGTGTTGCTCCCGCTCGGTGCGCGGCTGGCCGCCGCCAGGATGGCGTTGATGATGTCGGGATCGACGGGCGTGGGCAGGAAGCCGCGGATGCTTCGTCTAGACGTGATGGCGTAGGTGACCGCGTCGCGCAGCAGGGCGGCGTCGGCGGGTGGCGGCGGTCGGTTCATGCCAGACTGTACCATGCGCGTGACCTGGTCAGGGTTTGGCAATGAACGCGCAGCCGCCTTCGGCAAGGGGGCGGAAGACCTGAGCGGGGTCGAGGGTCTCGCGAATGGCATAGTAGTCCCAACGATATCGAGTGTCGGCTGGCGCCTTGACCTCTGCCAGGTAGACGGGATGGAGCAGGCGGCCATCCTCGCGCAAGCGGGCGCCCGGCGCGTAGAAGTCGTCCACGGCGTTCGCCTTCATCCAACCCATGACCCGGGCGGCGTCCTTGGTCTGCAGGGCCGCGACGCCGCGGAGGTAGTGGAGGGCGGCTGAGTATGTCTCGGCTTGCTCGCGGGTCGGCATGCGGCCGATCCTGGCGAAGAAGCGGCGACCGAAGGCACGCGTGCCTTCGTTGAGGTCCCAATAGTAGCCCGTACTGAGGAACAGGCCCTGGGCGGCATCGAGGCCCAGGCTATTCACGTCGGTGACGAAGAGCGCCATGCCCACGAAGCTCTGGCCGCCTGTCGCGATGCCGAATTCGTGGGCCTGCTTGATGGCCTGGATGGTGTCGGCGCCGACGTTCGCCAGCACGATCACGTCGGCCCGGGAGGCCTGTGCTTGCAGGAGGAAGGAGGAGAAGTCGGGGGCGTTGGGGGGGTGGCGCACGACGCCGAGGACCTTGCCGCCGCCGGATTCAATCTGCCGCCGCCCCTCGGCCTCGAGCGAGTGACCGCCGGCGTAATCCACCGTGATGAAGAAGAACGTCTTCTTGCCGGCGGCGAGCAGGCCCCGCATCAGCCCGGCGGCCAGGCTGTAGGTGTCGTCAGTCCAGTGGGCGGCATAGGGCGAGCAGGACTTCCCGGTGAGATCGACGGAGGTGCCTCCGGTGATCAGGAAGATGCGCTTCTTGTCCTTGGTCACCTGCTGGACGGCCAACGCGACCGCGGAGTTGGGCACGCCGACGACAACGTCGACGTTCTCCTGGTCGATCCATCGCCGCGCGATGCCGGAGCCCACGTCTGGCTTGTTCTGATGGTCTGCGCTCACGATCTCGACGGTCCAGGCCGGGAGCTTGGCGCGCATGTCGTCGACGGCCATCTGGGCGGCGTCGACGCTGCCCTGGCCGGCGGCATCGGCGGTCATGCCGCCGAAGTCCGTGAGGACGCCGAGCTTGAGGGTCTCGGCGTGTGCCGCGCACGGGGACGCGGCCATCAGGATGGCGACGAGCATGGCTCGGGCGGACTGAACGCGGCGCATCCTGTTCTACTCCCCTTGGATCCGGTGTGCCGCTTCATCGCGATCTCTGCTGGGCCAGCCACGATCCAGGGCTGGGCGGACCGCAGGGTACACATCTACCTCAAACAATGCAACATCCCGTCATACGGGAGTATGGCCTGACGTGACAGATCGTGGCATATGGATGGACAATGG
>JAABUX010002191.1_pt1 | contig 28073 bp, 20 predicted proteins | sample 5561851 | NCBI WGS metagenome assembly JAABUX01 (sample SAMN10711883, study PRJNA513361) | rock metagenome | isolation source: Antarctica rocks | place: Antarctica: Victoria Land, Richard Nunatak red sandstone | collected 2016-01-03 | reverse complement strand
CTCGTGCGCTGCGCCTTTGACAACGATGGGGGCGGCGATACGTTGTGGCAGCAGGTGCGCGCAGCGTACCCCGAGGCGACAACCATTATCCGTGACAGTCCCCCGTCGGGCGTGAAAGACTGGAATGAGGCACTCCAGGGCCACCGTCCGCAGGCGCAGGACCACGCGCCCGCGTCTGAGAAGGCCCGAAGCCGCGACACGCGCGCCAATGAGCGCCGGTAAGGGGCTGATCTATCAGCCCCAGCTAGGGTAGGTCCCAGCTAGGGGGCTTGGTGATCGTCCCTACGGCATCAGTGAGGGTGTTTGGTAGCTGGCTCGAGACAAGCCAGCCGACCCGGATATCGCGGTAGTCGCCACTTTTCACGGCGCTTTGCATACGCGGCGAGGGCTGTTTATGAGGGTTAAACACCAAGATGCGCTTCCTAAACTCCGTCTGCACCATCTCGATAGGGGTAAGGAGATCGGTGTCGTTGCTGACGACGGCGGCAACATCGTACTCCTCCTTGAAGGTGTCGAGCAGCAGAAACGCCCCAAGGTTGACATCAGACCCCTTTTCCTCGCTCTTATGCACGAGTTTCGACGTTGGCGGGGGATGGACGAGGCGGGCATAAACCTGGCTCTCTAGAAATTGCCCACGATGGACCGTGAGGCACGGTATCGATGCCTCCAAGGCGCGAATATAGGTGAGTTGCCGCTGTGCCTGATTAGGATTGTTTGGGCGGTCTTTCACAATCGCTGTGAAGTAGCGCACGCGGGTAATGTCGTAGCCGGGGAGGAGCTTTGTGCAGAGGGCGTAGAGGTCGAGCCAGCGATAGGACTTACCAAGATTATCGGATTTACCACGAAGGGCTCCATAATAGAGATTGAACGCGTCGATATAGATGGTCGCCTTCGGTACGCTCATACCTCTCCAAAATAAAGCAGGGGCGACCCGAAGGTCGCCCCGCTAACCTATCACCGAAGCAATAGGCACAATAGCGGCTTACCGCCGAAGCAATAAGCACGATATCTGTATATTACCGCACACGCGCTGTATTTGCAAGAGGAATTGTACTATTCTGACACGCCTGATTGGCCTTGAAGATCGCCCCGCTGTCGCTGACGAACGCGGCCGGCGGTACCAGGCCCGCTCCTCGGCATCCTTGACAGCGTCCAGGAGGCGCACGTTGTGCCCCCAGGGGATTTGTGCAACGACCTGTTGCACAAAGTGCTCGTCGGGATAGGCCTCGGCGACGGACAAAGAGATGTCCATTGAAGACGTGATCGACGGTCCAGTTGCTGATAGGCCGACCGGGGTTGCGGCGTGAGTCGGACAGGAAGCTGGCCTCCGACGAGTCAGGCTACGCCACTGGGGCCAATTTCACCGTCGATGGCGGCATCTCCATCCGGTGACCCTCCTTGGACGCCCCGAGCGCGCAAGGCAGGTCAGCGCGAGAGCAACAGGCAGGTAACGCCTAAAGGCTCGACCGTGACGGTGACGGATCCACCAGCCGCCTCGGCTGGCGCGTCGTCAAGCAGGGGGCGAACCGCAGCAAAGCCCTCCAGATCGACCGTCTCCGTTACCACAGTGTCGGTGGGGTTGATCAGGAACCAGGCCGCGCGGTCGTCCAGCACGCGCCGCCTCCGCAACAGGCGGCCGGTGCGGTCCGGCCGCACGCCGGCCTCCGTCAGCAACCCCTCTATGAACCTGTCCGCTTCGGGGTGCACGTGGGCCGTGGCGCACATCCCGGCGAAGGTACCCAGCAGAATCGCCGTGCCCTGCCCGGCCCTGTTGCGCACTCCAGCCACCGCTTCGCCCGCGCGCAGGATGGCCTGTCCCGTGGTGGGCGTCAGCGTCTGCAGGTAGAAGCTGGCGCGCAGGCTCCGACCCTCGTCGTCGCCCGTGCCCTCCAGCACGGTCGGCGGCGCGTACTCGCCGTAGCCGCGCTCGGGCGGCGTCCAGCGCGTCGCCCCGTCCGGCTCACGCACGATGCGCACGCTTTCGTGGCGCGCGCCAAACACCTCCTCGGCCCCGTCGACCATCTGGGCGCGCGGGCAGAAGCCGTAGCGGTCGAAGCGCCCGGGGCAGGCGTCGCCGACCAGCGTGCCGCCCTCCTCGACGAAGCGGCGCAGGTGGGCAAAGTAGGCGGCGTCCAGGGCCAGCGGCGTCGGCAGGATCGCCACCTTATAGGACGAGAGCGCGCCGGCGGCGACCTCCTCGGCCTCCACAAAGTCGACCGCGACGCCCAGCCGCCACAGCCGCGCGTAGTGCCCGCGCGTGTTGTAGGAGAGCAACTCCGCTGCCCCGTCTCCCGTGCCCTGGCAGAAGTGGTAGAGGTCGTCGTTGACCAGCAGGGCCACCTCGGCCCGCGGCGGCTGGCCCAGCGAGAAGACCTCTGGCGCCCTGTTGATGGCCCGCGCGATGCGGCCGGCCTCCTCAATGCGCTCCGTCGTCTCGCCGCGCGCGTCGAGCAGGCCGAAGCCGTTGCACTCGCCCCACAATCGCTCCGCGCGATGGTTCCAGAAGCTGATGCCGTTCATGCCGGCGGCCAGCCCAGCCAGGGTCCAGCGGCGGATATCGGCGGCGGAGGGAGTGCGGCCCAGGTGCAGGTGGGTGCTGATGGGGCCGCCCTGGAACTCCGCGCCCCAGAAGGCGCGGTCGCGCCCCGTCGCGCTGCGCGTGACATCGCCGCGCAGCATGACGCCGTTCCACAACTCGTAGAGGGCCGAGGTCTGCCATGAGCGGTCGCCGGCCGCCGTGGCGTCGTCCCAGGGATCGAAGGGACTCCAGGCGGGGTAGTTGCTGTTGCCGAAGAAGTCGCCCACGCGGGACCAGCGCCACTCGGCCCCCGCTCCGACGCGCGGGGCCGCGACGTGGCTGAAGACCGGCCGCTGCCGCGGGTCGTGCTCTTTCAATGCCCGCGTTTTCCACTCCAGGGCGCGCGAGATATAGACGTTATCCATGAAGAGGCGCCAGTCGACGAACGGCGGAACCGAAGAGTAGCGGCGCGGCGGCTCGATGTCGTCCCACGCCGTGTACGCGCTGTACCAGGCGGCATTGAGGGCCTCGAGCGACCCGTAGCGGCCAAACAGCCACACGCGGAACCGCTCCAGGGTGTGGGGGCAATAGCAGAAGCCCAACACGCCGTCCTCGTGGGGCCAGAAGCCGATCTCCTGCCAGGTGTTCCAGGCCCAGATGTTCTCGAAGCGCCCCAGGCGCTGAGCCAGCGCAGCCACGAAGCGTTCACCCGCCTCGCGCGCGCCGGGGTGGTCCCAGCAGGGGCCGGGCTTGCCGTCCGCGGGCAGGCAGTACTGGGTGGGGTCGTTGTGCGGCAGGCCGTTGGCGTAGACCAGGTAGGCGTCAGGATACTTTTTCCACATCCAGGCGGGCGCTTGCTCCATGGTCAGCCCCAGGTAGACGCCCAGCCCCAACTCGCCGGCCCGCGCGATGACCCGCTCGATGCGCGAGACGTCGTACTGGCCCTCGCTCGGCTCGTCGATGGCCCACGACTCCTGGATCTTGATCATGGTGAAGCCTAGCCGCTTGAGGAGCGGCAGGTCGGACAACAACTCCTCCTGATCCTGGTAGGGCTCACGGTAGACGTGCGTCCCAAAGGGGAAAACATTGGCGGGGAAAGCCGGACTGACGCTCACAAAAGGGCTCCTTTTTACACAGCCTTTGACCCAAGTCGCATGGCAAGGGGCGACGACTAAAGTCGTTTGTCGTAGCGGACGGCGTTGACAGTGACGGACAGCCTAAGCGATGGCGGCGCCGGAGACACTTCAGTGTCCGTTGTTTGCCATGCGACTTGGGTCGCAGGCGTGTGAGCCCTTGCTACACATACGTCGGCAGACGGTCGGGCTGGTCCACGCTATAGGCGCGCAGGGCGTCGCGGTCGAGCTCGATGCCCAGGCCGGGCGTGTCGGGCAGGTAGAGCCGGCCGTCCTCGAAGCGGAAGGTCTCGCGCACCAGGTTGCGCCGTAGCGCCGAGGCGGACAGCTCCGCCGGCAGGAACTCAATGTAGGGGCAGTGCGGCGTCACCACGGCCAGGTGCGCCGCGGCGGCGATGGTGATACCGGTCTTCCAGGCGTGGGGCACGATACGGACGCCGCGCTCCCGCGCCAGCGCGGTCACGCGGCGCGCCTCGGTCAGGCCGCCCACGCGGCCCATGTCCGGCTGCGCCACGGCCACGCGGCCGCGGTCCATCAACTCGCGGAACTCGTGGCGCGTGGCCAGCCACTCGCCGGCCGCGATGGGGATGGGCTGCTCGGCGGCCAGCCGGGCGTAACCGTCGAGGTCGTCGGAGGGCAGGGGCGTTTCGATGAAGAACAGGTTGAAGTCCCGCCAGTCGCGGATGGTGGCCAGGCAGGTGTCGGCGTCGGGGAAGGCGTACTGCAGATCGACCATCAGGGTGAAGTCAGGTCCGACCGCCGCGCGCACCGCCGCGATCATCTCCGTTACCCGCCCGTACGGCGCGTCGAGGCCCTGGTGGCGGTAGGGGCCGGAGAAGGTCGCCTCGAGCTTGGCGGCGCGGAAACCGCGCCGCCTGGTCAGGGTCGCGGCGGCCACCAGCGCCTCTTCGTAGGCGTCGATGCCTGGCGCCTCGGGCTCCGGCTGCAGCGACGCATAGGGCGTGATGGAGGGATGAGGATGGACGCCGTTACCCGCGCCCACACTGGCGCCGGCGCCGGCGCCCAGCAGGGCGTAGCAGGGCTTGCCCAGCCACTTGCCGCGCAGGTCGTGCAGTGCGATGTCCAACGCGCCAAGCGCATTGATCAAGGCGCCGCGCCGTCCGTTCATGGCTGAGCCCACGTAGAGCTTCTCCCAGAGGCGTTCCACGTCGAGCGGGTCCTCGCCCAGCAGCATCGCGCTGAGTCCCTGGCCCATGGTGTGCGTGCCCGGCGCCTCGATGCAGGCGCGCGCGATCCAGGGGTTAACGTCGGTCTCGCCGATCCCGCTCAGCCCTTCGTCGGTGTGGATCTCGACGATGATGTCGTCCTGCGCCGAGCTGGTCGCGCCCACGTCGACGTGAGGCGCCAGCAGGACATGGCAATCGATGCGCGTAATCTTCACGTTAACTCCCCTGTCTTGGTACCAGGCGTCCGTTCCTGCCGCTCAATGCCACGATGCGCTCCTGTCACGCCGTGGCCGCGTTCGGGCCGTAGAGGTAGCAACGCACGCGGTGACCCGGCCTGGCCTCGATCAACGCCGGCGTCTGCTGGCGACAGACATCCATCACGTGCGGGCAGCGGTTGGCGAAGCGGCAGCCCGGCTTGGGGTTGACCACCGTGGGGATCTCGCCCCGCGCCTCCACCCGCCGCTTGGCCAGTCCGGCGCCTGGATCGGGGACGGCGCTGAGCAGCAACCGGGTGTAGGGGTGCAACGGCTCGTTCATCACCTCTTCGCTCGGCGCGGATTCCATCATATGCCCCGCGTACAGCACCATCGTCTCATCGGCCAGGTAGCGCGCGCTGGCCAGGTCGTGCGTGATATATAAGTAGGACAGGCCGCGCTCCTGGCGCAAGGCGTCCATCATGTTGAGGATGCCCATGCGGATGGAGACATCGAGCATGCTGATCGGCTCGTCGGCCAGGATGATCTCGGGGTTCACGGCCAGGGCGCGGGCGAAGGAGACGCGCTGGCGCTGGCCGCCCGAGAGTTGGTGCGGGAACTTGGCCGCGACCTCCTCCGGCGGCGTCAGGCCCACCGTTTGCAGCAGCTCCAGGACCTTTTGCCCGGCCGCGCGGCTGCCCCTGGCCTCCTGGTGGAGCAGCAGGGGCCGCTCGATGTGGTGCGCGATCGACTTGACGGGGTTGAGCGAGCCGAAGGGGTCCTGGAACACCATCTGCACCTGGCCGCGGTAGCGCAGCAAGGACCTGCGGCCATGTAGCTTCAGCGCGTCCTGGCCGTGGAACAGCGCCTGGCCGGCCGTGGCGGGATAGAGGCCGGCCAGCAGCCGGGCGATGGTGCTCTTGCCGCTGCCGCTCTCGCCCACCAGGGCCAGGATCTCCGCGCGCCGCAGCGTGAAGCTGACGTCCTCGACGGCGTGGATGAGTCGCCGCTCACCCCCAAAAAGACCGCCTCCCCCGGCGGGAAAGAACTTGCTGAGTCCCCGCACGTCCAACACGACATCCGAGGCCTGTTCGCGTGGTTGCATATGTCTCTCCGAGTGGCTAGTGGCTAGTGGCTAGTGGCTAGTGACCTCACTCGTCACTAACCACTAACCACTAGCCACTCCGTCTAAATGGCAGGACACCCAGTGGCCGGGCGAGATCTCGCGCAGCGTAGGGTACGTCTGGCGGCAGGTGGTCAGCACGTGCGGGCAGCGCGGCGCGAAACGGCAGCCCGGCGGTGGGGTCACCAGATCGGGAGGACTGCCGGGAATGCCCTGCAGCCGCTTTTTCGCGCCCCGGATCGAGGGGAACGAGCTCATCAGGCCGACGGTGTAGGGATGGTGGGGTTGCGCGAACAGCTCGTCGGCGCGGGCCAGCTCGATGATCCGTCCGGCGTACATGATGGCGATGCGCGTGGAGAACTCGACCAGCAGCGAGAGGTCGTGGGTAATAAAGAGGATCGAGAAGCCGAAGCGGGCCTGCAGGTCCTCGATCTGCTGCAGGATGTCGCGCTGCACCACCACGTCGAGCGCGGTGGTGGGCTCGTCCATCACGATCAACTCGGGGTTGAGCGTCAGGGCCATGGCGATGACCGCGCGCTGGCGCATGCCCCCGGACAGCTGGTGCGGGTAGCTCTTCAGGCGGCGGCTGTCGATGCCGACCAGCGCGAACATCTCGGCCGCGCGCTCCAGCGCCTGGGCCTTGCTCACTTTCTGGTGGGCGCGGATCGCGTCGCACATCTGCGCGCCCAGGCTGGTCACCGGGTTGAGCGCGTTCATGGCGCTCTGGAAGACGATCGAGGCGCGGCGCCAGCGGAAGTCCTGCAGCCTCTTGGGGGAGAGGCCCACCAGATCCTGTCCTTCGAACAGCACCTGGCCGCCGCTGATCTGACCGGGCGGCTTGATCAGACGCAGCAGCGCGTGGGCCACCGTGCTCTTGCCGCAGCCCGACTCTCCCGCCAGGCCGAACACTTCGCCCTTGGCCACGGCAAACGAGACGTGGTCCACGGCGCGGGCGGGACCGCGCGGCGTCAGGTAGTCGACGGTCAGGTCGCGTACCTCGAGCAGGGTCTCGCTGGGCGACCCTCCATCGGAGGCGGGCGGCGGCGCGACGGCGGGACCCTCCTGGACGGGCTCGGCGGGGAGGTGGCGAACGATCATCGCGCTGCCGCCTTCCCGGCGCCGGCCGTGGCCATGGACGGCGCGGATGCCACCCGTTTGCGCGCGGACTTGACCTTTTCCACGCGTAGCCGCGGGTTGCTGACTTCGTCGATGCCGTAGTTGATCAGCGCGCAGGCCACGCCGACGGCGGCGATGGCGCAGCCGGGGATGACGAAGGTCCACCAGGCGCCCTGCTGCAGCGCCGAGGCCTGTTGCGCCCAATACAGGATGGTAAACCAGTTGACCTCGGAGAGGTTGCCCAGGCCCAGGAAGTACAGGCCCGCCGCGCTGCCCACGGCCGCGATGACCGTGCCGATGAAGTTGCCCATCACGATGCTGATCATATTGGGCAGGATCTCGCGCGTCACCACGCGCCAGGTCCCCTCGCCGCTGACGACCGCGGCCTGCACGAAGTCGCGCTCACGCAAACTGAGCGTCTGGCTGCGCAGCACGCGCGCGCCCCAGGGCCAACTGGTCAGCGTGATCACCAGGATGAGCGGGATGTCGTTCTTCACCTGGATCCAGGAGGCCAGCACGATGACCAGTGGGAACGCCGGGATCACCAGGAAGACGTTGGTCAGCAGGTTGAGCGCGTCGTCGACCCAGCCGCCGACGTAGCCGCCGAGGATACCGATGCCGGCCAGCACGGTGGCCAGCAGCGCGATGCTGAAGCCGATGAAGAGGACGGGGCGCGTGCCGTAGACCATCTGCAGGAAGATGTCGTGGCTTTGCTGGTCGGTGCCGAACCAGTGCGCCGCCGAGGGCGCCTGCATCGGCGGGCCGTCGTAGAACGGAGCCGAGGGGTCGCCCGGCCAGATGATGGGCCCGACGACGGCCACCAGCACGAAGAACGCCAGCATGACGACGCCAAGCGCCGCTTTGCGATTACCAAGGATCGAGCGGGCCAGGAGCGCGGCCCCGGCGCCGCGCGCGCGCCGTGACCCCGGAGCGGTCGGGGCGTCAGGCGGCGTGGCGCCGGCGCTATCTCCGTGCTCCTGGATATCCAACAGGGTATCGGCCGTTTGTTGCATTTGCATGGCAAGCTCCTCCGCCAAGGACGGCGACAAATGGGTAGGCGTTCAGGCGTTCTGCACGCGCGGGTCGAACAACCTGTACAGCAGGTCGGCGGCGAGGTTGGCCAGCAGCACGCAGACCGTGATGATCAGCAGCAAGGCCTGGATCAGGGGGTAGTCCTCCGAGCCGATGGCGTTGGCCAGCAGGTAGCCCACGCCAGGGTAGCTGAAGACGTACTCGATCAGGATTTGTCCGCCCACCAGGTAGCCCAGGCTGAGGGCGAAGCCGGTGATCTGGGGCAGCAGGGCGTTGCGCGCGGCGTAGCCCAGCATCACGCGGCGGTCGGACAGCCCCTTGGCCTGAGCCATAGTGATGTAGTCCTCGGAGAGGACGTTGATCATGGTGTTGCGCATGCCCAGGATGTAGCCCCCGATGGAGACAATGACGATGGTCACGGCCGGCAACACCGCGTGCGACAGGGCGTCGGCGGCGAAGCCCGCTGTCAGGCTGGGCACGGACCCCACCGTCCAGGCCCCGTTGAGCGGGAACCAGCGGAAGGTGAAGGCCAGGATGTAGAGCAGCAGCAGGGCCAGGAAAAAGAACGGGAAGCTGCTGGTGAGCAGGGTCAGGGGCGGCAGGACGCTGTCCAGGAACCCGCCGCGCCGCCAGGCCACCACCACCCCGATGGCGATGCCGACCACGAAAGCGATGATCGAGGCCAGGCCGACCAGGAAGATGGTCCAGGGCAGGCTGCTGGCGATGACCGTGGAGACGCGGCCGGGAAAGAAGCTGAAGGAGATGCCAAGGTCTCCGTGCGCCAGGTTGCCGAGGTAGTGCAGGTACTGTAGCGGCAAGGGATCGTTGGAGAGCCCCAGCGTCGTCTCGAGCGTGCGCAGGGCGTTGGGGTTGTTGCGCATCTGCGCGGCGTGCGAGGCGAAGATGGCCTCGGCGGGGTTGCCGGGCATCAGGCGGGGGATGGCGAAGTTGAGCGTCAGCGAGGCCCACAGGGCCACCAGATAGAACGCCAATCTGCGCGCGACGTAGCGCATCCTTGTTTCCTCCTCCTAGTCGCGGCCGCGTTCCGCGCGGCTGGCGGGGCGGCGGGGGCGAGCGTCTATCCCCGCGACCCCGCCAGCCGCCCCCCCGACGGACCTCAATGCGTCGGGTGAATCTGCAGCAAGATCAATTCTGTTTACTGCGACGGATGCAGGCGGGTCAGGATCAGCAGAGTGTCCGGCGCGAAGGCGAAGGCCTGTCCGGCCGCATAGTTGTTCGCCGCGGTGGGAAAGCCGGTGTAGTGCGCCGTGCTGTAGTTTTCGGCGATGCTTTGCTCGTTCAGCGGGACGACCGGCATGTTGTCCACGAAGATGCGCTGCATTTGGTTGGCGATTTTGTGCTGCTGCTGCACATCAGCGGTCGCACGAAAGGCCGCGAACAGTCTGTCCATCTGCGGGTTCGTCCATCGCTCCCAGTTCCAGCCCAGAGTGTCTTGCTGCCCGATCGGCTTGAAGAACTCGCTGGCGAAGAACGGCTGATACCAGTTGTACGGCGTGGGACCGCCGTTGCTCCAGCCATACAGTACGTCGAAGGTACCGCGTTGCGCCTTGTCGAACATCGGCCCGAACTGCAACACCTGCGGGGTGACGTCGATACCCAGCGCCTTGAAATTCTGGGCCATGATCTGGCCTCCGGCGTTATCGAAGGCTGGAATGAGGGTGAAGGAGACGCGGCCGCCGTGCGGGTCGAACAGCTGGCCGTTGCGCAGGGTAAAGCCCGCGCTCTTGAGCATGGCTTGCGCGGCCGCCGGATTGTATTGGGTCAGCGTGTTGGGGATGCTCTTATCGATCCAGGAGGGCCAGGGGTCGAGCCCCGTGGCCGTGGCCGGCGGATCGTAGCCGAAATTGGCGTTGACGTCGATGGCCTGCCGGTTGATGGCCATGCTGAGCGCCTTGCGGAAGGCGGGCAGGCTGTAGGGATACTTGGTGTCGTCGAAGAAGAGCGGGTTGTCGGCGAAGCCGGCGGGGTAGAAGTGGTGGAAGTTGGGGTTGCGCGCGTCGTAGACCCGCGCCGCGTTGGGGATCGCGGTGCCCGACCAGTCGATCTGCCCCGCCTCGGTCGCCAGCTGATCAGCCTGACCACTGGTGAAGCCGACGAGGCGAATCGCGGGCATCGCGATTTTGCTCGCCTGCCAGTAGTAGGGGTTGCGGCCCAGGTCGTAGCCCTGCGCCGTGAAGTTCTGCACCTCGGTGAAGGGGCCGGTGCCCACGGGATTGGGGATCTGCAGGGTAACGGGGTTCGCCGCTTTCTCGTAGATGTGTTTCGGCAGGATGCCGGTATTAGGGATCAGAGTGTAAAGGCGCGTGCTGTCCGCCGTGGAGAAGTGGATGGCCACCTGGTCCGAGCCTACGAGGTTGACGCTGGTGGCGCCTTGGCTCCACAGGCCGCTGCCGCACTGCGCGGATTTCTTGTCAAGCACGGCCAGGGTGTAGTAGACGTCCTGCGCCGTGAAGGGCTGACCGTCGGACCACTTGACGCCGTGCCGAATGGTCACCGTGACCGTCTTGAGGTCCTTGCTGATCGTCTCCCCGGTGGCCAACCAGGGGTATTGCCTGTACTGGACGGAGTCGAGCAGGAACAAGGGCTCATAGATCACCGCGAAGGCGCCGCCGGGATTGGAGCTGTAGCCGGAGCAGGGGTTAAAGTTGCGCACGTAGGGCGGCAGGACCCCCGAGCCGCTGGTCGAGATAATCAGGGGCGGCAGGCCAGCCTGGGGCAGACTGGCATGGGCGGGGACGGCGGGGATAGCCGCGGCAGAAAGGGCGAGCGCGGCGCTGCCCAGCGCGGCCATGGCCATGGTAGCCGATCGTGAACGACGTATCATAGTAGGTTATGCTCCTCGTTGAGTGACGCCCTGGCGACGCCAGCGCCAGCCTGGCGTGCGAACACGCCCCTTGCTTTGGCGAGAGTCGCGCACAGGTCTACGGGCGCCGTGTCTGTCCTGTTCGCCCCGGCGGGATGCGCCCGTCACGGCGACAGTCCTGACCACGCGGCGGTTCGCGCCGACAGGATGCGTTTGCGTGTCTCCAATGGCGCCCGTCGCGCCACAAGGATCACCGGCCTTCCCGCGCCCCTCCTCTCTTGTCATCGCCGAGCGGCCATGACCATGATCGCCACTCGATGTCCGATTCATTATATGTATGAGATAGTACCCCCTGCGCCGCGGCCTGTCAATAGAGGCCCTTGTCCGGGGGTGCACCTTAAAATTGTGGGATCCGAGACTGCGGTCGCATGGCAGCGTACGGACACTGCGGTGTCAGAACGGGGCCGGGGGCAGCGTGGCGGCGATCCACACCCGACCGCAGTCGGCCCCTGGCTGACTGGCCCCCGACCGGCTGCGGCCGGTCCCGGTCCAGCGCGGTGCTTTGCCATGCGACCGCCGTCGCAGGTCAGGTCGAACCCCACAATTTTAAGGTGCACCCCTTGTCCGGTCGTCTGGACTTGCGAAAGGAGTATGATCCGGCTAGCCACGCGCCCCTTATTCCGCTATCCTCGCAAACATATGATGAATAGGCGATGAATGAAGAGGGCGTAGGTCTGGCAGCGCACGGCGGCCAGTGGCGGAAGACCCATGACACGGATCGGCGGGCGCCGTGACACGGGTTGTCGCGAACAGCCCTTTATACTAGAACAAGGGTTACAAAAAGCCGGACTGTATGTCTTCGGGAGCAACACGATGTCCAACGTCCTTGGCAGAATCACGATCAACCCGCACCAGTGCGGTGGCCGCCCGTGCCTGCGGGGCATGCGCATCCGGGTATCGGATATCCTCGACCTCTACGCGGCCGGATTGACCGGCGATGAGATCCTGGCGGACATGCCCGATCTCGAGCCCGACGATCTCAAGGCCGCACTCAGCTACGCAGCGCGGAAACTTGACCATCCCGTGCTGGTGGCATGACGATCTGGGTGGACGCGCAACTGCCACCCGCGATAGCCTCGTGGATCGCGGAGACTTATGGGGTGGCCGCGCTTGCCGTGCTTGCCGTACGCGATCTTGGTTTGCGGGACGCCGAGGATCGGGACATTTTCACGGCTGCCAAAGCAGCGGATGCGATCGTTATGACCAAAGACCGCGATTTCGTCGAGCTGGCTGATCGTCATGGCGTTCCGCCGCGCATCATCTGGTTAACCTGCGGGAACACGTCGAATGCACGATTGCGCGAGATCTTGGGCACAACCTTACGCGATGCGCTTGAACTCCTGCGAACAGGAGAACGACTGGTCGAGATTAGCGGCTAGAACGGATGTTACCGGTCGCCTGCGGCCCGACTATGGCTGAGAGCTTGGTCATAGTCGGGCCGCGGAGTCAGGATGGGGATGGCGAGCGACGAGCCCGACTCAGTGCGAGGGATGCACGCGGGTCAGGATCAGGAGGGTGTCCTGGGGGAAACCAAACTCGAACGGCGTGCCGTAGGCGTAGTTGTCGCTTTGGGTCGGGAAGCCAGTGTAGTTGGTGGTGTTGTACTCCTCGGGGATGGGCGTGATGGTGGTGGGGATGATCGGCAGGTACTGCACGAACAGGCGCTGGATCTGATTGAGCAACTGGTGCTGGCGCTGCAGGTCGCTCGTCTGGCGGAACTGCGCAAACAGGGCGTCCATCTGCGGGTTGCTCCAGCGCTCGTAGTTCGACTCTGGTACCTGCGTGCCGAGCGCCGCGGTGGCGCGGCTGGACAGCAGCGGCTCGTAGTAGTAGTACGGGTTGGGTCCGCCGTTGTCCCACCCGTCGACCACGTCGAAGTTGCCCTTCTGCAGCCGGTCGAGGAAGTCGCCGAACTGCAGCACCTTGATGCCCGCGTCGATGCCGATGGCCTTGAACTCCTGCGCCATGACCTGAGTCTGGGCCAGCGGCGAGATGGTGGGGATGATGTCGAAGGCCACCTTGTGGCCGTGCGGGTCGATCAGTTGCCCGCCCTGATAGGTGAAGCCGTTCTTCAGCAAGAGGGCCTTGGCGGCGGCGGGATTGTACTGGGCCAGCGTCTGCGGGATCGTCTTATCGACCCAGCCGGGGTAGGGGCCATTGATGCCCTGGATGTCCGAGGGCGGGAAGTAGCCGTAGTCGCCGTTGATATTCATGACCTGCCGGTTGATGGCCATGCTGAGCGCCTGGCGGAAGGCTACCAGGCTGTAGGGGTATTTGGTGTCGTTGAAGAAGATGTTGTTGGCCATGTAGCAGGGGCAGTAGAAGTGGTGGAAGTTGGGGTTGCGCGCGTCGTAGAGCCGCGACGCGTTGGGGATGGGGGCCTGCCCACCCCAGTCGACCTGCCCCGACTCGATGGCCAGGTTGGCGGCGTCGTTGCTGGTGAAGTAGACCACGCGCACGGTGTCGAAGGCCGGCTTGCCCGGCTGCCAGTAGTGCGGGTTGCGGCCCATGTCGAAGCCCTGCGCGGTGAAGTTGCTGATGCGCGTGAACGGGCCGGTGGCCACGGGGTCGGGGTTGGCCCAGTGCAGCGGGTCCTTCTGCTTGGACCAGATGTGCTCGGGCAGCGGTACCAGGCCAGCCACGTTGAAGAAGCGGGTCACGTCGGCGGTCTTGAAGGTGATGGCGACCTTATCCGCGGCCGGCATGGTCACGGCGGTGGCCTCGTTGAGGCTGCCCTTTTCCCATAGTCCCAGTTGATCGGCCCCGGCGGCGGGAAGCGCCGGGTACCGCTTACCCAGGATAGCCATGGTGTAGTAGACATCGCGCGCGGTGAAGGGCACGCCGTCGGACCACCGGACGCCCTGGCGGATGGTGAAGGTCAGCGTCTTGAGGTCCTTGCTCCACTGATAGGCCGTGGCCAGCCAGGGATACTGCTTGTACTGCACGTTGTCGATGAGGTAGAGCGGCTCGTAGATGGACTGGGTGACCGCGCCGGGCTGGGCGCCGTAGCCCTCGTTGATGTTGAACTGGCGCACGAAGGGCGACAGCCCGTCGAACACCACCAGGGGCGGATAGGCGGCGTGGACGCGCGCCGCGCGGGCCGGGGTGTGGGCCGGGGCCAACGCCGCGGCCAGGACAAGCGCCCCGCTGATGAGGGCCTGCGCGGCGATCCTTGCTGGTGTCGAACGAGTGGTCATCTCTAACGCTCCTCCCTGAACTACTGAGCAGTGGTACGGCCCCTCTGCGTCGTGGTCACGCCGCCAACGCGAGCGGGCATGATCGTGTGGTCGTATCGTCGCGTCCCATGAGTCCATAAGCTCGAACGGATAATGTGCACCGTCGAGCGCGACCCGAATCCGCGCGCGGCCGGGCGCCGGCACGCCGGTGATCGTGGCGGCCGTCGGCTTTCGGGCATCCTCCTTTCCTTTTCTCCGGCGCTGCTAGCCAGGAGGGCCGGTCCGCGGCATGGTGCGCGGGCGCCGATTCATCGTATGTGGGATATAGTACTCTCCAAGCCCATAGGCTGTCAACGGGGTGACAACCGGTTGCGCATCCCCATACGTGCCTGGAACGTATGATGTTGGGGGGGGCGCGAGTAGCAACGGAACAGTGAACCGGGTTAGGGTTTCTGCGCGAAGATACCTGACCACGATCCTGTGCGTGAATTCATCGCGGCATCTAGTATTCTCACTGCGCCGACAGACGAGCGAAACGCCCAAAATAGCTCGTAGCGCTGGACCCCGAGCCTACCGACTCACACCATGATATACTACGTTAGTGTGTCAAACTGCCTTATTTGACGCGGACGAGACCAAGGTTTTTATCCGCTTTCCTTACTTTAATGGCCGTGCTTTCTCACTTGACCTTACAGTTAAAGGTGCAACACCATGTCCTTGGTAGTGAACGGTCTGCCAGCGGCTAAGCGAACAATTCAAAAGTGGCTTAATCAGATTTGCGGCGACGCGCTTGTAGATTCCCAGTCTGGTGTAGTAACTTTCGGGGTTTCGAGCACCAACTATAAAACCGGCTGTCAATGTATTGAGGAAATTATTCAAAGTAATCGTACAGTGACAATTCAGCCACTTCCCTATCCAACAGCACAAGTGCCAAGTAATCCTGCACAGATTGCTTATTTTGGTGGCGGCGTAACTCATAACTTAACCAGCACATATATGGATTCTAACGAGGCTCCTGGTATAGGACCTGATGGTCACGTAGGCTCAGACGCAATAGTTTACATTGATGTGTCTAACAACCAGAAGAAGGGCTATTCGCATAGAAAACCCATGTGGCTTGTCCTTGCGCATGAACTCACGTCGGGTCATGCATATCACACTGTGATGGGGACTGAATTTCAATTAAGAGTTCCTAGTGAGAGACAAGCAATAGCATGCGAGAACGTGCATGCTTTAAATCATGGGATGCGTCCAAGGCCTTTACCTTAGCTGAAACGGCAAGCCTAAGGTAAAGAACGCTTCGTTATAGAAAGGCAAGGTCGATGCACAGTGATGGTATAAACCGGATGCTGTTACGCGACTGTGAAAGATGAGCGGAGGAGACTGGTCATGGAAAGTTCGAGTGAAGGTTTCATCCGAGTAGAAGGCCTCAGTAGCAACAAATCGATTTATGCATACGGGGAAGCAATCCAGTTACGCTACAGAACAGAGAACGTATCAGATATTGACGTGTACTTGATAAAGGATCGTGTTTACAGATTTAAGCAAGATGATAGCAGTATCTTGGTTCTGCTAGGAGAAATTGAACCGCCGAACAACTTTACATGCTACGAGTACCAAACGCCACGATTTGTACGTCTTATGCCTAAGCAAGCTATTGGTACACGCTTCCAACTTGGAATGCCACTTACGGAGCCCTTTGTTGATGAAAGTGGCATGTATCAAGAGAGGGAAATCGACCTTTTCGGCCGTATAGAGATCGTTTTGCGAATCGGATTCAGAGCAGGACAGCCTCTTCTTGAAACAGAAGAGCGTGACCAGTGGACCGAGTTGGTGCGCTCGCAGCAGGTGATTACTGTAGGTAAGGTTCCGATACAAATAAATAGATAGAGCATGTCCTAATCTCTCCCGTTATTGCCGCGGTGTCACGACAGCTCCGCGCTTGTGCGTATTGAGCGCCCCGTCGAAGGCCATCGAAAAACGAGAGCGAATTTATGCCGATCCTATGCTATAGTGTAAAGCCGGTCGACTGGCGCACGATGAGGTCGGTGCGGACTAGCACGGGATCGGTCGGGGTGGCCTGGCCGGCAATGGATGCGAGCAACAAATCGGTGGCGGCGCGGGCCAGTCCGGAGCGACGTTCGCGCGGCGCGGTCAGCGTGGGCTTGATCCAACGGGCCATCTGCGTGTCGTCGCCGCCGATCACGGCGAGATCCTCGGGCACGCGCCGCCCGAGGTCGCGCGCGGCGGCCATGGCCCCCAGGGCGGCCATGTCACTGCGGAAAAGGGCGCCGGTCGGCGGAGCTGATAGGCACAGCCAGCGGGTCGCCGTCTCGTACCCCGCCTCGTAGCTCCAACCGCCGGCGAGGCCCAGCGCGGGATCGTGAGGCACGCCGTCCTCGGCCAGCGCGGCCCGGTAGCCGTCGAGGTAGGTGCCCTCGACGCCCCAGTCCGCCGGATGGCCGCAGGCAGCGATGCGGCGATGTCCCAGGCCCAGTAGGTAGCGCGCGGCCAGGTAGCCGTCGTGGTAGGCGTCGGCGTACACCGCCGGGACTCCGTCCATCACGGCCTCGGGCTCGATCAGCGCCAGGGGCAGGCCGAGGTCGCGGATGCGGCGCACCAGCGGCTCGTCGGCGCGGCTCGGCCAGAGCACGAGGGCGCCGTCGACCCAGCCCTGGGCGATCAGATCGGCGGTGGGCGACGGCAACTCGACCGCGCCGTCCTGAGCGGCGCCAGCGCGGAACGCGGCGGACGTGCCGGGCGCCGTCGCCGTCGTCGTCGCCTGGTCGTGCGCCGTCATGTAGACCACCATGCCGTAGCCGGCGCGCGTGGCCGCGTCGAGCGCGCCCTGCATCGTGGCCAGACGGATGGGGTCGTGCGGCCCGTCGATCACGAGGCCCAGCAGGCCGGTGCGGCCGGTGCGCAGGCTGGCGGCCAGGCGGCTGGGCACGAAGCCAGCCTCATCGAGCGCGGCCAACACACGCGCCCGCGTGGCGGGCGAGACGCGGCCCTTGCCGCTGACGGCGCGCGAGACGGTGGATTTATGCAGGCCGGTGCGCGCGGCGATGTCGTCGATGTTGGGGCGCGCCCGGCGCGGTGCGCGCGCGGGGGCGCCATCCCGGTCGTTGGCCACTACAACGCTCCCATCTCCGCGCCGGCGCGCCTCGCAATTGTGCGTGACGCCGGTCTTTTGTTGACTTGCCGAGTAGCATAGTAGAAGCGTAGGGCGCGGACAAGAGGGTTAAGGACCGCGTGTGTATCGGCCACTGCGACGAGCATCAGGCGATGTCCTCGCGTGGGGCGGCATGCACGCGTATGGACCCATTCGCGCCGACATGCTCGACGCCACCCGTCGACGCGTCCGCGTCATAGAAGATGGCGCGCAGCGTGAACTCAAGGCTCTCGCCAGCTTCCAGCATCACGTGCGTGCCCGTCCCTTCCATGACCCTGTTCAGGCCCAGGCCGGGCACGCTGCTGGCGGGCTCGACGGCCATGGTGTAGGCCGCGCCGTACCAGGGGAAGCCGCGCGAGCCGCGCAACTCCTGCCACAGCCAGGCGTGGGGGAATACCTGCGCCGGCCAGGCCATGGCCAGACCGAAGCCGAGCGCCGGGTTGGTGACCGCGTACCAGCCCTCCGCGAAGTCGCCCAGGTAGGCGAACAGGTCTGCCCCCTTGGCCGGGACGCGGCGCAGGTCGACGGGCGCGCCGTCGCGCGCCTCCGCGCGGGGCCATGTCCAGCGCCCGCCCGGCCGCAGGCGCCCATTCAGCGTGTCGTAGGTCGGCTCGGCCCACACCGTGCGGGCATCGGTGTCCACCAGACAGTCGGGACCGAGGAACGGGGCGCCCAGGCAGGGATGGTGACTCCACATGGCGGCCAGCGGCTCGGCCCCCTCGTTGGTGACCCGCTCGTCCAGAGTCAGCACGGGCGCGCCGTCCCGCACGGTCATGGTGCGCTCGAGCCGGAAGGGGCTGCGGAACAGGCGCACCGAAAAGAGGACCCGCGCCTCCTGGGGCGTGTCCACCAGCACCGCGGCGGTCCAGGGCAGCGTCGAAGCCTCGCCGTGGAAGGGCAACTCGACCCCCTTGTAGGTACAGGCGTCGCCGCCGTTGGGGAACAACTCCTGCCAGCCGCCCGCGAAGTGCTCGAGCCAGGCCACCTCGCTGGTCGGCGCCGGGGCGACGCCCATGCCAGGCTCACGTAGGCCCCACGGCGCTTTCCAGAGCACGTCGACGCCCGAGGCGCGGTGGACCAGGGTATAGATGTCGGCGCCCTTGGCGACCAGCACTGTGGCGGACAGCAGGTCGTTCTCCAGGGTGACCGTGCGCAGGCCGCGCCCCAGCGTGCCCTCGACAACCCGGCATGGCATCAGAGCACCCCGAAGACGCGGTAGACCTCGTCCACGGGCATGCCCGCGGCGATCTGGCGGCGCTCCTCGTTCTCCTTGGCGAAGGTCTCCTCCACGCGCAGCAGTACCTCGTCGACCATCCGTTCCGGGATCAGTTGCACCCCGTCGTTGTCGCCGAAGATGAAGTCGCCCGGCCGCACCGCGACGTAGTGGGTCAGGCGCCCTGGCAGGTAGATTGGCGTATCGACCTCGGTGATGGTCCAGCCGCCGAAGGCGTTGGGCCGCGTCCCGAAGCTGTAGACCGGGAAGTCGGGCATCCTGAGCACGTATTGGGTGTCGCGGCAATTGCCGGCCAGCAGCATGCCGCGGCAGCCGTGGGCGTAGGCGAGTTGGCAGCTCATCTCTCCGAAGTGGGCCGGCTGCAGGTCCCCGCCGCAGTCGAAGCACAGGATCGTGCCGTCGGGCCGCGCCGCGATCGTCTCCATCATACGCCGCTGAGGGTGGCCCTCCGTCGCGTCGCGCGCCCGGTCGAGGTCCTGGTTGGCCTGGGGCGTCGGTGCGTCGGCGACCAGGGAATGCAGCTTGAGGGCGTCCGAGACGCTGCCGCCATAGCCGGCGGCGCGGAAGCGCGCGATGCGCTCAAGGTCGCTGATCCCTAGCTGGCGTAACTCCTCGCTCGACACGGTACCCTCCTATCCTCTGTTGTCTGTTGTCGCGATCGCAGGTCTTGCGCCCACCATTATCGTTACCGTACCAGAAACGCCCGTGTCGTGCCCTCCCCTCACGCGGCCTGTGAATTCTAGCTGCCTGCGACTGCCCGGCTGGACCGGGACCGGCCGGGCAGTCGCAGGCTCTGTCTCACAATCGCGGGGCGCACCCGATAGTACTTGTAGTACTTGACGCGGGACGCAGCAGGACGCTATGCTGTGAGCAACCGGTTGCGCAAGGGTAAGGCAGGTCGTCAACTGCGGTCGATGGACGCGCGTCGAGGCAAAGGGAGGGCAGGTGATGGCAGAAATGGCAGGGGTAGAGAAGGGCATATCCCGGCCCGATGTGGCTGACGTGGTCGTGATCGGCGGAGGTATCATTGGCTGCAGCGCTGCCTATCACCTGGCCCGGATGGGCGCGGGACGCGTGGTGTTGCTGGAGCGGGCAGCGGGGCTGGGGCTACAGACATCGGGCTCCGGGGCCGGCTTCGTCTCGCTGTGGGCCTCCGAGGTCGAGCGGCCGTGGGATGCGCTGGAACTGGGGCTGGAGCGTTATGGCCTCACCTTCTACCGCGAGCTGGGCGCCGCGCACGACATCGGGCTCAAAGAGGTGGGCATGGCCCGCATCGCGCTGGGGACGGAGGAGGCTCGGCGCCAGCACGAGCAATACGAAGGAGGCCGCGCGCGGCTGGCGCCGGGCGAGTTGGAGCTGCTCTCCCCGCGAGAGGTCGCCGAAGTGACGCGGGGCGCCGTCGAGCCCGCGCGCGTGTCCTCGGCCCTGTACTGGCCGGACGCGCTGCGCGTCAACACGTCCCTGACGGTCGATGCGCTGGGCCGCGAGCTGGAGGCGCTGGGCGTCAGCGTGCGCACCGGCACGGCGGTGACGGGTATCGGGACGGACGGCGGCCGGGTGATGGGGGTCGAGACGGCGCGCGGGCGGATATCTACGCCCGTCGTGGTGGTCGCGGCCGGCGCCTGGTTGGGCGAGCTCGCCGCCATGGTCGGAGCCGCGCTGTCCTTTTCCCCGCTGGTCGCGGTGCGCTTCACGACCGAGCCGGTCCCCGGACTGCCCGCGGCCATGCCCATGCTGATCTTCGCCGACTACCACGACATGTGGGTGCGCGAGGAGGGCGGCGGGCTGCTGGCCGGCGCGTACTACGAGGATGCGGTACGGGCGCGGCGTCGCCCGTCCGATCCCCTGCCCTCCGACATCGCGGAGTTGCCGACCGACCTCGGCCCCTACGCGCACGATCTGGCGCTGGGACTGGCGCCGGCGCTGCCAGCCTTTGCGGGCACGCGCCTCAAGACCGTGCGCGCTGGCTTGCCCGCGTATACGACGGACGGTCGCCACCTGCTGGGACCGGTCGACGGGGTGTCTGGCCTCTACGTCGTGGGGGGCGACAACGAGGCGGGCATCAGCCACGGACCCGGACTGGGCAAGCTGGCGGCCGAGTTAGTGGTCGCCGGCAAAGCCTCTCAGGACATCTCAGCCTTCGCGCCGGGCCGGTTCGCGGCGCGGCCGGTCTAAACGCCCTACACCTACAATGGACGACATGGCCCCAAGAAATAGTGGGCGTGTATAAGCTCGGAGGTCGGCTGGTAAGGAGTCTGGGAGCGCGGGCGGCTCGCCCGCATCGGTCGCACCCGGCGCGGTAGCCAGCGCCCACGAGGCTGCTGCCGGGCCAGGCGGGCGGGCCGCCCGCGCTCCCAGTCGCCTCGGGACTCTATATGCGCCAACCACATAGGATAGACACATAGGATAGAGAGGAGACGACACGTGCTCACCGAAGATACCCTCGCCCCTCGTAAGGATCTCGTCGCCCCTCGCAAGGACAATCGTCTGGCCGACCTCGTCGCGGCGCAGCGGGTGGGCTGGAGCCTCGACCGGCCCTTCTACACCGACGAAGCGATCTACCGGCTCGACCTCGAGGCCATCTTCAATCGCTACTGGCTCTATGCCGGCCACGCCAGCCGCATCCCCCGCCCGGGCGACTATTTCACCTATCAGGTTGGCGACGAGCCGCTGATCATCATCCGCGGCGCGGACGGCGAGGTCAACGCGCTCTACAACGTCTGCCGGCACCGCGGGTCTCTCGTCTGTCTGGGGGAATCCGGCCACGTCAAGAAGCTGGCCTGTCCCTACCACCAGTGGATTTACGAGACGGACGGACGGCTGGCCCACGCGCGCCACATGCCCGCGGGCTTCGACAAGACACAGTTTGGGCTGGAACGCGCCCACGCGCGCGTCTTCCACGGCCACATCTTCGTCAGCCTGGCCGAGACGCCACCCGCCTTCGAACGGGTCGCGCGCGAGTTGGGCGCGCTCTTCGCGCCCTACGACCTACAGCGGACGAAGGTGGCGCACACGGCGACCTACGAGGTGGCGTCCAACTGGAAGATTCTGCTGGAGAACTTCCGCGAGTGCTACCATTGCGGCTCGGCCCACCCCGAATACTGTCGCGCCGTCGCGGGCGCCCGCGCGGGCGCCTCAATACTCGACCAGGAGAACCGCGTCCTGGCCGCCGACCGCGAGGACGACATGGCGCGCGCCTCCGAAGGGGGCAACGAGGACGGGTTCGCGACCCGCGGATTCCCCCTGCGCCCGGACACGTGGCACCTCGGCGGTCCTTACCCGTTTGGGCCGGGCTTCGTCTCGCAGACCATCGACGGCCGGCCAGCGGCGCCGCCGCTGGGCGCCATGGCGGCGCGCCCGCCGGAGATCGTCGGCGCGGTGGTCTTCCCGACCTTTGTCTCGGAGATCAGCCCTGACTACGCCTTCGTGCTGCGCTTCACCCCGCTTGCTCCCACCCGTACCGAGGCCCAGATCACCTGGCTGGTGCGTGAGGACGCCGTGGAGGGCGTCGACTACGAGGTCGAGCGCCTGGCCGCCTTCTGGAAGGCCACCGGCGAGCAGGACTGGACCATCTGCGCCAACAACCAGACGGGCGTCAACTCGAGCCGCTACCGTCCAGGCCCGTACTCGACCATGGAAACCGACCTGACCTTCCTCACGCAGTGGTACCTGGACGAATTAAGGGGCGCCATAAGCGCCGCGAACTGGGGAGACCGATGATCACGACCGACGAGAAACAGTTCTTCCTGGAGCAGGGCTATCTCAAGGTCGAGGGCGTCCTGGTCGGCGAGCATCTGAGGGAGATTCAGCGGGCGTTCGACGAGGTGTGGGAGGCCGAAAAAGCCCCGCCCTGCTCGCAACACCAACTGCTCAAGCACCAGCCCTTCATCGACCTGATCGAGCACGCGCCCATCCTGGACCGCCAGCGCGCCATTTTCGGCAACCAGGTCCAATTGCTGCAGTACGACCTGCTGCGCCAGGGGCCGCACAGCGCGTTCCCCGAGCGGCGCTGGCACCGCGACTTCTCGTTCGCGGGCGACCAGCCGCTGGCCATCAACACCATCCTCTTCGTCGACGACATCGGATCGGAGACAGGGCCGACGCGCGTGGTCCCCAGGACGCACCTGGGCGAGGCGCGGCCGTCGCGCGAACAGCTCGAGCGGCCGCTGGAGGGCGAGGTCGCGGTAGAGTGCCCGGCCGGGACCGCCATCTTCATCAACGCCGCCATCTGGCACACCGGCGCGCGCAACGACTCGGATGGCCTGCGGCGCGGCATCTACCTCTACTACGGCTACTGGTGGCTCAAGCGCTACAACGACGAGCAGGACTTGCCGTGGCAGGCCATGGAGGGGGCATCACAGCAGCGCCTGCAACTGCTGGGCCTCAAGATGCCCGACCGCGACCTGCACATGTACGACCCGATGGTGTGAGGGTGCGCCTCACGATTGGAATGTTCGGACGCCGCGCGCCCGCGACTGCGGTCGCATGGCAAACGGACGCCGACTGCGGTCGGATGTGGTCCGCCACCCTGCTGTGCTGCTCCGGGTCCGGTCCGACACCGCAGTGTCCCTGGTTTGCCATGCGACCGCAGTCGCAGGTCGGATTCCATAGTAGGCGACCGTGGCGTAAAAGGTCCTATGATGCTATGATATCCAACGGGCGAGGCGCTCCGACGCATCGCCGCCGATAGAGAGGGGTGTCGGGCGCGTCGGGCGCGGCCCGCGTCCCTCGCGATAGATAGTATGATGGGCGGCCGTCGGGAGACGGGCAAGGGGGCGAACGTCGTGGCTATCACCTTCGAGCGTCCCCGCCTGACCGAACAGGTCGTCGAGCACGTCACGCGGCAGATCACCGACGGGACCTGGCCGCCCGGTACCCTGCTGCCGACGGAGGGCGAGCTGGCGCGGGAGTTCGGGGTCAGCCGCACCGTCATCCGCGAATGCGTGCGGGTGCTGGCCTCGCGCGGCATGCTCGACGTGCGCCAGGGCCGCGGCACCATGGTGACGGACCCGGGCTCGTGGAACGTGACCGAGCCCCTGGCCCTGCTGGTCAGGGTCGACCGTCCGTCGCTGCTCAACTGGCTGGAGGTGCGCGGCATTCTGGAGACCGAGAGCGCGCGGCTGGCGGCGGAGCGGGCGGACGAGGCGGATCGCGCGGCGCTCGGCGCGGCCCTGCACCAGGTGAGCGACGCGACGCAACACCCGGACGACTACGTGGAGGCGGACATCGCCCTGCACCTGCGCATCGCCGCGGCCACGCACAACCCCCAACTGCAACTGATGCTGCGGCCCCTGGTGCAGCCCTTGCGCGTGGAGTTGCACGAGACGGTGCGCATCCCGGCGGCCACCGACGCCGCGACGCGCGAGCACTCCAAGATCGTGGAGCGCGTGCTGGCCGGCGACGGCGAGGGCGCGCGCGCGGCCATGCTGCTCCACCTCCGCCGCGTGGCCGACGAGATCGGTGAACTATTGGGCGGCGTGCCCGACTGAGAACCTATCTCCATATCACCAAAATCGGGTGAGCGGAGACAAGAGAGTCGGTTGCACAGGGTATACGTGCCCGGCCCTGCAGCCCTGCTCAGGGCTACGGTTACCCATTGAATCCTCTGATAAGGAGATTGCCCGTCTGGGCATCGAACACCAGCACGCCGACATGCGCGGGCGGGTAGCTTTGGGGCACGAGTACTGTTTTTCCATGCACGCGACGCAGCACTGCACGCCGATGTTGGGAGCCGGTACTAAGCGACCCGTGCAACTCAACGTAGCACACGACCACGTTATCGGGCCGCCCGACGGTCTCCCCATTCATGTACGCGCTGGCCACATGTGCGGGGATAAAGAGGATGGTAGCGATGACGGGTGTCGATCCATCGGTCGTGGCAAAGAGCCGGTGCGTGGTGAGGAAGCGCTGCACGTCGTCGACGGTGTAGGCAGCCTGGTCGGTGTAGGGGGTCGTGGCGGTGAAATAGGCCGTCGTGACGGTTTGAGCGGAGACCGTGCGCGTCGGGGAGATCGCTGGAACGCCAGGAGCGCCGTCTCGAAGGCCGGCGGCCGTATGCGTCGCTGCGGCGACCCGCGGCGCGACGAGCGCGCTCAGCAGGAGCGCGCAGACGATGGGAAGTATTCGGACAGTTGTTTCACGCATAGTATCTCTCCTCTGCCGCTTCTCTCTCGGTACGCGCATTGCTCGGCCGGATGCGACGCGTCGTCGTTAGCAGGCGCACTGCGTCGACCATGCTCCGCCGCCATTATTGAAGGGCGGGCTGTTCGTTGGATGGGCCGCGTAGTAGGCGGTTACCGGTGCTTGCGAGACGCTCTGGTCCCCGTCCCTATTCTGGTAGTGCCACCGTCCCGCCGTATCCTCGAACTGATTGTATTCGTAGAGCGCCTGGTCCGCGTGCGCCCCAGACTGACCGTACAGTTCCATGCCAATCTGAATGGTATCCATTCCCACAACGTTCAGCGTCGAGACGCCCGAGTAGATCCCGCCGTTCCCGCCCGTGACAGTGATGAGCCACTGGCCATTGGGGCAATCGAGGGGTGAGCCGCAACCCGACGGACAATAGGACGAGATCTGGAAAGTGGTACGCCTGCCATAATCGGCTTGAGGGACAGTTCCCAGGAGGTGCTCGTAGTAGTTGTTCGCTGTTCCTTGCGCTGCCGGCCGGACATCCGCCCAGTAATAGCAGGCGGTAGCAATTGGCGATGCCGTAGCCGGGGACGGGATCGGCGCCCACGTAGAAGTCCGCGCCGTCCGGACCGCCATCGTGCAGGCCGCCGTCGAAGGCAAGCGGGTTGAGGCGCGGGCGCGCATCGCACGCGCCATTGGCGTAGGAGCGTCTGGAAGCGCCGTCGTAGGTCATGGCCACGCAGGACCAGCGGTCGAAGGGCACGGTCGCGGCGCTGAAGGAGGCGTTGCGGTTCCACTCAAAGCCGGGCGTGGGGCCGCCCGTGTCCGAGACGTGGCCGTTGACCTGGTGGCCGTAGCCGGCGTCATCCAGCCCGACGTTGTCGGGTCGGACGCTGTCGTGGCCCAGGTTGAGGAAGAGGGCGTACTGGCGCTTGCCGTGCTCGTCCCAGACCCCGGCGATGAACTCGCCCCAGTCGTGCTGGTCGGGCTTGCGCAGGCGCTTGGCCCAGGCCACGACGCTGACGCCGCGATGGCCATGGATATCCAGGGCGGGGCAGGACGCCCGCCACCACGATCAGCCGGTAGTTGTGCTGCTCCGCGGCGGCCATGGATATCCAGGGCGGGGCAGGACGCCCGCGGCGCGCGCAGCCACTGCCCAGAATCGACGAACGCCGCGTAGGGGCCGAACACGCCATCGGCGACGCGCCGCACTACGCCAACGCCCTCGCGCAGGCGGTAGGCGTAGGGCCCTGACGCTACCCGGTCCCCACCGTCGTCCTCCTGAAAATCCCAGAAGCTGATGAGGCCCGGCAGGCCGCGCGGATCTTGTGCCACTCGCTGGTCCATGCAAACCCTGCCTCTCTTATCATATGTTTGCCAGCAGTATATCTGATGCTTCGATCCAAAGGGCCTGCGACTGCGGTCGGGTGCGCGCCGCGATTGTGATGGCAAGCGCCGCAAGCCTGCGACTGAAGTCGCATGGCAAAGGACGACGACTAAAGTCGGCCGACCGATCCGAAGGCACTTCAGTGTCCGTGGTTTGCCATGCGACTTCAGTCGCAGGCCGCGTCATCACAATCGTAGGGCACACCGGGACTATCACTACGGTCGCATGGCAAACCACTGGCCGACCGCAGTCGGCCGTGGAACGCATCGCATCAAACGTTGCCCCTAATTTTGCACTGGCGCCGTTGGCGCCCTCCCCATTGACAGCGCGACCCGTCGGGAGTACCATGCTTAACATATGATGTTTCGACTATGAGACCTGAGTGAACATATATTTAGGGAGGATGCACCATGTCCGACCGCGCGACGCAGACCGTCCTCTCGCCCGAGGACCACGATTCTTTTGTCCGGCATGGCTTCCTCATCCTGAAGAATGCCGTGCCGCCTGACACCGTCGCCGCCGCCCTGGAGACGCTGGAGAGCGGGACGTTCCAGGGCAATCCCGGCGCCGCCGACTATCAGCCGCTGCGCGCCGCCACGGTCGACGACTGCGTCACGCCGACCATCCGGGGGGCCATCGCTGAGTTGTTCGGACCGGACTATCCGTTCACCCCCGCTCGCCCCAGCGACATGCCGCGGCCCTACGAGCCCGACGCGCGCTGGAAGACGCAGGACGTGCATGCCGACGACGACTACCCCTCGCTGATGCCCGCGGGCTGGGCGCTGGGCCTGTTCATCTTCCTGACGCCGGTGCGGCCGCACGGCGGGGCGTTCCTCTACGCCGACGGATCGCCCCGGCAGCTGCGCCTGATCCTGGAGGACAACCCGGAATGGCTGCACTTCTACCGCTCGCGGCCCGACATCGCCGCGTCGGCGCAAGAGTTCCTGGCCCAGCCCGGCGACGCGCTGCTCTTCCATCACCTGCTGGCGCACGCCGGCTCCAACAACGTGGCCGATCCGACCACGCGCCACGCCCTGCTGTCGCGCTGGCATCCCCAACGCCGCATCGTACCGGGAGGAGCGCCATTCGAGCGCATGTCCACCATCGAGCGGGCTAACTCGGCCCGCTATCAGGCCCACCTCACGGACGACGACTCCCACCTGCCCACCCCGCGCGTCGACAGTCACACCGATGGGGCCCTGCGGCACGGCATCGAGACGCGTGGGGGCATCCGCGCGCATGCCGTGCTGCGCTTCGGGGGCGCGACGCACGCCTTCGTCGTCGACGAGGCGGAGTCCGGCGTCGTCCGCCACGAGGTCAGCCGCGACTGGGCCGCGTGGGAGACCAACGAGGCGCCGCGCATCGGGCCGGCGGGAGCTGGGGACGCGGTGCGGTCGCTGAGCCTGTTCCACGGCGCAGCGGAGGCGCTCTTGTTCGTGGGCCTGGAGGGCGAGACGCCGCGCACGATGGCGCTGAGCAGCCGCGACCTGCGCGCATGGTCGCCGGTGGCGGAGTTGCCGGGCGTCTTGAGCGCGGCGGGCCACTTTACGACCGACTATGGCAGCGCGACGGCGCGCGGCAACGTCGTGTTCGTGGTCCCCGCGGACGCGCCCTCCACGGTCCAGGCGCGCTGGGGGCAGGACTGGGCTGGGGCCGCGCAGTGGGACGGTCCGACGACCGTCTACGAGGGCGAACCAGGCACGACGATCACGGACGCGTTCGTGCGGCCGATCCTGGGCGAGGAGTGGTTTGCGCTGGTCGCCGACGTAGCTGACGCGCGGGAAGGAG